>Ga0335072_10008721_pt1 | contig 14665 bp, 14 predicted proteins | sample Lox_Sample_21_FD_206725 | JGI IMG/M metagenome (GOLD analysis project Ga0335072, IMG submission 206725) | Soil microbial communities from Loxahatchee National Wildlife Refuge, Florida, United States - Lox_Sample_2.1 | ecosystem: Environmental > Terrestrial > Soil > Wetlands | place: USA... | reverse complement strand
ACCGAATCGTCCTCCGGCGGCGGCAGCATAAACGTGGGAGTTGCAGTGTCAAATGGCGTGTACCTTGCTGCCGCGGATGCATGCACCTCTGCGGGGTATGAATGTATGGGTACATACACCACCCCCACCGGGCCATCCTTCGCCGCCAGCGATACGTTTACGGTGTCGACGAACACCGTGTACAACTTGTATCTTTCGATGTACGCCTATCAGGTTAATCAAGGACAGCTGGGCGCAACGATCGACCCCAACGTCACGTTTTCTCCGTCTTTTGAGTCGAACGGGTATACGCTCATCTATAGCGCCGACGCCACGCCGCCCCCACCCGTCCCGCTCCCCGCCACAGCTTGGCTGATGCTGAGCGGGCTGGGTGGAATTGGCATGTTGGTACGCAAGCGACGCGCCGCAGGCGCAGCGGAGGTTCCCACAGCGCCATGGACTCAGGAATCGATCACGGTAAAGCCTTCACGTCGCGCTGCAGCGGTCAAGCGGCCGTCCAAGCAGACCATCTCGAGCGTCGCGGGGTCGTGATTCGCCGCAATCAGGGCGGCTGAGAGCTGCAAGCTGTCCGCCGCCCGCAACGCATGCACACGAAGCAGGCGCTCTGCCGTTCGACGGATCACGTCGCCGGGAATGACTTCATGCCACGCAGCTGCCAGCCGCTTCGCAGCCTTGATGGCAGCCTCTGCATTCTTGGCGGAAATCGCGCCCTCACGTTCGCGACGAGCGACAGCCGAAGCGAGCTCGACCGGTGTTGACCACCAAGCCACGATCTGAGAATCCTCCTCATACAGCTCGAGCAGCCTCTCACGAGCTGGCTCATCGACAATAAGCGGAAGGATTGCGGACGTATCCCAGTATCGCATTCGGACGTCAGCGGTCTTGAGCGCGCTCTTCCAACAATGCATCCAGGATGCGTGCGGAGCGCGGCAGAGGGCGGGGCAACAGCGTACGTAGCTGGCGCGCCGACAGTGCGCGTGTTGCCGGCCGCGTGATCCCCTGTGCGACAAGAAGCGCAAGTCGATCGGCTCCGCGGCCGCTCGCCTCGATGCGCTCAATTCGAGCGATGGGCACGTCGCGATCGTATATCAAGACGGACTGCCCGGACCTTACCTTGCGCAGATACGCACTTAAGTTGTTCTTGAGATTAGATATAGTAGCCTTTTCCACATAGCTATTATAGCCTCAATAGATGCCATTGCAAGCCTGCACGCTCGCCTACCGCGCGATGCTGCGTGGAGGATCAGATGATCATCGAAGATCCTGTCGCTCTTGCGAGGCCTCGGGGTCTGCCCCTCGATGGCGTAATGCACGACATAGCGGCCGGCGAGGCAGCGGCGTCCGGAGCTGCCCGGCCAACCCCGGGAGACTTCTTAAGTCCCTGTCGTACGGGGATTACTGGCAGGGGCTATCCGATCCCGTTCATCGTTACTGCCCCGTCCTGAACTTCTGCCATATCCGAGTAATGGCGCGCGATTGTTCGCTGGAGCTTTCCGTTTGCACGAACAACCGCTGTTGCTGATCTTGCGTCGGATATATGGCCGTGTTGGAGACGATGGACGCATCGAGCAGAGCCGTCGCCGCTAAGTTGGCGTTCGCGTTCCCAATGACGTTGGAAATGTTTGCCGCCACCTGCGGGTCCATCAGGTAATTGATCAACCGGTAGGCATTGGAGGGGTGCGGGGCATCCCGGGGAATGGCCAGCAGATCGAATCCTTCTAGCGATCCTTCCTCTGGGATCACGTAGTCAAGCTCGATGCCGTTCTTCGCCTCGTTTGCGCGCTTGCTGGCCTGGACGAAGTCGCCGCTGTAGCCGAGTGAGAGACATATATCACCGTTTGCAAGCGCTTGTATCTCACCGGAGCTGTCGATGCTACGGATATAGGGACGTATCTTGACTAATGTCTTCTCGACCTCAGCAAGATCCTGGTCGCTCGGTGCACGCTGATCTCTGCCCAAATACTTGAGTACGATCTGCACTACCCCGACGGGGTCGTCGATAAAGTTTATTCCGCAGGAGGCCAGTTTCGCTGCAAACACAGGATCGAATACCAAGCGCCAGCTTTTCAGAGGGGTATTGGGCAAGCGTTCCGTGATCAATTTCTTGTTGAAGCTGATGCCGTAAGTGGACCACATATAAACGACGCCATAGACGTTTCCAGGGTCACTCAGCGACACCTTCGACATGATGGCCGGATCGATGTTGATAAGATTGGGGAGTTTGGTCTTGTCGAACGGCAAATATGCACCGCTGCGGATCTCCCGCGCAAAACTACCGGTCGTCGGAAGAACGACATCAAAGCCGCTGTGGCCCGTCAGCACCCGCGCTTCCATGGTTTCGTAGCTGTCGAAATAAGAGACGTGGACTTTGATGCCTGTCAGCTTTTCGAATGATGTAAGCGTGTCCGGCGCCAAATAATCGGACCAAATATAAAGATTGACGACGTTGTCTTCGAGGGTCTTCTCGGCCGATTGGACTGGTTGTGTCCCCGACCCGCCGCAACCGAACATGAAGGATGCCGCAACGCCAAGCATCGCAATCAAACCGTGTTTACCCAGGAGCATTAGTCGATCCTTGAGTATGAATGCCACAGCAGTACCAATACGGCCCTGCGGACGATTCGGACTTGAAAGCCACCATACCTGTACCCGACAAATGCGGGCAATACCTTCTCCACATCCGCTAAGTCCTTCGGATTTGGTGCGTTCGGATCTCTCCCGAGACATATGAGCATAATCCGCAACATAGCGGCCGGCGCGTCGAGGATGAGGATTCCACAGCTTCGCGGCGAGCTATTCCCGCCGCTGGCGGTGATTCCGACGATCCGGGACCTTGGCGCGGCCGTATCCGCTCAGCGCGGCCGGAATGGATTCAACACCGTAGCGCCGAGTCCGGCCACGTCGCCGTCGTTGCGGGTCACCAGTGTCAGCCGATTGACGACGGCGGTGGCTGCCAGGAGGCAGTCGACGACCGGCGTTGGTCTAACTGCGCTCATCTGTCCCCATCGATGAGCCACGGCATTGTCGATCCCAAGCACGCGACCGTCGAATGCGACTTCAACCTGGCCGAGCCATTGTTCGAGCGCTGCAGCCTTGCCGGGGTCGTGTACGCGCGCGAGTTCGACTCCCTTGCGGATCTCTCCGAGAACGAGCGTGCTCAGAAACAGATCCGCATCGGCGATCGAGGCGTACCAATCCGTGACGTGCGGATCGCACCTCTCGCCTTTGCGAACCTCGGAGATGACGTTGGTATCGAGAAGATAGCTCACAGATCGACATCGCGTCCGAGATCGCGCTCACGATCGAGATCGATGCCCTCGAGCGGTGCAGACGCAAGCAGCTCTTTCAAGCTCAACTTGGCGGGCGCAGAGAATCGCTGCCGCAAAAGCGCCCGGGCAGCGGTCCGACGGCTCGGATCGGTCAGAGCGGCTGCCACACGGCGCACCAAAGGCGCGTCTTCCTTGCGGACGCTGATCTCGACCCGCACGAATCCTGCGCGCGCCCTGCGTGCTCGATGACTGGCGACGGATGATCGCTTACCCACGCAGGCCTCCTCTATTTCCGGAAATGCTACCGGAAATCACCCCCAGTCGCAAGATTTACGCGGTCGGGCCGATGCTCGGTCATCCGCGCTTCCGGGCCGAGTATGCCCGCTGCATCGCAGTTGGCGCAGGCGGAGTGCCGCTTGGCAAGCAGATCCCTCAAGCGCACGCCACCGCACGCTGCGCAGCGCCCGATGCCGATCTCGTCGCGGCGCGCGAGCGCGAGCAGCAGGAACCACGCATGCTCGAACGAAACGATAGCCGGTGAATGCAGTTCCTGGTATGTCTCGTATGTGCCGCAGAAGAGCGCCCCCGAGTCGAGCGAGCCGACACGATAGTGTGACTCCACGCCCTGCGCATTCCCGCGCAGCAGACCGTACAGCACGTACAGGCTCGCGAGCTGGGCCGACTGGAAGCAGAGCTCCGGGCTGCGGAAGAAGAACGCCGCCTGGCGCGGCGACTTGCCGCGATGGCGAGTCACCGTCACCGCGCCATCCGTCAAAGCGTAGCTTCTATACAGCTCGGTGTTCTGTTCATATTGTGGAAGGGCTAAAAATGGTCTCCGGAGCTGCCCGGTCAATCCCGTGCCACCTTTTCTTGTCCACCCGAAATCTGCCAGCTGGAGTGGTGGCCCTTCGCAATCGACGATAGTTGACTGGCGCCACGGCGCATTGTCATCAACTCGCTCCATCCGGGTGCTGTCGGCGGCACGGGTCTGAATCGAGGCCTAGGATTTCGCCGCAAGGACTTGTTTCTCGGCGGTTGACAAATCCTGAGCAAAGTCTCCGCAATCCCCTTGTCAGTCAGCCCTAGGACACCTGGAGCATTCCGACGGAATTCTTTGGCGCCGGGAGTAGGAAGATATTGATTGTTCAGCTCTCCTGCCGACTGACCGCTATCGGGCGCCCAAGCATCGCTTTGAGGCCCCGCAACGCGGTGGGTAGGTAGGCCGCCCCGGCCGGCACGACGAGTTCTATTTCCGTGCCGGCGGCTACACGACTAAGTATCACAATCTTCGCATCCAGCTGCCGGGCCCGTTCGCGCATTCCCGTGATGCCGAAATGCTCGTGGTCCGATTCCGAGGCCAGCGCTTGTGCACCCATGCCGCGGCCGTCGTCTCTGATACTCAGCCGGAACCGCTCGCGCGCATATTCGAGTTCAACTTCTACGGTGCTGGCGTCGGCGTGCTGACGCACGTTGGTTAGTGCCTCGCGCGCGATGTAGTACACTTCTTCAGCACAAGTCGCGCGCAGAGGCTTCGGGTTGCCCGTCCGGATCACGGAGAACTGCGTTCGTGTGTCCGAGAAGAGCTCAACCGCCGCACGGCGAATCATCCCCTCCACGTCGAACTCGTTACTCACCTTCCGCAGTGAAGTCACCCGGTCGCGCGCCTCGTCCAGCAGATCCTCGGCCCGGTCGAGCGAGGCCTCCATTTGCGCACGCAGGGGACTGTCCGTTTCAATCTCCTCGGCTAGACTCTGGAACGTATAGATCAGGCCCTGCGTGCTCTGCAGCAGCGTATCGTGAAGCTCCCGTGCGATGGCTTCGCGTTCTTCCAAGCGCACGCGCAGGCGCTTCTCTATTTGGCGCATCCGAAGGCGCACTAGTTGCCAAGCCAGCAGTAGTGCGACCAAGGCAAGCAGGGCGTAGAACCAACGGGTCTGGTAGAAGGCCGGCGGGATCACGATGCTGGCCTCTGTGCCAGTGGGATTCCATACCCCGTCCTCGTTGGAGGCGGTCACATGAAAGCGGTGCTGTCCAGGAGGCACGTTGGTGTAGAACGCCTGCCGCCGCGTTCCGGCGTTCTGCCATCCGGGATCAACGCCCTCCAAAAAGTACTTGAACCGCACCCTGCTCGGCATCGAGAGGCTCAGCGCCGAATAATCAACCTCAAAACTTCGGGTCAGGGCCGGCAGCACGGCGTTACCGGTCGCACTGTAGTGCCGGTCGCCGACGATAACTGCGTTGATCACGACGGGCGGTGGCAAGGGATTGCGATGGATGTGCCGCGGATCGATCCAGTAGGCGCCGCCGAAGGTGGTGAACCAGATGCGGCCGTCGCCGCCCACGGCTGCCGAGGGAAGCGGTCGGAGGGTCGTCGCGGTGCCGTCCAACCCGTCCTCATAGTTGTACGTTTCGCTGGATACCTGGTGACGATGATCTGCGAGGAACGCAGTGATCTCCCGCGGCTTGATGTACCTCACCCCGGAGCCGCCGTTGGCCCACAGGCCCCCATCGCGGTCCCGCACCAGCCCCGATACGCTCAGGAGTGGCGGGGTGTCCGCTGTCTCCAGCTTCCAGAAGCGTGCACCACTGTACAGCGCAACGCCCGCGGGACCGCCCACCCAAACGTTGCCGTCGCTCCCGGCCGTGACTACGGTGACGGGTCCCACCTGCAGCCCTTCCGCGGCGCCGAGCAGCCGGGCATGCCCCCGTTCGATCAGCCCGAGGCGGCCATCGACATAACCCAGCCACAGGCGGTTACCGTCCCGGGTCATCGAGAGGGGCGGTTCTGTCGGCAGTCCACCGAGACCGCCGTTTCGGATCCAACGCTCGCCCTGCTGCTGGAACAGCCCAGATTTGATCGCGGATACCCACAACGAGCCGGCGGCATCACGGGTGACCGTCTGGACACCCGCGCTTTGCAGCGCAGGGTCCATGGCAACTGGGTCAAGCTGGCCGCCGACGTAGTGTACGAGGGACGCGTTTTCGCGAGCCACCAGGAAGCTGCCATCGTTCTCTCGCCATAGGGCAGACAGGTTCTTGCCCATCATCGGAGTATGGCGGAGCGTGATGGGATCTTTCCGACCGGGTGCGAACTGCGCCAGGGATTGCCATCCCAGGAGCCACACGGTACCCGCCGAATCCACGGTCATGGTCGGATTGTCGATGGGAGACGGCAGATCCGGCATTGCCGAATGCAACTTGTTATCGCGAAAGCGCGAGACACTGGTGGTCGTAGGCACCCAAAGATTACCCTCCCGGTCCTCGAGCAAGTGAATTGCGTCAAGATCGCAACGACTGTCCGCATCGAGGATCTGGATGCCGGTCAGCTTGGGAGCGGTACTCATCATCTCGCGAGCGGCATTCGGGAGGCGCGCCAACGCGCTTGTGTTGCCCCTGTTAATGCTCACCCACAGGTTGCCTTCACGATCGATTAAGCCAGCTGACGTAGAGGCTTCGCTGCCACCCAGTTGCAATCCGGAAATGCGGTGTTCCGGATGCGATAGGCTGATCAGTCCGGATTGGTTATCCGACACCCAGACGTCTTCATTAGGAGCAGTAAACAGCCAACCAATGCCACCTGGTACTGCCAGCCGGTCGAATTTGTTGGCGTCACGGCGCAGTACAAAGGCACCGTCAGGGCCGTATGACCACAACGCGCCGTCACGGTCCGCCAGTAGGGACCAGCCATTCCGCGCCGGATAGCCCCAGTCGGCACCCACGGCCTGCCATCGCGAGCCCACCAATCGGAACAGACCCACCGTACTCTGGATCCAGATCCTTCCATCGTGGCGCGCAGCGAACTGCAAGATCGTATGGGCAGGCAGGCCCTCCTGCAGTCCGTAGGCTGTCAGCACTCCATCATGGATCGAATAAGCCTTCCCGAATCGCGTGCCGACCCAGAGCCCACCGTCATTGCCTGCGTAAAGCGCTGATACGTCCCCAGTGATGGGGATGGTGCCGTCTGGCAGCGTGAAGGGTTCGAAATGCTCGCCATCGAAGCGGAATAGTCCCGTGCTGCCCCCAAGCCACAGATAGCCGTTCGAAGACTGGGCAATAGTGCCGCTGTTGGTGGGCGCCCCCTCACGAGCGGACCAGCAGGTGTGGCTTAGCTCCGCCAGATGCTCCGTGGGGTCGATGGCGAATGCGACATGGGTGAGCGCAAAAAGTAGCCAGAGAAAATGCCGCACAGTGATGCTGGATGTGTTGAGCCAATGGCACAGGTCCAGGTCGATGATATCGTCCTTGGCCTAGTTCAGGCGTCATGTGCCGGAGCTGATCCTACCATTTGGCTAAAAAGCTGGTTCCCCCCGAAAGAGGGGTGCATGACAGATATCAACGCGAGGAACTCGCACTATAATCGATTGCCAAGGCAGGGCGATAAACACGGATTTCAATGATGGCTCATGCGTTGACTGCGATCAGAATTCTCGCCGTTGATGATCATCCGGTGCTGCGGGAAGGTATCGCGGCCCTGATTGCACGACAACCGGACATGAGCCTCGTCGCGGAAGCGGCGAGTGCACAGGAAGCCATCAGACAATACCGCTCGGTCCGCCCCGACGTCACGCTCATGGACATTCAAATGCCTGAGGGTAGCGGAATCAACGCGATCATTGACATCCGCAGCGAGTTTCCGGCAGCAAGGATCATCGTCCTGACGACGTACAGTGGCGATGTTCTGGCGAACCGTGCATTGAAAGCTGGCGCTTGCGGGTATCTGCTCAAGGGCGCGGTTCGCAAGGAACTGGTCGAGACGATACGCCAGGTTCACTGTGGCGCGCGGCGCATCGATCCTGATGTCGCAGTGGCGCTGGCCAGTCATTTGAACGACGGCGGTCTCTCAGTGAGGGAAGCGGAGGTTCTTACACTCGTCGCTTCTGGAAAATCCAACAAGGTCATTGCCGGTAACCTGGGCCTGTCCGAGGAAACCATCAAAGGCTATCTGAAGAACATTCTGGTCAAGCTCGGCGCGAGCGACCGCACGCATGCGGTAACCCTGGCTCAGCGCCGAGGCATCATCGGACTCTGACGCCCTCGAAATAGGGGAAGCCTTACACCCTCGCATTGGGGCTCACTGCGGACGCGTGTCGACCTAGCATGCGCCCATGGTCATCCAACGCATGTTCTCGAGCTTCCCGGATTCTTGGCCGGGCACCGCACTACTCCTACTTCGCCTTAGTGTGTCCACGGCGATCGTCTTGCACGGAATGCACTCCGGCATTCACGTGGACGCAGCATTTTGTATCTTGATTGCAGCCGCGTGGATAGCGGCTGCACTGATTCTGATCGGGCTCTGGACTCCGATTGCAGCGGGCGTGGCCGCAGTAGCCGAAGCGGCCGGGGCGCTGGCAGGGGCGCCATGGCTTCTCGCTCACATCTTCGTCGCAGCCATCGCTGCCAGCATCGTGCTTCTCGGGCCCGGAGCATGGTCAATTGATGCGTATTTGTATGGTCGTAAACGCGTGATCTAGGTCCCTCAACATCAATGGAGATACTGTCATGAACATTCGTGCTTCTTCTTTTACCAAGCTGGCCGCTGCAGGCACACTGGCCGTTGCCACCTCCACCTCGATGGCTGCGGATGCCGTCAAGAATATCGTGCTGGTGCACGGTGCGTGGGCGGATGGCAGCAGTTGGGCAAAGGTCATCCCCTTGCTCGAGGAACGCGGACTGCACGTCGTTGCGGTGCAGAATCCACTGAGCGGCCTTGCGGACGACGTCGCCGCAACCAAGCGAATCATCGACGCCCAGGACGGTCCGGTCGTCCTCGTGGGACATTCCTATGGAGGCGCCGTCATCAGCGAGGCAGGCAACAATCCCAAGGTTGCCCGCCTGGTTTTCGTCGCGGCATTCGGTCCTGACACCGGTGAATCGTTGGGCACTACCGCAAAGGATTTCGCGCCGGCGCCCGTAGGCCCAGAAGTCCGGCCAATCGAGGACAATTTTCTGGTTCTGACCAAAAAGGGCGTTACGGAGGATTTCGCCCAGGACCTGTCCGCCGCGGAACAACAGGTGTTGTTCGCCACGCAGGGGCCCACAGCGGGCGCAGCGTTCGGGGCAACCATCAGCGATGCAGCGTGGCGCCACAAACCGTCGTTCTACGTCGTGGCTGAGCATGACCGGATGATCAACCCCGACTACGAACGCTTCGCCGCGAAGCGCATGGGAGCGAAGACCCTTGTGCTGCCCACGAGCCACGTGCCGATGCTCTCGAGGCCGAAGGAGGTAGCAAAATTCATCGCGGAAGCCGCAGCAGGTAACGGCTCTTAAAGCATTCAGTAAATGTACCAAAAAGGCTTCTGCGGGTTTCTAGGCCCGCAGAAGCCTTGAATATGGACCGGGCGCTCGGTGCGCAGACTGTCGCGCTGTCCGGTGTCACGGAGATTAAGTTACATCGCCGTACCTTGGTAATGTGTTCAGATTGCAGAGAATGTAACAGTGCTATTCGGAGCTGCCCGGCCAATCACGGGAGGCCTCCACACAAACACAGGACCCCTGGCAGTCGTTGCCCGCCCGGATCGATCGCTCAGCGTGATGCGGAAGAATGCCGGCCGAGATGAGGCGTGAGGCACCCGTCGGCCAGCTGTCCTTCAGACAAACGAAGTGCTGATAGCCCTAACCAGCCAGTGATGCTCGGGACGGAATGGACCGCTGACGTCGGCCAGTAAGTGCGGACCTGGTCCTTGCCCCGGTACACCTCATTGTCGTGCGCGGTGTCAGTGAGCATGGCGTCGTCGGCAAACAAACTCATCATCAGATCAAGGTCCTTGTTTGGGAGGACGCTGCCGGCAGTGTGAAATATGATCTCGATATTGCGCACCGCGAGAGTGTCCGCAGGAGGGCCGCTGTCGCCTTGCGGCGCAGCGAAAACCCGATTGGCCCGGTGAAAAAGCAAAAAATATCCGGAGCCGCCCGTCCGAGACCGGGAGACTCTTCTTAAGCCCACGTCCGATGCCCATCACGTGCAGCAAGGGGATCGCTGCGCCGCAGCGCAGCTTGGATCGGCTCAACGCAACCCGTTAGCAGGGTATCGGGCAAGTCCGCGCACTCCCGGTTGCGTGCATGCGTGATCGACTTCCGCACCGCTGGATGCACTCCCGGCGGCCGCCGGCGGCGGGGCTCCCGGCGGCTCGCAATTCGCGCACGAGGACTGGCGCTTCGCCAGCAGATCCTTCAGCCGCACGCCGCCGCACGCGGCGCACCGCGCCGCGCCGATCTCTTCGCGCCGGGCGAGGGCCATGAGCAGGAACCAGGCGTGCTCGAAAGATATGCGTGCGGGCGTGTGCAGCTCGATGTAAGCCTCGTAAGCCTGGCAGAGCAGCGCCCCCGAATCGAGAGAGCCGAGCCGATACCGCGATTCCAGTCCCAGGGAGCCGGCGTACAGCAGGCCGTACACGATGAACAGGCTCGCGAGCTGCGACGCTTGAAAGCAAAGCTCCGGATTCCTGAAGAAGAACGCCGTCTGCCGCGGCGACTTGCCGCGATGGCGCATCACCGAGTACGAATCGGCCTCCAGCACATAGCAGCGGTAGAGCTTGCGAATGCGGTCGTCGCTCAACCCGGTCCACTGGCGGATGATGAAGGTGCGGGCCTCGTGCCGGATCAGGCGCATGGCCAGGAGGAAGTGCATCGAGAACGTCCACGGCATCGGTTTGACCGGCGAGCGCGATGTCCTCGCTCGTAACCACCTGCATCGGGCTTGTTGCGGTGATGTTCGCCGGCACGGGGATGCGCGATCCCGTGACCAGGATCTCCTCGAGCGCGGGCTGCTGCGCAAAGGTGGCGGGTTGCGCCGACACGGGCGACCAGAGGCTCACGGCGAACAAGGGCAGGCAGCAGATCGCGCGGCCACAGCGGTAAAAAGCGCTCATCGGCGCGGGCGGTCGCTCGGCAGCCGCGGTTCCGTCAGGCTGGACTTCTCGCGATAGGGCCATCTTGGTCGCGCGCCCGCGATCGGATCAATGAGCTGAGATTTTCTCCCTGGAGCGTCGCGTATACGGTGCAGATCTTCTTATCGGTAGCTCACACCGGTTCCGCGGATGTGTCAAGCCGTGCCAGGAGCCGTGTGCCGCCCGCGGGTGCGGTTCCGGGCGTGGCCGCATCGCGCGGCACGGCGGCCGCGGCGCAATTTCCGCACGCCGATCGATGCTTGGCGAGCAGATCGATGAGCCGCAGGCCGCCACATTCGCCGCAGCGTGCGAGGGTGATCTCGTCGCGCCGCGCCAGCGCCAACAACAGAAACCACGCATGCTCGAACGAGATGATGCATGGCGCGTGCAGCTCGACATAAGCCTCATAGGCCCGGCAGATCAGCGCACCCGACTCGAGAGACCCGACGCGGTAGCGTGCTTCGAGCCGCGAGTCCGTGCCGCATAACAGTCCACACAACACGTACAGGCTCGCGAGCTGCGCCGTTTGGAAATTGATCCCGGGATTCCTGAAGAAGTACGCCGCCTGGCGCGGGGACTTGCCGCGATGCCTAAATACAGATCTTTCATCGCGGTCCAGCACATAGCTGCGGTAGAGCTTGCGAATGCGGTCGTCGCTCAACCCGGTCCACTGGCGGATGGTGAAGGTGCGGGCCTCGTGCCGGATCAGGCGCATGGCCAGATCGAAGCGCTCGCGGTCGCGCGTGTAGCGGTCGTCAGAGACTCTCATGGCGCCTCCTCTGGATGCGTGCAATTCCGGGGATATCGGGCCGAAAAGAATTTGACAGAAATTAATCACAAAGTTAGCTTGCTGCCAAGCGGTTTGTTCTCGTCATTGGCGCGGCATTCACATCGAAATGCAGGGCGGCGCCGGCCGCGGGGCGTGTGGTGCGGATCTCGGGTCGCTCGGAGGGGGTCATGGAGGATGCATTCATTTGGGAGCGCCAAGCGCATTTTTCGGCGCAGATGCTCGCCTCGTTGCGCGAGTTGAATCACCGGTTCATCGATCTTGCTGCTGCGCACGCCGCCGACTGGTCGCAGCCGGGGCACCGCAAGCTTCCCGGCGAATCCGGGCTACAGCTCGCCGCGCTGTCCCCGGCGCAGCGCGAGGCGGCGGCAAGCTGTCCGTACGCGCTGTTCGATCTGCGCTTTCACGACCATGCGCACTGGCGCGCCAGTCTCTGCGGCAGCGCCGTGTGGCGCGTCGCCGACGAGGCATGGACCGGCCAGGCAACGACCGTCCAGGCGCGACCCCCCGAGGCGCGCACCCCCGAGGCGCGCACCCTCGAGGCGCGCTCCCCCGAAGCGCGCTCCCCCGAAGCGCGCTCCGCCGAAGCGCGCGTCGACGACGAAACGGCGGCCTTCGTTCGCCTCGCCTTGTTCTATGCCTGGCACGTCGCCGCCACGCCGCGGCTCGGCGCACCGCTCTGGATCGGCATGGCCGAGCCCACCGCAGTCGCGTTTCGCGCTGTCACGCTCAATCGTGTCGCGGCGCTCGTTCCGGCCGAGGCGCGCCACTTGAGCGCGCGCTGGTGCGCCAGCGGCTACTACTGGAGCGCGCTCGCGACCGCCGCCGCGCGCCGTGACGACGCGCAGCTGCGCAGGGTGCAGCTGTTCGGCCTGCAGCTCGCCGCGGCGGCACTGTTGTCTTGAGGCGCGGGCACCCCCGCCGCGGGAGGCGCAGGTTGCGCGGACGAGCAGGTTGCGGCTGCGGGCTCCGGCGGTTTAGTCTACGCGGCTCCATATGTACGCTCTCGTCCTCCGCCAGCTCACCAAGACTTACAAGAACGGCATCACGGCTCTCAAGGGCATCGACCTCGCGGTCGATGAGGGGGATTTCTTCGCGCTGCTGGGTCCGAACGGCGCCGGCAAGACCACGGCCATCGGCATCGTCACTTCGCTGGTCAACAAGTCCTCGGGCACGGTCGAGGTGTTCGGGTACGATATCGATCGGCAGCTCGAGCTCGCCAAATCCTGCATCGGCATCGTGCCGCAGGAGATCAACTTCAACATGTTCGAGACCTTGTTCACGATCGTCGTGAACCAGGCGGGGTTCTACGGCATTCCGCGCCGGCTCGCGCGGCAGCGGGCCGAGAAATACCTGACCCAGCTGCAGCTCTGGGACCGGCGCAACTCGATCGCCCGCTCCTTGTCGGGCGGGATGAAGCGTCGCCTGATGATCGCGCGCGCGCTGATGCACGAGCCGAAGCTGCTCATCCTGGACGAGCCCACGGCGGGCGTGGACATCGAGATCCGCCGCTCGATGTGGGAGTTCCTGCGCAAGATCAATGATGCGGGGACCACCATCATACTCACCACGCACTACCTGGAGGAAGCCGAGAATCTGTGCCGCAACGTCGCCATCATCGAGGGCGGGCGCATCATCGAGCGCGACACCATGGCGAACGTGCTGCGCAAGCTCCAGACCGAGGTATTCGTGTTCAATCTGAGCGAGGCGCGCGCCGCGGCGCCCGAGCTGCCGGGCTTCAGGACCTTGCTCACGGACGATCACACGCTCGAGGTCGAGGTCTCCAAGGACCAGAGCCTGAACGACATATTCGCGCAGTTCTCCTCGCAGGGCGTGCGGGTGCACAGCATGCGCAACAAGGTCAATCGTCTCGAGGAGCTGTTCATGCGGCTGGTCGACGGGAGCGTCCGCGCGGCGGACAAGGCGGGCTGAAGTGCAGGAGTCCCTGGCGCGCATCGAGTGGGTCGGATTCACGACCATCGTCATCCGCGAGTTCAACCGCATCACTCGCATCTGGGGCCAGACCATCGTGCCTCCGGTGGTCACCGCGACGCTGTACTTCGTGATATTCGGCAGCCTCATCGGCAGGCGCGTCGGACAGGTGGGCGGCCATAGCTACATGCAGTTCATCGCGCCCGGTCTGATCATGATGAACGTGATCACCAACTCCTACGGCAATGTCGTGTCCTCGTTCTTCGGCGCGAAATTCGGCAAGCACCTCGAGGAGCTGCTCGTCTCGCCGTTGCCGAACTGGCTGATATTGACCGGCTACATCGCCGGCGGCATCCTGCGCGGCGTGGCGGTCGGCGCCGTCGTGACGGTGGTGGCTCTGTTCTTCACGCGCTTGTCGGTGCAGCACGTGTCCGCCATCCTGTCCGCGGCGTTCCTCACCAGCGCGATATTCTCGCTCGGCGGATTCGTGAATGCGCTGTTCGCCAAGAACTTCGATCACATCTCCTGGTTTCCGACCTTCGTGCTCAATCCGCTCACCTACCTGGGAGGCGTGTTCTACTCGGTCAACATGCTGCCGGGGTGGGCACGGGCGGTCACGCAGGCGAACCCGATCCTCTACATGGTCAGCGCTTTCCGGTACGGATTTCTCGGCGAGTCCGACGTGGATCTGAGACTCGCCTATGGGATCATGGTGGGCGCCGTGGTGCTGATGTTCACGCTGGCCGCCGCCTTGTTGAACAGGGGCACCGGAATTCGCGACTAGCGCG
>Ga0335072_10008720_pt1 | contig 14666 bp, 14 predicted proteins | sample Lox_Sample_21_FD_206725 | JGI IMG/M metagenome (GOLD analysis project Ga0335072, IMG submission 206725) | Soil microbial communities from Loxahatchee National Wildlife Refuge, Florida, United States - Lox_Sample_2.1 | ecosystem: Environmental > Terrestrial > Soil > Wetlands | place: USA... | reverse complement strand
CCACCGGCCCCAACTCGCATACCGTATCGTTCAATCGCAGCGTCAGGGGATACAGCGCGGGTTCGCCATGGGTATGCGGCCACCATCGTTCCACACCGGGTACGTGCAGCGTGCCTTGCACGACGTTCGCGGCCGTGCGTTCCAGCCGTTCCGCGTGCGTGCCCAGTTCCGCAATGGCCTGCACTTCGGCCGGCAGGTCGAGCACGGCGCGGATGACGACGCGGCCCTCGCGATCAAAAACGGCGGTGCGCACGTCTATCTCGGCCACGCCGATGCCCTCGCCGCGGAACTCGCGCAGAACAGGCCGCCATGGACCGACTGGATGCACGGCCGGACACCAGCCCGGCATGCGGCCGAGCAATGTCGTGCGGGCGAACCGCAGGTTGGACGGCGAGACCAGCCGCTGGCGCCAGCGGGCGCGCCCCCGCTGCGATGCGAGCCAATGCGTCAGGCTGCGGAAGCAGATGGCGAGGTGATTCGTTGCGCTGGTGCGGACGGTGAGCCGGCGGGAGACGTACATGTTATCGGATTGGAACAATGGCTCGCCGTTCAGCCACACCTCGGCGATCGTGGCGAGGCCTTCGAAATGCAGGATCTCGTCGCTGCCGCCGCTGAATTGCGTCCGATACCAGATGTCCTGCTGGTCCAGCGCGAGCGGTGCAGTGCTGTCCCATCTGCCGGCATTACGCAACGCCGCGGCATAGGTACCGGGAACCGGCGCGGTGATCCACTCCAGGGCGGCAAGCTGGTCAGGCGATGCCGCCTCACCCGCTGATGTGGCGGTGCATTCCCAGGCCCGGGACAACGGTTGGATCGGCGAGGCGGTGCTGGAGCGGATGCTGGCCATGGCGCGGATCAGCCGTCAGGCGGTGCATCACCGCGGGGAGCGTGGCGACCGCAAGTCCCGGGCTGGTAGTGTTCCAACGGGTTTGCCTGGTCGCTTCGCTACTCGCAATGACGACGATGACATCAGTGGCGATGACATCGGTGGCGGTGACATGCGTGGTACGGACGCGGGAGGCGGTGGCGTGGGCCGCATCAGCCGTCTCCCACAGCGCGTTGGAGGTTCCCAATGACAGCCTCGTAGTTCGTCTCCAGTGCGTCGAACAAAGCATCGCACGGGTCGAACCGCCGCCGGCTGGCGATGCGCGCCACCTTGAACTGCAGGGCCTTGGCGGTCGCAGAAATCGCCTCCGCGGCCGTGCGCGCACCGTGCAGCCCCGCCATGCCGCGGCCGGAAAGCCAGCCGAGATGCGCGGCCAGCATTTGAAAGTTGGAGCCAAGCTGGCGGAACACGGCGAACGCATAGTCGTGGAAGCGGTCGGGATGCGCCATCAGCCAATCCATCTGCGGCGGGAAATTGGCGTGATAGCAGCGGATCGGATTTTCGTCCGGACGGCGACGCACATGCCGGCGCAGCAGCCGCGCCGCGGCTTCCGTCAGTGCCGCGTCACGCAGAGGCCGCCAGCGGCGGCACACGAATTCGACATAGGGCGGCAGCATGTCCGCCACTGCATCCTGTCCCGGCAGGCGGCGAAATACGCCAGCATAGTCCTCGCCCGACAGTTCATAACGACCGACATTGTGATAATAGCTCAGTCGCCCCGCGGCGAGGTCCAGCGCATCGATGCCGATCGTCGTCTTGGTATGCTGGGTGCGATAGGACGTGGCGCGCGTGTCGGGCAGGAAGTAGCCGTCCACTTCGACCAGCACCAGGCGGCCCAGCTTGACCTGCGCGGCAAGCTGCACTTCCAGCGAGTGCCAGATGTCGAGCTCGCCGACCGCCACGCCGTACAGCGTCTCCAGGTCGTCATGCAGGTATTTGAAGAAGGTGAACTGGTCACCTTCATAGTCCTGCGCCACCGTCACGCCGAGTCCGGCATGGGGGTCCAGGTCCCAGGATCGCAGAATCTGCATCCACGCGTCGATGTAGCAATTGGTGGTCGGCCAGTCGCAATCCGCGGCCGGCGCAAACGCCTCGCGCAGGTCGACGGCGTCGTTCATGCATCGAGCCGCAATGTGGCGCGGACCTTGGCCGGCCACTGCGCCGGGTCCAGTCCATGATGGCGGAACAGCGCAAGCGCCAGGCGTTCCAGCCCGAAACCGATGCAGCCGCTGATCGCCACCCGGCCGTCCGCCTGCCTGATGCCCCAGGGGTCGCCGAAATGATCGAGGTGATAATTGAAGCTCATGCACGCGGTCGGCCTGGCATCATTGGCCACCGGAATCAGCAACTCGTATTTCAGCCGCTGCTCGCGCTGGCTGTCCACCATCAGCCGTCCGGCGCGGCCGAAGAACGGGTCGTGCGCGATGTCGATCGTGTAGGGCAGCGCCAGTTCGGTCACCAGGCCCTGTGCCCGGTCGAGCCATGCCTGGCGGAATTCCAGCACCTGCTCGTTGCTGCCCATGCGCACGAATTCGTGCAGGCGGAAGCATTGCATGCGTGCGGGGTCGGGCGACGGTTCGTGGCGGAAGCACCAGGAATGCACGTTGAACAACACGCCTTCCGGCGGCAGCGTGCCGCGGCTGGCGATGATCGGATACAGCGGATAACAGGCGGCGGGCGTGAGCAACAGATCGGTCGGCTCCTGCTGACCGGTCCATTCGCTGCCTTCGTCCGCGCATTTCAGCAGCGTGCGGTGCGCCGCCTCGTTGCCGCAGAAGCAATGGATGGTGCCAAGCAGTTGCGGGAAGCTTTTCAGGTAGCCGCTGCGCACGAGCTGGGGCCGCACCATCGCCGGGGGGAAACGCAAAATCTCCGGACGATCGGCGGCTCCGCTCCGGGCTGCCATGGCATCCAGCGCGTCCACCACCGATTCAAATCGCGCGCCGCGTGCCAGGATACCCTCCACACCGCTGGGAATGAGCAGACCGGCGTCGACCAATTGCTCCATCAGGCTTGCCGTTGCGTCCATTTCACAGCACTCCCAGCGCCGGACGTTGCAGCAGCAGCAGATTGCCGGTGCTTTCCAGCATGCGGTCGTTGTTGATCATGACCGGGGCGGACATCAGGTCCCGCAGATGACGGCCCAGGCTGAATTCGGAATTGTTCCTGTAGGCGTTGATGCCGCAGACCATGAACGCGTGCTGCACCGCCTCGAGACAGGTTTCCGAAATCGTGGTCTTGAGATTGTTCATGTCCGCGGTAAACCCGAGCGGCAGCAGATGCGTCCCTGCTCCGAACACGGCATCGTAATCGCGCAGCGCTTGCGACAGCCGCGCCTGCATCAGTTGCAGCAGCCCGACGCCGCGCGCCAGACGATGCGCCATCATGGAGACGTTGCCGCGGCCACGCACCTGCTGGCGCAGGTATGTGCGGGCGCGGTTGATCGCCTCGGTGGCGATCCCCAGCCACACGCTGGCCCAAAGCAGATGCGATACCGGCAGCATCGTCTGCCCGGCAATGTCGGCGAACGGGACCGGCAGAATCTGGTCCTCGGATCCGGCGAAGCGCAGGTGGAAGCCGTCGCTGCCCGTGCCGCGCATGCCCAGCGCATCCCAGCCACTGCTCTTGTCCAGCGTGCAATCGTTGCGCAGCGCCACCACCATCACCTGATCGTTGGCGGCCGCGCTGGGGTTGCGCCGCGTGGTGATCAGCAGCGCATCGGCGCGCGCGCCGTAGGAAATGGTGGTCGCCCGCTTTTCCAGTTGCGTGCGTCCGTCGCGGGTTTCCACCGCGCAGACGCTGGCCAGGATGTTGCCCCCGGTGCCTTCTTCCGACGTCACCGACGCCAGCAGCGATTGCTCGGTGCACAGGCGGCGGAGCAGGGCGCGGTGCCATTCGCTCTCGGCGCCGTGCGCGACGATGCAGGCCACCTGGATCTGGTGCATCGCGTAGATCATTGCCGACGACCCGCAAGCCTGGCCCAGCGCATGGCATACCGAAGCCACCTGCGTCAGGCTGCGGCCCGGTCCGCCCATGGCGGCGGGCACGAGCAACGCCATCAGCCCTTCCGCCTGCATGGCGCGCAGCGCTTCCTCGGGGATGCGGCTGTCGCGGTCCACCGCCTCGGCATGGTCCGCCGCAGTCCTGGACACCGCCAGCGTCGCGGCATCCAGGCCATTGCTCGCGTTCATGTGTTGGCCACCTGGCCCGTCAGGCCGCTGACCACGGAATCGATGGTGGCTATGCTGGAGAAAGACTTTCGTTGCAGCATCTCATCGGGGAGCTCGATATCGAATTCCTCTTCCAGCCGCATGAGGACATTCACGATTGCGAGTGAATCGAGGCCGGCGGAAAACAGGTCGGCCTGGTCGCCGAGCGTATTGACCGGCACCGCGAGGCGGCCATTCTCTGCCAGTATGTCCCGGATTTGCTGCTGCCGCGTGGCCATGCCGTAAGTTCCTCGATTGGACGCGGAGAACCCGCGCGCTCTTTTTGGGCAGCGAATGACACAGCAAGCCCCGTGCCACACGCTCGATGCGCGAGCGATTTCGGGGGGAGGCCGTTACCTCGCGGACTGCCTGTCTTGGTACGTTCCCCGCCTGTTAAGCGGGAACGTAAAGGCAGTCGTGCCGGTTGCCGGCTGCAAACATCAGATGCTCGCGGCGGGCGATGCGTGACGGGTGCCGACTCTGCCTTTTGTGACCGGGGTCAAGAGACGATCAGGAACCGCGGCACCATTGCGTCGCACGCAAGACATGCTGCGCGCCGGATTGTTAGAGCAGATGGACCGTGGCGGGAAGTTTCCCGTCACGGCCGGGGCAGGCAGCGTCGATCGCCGGGGCGGAGGCAAATCCGGCGTCAGCCTTGCAGCAGCGTGAGGCTCAAGCCTGCGAGCAACAGCCCGATGAACTGGTCGAGCACCACCAGCAAGGCGGCAGCGAGGCCATTGGTGCCGAGGGATTCGCGCGTGGCGAACCACTCGATCCACAGCGCCCAGCCGATGGCGAAGATTTGCGCGGCTTCGTTCACCATCGGCGGCGCGCCAAGCAGGCCGGGTATGCCGCCGACCACGAGCAGCAGGTTCTCGATGACGTTGCACCAGTTCCAGGCGGCGATGAAGCGTGGCCAGCGCGGGCTGCAACCAAGCAGGGCCGCGAGATGGAAGCTGAGCAATGCAAAGGCAAGCCAGCCGACGACGTAGCCCATGAGATCCAGGCCGATCGCGTGCCCGGCGTTCCCCGGCAGGCCAAATTGCACCCAGGTCATCAGCCTCAGGCACACGATGGCGGGCAGGCCGATGGCCATCGCCCAGAAGCTGCGTTTCGCTCCCGCCATGTCGGCTTCGACGTAGTGCAGCGCCTCGGTGCGGCCGCGGGCGAACAACATTGCCGCGTGCAGGCCGGTGCCGATGGTGGCGGTGAGTCTCATGCCCGCTGCAATGCCAGCAAACGCGGCCCCAGCACCAGCGCCGCGGTGCCGAGATTGACGCCTGCCACCAGCAGCGCCGCGCGCAGCCGCGACAATGCCAGGCCGTGGCGGGCCAGGAACCAGTGCAGCCACAGTCCGTAGCCGGCGAGACCAAACACCACGAGGCCGGTTGCGGTGTGTTGCGGCATACCGGCATCGAGCAATGCGCCGGCGGAGAGCAATAGCAGGGAGGCGAGCGCGGGCAGCAGCCACTGGCACCAGTTGAACGCGGTGGCAAAGCGCAGCCAGTGGCCCTCGCGATGCCACAGGCGGGCGAATTCCCAGGACAGTACCGGCGGCGCCAGCACCACCGCCACGGTCGCGAACAGGTCGGCAATGGCCAGTGCGCCACCGCCGTTCAGCAGCAGCAGGAGCGTGCCGACCAGGGGGAAGGCCAGCAATGGTGCCAGACTGGCGAGGAAGCCCTGTATCCTGCCGGCGAATTGCTCCAGCCCGTCGGGGCGGCCACGGGCGATGCGCACGATCCCGCGCAGGACGTTGGGCGGCTGCGGTGGCGCCACGCGGCCTACTCCAGGAAGGCGTGAAGCATGCCGCGATAGATGCGCGCCAGGGCGCGCAGCTCCTCGACCGGGACCGCTTCGTCGGCCTTGTGCATGGAGGCGCCGACGAGGCCGAATTCTGCCACGGGGCAATAGCGGGAGATGAAGCGCGCGTCGGAGGTGCCGCCGCCGGTGTCGAGCTTCGGGTCGAGGCCGGTCTCGGCGGTGATTGCGGCGCGCAGCTTGTCCACCACGGGGCCGGGCTGGGTCACGAAGGATTCGCCGCTGATCTGGATGTCGAGCTCGAAATTGTCCCCGGCGTACTGTGCCAGGGTGGCGCGCAGCCAGGCGGCGAGGTCGCGGCCGGTGTGGTCGTCGTTGAATCGGATGTTCAGCATCGCCCGGGCGGTGGCGGGGATGACGTTGGTCACCGGGTTGCCGACGTCGATCGACGTGACCTGGAGCGTGGAAGGCCCGAACCACTCGGTGCCGGCGTCCACCGGGGCTGCGGTCAGCGCGGTGAGGGCGCGCAACAGGCGGTGGATCGGGTTGTCGGCGCGCTGGGGGTAGGCGACGTGGCCCTGGACTCCATGCACCGCGATCTTCGCGTTCAGGCTGCCGCGGCGGCCGATTTTGACCATGTCGCCGAGGCGGATAGGGCAGGTGGGTTCGCCGACCAGGCAGAAGTCGGGGATCTGCTGGTTGTCGCGCATCCATTCCAGCACGCGCACGGTACCATCGGTGGCGATGCCTTCCTCGTCGCCGGTGATCAGCAGGCTGATGGAGCCGTGCAGCGGGGCGGCCGCGAGGTGGTCGGTGGCGGCGGCGGCGAAGGCGGCGATGGCGCCCTTCATGTCGCAGGCGCCGCGGCCGTAGAGCACGCCGTCGTGGACATCCGCGGCGAACGGGTCGTGGCGCCAGGCGGTGGTGGGGCCGGGAGGGACCACGTCGGTATGGCCGGCGAAGCAGAAATGCGGGCCTGACGTGCCGATGCGGGCGAACAGGTTGTCGATCTCGCCGTAGCGCAGGTGGTGGATGGTGAAGCCGAGCGGGGTGAGGGCGTCGGCCAGGACGGACTGCGCACCGGCGTTGGCCGGCGTGACCGAGGCGCAGCGGATCAGCGCCTGCGCGAGGGGGAGGGGGTCCACGTCAACCTCTTCCGCGCGTGGCACGGGCGAGGTGCGTAGCACCGGGGGGTAGGGTGCACGGGTCGGCGCGGAGTCCAGCGCGCACCGGACCGATCACCCTCACCCTGGACGCTTCGCGTATCGACCTCTCCCGCGAGACGGGAGAGGTTTCGTTAATCCCGCAGCAGTTCATTGATCGAGGTCTTGGCGCGGGTCTGCGCATCCACCGTCTTCACGATCACCGCGCAATACAGAGAGGGGCCAGGCGAGCCGTCGGGCAGCTTCCTGCCGGGCAGCGAGCCGGGCACGACCACCGAGTAGGCGGGCACGCGGCCGATGTGGATCTCCCCGGTGGCGCGGTCGATCACCTTCGTGGAGGCGCCGATGAACACGCCCATCGACAGTACCGCCCCGCGCTCGACGATCACGCCCTCGGCCACTTCGGAACGGGCGCCGATGAAGCAATCGTCCTCGACGATCACCGGGTTGGCCTGCAATGGCTCGAGCACGCCGCCGATGCCGACGCCGCCCGAGAGGTGGCAGTTGGCGCCGATCTGCGCGCAGCTTCCCACGGTGGCCCAGGTGTCCACCATGGTGTTGCGGCCGACCCAGGCGCCGACATTCACGAAGCTCGGCATCAACACCACGCCCGGCGCGACGTAGGCGGAGCGCCGCACCACCGCGCCCGGCACGGCGCGGAAGCCGGCCTCGCGGAAGCGGTTCTCGCCCCAGCCGGCGAATTTCAGCGGCACTTTGTCGTAGGCGCCGGCGGCGGTCTCCATCGGCGCCGAGTCGGTGAGGCGGAACGACAGCAGCACCGCCTGCTTCAGCCACTGATTGACCTGCCAGCCTTGCGCGGTGGGTTGGGCGACGCGCTCCTTGCCGCTGTCGAGAGCTTCCAGGGCGGCCTCGACCGCGTCGCGCGCCTCGCCGCGGGTGGCGGAGGACAGCGTGTCGCGGCGTTCCCAAAGCGCTTCGATCGGAGCTCGCAGGGGATGGTCGGTCATTGCGTGGCGCCCCTCCTGGCGCGGGCGGACGATGGTCGACGGGAGCGGCGCGTGTCAACGCAGTGCGGCGGCGCGTGGACCGCCGGATCCAGGCGCCTTCCGCGCTTTGCACGGACAAGACTCCAGGCGTCTCTCGCGCCCATGACGGGTGAGGCTGCAGGCACGTCTCACGGCTTGCAACGGCGCCGCTTCAGGCATCTCTCCTGTCCATGGCGCGGCGGGCCTGCCGGCTGCTCTACCGGCGGCGGGCGAAGCTCAGTTCGTGCCCGTCGGGGTCGGTGAGGTGGAAATACCGCTCGCCCCAGGGCGCGTCGCGCGGTGCAAATGCCGGCGTGAACCCGGCTGCAATGACCCGCTCATGCATCGCATCCACATCGCCGACATAGAAGATCGCTCGCCCCCACCACGACCAGGTGCGTTCCGGCGCCGCCACCAGATTGAGGTAGCCGGCGCCGGCATGAAAGCTGGTAAACCGCTCATGCGGTCCGCCGTCCTTCAGCACGAAACCAAGCGCGGCATAGAAGGCAACCGCCCGCGCCATGTCGTGCGTTGCCAAGGTGATGGCGCTGATGCTTTCGATCATTGCTGCTCCCTCCCGCGCGTAGCGGCGCACCCGCCTGTCGTGGCGCATGCCCGGCCTGTTATCGCCAACGCGACAGTGGATGAGATGGTACATCCGCCGGCATTCCGATGGGTCCCGCGCCCGGCCGGATCGCCGCCATGACAAGCGGGGATTGCCCGGGCAGACCGGCGATGACACGCTGCTTCCCTTGCCATTGTCCGCGGAGACCCGTCATGCCGCCAACGCCTGCTCCGCTTCCGCCGCAGCCTGCCACCGGCCCGATGACGTGGCGCGGCAACGAGTTGCGCAAGGACGACGTCGCGTTCGACCTCTCGCGCGCGCAGGCCGCTGCCCTGGAAGACGTGTTGCTCCGCGTGCGCAAGGCGGGCCTCGCAGTCAACGACATCCTGCCGGAGCATTGCCGTCATCCCACGCTGGATGCCGGCCTCGGGCGCGTCTTCGACGAAATCCAGGATGGCCGCGGCATCGTGATCGTGCGCGGCATTCCCGTGACGGAACATTCGACCGATGACATCAGCACGATGTTCTGGGCGATCGGCACGCATTTCGGCCGCGGCGTGTCGCAGAGCGCGCGTGGCGATGTGCTCGGCCTGGTGCGGGACGAAACGCCGCCGGGGCAGGCGGAAAGCGCGCGCGGCTATACCAGCCGGCGCGAATTGTCGCTGCATGTGGACCTCGGTCAGATCGTCGGCCTGATGTGCGTGCGCCAGGCCCGCGCGGGCGGGTTCAGCCAGTATGCGCCCGCATTGTCGGTGTACAACGAGATTCTTGCCACGCGCCCCGACGTGATGCCGGTGCTGTGCCGCGGCTTCCCCTATCATCGCCGCGGCGAGGAGGCGCCGGACGCCGCGCCGGTCACGCCTTACGACATCCCGGTGTTCAGCGAGCGTGACGGCAGGATCAGCGTCTTCTTCGTCGGCGAGATATTCAACGCCGCCTTCCGCGCGCTCAAGCGCGCCTTTACGCCGCAGGAGATCGACGCCATCGACACGTTCCGGGCCACCGCGCGCCGCCTGCAATTCGAGACCCGGCTGGAGGCCGGCGAGGCGACGTTCCTCAACAACTACACCGTCATGCACGCGCGCTCGGAATTCGAGGATTGGGACGAGCCGGACAAGAAGCGCCTGATGCTGCGGCTGTGGCTGGATGCGGAGCGCAACGCGCGGCCGGTGACCCCGCGGATCCACATCTATGAAAACCAGAACGGCCGCAGCGGCATCGATCCGCAGCCTGGCCGTCAACCAGCGACGGCAAACTACCGTGCGCCGGACGAGTCGGTACGGGCGCGGGTGGCTGCATAGCCGCGTGGCGGCGCAACCACGTCGTTGACGTTTGCCGGCAAGCATCCGGCTGCCGCCGTGCGCGGGTTTCCCGGAGAGTTTGGCGGCTCAGCCCACCCGGGCCGATCCCCATTGTGTCGCAATCGGACAAAGGCCCAAACGATCCTGCAATAGCAGCAGCGTCGTTGGGTGACAGGATGCGTTGCCGCTGGCCCGACACCACGCCTGAACGAGCGACGTGGCAATAACGAAATGCCCGGACCCGGCACGAGCCTCTTCCTGGCGCCGTGACGCCCTGGTGGGCGCAGTCCGGCGCGCCGGCGGCCGGCGGTTCCGCGGCCGTCCAGGCAACCGCCTTCTCGCGATTCATTCAATGTCCGCGGCACTACTGCCAACGGCATGGGAGACAGCACCATGAGCACAGTCACCACCAAGGATGGCGTCGAGATCTTCTATAAGGATTGGGGCCATGGCCGACCCGTCGTCTTCCACCACGGCTGGCCGCTCAGCGCCGACGACTGGGACGCGCAGATGCTGTTCTTTGTCCAGCGCGGCTATCGCGTCGTGGCGATCGACCGGCGCGGTCATGGACGCTCAAGCCAGGTATCGGATGGCCATGATATGGACCACTACGCGGCCGACGCGGCCGCGGTGGTGGAACATCTCGACCTCCGCAACATCGTCAACATCGGTCACTCCACCGGCGGCGGCGAAGTGACCCGCTATGTCGCGCGCCACGGCAAGGGGCGGGTCGCCAAGGCAGTGCTGATGTCCGCGGTGCCGCCGCTGATGCTGAAGACGCCGGCCAATCCCGGCGGTCTGCCGATCGAGGTATTCAATGGGCTGCGCGCGAGCCTCGCCGCCAACCGCGCACAGTTCTATCGCGATGTTCCGGCCGGCCCGTTCTACGGATACAACCGGCCAGGAGCCCAACCCCTGGAAGGCGTTATCGAGAATTGGTGGCGCCAGGGCATGATGGGCAGCGCCAAGGCCCACTACGAAGGCATCAAGGCGTTCTCCGAGACCGACTTCACCGAGGACCTGAAAACCATCGCGGTGCCGATGCTGGTCATGCACGGCGATGATGACCAGATCGTTCCCTATAAGGATGCCGCCTTGTTGTCGGCGGCGCTTCTCAAGGATGCCACGCTGAAGATCTACCCCGGCTTCCCGCACGGCATGCTCACCACTCATGCCGATGTGATCAACCAGGACCTCCTGACCTTCATCGAGGAATAAGGTTCGCGGGCGCTGTTGACCCGGGCGTTGGCCGAGCGCCGGCTGGCCGTGGCCAAAGCCGGCGCTGTGGACCGGAGACCGCGGCGATATCGCGCGACACGAAATCGCCGCCCAGCCTGACAATCCATTGCCCGCGGGCTATGCTCGCCGGCGACAGCGATGGGGATGAGCCATGAGCGAAGAGATCGCGACCCTGGGCGGCGGCTGCTTCTGGTGCCTGGAAGCGGTGATCAAGGACCTGCGCGGCGTCACCAGCGTGATGTCCGGCTACGCCGGCGGCCATGTCGCCAACCCGAGCTACAAGCAGGTGTGCGGCGGCGACACCGGCCACGCGGAAGTGGTGCAGGTCAGGTTCGACCCCGCCGAACTGTCCTATGCCGATCTGCTGCGCGTGTTCTTCGCGATCCATGATCCGACGACATTGAACCGTCAAGGCAATGATATCGGCACCCAATACCGCTCGGTTATCCTGACGCATTCCGACGCGCAGATGCAGACCGCGGAGGCGGTGCGGAAGGAAATCAACGACGCCAAAATCTGGCACCGCGCGGTGGTGACCGAGATTGAACCGCTGCAGGTGTTCTATGAAGCCGAGCCCGAGCATCATGACTATTTCGCGCGCAATCCGTGGAGCGGCTATTGCCAGGTGGTGATTGCACCCAAGGTGGTCAAATTCCGCAAGCAGTTTACTGAGCGGTTGAAGCGCGCGGCGGCGGCGTAGCGCGGGGTGGGCGCTCGCTTCGCGCATCGAGCGGCGCCCGGACTGCCGAGCTGCTGCCCGTTGCTTCCTTGCGAGGTCGCCGGAGTGATGCGTTAGCCCGGTCAGCTATCGGCGAATGCGGCCCGGTCAGCTGTCGGCGAGCGCGACCCGGTCAGATATCCGCGAACAAAGCCACCGGCACGCCCCGCACCGGGACATCCGCGCGGAACAGGCCGCCGAGCGTGGGATATTGCTGCAGCACGTCGGGTGACTTGCCGTCGCGCAGCGACGTGACGAACAGTTGGTCGTCGGCGAAGCAGGGCATCGTAGGGCCGGGGACGGGGAACGGGACGCGCTCGAGCAACTTCCCGTCGGGCGAGAAGCGGTTGATGCAACTCGCGGATGGACCGGCCGACCAGTAATTGCCTGCCGTGTCGGTGGCGCCGCCGTCCGGGCGGCCTTCCTCGTTGGTCAATTTGGCCAGTTGGCGATGATTGCTGATGCCGCCGGTGGCAACGTCGAAATCCCAGGCTTCCAGGATCCCCGCGCTGGTATCGGAATGATACATGATGCGGGTGTCCGCCGACCAGGCAAGGCCGTTCGACGTGCGAAACCCCTCGGCCTTCTGCTCGATCCGTCCGTCGGCGGTGACGCGGTACAGGGCGCCAGTTGGCTGGCGCGGCGTGTTCTCGTCCATGCTGCCGACCCAGAAGGCGCCATCCGGACCCACCTTGCCGTCATTCATGCGGTTGGTGGTGGGTTCGACCACGGCACCCGTCAGGTCCTGCAACCGGCGGCTGTCCGGGTCGAACAATACCACGCGATGACGCAGCGCGACGACCAGCCTGCCGGAGCGGCAGATGCCGAAGCTGGCGACCACTTCCGGGAAGTCGTACGTGTCCTGCGCGCCGCTATCAATGGTGAGCGCGTGGATGCGCCTGCCGGCAATGTCACAGAACAGGACGCGACGCCGGGCGGCATCCCAGACCGGCGATTCGCCGATGGCGCAGCGGGAATCCCAGGCGAGTTCGAAATGGATCATGCGGGCGGCTCCGGAGTTGGGTGGGCCTGGAACGTACGAAGGCACGAAGCGGTGGCGGTGCCAAGATGGACACCGGACGGCACGGTCCGCTGCCGGCCGATACCTGAGGTGGCGATGCGACCGCGTTGCGGAAGGTGTCGCCGCGCATGATCGCGGCGGCACGCCGAGAGGACGTCAGCAGCCGAGAGGACGTCAGCGGATGATCTGCGCGGCTGCGTAGCGTTTCACCCCCCTCTCGGCACCAGCGGCCGTACAGTCGAGCACCGCCTCGCCGCCACGGCGGTGCTTCAGCATGGGACGGCGTTCGGCGATCGCTATTTCGATCCGGCACCGCATGCGCCATGCTACCGTCCCGGTTCACGCGTCTGACGGAGGGCAGCAAATGCCGGAATTCGACCTGGTGGTGCGCGGCGGCACGGTGGTCACCGCGGCGGATACGTATCGCGCCGATATCGGCATTCGCGACGGGCGCATCGCCACCATCGGCGAAGCGCTCGATGGCGCCCAGAAGCTGGACGCGGACGGACTGCTCGTGCTGCCCGGCGGCGTCGACAGCCACTGTCATATCGAGCAATTGCGTCCCACCGGCGGCAGCGACGAGGAAAGCTTCGTCACCGGCAGCACTTCCTGCCTCGCGGGCGGTACCACGACCGTTGTCACCTTCGCCGCGCAGTTCAAGGGCCACGGCATTCTCGATACGATGGCCGAGTATCGCCGGCGTGCATCGAAAGCGATGGTGGACTACACCTTCCACCAGATCATCACCGATCCTTCCGACGAGGTGGTTTGGAAAGAGATTCCCCAGGTGATCGCGTCGGGCGTGCGCAGCCTGAAAGTGTTCCTGACGTACGAACCCTCGCATCTCGACGACCGGCAGTTCCTGCGCGTGCTGGCTGCGGCACGGCGCAACAACGCGCTGGTGACGGTGCATTGCGAGAACTACGAGGCGATTGGCTGGCGCAGCGAAGCGCTTCTCGCTGATGGCCGCACGTCGCCGAAATACCACGCATGGTCGCGGCCGAAGGTGATCGAGCGCGAAGCCACCTATCGCGCCATCGCGCTGGCCGAGATGGTGGACCAGCCGATCCAGGTGTTCCACGTCTCCTGCCCCGATGTCGCGGCCGAGATCGCACGTGCCCAGGCACGCGGTTTGAAAGTCTGGGCGGAGACCTGTCCGCAGTATTTCGTGCTGGGCGCGGCGGACATGGATCGTCCCGGCTTCGAAGGCGCCAAGTTCATTTGCAGCCCCAGCCCCCGCACCAGGGAGGACAGTGAAGGGCTGTGGCAGGATATCGGCCGCGGCACGCTGGATATCGTGTCCTCGGATCACAGCGGGTCCAGCTATGAAGGCGAGGGCGTCGGCAAGCGCGTGCACGGCGGCAATGCGCCGTTCACCGATATTCCGAATGGCGTGCCGGGATTGGCGTCGCGACTGCCAATCGTATTCAGCGAAGGCGTTGGCGGTGGCCGCATCGACCTCAATCATTTCGTGCGCCTGACCGCCACCAATCCCGCGAAACTGTTCGGTCTGTATCCGCGCAAGGGCACCATCGCTCCGGGTTCGGACGCCGACCTGGTGGTGTGGGATCCGGCACGGCGCGTCACCATCACCAACGCGCTGATGCAGCATGTGATCGACTACACGCCGTATGAGGGCATGCAGGTCACCGGCTGGCCGGTGGCAACGGTGAAGGGCGGGCGCGTGGCGATGCGCGACGGCAAGGTGCAGGCCGAGCCCGGCACCGGACAGTTCCTGGCGCGCGCGCCTTATCCGATGATCAGGCCGCGCGGCGTCATGCCGGATGGATTCGATGCGGCGAAGTTCGCCTAGCGGC
>Ga0335072_10008719_pt1 | contig 14667 bp, 12 predicted proteins | sample Lox_Sample_21_FD_206725 | JGI IMG/M metagenome (GOLD analysis project Ga0335072, IMG submission 206725) | Soil microbial communities from Loxahatchee National Wildlife Refuge, Florida, United States - Lox_Sample_2.1 | ecosystem: Environmental > Terrestrial > Soil > Wetlands | place: USA... | reverse complement strand
TGGCAGTTACACGATCACGGCTACTGATGGGAGCCTGACGTCGGCTACCAGCAGCAGCTTCGGTGTGACGGTGGGGACGGCGGCGAAGGTGGTGTTCACCACCCAGCCCGGTGGTGGTGCTGATGGTGCGGTGTGGTCGACGCAGCCGAAGGTGTCGGTGGAGGATTCCGGCGGCAATGTGGTGACCGGCAACTCGAGTGGGGTGACGTTGGCGATTGCCAGCCAGCCGGGTAGTGGTGCGGCGCTGAGTTGCACGAAGATCACGGTGGCGGCGTCGGCGGGGGTTGCTGCGTTTGCTGGCTGCAAGATCACCGGCAGCGCCGGCACCTACACCATCAAGGCCACCGACGGCAGCCTCACCTCAGGCACCAGCAGCACGTTCAGCATCAGCCTGTGAACCGGACGTGATCATCTCGTTCCGGACGACTGCTATATCAACAAATGTCACTTAATCGCCATGCGCTGATTGCTTGCCACCCCGGCCGGATGGCGACGATCTCAGATGGGACGCTGCGGCCCGGTATGGGCAGCCGCGTTCCGCGATCACGACTGCCCGAAAGGACGTCCATGTTCAAGCGCAACCTGACATCGGCCATCTCGCTCGCCGCGGCCGTCGCGGCGGCCGCCATGGGGCTCGCTGCCGCACCCGCGGCACCGGCCAGCGCGGCCACCACGTACACCCTGTTCACCGAGCCGAAGCAGGGCTTCTCGCCCGTCTACGACCTGATCAACGGGGCCAAGACCAGCATCGACATGACCATGTACGAGCTGGAGGACGCCGTGGCCGAGAAGGATCTGGCAACAGCGGAAAAGCGCGGCGTCGACGTGCGGGTCATCCTGGACCAGCGCGAGGAGAGCGACAACTCCGCCGCCTACAACTACCTGAAGAACAACGGCGTGCACGTTGTCTGGTCCTGGTCGAAGTACTACTACACGCATGAGAAGAGCCTGGTCATCGACGGCTCGACGGCCGTGATCATGACCGCCAACCTGACCAGCCAGTACTACTCGACCAGCCGTGACTTCCTGGTGACCGACACCAACGCCGAGGACGTCGCGGCGATCGTGAAGGTGTTCAATGCCGACTACGCGCATGAGGCCGTCACCCCAGGCGACGGCGCAGACCTGGTCTGGTCGCCCACGAACTCGCAGACCAAGCTGCTCGCGCTGCTCAACGGCGCTAAGAGCAGCCTGCGCATCTACAGCGAGGAGATGGACGACACCGCCGTCGAGAACGCGCTGGTCAGCGCGGCCAAGCGGGGCGTTGACGTGCAGCTCTGCGGCGAGAACGAGGACGGCGAGTACGACAGCGCGTACACCACGCTGGCCGACGCCGGGGTGCACATCAGCTACTACAGCAACCCCGACGGTTTCTACATCCACGGCAAGGTCATCGAGGCCGACTACGGCAAGTCGGACGCGAAGGTGTTCATCGGCTCCGAGAACTTCTCCAACACCTCGCTCAACGAGAACCGCGAGCTCGGGCTCATCATCAGCAACACGACGATCGAATCCTCGGTTGCCAGCACGTTCGCGACCGACTTCAAGAACGGAACTCCCTGGTCAGGCTGAGCCGGCGTCCGACCGTCACGCCTGCCGCGGCGGATGCGCCGAGCGGCCCGCAAATTGCTAGACGGAGTTCGTCCGTATTATGCTGGTCGGCGCGACGTCGGATCCGAGGAGCTGCGAATGACGGGGAGCCCGCGCGCCCCGGCACGCGGCGCTCTGGACGGGGGCCCGGTGACCGTGACCGGCGTAGCGCAGCAGCGCGCGTGGCAGGCACGTGAGTTCCCGCCGGTCGAGCAGGTCACGTCGGGCGTGTGGTCCGTGCCGGTGATGATGCCGGAGAACCCGCTCCGCTACACGCTCGCCTACGTGCTGCTGGCCGACACGGGTGTCGTGGTCGTCGATCCCGGCTGGGAGTCTGACCAGGGCTGGGAAGATCTGCGGCGTGGCCTGCAGACGGCAGGGCTCTCGCCGAACCAGGTCACCGGCATCGTGGTGACCCACGTGCACCTGGACCATCACGGTCTGTCCCGCCGCCTCAGCGAGGCATCGGGTGCATGGATCGCGATGCACACCGCTGAGGTGCAGAACCTGCCCGCGCGCATCGCCAAGAGCGCCGGGGCGGACGGAGGCCCCGCCTGGCTGACCCGGTGCGGAGCGCCCGCCGACGTCGTGGCCGAATTCAGTGCCGACCTGGCCGAGGCCCTTGGCATCTACCGCCTGGCCGACCCCGATGTGCTGCTGGACGATGGCCGCTACCTGGACCTGCCCGGCCGGCGGGTACGGGTCGTGTGGACCCCGGGTCACACGCCCGGGCACATCTGCCTGTATGACGCCGACTACGACCTGCTGCTCACCGGGGATCACCTGCTGCCGCGGATCTCGCCCAACATCGGGCTCATGCCGGGAACCACGGGCTCGCCGCTGACCAGCTACCTCGAATCGCTGAACGCGATGGACGGCTACGGCAGCGCCGAGGCACTGCCCGCGCATGAGTACCGTTTCCGCGGGATCGCCGAGCGGGCACACTCCCTCATCGAGCACCACGATGCCCGGGCCAGCGAGGTGCTGGATGTCGTCGCCGCGGCCGACCAGCCCACGATCTGGGATGTCACCGAGAAGCTGACCTGGTCCCGGGGCTGGGATCAGATCACGGGCTTCATGCGCCGGGCCGCCCTGGCCGAGACCGCCGCCCACGTCGAGTACCTCGAACGGTCCGGCCGCCTGGTGCTGACGCGTGCCTCAGCGCAGGACCCGGACCGGCTGCTTCTGGTGCCTGCCGATCACCAGGACGTACCCCCACACTGACCAGCCGCTCGTTCCAGCACTGACCAGCCGCTCGTTCCGGGACTGGCCGGCCGCGCCTTCCGGGAATCTGGCCGGCCGCTCGTCTCGCCGCAATACTGGCTGCGTGAAGATCTTGCTGTCGGACGGTTCTGGCCTGACCGCGCGCCAGGTGGCCGGGCGGCTCGCCGAGTCCGGGCACCACGTGGAGGTGCTGTCACCGGACCGGCGGTGCCTGTGCCGGTTCACCCGCCACGTCCGCCGGGTGCACCGGGTGCCCAGCTACGGCGCTGATCCGCTCGGCTGGCTTGAGGCCGCGCTCGCCGTGTACCGCACCGGCCGGTTCGACGTGCTCTTTCCCACTCAGGAGCAGGTGGCGGCGTTGTCCCACGCGGCCGGCCGGCTGGAGGCCGAAGGGATCCGGACCGCGGTGCCGTCGTTCGAAGCGCTGCGCGCCGTCCAGGACAAGGTCTCCGCGGCGGCCACGCTCGGCGCGCTCGGCATTCCTCAGCCGCAGACCGCATTTCTCGGCTCAGCCGCCGCCCTCCGGGAGTGGCGCTCCTTTCCCGTCTACGTGAAGATCCCGATCGGTACCGCCACGAATGGCGTGCGGCTCATCGACTCCGCCGCGGCGCTGCGTTCGGCGGCCGACGAACTCGAGGGCGCCGCGGCCTTCGCCAGCGGCGGCGTCATCGCCCAGGAGCCCGCGCAGGGGCCCCTGGTCATGGCCCAGTCGGTGTTCGCACGGGGCGAGATGGTAGCCGCCCACGCCAACCTGCGCGTCCGGGAGGGAGCGGGGGGCGGCGCCAGCCACAAGCGGAGCCTTGACGAGCCCGCCGCGGTCATCAGGCACCTCGAATCGCTCGGCCGCTCACTGCACTGGCATGGCGGCCTGTCGGCCGATTTCATCCTGACTGATGCGGGCCCGGTCGTCATCGACGTCAATCCCCGCCTGGTCGAGCCGGGCAACGCCTGGCGCTCCGGCGTGGACCTGGCCGGCGCGCTCATCGACATAGCGCGCGGGGGCACGCCGGACGCGCAATCACCCGGCCGTCCCGGCGTGGCCACCCACCAGCTGCTGCTGGCGGCCCTCGGCGCCGGCGCCGAGGGCCGGGGGAGGCGCGGGCTGATGGCCGAGATGCTCTCGGCGCTGGCGCACACCGGCCAGTACCGGGGGAGCGCCGAGGAACTCACGCCGGTCCGCGGGGATCCGGCCGCCGCCCTGCCCGTGCTCCTGGCGGCGCTGGCCATGCTGATCCGGCCCGCGCTGTGGCGTTGGTTCTCCTCCGGCTCCGTAGCCAGCTACGCGCTGACTCCCGCTGGCTGGGACCGCCTGCTGAGCACCTACCCGGCCTGACCGCAGGCGGAAGCGAGTGCCCGCCTAGGAAAGGAACCGCCAGGCCAGCTCGTCAAGTTGCGCGATCTGCCGCGCGTGCTGGTGCAGGAAACCTGGCTGGGCCTGGGCGAGCATGCCCTGCCAGATGTCGACGATGGGTGTGGCGCAGGTGACGAAGACGGCCGTCCATTGCCGCGCCAGTCTGGCCATGGTGCTCGCGGACGCCCCGCGGCTGCCGGCGCCATCCATGAAGCCCGCCACCCAGTCCACGAAGTCGGGGAATGTCTTGATCGGCGCGGTCGCGCTCCCGTAGGGGTCATTCGGGAAGCCGTGCCGGGTGGCACAGGTATTCAGTGCGGGGATGGCGGCCTGGACCGGCCTGGACGCCTGAACCCGGGAGATGATCTGCCACCACGCGTTGTTGATCGCCTGGTAGGCGTTCAAGAGCGATCTGTAGGCCGCCGCCGGTGCCTGGCACGTGTCATCCAGGGCCCTTTGCTCCGCGGCCGAATAAGCGGGGCTCACCAGGCCGTCAGAGCTCACGAACTGGTGTGTGCTGGCGATGCGCGGCAGGTCCGGCATCTGGGTGTTGTCGGCGAAGTCACCCGGGTTGAACGGCGGCAGCGTGCCGCTGATGTGGTAGCCCAATCCGGCCAGGCAGCGCGCCTGGCCACGCAGTTCCTGTGCGTGCAGCATCCAGACGAACTGGCCGCCGCGGTCGTACTGCAGGCCCGTGGTGGGCGCCACCGCTTCGACGATCAGCGCGTCCAGCGCCTGGCGTTGCTTCTGCTGTGCCGCCGAGTATGGTGCGGGCGGTTTGGCCCTGGACGGCTGCGGGCCGGCGGGCCCGTTAGCGAACTCGTGGGGCAGCACGACACCGGCGATCACGGCCGTGACCGCGGCGGCGGCCGCTATCGGGGCGAGCCAGGCCCGGAGGTGTCCGGTGCCGGCGGGGCGGTGACGTCGTGCCGCGCCGCGGGCGTCGCGCGGCGCCGGCAGGCGTAGCGGCGGCAGCTCATCACCGGGCGGGAAGATGTCCATTGCAGTACGCGCGGCCGCGCGCAGCCGCTCGTCGGCCGTATTCATGATCGTTCCTTCAGTGATCTGCCCAGCGCGGCAAGTGCGCGGGAGGTGGTCGATTTGACGGTGCCCTGGCTGATGCCCATCGCGGTGGCGATCTCAGCCTCGGGCAGGTTCAGGAAGTAGCGCAGGGCGAGCGCTTCGCGCTGACGGTACGGCAGCCGTGACAGCGCGGCGAGCACCTCGCGGTGCTCCTCGCCCAGTATCGCGGCCTCCTCGGGCGACGCCGCGTCGAGCGGGCGGTGGTATCGGTCGGCGCGTCGTTCCAGCCGGATCCGATGGCGTAGTTCGGTGCGGCAGCGGTTCATGACGGCGGACCGGACGTAGGGCAGGGCGTTGCCGGGATCGGCCAGGCGATCCCAGTTGCGGAACAGCGCGCAGAAGGCGTCGTGCACGGCGTCCTCTGCGCCGGCCCGGCTGCCCAGCATGACCGCCGCGATCCGGACCAGGTCCATGCCGTGCATCCGGTACAGCAGCGTTACCTGGTCAGCGGCTGGCTGGCCGGTACCCGCCCCGGAGCCGGCCAGGTCAAGGTCCGCCTGGTGGCTGCCGATGATTCTCACGTAGTGGAGACGCCGCTAACGGCCTTGAGTTGCCTGGATAGGAACGACAGTGTCCGGGGTTGCGCCGCGGGCGTCAGCGCTGCTTGTCTCGCCGGGTGGCGGGCAGGAGCCTTCTGGTCTCGTCGTCTAGCGGGCTGTAGACAGCGATGTGCAGGTCCGGCATGGTCGAGACGCCCAGCTCGGTGCGCGTAAACGTCATCGGCCCGGCGACCGGATGCTTGAACAGCAGCGTGCGGGCCGCGGGTGCGGCTACCTCGTGCCGGGCCCACAGCTCGGCGAACTCCAGGCTCAGGCCAGCGATGCGGCGGATGTCCTCTTCCCACTCGGCGTCGCCGATGTGCTGCGCGTAGGCCGCCCGCAGCCGGGCGACCATGTACGGGATCTCCTCGTCATAGTTGAGCAGCATCTCGCGGGCACGCGGCTCGGTGACCGCGCACCACAGCAGGTTCTTGTGTACGCACGGGAGGGTGTGCCACTCCCAGAACATCTCCGCGTGGGCGTCGTTCGACTTGACGATGTCGAACCGGGCGTTGACCAGCACCGCGGGCAGCGGGTCGAGCGAGCGGAGCACGTCGCAGACGGCCTCGGGCACGTCGGCCGTCTTGGCCAGCGACCGCAGCGGCATGGCCTCGGCGAGCCGGTACAGGTGCCAGCGCTCGGCCCCGTCCATCTGCAGGGTGCGGGCCACCGCGTCGAGCACCTGCCAGCTGGCGTTGATCGGCCGGCCCTGCTCCAGCCACGTGTACCAGCTGACGCCCACGCCGGCCAGCAGCGCGACCTCCTCGCGCCGCAGACCCGGTGTCCGGCGCCGCGGGCCAGGCGGCAGGCCGGCATCCTCGGGCCGCAGCCGGGCACGCCGGGCCTTGAGGAAACTGCCGAGTTCCGCACGGCGCGCCCGGTCGGTCCGGGTCCGGTCGGTCCGGGTCCGGTCCAGGTCAGACCTGGCCGTCCCCTCCGCCTGATGGCTGGCCGTCTCAGTCATAACCACCGCCCCATCCTCCCAGCAGGGTCTGACAATCGTCGGTCACGGGTGATTCCGGCGTAGGCCAGGAGCTTCGCCACGATGCGTATCAGAAACCACGCACCGCACCTCTGCTCCGTTGGGAAGCGGCAATCGCGCGCGGCCTAGGTAAGGAGCAGAAGATGGCGTCACCTGCGACTGGCGCAGCCGAGGCAACGGGACTGTGGCAAGGCGGCTTCTCCGGCCCCGGGCTTCCGGCTCTCGGCGGAGCCGTAGTTATCGCCGCCCAGCTGCCGGATGACGGCGCCGGGATTCTGGTTACTTACTCGGGGGGCATCTTCACCAGGCAGTTCTGGACCACCGGGCCGCCGGTCCCGCAGATCATCGAGATCCTTCCGCCTGGGGAGGTCGAGGCGATCAGGGACCAGGTCGCCGAGCAGCTGCAAGGCCCGGGCAGCGGGCTGGACGATGTTCCGCTGCGGGAGTTCGTGGAAACGGTCCGGCTGCACTTTGAGCAGGAGGCCTCTGACCGGTTCGAGGAGGCGGTATTCGGCTCCATCACGCAAGCCAGCCCGGGATCTCTGCAAGGCCAGGTGACCTGGCCTGGCGACGTCATCGGCACCGTGCTGGGCAGCGCGGACGGCGTTTCGGCGCAGTCTCACCTGGCCAACATCGCGGCCGGGAATCCCGCCTGGCTGCGGAATGCGGACCTGCAATCGCTCGTCATCGCCCTGCAGGACGCCCTGACCACCTCGGCGATCGACCCGCTGTGGAAGCAGGTGCTGACCTTCGCCGAGCAGGCGCTGTCATAACGCCGCCACAACGTTAAGCGCCCGGGAGCCGATGAGGGGCCGGCTCCCGGGCGCTTAACCATCAGGCCAGCGGCGTCATCGGGTGGGAGTAGCCGGGGGGCCACAGCACCGGCCCGACACCAGGGATCGCCTGGGACCGTGCCTCAGCCAGCACCGCCGCGGCCGCCTGCCGCGCGTTCTCCCCGGTGCTGGACATCCGGGAGGCGATGAGCCCGGTCACGATCGGCGTCGAGAACGACGTCCCGCTCCACTTCGCCATGCCGTAGAACTTCCTGGCGTCCCCGGTGTACGGGTCGACGTGACAGGTGTACGTGCCGGTCGCATAGGCGTTGATGAGGTCACGCCCCGGCGCATACACGTCAACCCACGACCCGAAGTTGCTGAACGCAGCCCGGCCACGCCAGTCGCCGCCGAGCGCGCCCACGGAGATCACGTCGGAGAAGGCGGCCGGCCAGGAGGGCCGCCTCGAGCCGTTATTGCCCGCTGCGACCACGCACACCGCGCCCCCGTGCTCGCGCAGGTGCTTGAGCCACTCCCGGAACGCGATCAGCGGGAAGTCGTGCCTGGAGTGCGCCGCGATGGTCAGGTGGAAGATGTCCACTCCCAAGCCGAGCGCTGCTTCGAGCCGCGGAATCCAGTTCGACTCGAGTTCGCTGCCCGCAGTCGAGAACGCGTCGGTCACGACGATGTCAGCGGCGGGCGCCAGGCACCTGGCGACGCCGGCGACAAACGTGCCGTGCCCGGTGTACGGCGGGATCGTCTGCGTGCCGGACGAGTCCACGGGCGGCAGGGGATCCTCGTCCCCCTGAACCCCGGCCAGCCATGGATGGTCCGCGGCCGCGTCTTTCAGCAGTCCGGTGTCGTCCATGTAGATCAGAACTCCGGCACCGCCGTTGCCCTGGCTGACTGAGGGATAGGGCTCGATCTCGTAATACACCTCCTGCGGTTCAGTGGCCGGGCACACAGGTGGATCGCCGCCCGCGACCGTCAGCACGTGATCCGGAGTCGCGATTCCGCGGCCGAGTCGCTGGTCAATCAGGTCGAGCGCGTCGTTTACCGCAGGCTGGTTGTCCTCGAGGGTGAGTAGGACTACGCCCGCGATTACACGCTGGATCCGGCCGGCATCCCGCGTTTCCTGCTCGGTTGGCAGTTCAAGGATCTCCAGTGCCTGTCCTAGGCACTCGTCACGAACCAGGATCTGGCCGTCGGCGTGCAGGTAGTCAACACGGTCTCCACTGCGAGCGACCTTGATGTCGATTCCTTCGTCGGGCGACGGACGGAAAGCCCGGATTACGTGCTCAACCTCGTCGACGGCCCTCTGCTCCAGGCCTGTTTTCCAATCGTCCGTTTGTTCAGGCATGCGGATCTCCCCAGATTTCTGAACTCATGAATAGGCTCGTCACCAGCCTGAGGGAGGGCGGTGGCTCAGGGGCCACAGGCGCGAACGCGCCTGGGCCCCTGTACTCGTACGGAGTGATCCAGCTGGCAATGTGATACCTGGTTCGGGGTACTTCCCAAGGGCAGCATGGTGTTCCTGCAGGGTGACACTATCTGTGCAATATTTGCTACGCAGAGTAGCGACGGGACGAGCGGGCGGCCTTATCTCGGAGCACGAATTCGACCGCGCGGATACGAGGATCTAGCATCTCCTGCGTGGTGGAAGGCGTGCCTGCGGCCGGGCTCGGACATCGTGAGGTCGACGGTTTGCTGCCCTTGGCGATGTCCCGTCCTCATGAGGCTCTGGCCAGGGCACGCGAGATCTTAGCGGCCCGGCCCGGTCCGTATGCGGCGTCCGTAGCGCATCAGGCCGCTGGGATCGTTCTTCGCGATGTCGGTGATGTGGGTGCGGGGGTCCGCGAACTCCGGGCCGCGCTGCGTCTGGCCCGCCAGACCGACTCGCAAGACCGCGAAGCCGACGTGCTGGCTGCTCTCGGAGCGGCGCTAATCTACGCGGGCCGGACGACTGACGGACTCACTGCCTTCCGCCGAGCTGTTCATATGGCCAACGGTGTCCTTGAAGGGCGGGTCCTGTGCCGGCGCGGCGCCATGCTGTGGCACCTCGGCCGGTTTGCCGCGGCCCTGGACGACTACCGTCGTGCGGTCAATGTGTTGCAACCTTCCGGCGATCCGATCTGGACGGCTCGAGCGCTGCTTGGTCGCGGGCTGGTTTACCTGGCCGTTGGGTCGCCTGCTCGCGCCGATGCCGATTTTGTGTCTGCTGGGCAGTTCTACGCCGAAACCAGTCAGGAACTAGAAGCGATCAAAACCGTGGTCAACCGTTCCGAGGCTGCCTTCCGTTCGGGAGACCTTCCCGCTGCGCTTTCCCTTCTTGATGAGGCCGCATCTCGCTTCCAGCCGCTGAATGTGCCTACCCCCTTCCTCAGCCTCGGTCGATGCGAGGTGTTGCTGGCCGCTGGGTTGGTCAGTGACGCGTTGACCGAAGCAGACGCGGCAATACGAGATATCGAGCAGGCCCATGGCTGGTCCACCAAGAGGGCGGAGTTGCTGCTGGTCGCCGCCAACTGCGCGCTAGCCGCAGTGCAGCCGCAGGGAGCGCTCGACCGGGCACAGGCCGCCTATCGTCTTTTCCGGTCTCAGCAGAATGCCTGGGGCCAGGCCCGCGCCAGGTTGGTACTAGTCCAGGCTCAATTCGCGATCGGACCGGTATCAGGCAGGCTGCTGCGTGCGGCGAGCCAGGCCGCCGACCGGCTGAAGGAACTTGGTTCGGACGAGGCCACACAGGCGTACCTGGTAGCCGGGCGGGTGGCTTTGGGCCTCGGTCGGCGAGCCGAAGCTGACCGTCATCTGGCAGCCGCGGCTCGGAGCAGGCGCCGCGGCCCGGCGATGGCACGCGCCAGCGGTTGGCTGGCCGACGCGCTGAGAGCGGAGGTCGCGGCCGAGTCACGAAGGATGCTGGTCGCGTGCCGCCGAGGCCTTGAGGTGCTAGACGAGCATAGGTTCACCCTGGGGGCCTCAGAACTGCGAGCCCAGGCGACCGCCCGCGGTGGCGAACTGGCGGTGCTGGCGCAGCGCCGTGCCGCACAAGCGAAGCGGCCGCGCCATTTCCTGTCTTGGGCCGAGCGCTGGCGGGCCACCGCGCTGACCGTACCTTCGGTACGACCATCGGCTGACGCGGAACTCAATGCTGGTCTGGCCGCGCTGCGTGAGGTGACCAGTCGGCTGGAGGAAGCACGGCGGCAAGGCACGCCGACCGCCCCGCTGCAGCGGGAGCAGTTGCGGCTCGAGGGTGCGGTGCGGGCTCGGTCGCTGCAGGCACCGGGCATGGCCGACATCGGCCGCACCGTCATCGATGTCGCGGCGCTGCTTGACCAGCTAGACGACGCGCAGCTCGTCGAGATCGTTGATGTCGACGGCATCCTGTACGTGCTGGTCTGCGGGGATAGGCGGGTGCGGCAGTTCACTGCGGGCCGCACCGAGGCTGCGATCAAGGCCGTTGACTTCGCCCGGTTCGCCCTGCGCCGCCTGGCCCGTGGCCGGGCCGGAGACGACCCGGACAGCTCACTCGCCATCCTGAAGGCGGTCGGCCCGGATCTCCAGGACACGATCCTGGGTCCAGCGGCCGGTTATCTGGGAGACCGGCCGGTGGTGGTGGTACCCCCGGGCAAGCTGCACGCGATCCCGTGGGCACTGCTGCCCGCGCTGAGCGACCGGGTGTTCAGCGTTGCCCCGTCCGCGCACGCGTGGATGCGCGCCCAGGCGGCCCGGCCGCCGAGCCGTCGCCATGTCGCCCTGGCCCGTGGCCCCGGCCTGATCACGGATGGCGCGGAGGTGCCGCTCATCGCCGGTCTGTATGACGACGTCACGGTGCTGTCGAACGGTCAGGCCACGGCCTCGGGGGTGCTGTCCGCCATCGACGGAGCCTGGCTGGCGCACATAGCCGCTCATGGGCGCTTCCGCGCCGACAGCCCGCTGTTTTCGTCGCTGCACCTGCACGACGGTCCGCTGACCGTCTACGACTTCGAGCAGTTGCGGCGCGCCCCGTACCGGCTGGTGCTGTCGAGCTGCGATTCGGGGGTCCTGGCCCCGGTGGGAGCCGATGAGCTGCTCGGCCTGGTCAGCAGCCTGCTGCCGCTGGGCACGGCCGGAATCATCGCCGGGGTGGTCCCGCTGAACGACCACGCTGTGGTGCCGTTGATGGTGAACCTGCACCACCACCTGCGGGCCGGCCAAAGTCTGGCCAGTGCATTGTGCCGCGTCCGGCAGGACGTTACCAACCCGATCCAGCAGGCCACGGCGGTGTCCCTGATCGCGCTGGGGGCTGGCTGAGCCGTCGGGCCAGCCGATTCACAGGGTGATCCACCCGGTGAAGGCGTCGAGGCCAACCGCGGTCCGGCAGTGCAGGCGGAACGGGCCGGACGGAATGGGATGGATCGAGAAGCAGCCGATCTGGTTGGCGGTGACCGTCGTCTCCGGGCCGTCCCGGTGCTGGATCTTGATCGTCCCGGCCTGGGGCGGGACGATCTGGCCGACCAGCGAATCCTGGCTGACCTCGATCTCGATGGTCATGTGCGCCGAGGTGAAGGTGAGCGCGCGGATGGACGCGGCCTCAGACCGCGTGCTCCTCGTCGGTTCCAGGTCGCGGCTGGAATCGTAGGTGAGCTGGGCGAGTTCGGCGTCGATGCTGTGCCAGGTGAACGCGTTCTTGCCCGCTGCGGCAAATTCGGGCGGGACGGCCTGTCGGGCCTGCACTGCCTGGCGCAGTTCGGTGAGGAGTACCTCGTCGTCCCATCCTTCAGACACCGTGCTCACCTCCCGGTCTTCCTGCTTCGAATTGCTGGGCACCGTCGCCGAGGATCGCGGTGAGGTGCGGTGACCGGCGGAGCCGTCCCAGGCAGCGCGCCCGGGTCGGGCCGATGCTGCCAACGGGAAGGCCCAGCCTGGCGCTGATCTCCGCGTAGGAGAGCGGCGGGTCCGCGATCAGCATTGACAGAAGTTCGTGGCAGTTTGGCGCTAGTTCGGCGAACGCCGCACGCAACGCGGCGTTGCGTTCGGCCACGATGACTTCTTGCTCGATCGTCGCGGCGTCGGGGTCCACCGGCATCTGCTCCTCCGGCGGCAGGTCGGCATGGTCATGCCGCCGGCTGGCTCGCAGGATTCGGAGGCACTCGCGCTTGGTCGTGGTGGCCAGCCAGCCCGGCAGCGCCGCGGGATCCCTCAGCTTGCCGATGTTCTCGACCAGCAGCAGCCAGACGCTCTGGCCGACGTCATCGATGTCCGGACGGCTCAGCTGATAGCGCACGCAGATGGACCAGACCAGGGGTACGTACCGCTCGATGAGCTCGTTCCATGCGTCCTGGTCGCCGTCGCCTACCCGGGCGACCAGAGCACCGACCGACGAATCGTCGCTCATGACGGGTCCTTTCCAGCCCGGCTGGCCCTGCCTGATGGTGCGCCCTAAATCGGTCCCCTCGCCGTTCCCCCGTCGTGCAGGCTGATGAGCGCGAGCCCAAGGTGCATCAGTTTGATCGTCGCAGGATGCGGCGATCCGGTCAGGCATTCCCGATATTCCGTGGCTTCGGCGCCGCCAGAATCGGTCGATGGTGAGGCCGTGGTGCGGCGAAGGCCGCACCACGGCCTCGGGCGCGTCCGGCTCGCCCCAGCCTGAGCGCCCAGGCGGGCCAGCACGTCGGCGTCGCCGCTCGTGCTGGCCAATGCCCCCCCGGGCCTTCGGTTTCACTGCTTGATCAACGTGGCCACCGAGATGTGCGGCCAGTTGACGCCGAGGAAGTTCAGGATGACCGTCTGCGTGTACTGCAGTTGCTGGAACGTTGTGCCGTCGGCTTGCTTGACGGTCTCGATCCAGAAGCTCGCGTCGAGCCTGGTCGCGTTCGCGTTGGCGATGTCGAAAGGCATGTTGACGATGCCGCCGCCCAGCCCGCTGGCCGGCGCCGCGGTGGAGATGATCAGCGCCACCGTGTGCACGATGTCCTGGTCCCGGATTGCTTCCTCGAGAGCCAGATTCGGGTTCTGCACGAAGGACGGCTCGAAGCCGGGCGGCAGCGGCGGATCGGTAAACGGTGCGAGATACTCCGCGGTGAGTGGAGTGCCGACTGGGTTCTTCACCGGCGTCGAGTTGGCCGGGCCGATCTCCGGGCCACCGGTCAGGTGCAGCCCGGTTCCCATGGCCAGCACCGAGCTCCCGTGCGAGACCGAGGCCTGGCGGACCACGGTCGGGCCGCCGGCGGGTACGTCCGTGCTCGGCACTCTTAACCAGAATCCTGGTTCGATGTGCAGCGCTTCGCTGGTAACAGCGTCAGACACCCGCTGCAGGTAGCGCAGGCCAAAGATCTTGATGTCACCTTGCCCGGTCGAGCCGCGGTTGGGGACCGCCCCCCCGATCGGGGTGACCTCCAGGATTTCCACGGTTGAGTTCAGCTTGAGCCGGAACGGCTTCGGCCCCGTGCTGGGCGGTCTCGAGTCGAAATCCGGGAGCGAAACCAGGCTGAAGCCCTTCCCGATCCAGGTGCCCGCAAGATCGGTGAGCGGGCCCAGGCTCGCCGCGACGCTGGCCAGAGCAAGGCCAGGCCGGGTGTTCAAGGCAGGCATCGGCGGCGACGCAGCCTGGAGCACGGAGGTCTCCTTTGTTCGCGGACCAGCGGTGGGCGGACAAAACGGCGGCCTGGCCAGGGGCATCCCTTAGCAGCCCGTTCCTACAGGGACAGAGGCAGCACGGCCCGGTCTGATACATGAAGTCGGCGAGACGACCGCATGGGCCTCGGCTACGAGGTCATCGGCTGGTCGTACCTCTGCGAGCGTCGGCTCAGTTACATTCAGGCATATTAACCGCCATATTATTAAGACTAACTAATACTTGACAGAACAAAAATCAACGGTAGATCTTTTGGCAAACGCCATTTCTGGGACCCGGATGCATGCATGCGCCAGATCGAGCCAGACCCGACCGCCGTGAACCGGCTGATGGTGGGACCGGACGGAGCCGTCCACGTCATTTCGACTGGGACCCGGAAGGTTTCGCCGCCAGGAGAAATGGCAGGACAGCCCGCCGCTGAGCCGCAGGCAAGCCAATCTGGCAGAATTGATCCGCCAGCGGAGGTCGCAAAGCGCGCTGAGGTATTGCGTGACATGCGATAGATGCCCGGAGAC
>Ga0335072_10008718_pt1 | contig 14668 bp, 15 predicted proteins | sample Lox_Sample_21_FD_206725 | JGI IMG/M metagenome (GOLD analysis project Ga0335072, IMG submission 206725) | Soil microbial communities from Loxahatchee National Wildlife Refuge, Florida, United States - Lox_Sample_2.1 | ecosystem: Environmental > Terrestrial > Soil > Wetlands | place: USA... | reverse complement strand
CGTGTAGGTAGAGGTGCCAGCGGAGGGCTCATACTGGCCGCCGGAGCTCAGCGTCGCCAGGTGCAGCGCGGCGATCTTGACCTGGTCGTACTGAACGTCGGCGGACGACTTGCCGCCGCTGGACTGCGCGCAGGTTGCCCCGTGGCACAGGTTCCGGGCGCCGCCAGAGGCCTGCGGCGTTTGGCTGACCTTGTTAACCACAGTGACCGGCCCCGGCCGCCAGGTCTTGCGCTGGGCGGGCGCCAGGAACTGCCTGGCCGCGGCCGGATCGTAAGCGTAGGTCGCGCTGGCGGACAAGAAACCAAGCACGGTGTCGTAGGCCGACGTGTACAGCCCTGATGACGGCGGCGGCGGGGGCAGCGGACGGACGTACGCCTGCACGTCGTTGCCGCCGGTCAGCACTTGGCGTGGCGCGTTGGTTGACGGCACAGTCGCGCATCCTGCGACGATTCCCGCGACGACGGTCGCCACCACTGCAGGCAACGGCCGGGAACGCCGGATTCCTCTGCTATCCACGCGCGCCGACCTCGGTGGCTGCGTCCTCATCAGCCCCCGGATCGGCGGCTCCCGCCTCGCTGGCCGCAGTCCCGGCCCCAGTTCTGGCTCCTGCCCCAGTCCCCGCCTGCGCGCCAGCCCCGGCCTCAATGCCAGCCGCTGCCGCTAGCACAGCCGGGACGGCGGCCAGCGTGAGTTCGACTGTGTCGATACCATCAGCAGGCGTGCTGAGCGGCAGCGGGACGAGCGGCAACGGCGACCCGTGCAGTTCCCCGCCGACGGTGCGCGGCAGCGTCAGCCGGAATACCGAGCCGTGCCCCAGCTCTCCCCAGGCCTCCAGCCACCCGCCGTGCAGCCGTGCGTCTTCCAGTGCGATCGCAAGCCCGAGGCCGGTGCCGCCGGAGGTCCGCGCTCTCGCCGGGTCAGCCCGCCAGAACCGGTCGAAGACCAGCTGCTCCTCGCCGGGACGCAGGCCCACGCCGAAGTCCCTGACGGACACTGCGACCGCGGCCGAGTCCATCCCGACGGTTACCACGGTGTCCTTGTCTTCGCCGTGCTCTACCGCGTTGAGCAGCAGGTTGCGCAGGATGCGCTCGACCCTGCGGCGGTCAAGCTCGGCAATGCACGGCTCAGCAGGAACCCGGAAATCGATGTTCGTGCCGCGGCGCTCCGCCAGCTGTTGCGCGACGTCCGCTGATTGCCTGACTATGCCGCACAGGTCGACCGGCTCAGCGTCCAGCGTCGCGGCGTTGGCGTCGTACCTGCTGATCTCGAGCAGGTCGGTCAGCAGTACCTCGAACCGCTCAAGCTGGCCCTGCATGAGCTCGGCAGCCCGTGCGGGCGCGGCTCCCAGCTCGTCCCGTGCGCCAAACAGCACGTCAGCAGCGATCCTGATAGTCGTCAGCGGCGTCCGGAGCTCGTGCGACACGTCTGACACGAACTGGCGCTGCACCTGGGACAAGTCCTCCAGCTCGGCCAGTTTCTCCTGCAGGCCCGCGGCCATCTCATTGAAGGATGTGGCGAGCGCCGCCAGTTCATCTGAGCCGCGTACCTCCATCCGCAAGTTGAGCTCACCGGCCGACAGCCGTCTGGCGCCCTGCGCGGCCAGCCGGACCGGCACGACCACCCACCGGGTCACCAGCCAGGCGACTGCCGCTAGCAGGAACACCACCGCGATGCCTGCCACCAGCAGGCTCTGCTGGATGTTCGCAATGGTCTGCTGCTGGGCGGTCAGCGGGAAGAAGTAGTACAGCTCGTAGGCGCGGTCGAACGGCGCTCCCCACAGCAGGCCAGGTACGGGCCGGGAACTGGAGCCGAATCGCATGCTCGCCCACATGACCTCCGGGCGCTTGTCGTGCTTCAACTCGTCGTCGACAGCTGTTGTGAGCGCGGACGGGAACCTCGGCACCGACCCGAAGAATCCGGCTGCATCCCCGCCGCTGTACACCGGCGGACCCGAAATCTGCGGCGCCGGCACGACCGCTACCGCGTACTGGGTGCGATCAGCAGGCTTGAGATCCCCGACCAGCGCATTTATGGCCTGGTACGACCTGTCGCTCGGGTTGCCGCTCAACGCGCTGCCGCCCGCGGTAATCAGCCCGCCGTTGGCGATATTGTCGGAGGACTGCTCCATGTTCGTGTAGATGCCAGCCGCCAGGTGCTGCATCAGGCTGTAGCCGAGCACGGTCACCACGACTGCTGACATGATCAGCGTGGCGGTGACGACGCGGAGTTGCAGCGAGTGGCGGTAGCGCTCCGCGACCCGGCGAACCCACCGCTGCGACCTGGTCACGGCGGCTGACCGGCTGAAAGCGGCGCGGCGCGGCCTGGCCAGCCAGTTGCGATAGCTGGCTCCTACGGCGGCGGCTGCTCCCTTCACTGCCCTTCCCCGTGCGTCGGTCGGCCCGGCCAGGCGGCCGGGAAAGCGTCAGCGGCGGTCAGCCCGGACCCGCCTTATAGCCAACGCCCCGGACGGTCACAACGATTTCCGGGCGCTCAGGATCCTTCTCGATCTTGGCCCTGAGCCGCTGGACGTGCACGTTGACCAGCCGGGTGTCTGCAGCGTGCCGGTAGCCCCAGACCTGCTCGAGCAAGACCTCCCTGGTGAACACCTGCCGCGGCTTGCGTGCTAGCGCGACAAGCAGGTCGAATTCCAGCGGGGTCAGGTTCAGCGGCTCACCAGCCCTGTTTACGGAGTGCCCGGCCACGTCGATCGTGACGTCACCGATCGTCAGCGTCTCCGGTGCCGGGTCGTCGGTCCGCCGCAGCCGCGCCCGCACCCTGGCAATCAGCACCTTGGACTGGAATGGCTTGACGATGTAGTCGTCCGCCCCAGACTCCAGGCCCAGCACCACGTCCACGGTGTCGCTCTTGGCGGTCAGCATGACGATCGGCACGCCTGACTCCGCCCGGATCTGGCGGCACACGTCGATGCCATCCATGCCCGGCAGCATCAGGTCAAGCAGCACCAGATCGGGCTTGGTGTCACGGAAAACATCCATTGCGCGGTCTCCGTCGCCGACGAAAGTGGGCTCGAAGCCCTCGCCGCGCAGCACAATGCCGAGCATCTCAGCCAGAGCGGCGTCGTCATCGACGACCAGCACACGACCCTTCATAGTCCTCATCGTTCCATGTAGACGGCCGCTTGGGGACCCGCAACCGCGTCAGCACCTGCACCTTGTGCTCGCAGATTACCTGCCGTGACCGGCTGAATCACCCCGTGTTCGGTGACGAGCGCAGTGACGAGCTCCGGCGGAGTGACGTCGAACGCCGGGTTGTACGCAGCTGTCCCGGCCGGCGCGACCGGTCGCCCGGCCAGTTTGGTGACCTCCTCGGCAGGCCTGTGCTCGACCGGAATCGCGGTTCCGTCCGGCGCGCCGAAGTCCACGGTGGACACCGGCGCCACGACCACGAACGGCACGCCATGGTGCCTGGCGAGCACTGCGAGGCCATAGGTGCCAACCTTGTTGGCCACGCTCCCGTCTGCCGCGATCCTGTCAGCCCCGGTCAGCACAAGGTCAACCTGGCCCGCAGCGAGCAGCGAGGCCGCCGCGTTGTCCGCCAGGAGCGAGTGCGGTATTCCTGCGCGGCTGGCTTCCCAGGTGGTCAGGCGCGCGCCCTGCAGAAGCGGCCGCGTTTCGTCCACCCACAGGCGCGCCAGCCGGCCGGCCCGGTGCGCCGCGAGTATGACCGCGAACGCCGTGCCTTCACCCGCCGACACCAGGCTGCCGGTGTTGCAGTGGGTAAGGATCCGGGCACTTTCTGGCACCAGGGCAAGCCCATGGGCCGCCATCGCAGCGCTCGCCGCCTCGTCTTGCGCGGCAATCGCCCTGGCCTCTGCGAGCGCCGCCGCAGCTGCCCCTTCCAGGCCGGGAACGCCCTCTTCCTGGCCCCCGGCCGCTCCGCGGAACGACTGCAGTGCCCGCTGAACGCCCCAGCCAAGGTTCACCGCCGTCGGCCGCGCCGCGGTAATGGCCGCGGCAGCCGCTTCCACGTCGTCGCCGCGGCACGCTGCGAGCGCGACGCCATACGCTCCGGCCACGCCGAGCAATGGCGCGCCGCGCACTACCAGGCGGCTGATGGCGTCTACAAGCTGAGGGACGTCTGTGCAGGTCACAGACACTTCTTGAGCAGGTAGCCTGGTCTGATCCAGGAGCTGGATGGCCGGGCCGGCGGGCGGCTCAAGCCAGCGCAGCGCCAGCGGCACTCCCCCGCTCTCCTCGATGTTCCCCATCTGCCGAGTCTGCTGCCAAGGCCGCGTTTCGCCAAGTCAGGCGCCAGGCCGGTGCGGCATGCCTGGAATATGCCGGTTCACCGTCGGCCCGCGTGCGAGCATTAGCGCGGCGCGCCTACCCGGCGCCAGCGCCGCCCCCGGATCGCCAAGATCGGAGCGCCAGGTGACTGACCAGATGCCGCCCGGCTGGGAGAACCAGGTCCCGCCGGGCCCGTACGGTCAGCCTGGCTATCCGCCAGGGGGAAGACGCTCGGCAAGCTGGCACTTGGCCTGCGCGTCGTCGGCGATGACGGCAGCCCGGAGCGCTTCAGGCAGGCGCTCGTGCGGTCCCTGGCCGGCCTGATCGAAATCTACTCGCTGCCGCCCGTCGCGCTGATCACGTCAATCGTCTCGGTCAAGGGCAAGCGGCTTGTCGACATGTTCGCAGGGACATACGTGCTGCAGGAGCGCATGCCGGCCAGGGCCGCGTTGCCGCCACCGTTCGCAGTGGTGCCGCCACCGCTGACGGGCTGAGCGCAGTCGCTCCAGCTGTCCGCGCTGTCCGATCAGATTGCCGACGCCGCCAGCAGCTACCTGCGGCGGTTCGCCGAACTGGCTCCGCAGGCGCGTGAGTCGCTCGGCATCCAGCTAGCCAACGCGGTTTGCCGCGGAAGTCAGCCCTCCGCCACCACCCGGCACTCCGCCGGCTGCCTATCTCGCCGCGGTACTCGCCGTTCGGCGCGAGCGTGATCACGCACGTGCCACGGCGAACGTCACGGCTCCGCCGCGGACGTCCGCGCCGCAGCCGCTCCCGCCGACCCAGCCATCCACGGACTCGGCGACCGGTTTCGCCCCTCCCGGCTGAATTGTCCGCCGGGCGTCGCGCGACTCACGCGGGCCGTCGGCGTCTTAGCACCCGCTAGAGCCCTTTCTGCGCACCTTATGTACTGTTATACCCGATTCGTCAGAGACCTTGCGGGTGCTAAGTCAATTCCGCCGTGGCGCAAAAGCGACGATTCATATGTTATCGACGGAGGACTTACGAGCCGAGCCGCCACGAGTCCAGGTAGGCCAGTTGCTCAGGCGTTAGCTCATCGATGCGGGTACCGAGTGCGGCCAGAGCAAGGCCGGCCACTTCGGCGTCGATCGCGGCGGGCACCTCCAGGACACGCCCCCGCGCACCAGGCTCGAGATCGGATCCCGCAAGCCAGGCCAGCGCGAGCGCCTGCACGGCGAACGAGGTATCCATGGCGGCCGCGGGATTACCTTCGCCGGCGACCAGGTTCACCACTCGCCCCTCGGCGAGCAGGATCAGCCGGCGGCCGTCAGCAAGGACGTACTCAGTAGCATTCGGCCGCACGCCAGGATTCACCTCGATCGCCAGCGCGGTCAGCGCCGGTACGTCGATCTCCACGTCAAAGTGGCCGGCGTTGGCCAGCATCGCGCCGTCAGGAAGCGCGGCCAGTTCCGCGGCACCGACCACATCGCGGGAACCAGTAGCCGTGATGATCAGCTCCGCACCAGGCGCGGCAGCACGCATCGGCATCACCCGGAAGCCCTGCATGATCGCGCCGAGCGCGCGGACCGGGTCCACCTCGGTGACGATGACCTGAGCGCCGAGGCCACGCGCGCGCTCGGCGATCCCCGAGCCGCACGGCCCGAATCCGGCCACCACCACGGTCTTGCCTGCTACCAGCGTGTTGGTAGCGCGCAGGATCCCGTCGAAGACCGACTGGCCGGTGCCGTACTTGTGGTCGATCATCCGCCGCGTTGCCGAGACGTCAGCGGCGACCACCGGAAACCCGAGTGAGCCGGATGCAGCCATCCGGCGCAGCCTTGCCGCACCGCTCGACGTAGCCTCACATCCGCCGCGCACGCTCCCGGCCAGCTCGGAGCGCGCCTCATGCAGCGTGTTGACCAGGTCGCCGCCGTCGTCCATGACGAGGTCAGGCTCGCTGTCCAGGACCCTGTGGATGTGCTCGTAGTAGGCACCCCTGTCCACCCCTGACCGCGCCTGGACGGCCACGCCAGGCTCGGCCGCGAGCGCTGCAGCGATGTCGTCCTGGGTCGACAGCGGATTGGAGGCGGCCAGATGCACCCGTGCGCCGCCCGCCGTGAGCACGCGCACCAGAACTGCCGTCTCGGGGGTCACATGCAGGCAGCAGGCGATGGTGAGCCCGGCGAACGGCAGCCGGTCAGCAAACGAGGCGCGCACCATGCCGAGCACTGGCATAGCCCGCTCCGCCCAGGCGATCCCGGGCTGGCCTGCGAGCGCCAGCCCGGGATCGGCGATGTCGGATGACGGTGTTCGCACGGGGGGACGACCCCCCGAAGCCCCCCGAGCGACCGTGCCCTGCCGGTCAGTACCGGTAGTGGTCGGGCTTGTACGGACCATCGACGGGAACGCCTATGTAGGCGGCCTGCTCCTTGGTCAGCACGGTCAGCCGGGCGCCAAGGGCGTCCAGGTGCAGCCGCGCGACCTTCTCGTCCAGGTGCTTGGGCAGCACGTGGACGCCGAGCGGGTACTGGTCGGTCTTGGTGAACAACTCCACCTGCGCGATTACCTGGTTGGTGAAGCTGTTGGACATCACGAAGCTAGGGTGGCCGGTGGCGTTGCCGAGGTTGAGCAGCCTGCCCTCGGACAACACGATCACCCCGTGCCCGTCAGGGAACGTCCACTCATCGACCTGCGGCTTGATGTTCGTCCGCCGGATGCCGGGCAGCCGGGCGATGCCGGCCATGTCGATCTCGTTGTCGAAGTGCCCGATGTTCCCGACGATCGCCTGGTGCTTCATCTGGCTCATGTGCTCGGCCGTGATGATGTGGAAGTTGCCGGTGGCGCTAACGAAGATGTCAGCGGTGGCGACGACGTCCTCCAGCCGGGCGACCTGGTAGCCGTCCATCGCGGCCTGCAGCGCGCAGATGGGGTCGATCTCGGTGATGATCACCCGCGCGCCCTGGCCGCGCAGCGACTCGGCGCAGCCCTTGCCGACGTCGCCGTAGCCGCAGACAACGGCAACCTTGCCGCCGATCAGCACGTCAGTCGCGCGGTTGATGCCGTCGATCAGCGAGTGCCGGCAGCCGTACTTGTTGTCGAACTTCGACTTGGTCACCGAATCGTTGACGTTGATCGCCGGGAACCGCAGCGAGCCGTCCTTCGCCATTTCGTACAGCCGGTGCACGCCAGTGGTGGTCTCCTCGGTGACGCCCTTGATACCGGCGGCCATGGCAGTCCACTTGCCTGGCGCCTGCTCGAGCGAGCGCGCCAGCACAGCCAGGATCACGCCCCACTCCTCGGGGTCGTCGTCGCGAGCCGCGGGTACCCCGCCGGCCGCCTCGAACTCCGCGCCCTTGTGCACCAGCAAAGTCGCGTCGCCGCCGTCGTCGAGCAGCATGTTGGGCCCTGACTCTGCTGCCCAGGTGAGCGCCTGCTCGGTGCACCACCAGTACTCTTCCAGCGTCTCGCCCTTCCAGGCGAAGACCGGGATGCCGCGCGGGTTGTCCGGCGTGCCGTCGGGGCCAACCGCCACGGCGGCGGCCGCGTGGTCCTGTGTGGAGAAGATGTTGCACGACGCCCAGCGCACCTGTGCGCCGAGCGCCGCAAGCGTCTCGATGAGCACGGCGGTCTGCACGGTCATGTGCAGCGAGCCGGTGATACGAGCGCCGGCCAGCGGTTGGGACTCAGCGAACTCAGCTCGCACCGCCATCAGGCCCGGCATCTCGTGCTCGGCCAGCCGTATCTCGCGGCGGCCGAAGTCGGCGAGCGACAGGTCGGCGACCTTGAACGGCACTGTCTCGACAGGCATGCAGGCTCCTCAGCTTCTGGTCGCGCTGGCCAGGCCGGCCGGCGCCACAGGACGACGGTACGGCAGAGCGGGCGCCGGAGGCACGTCCGATAGCATGTTTCTGACAGAAAATTGTAAGATTAGCTCCATGCGGATCGCTGAAGCCGCCCGGCGGCTCGACATGACGCCGCGGATGCTGCGGTACCGGGAATCTCTCGGCCTGCTCCCCGTGCTTCGTCACGGCGCCGCCAGGGGCCGGACACGCCGGCCCGCGGCAGTGGCCCGCAGCGCGCACCGCCAGTTCAGCGATGCCGACCTCAGCGCGGTCTCGCTCGGCGTATCGCTGGAGCGCCGCTACGACATCAGCCCGGTCGCCCTTGCCTTCGGCGTCCGTGTACTCGCCGACCCACGGGTCAGGGCCGAGGTCGCCGAGTTCGGTCGTCGCATCGGCAGGATTCAGCCGCCTCCTGCCAGGGCTCTGGACTTCGAGCAGGAGCGGGCACTACGGCTGCTCGGCGCCGCAGTGCCGCCAGACAGGCGCTGACCTCAGTCCGCGGGCTCCCTTGACCGGACTGCCCACGTCGATCTCGACAACAACCTGATCAGGTTTGGCTCCCCGCTCAATCCCGCCTGACTGCTGTGGCCTGGCGCACGCGCTCTGCGCAGAAGTCGCGGCACTGGTCCACGGCTCGAGTCAGCTCGTCCGGGTCTGGCCCGGCGGTCGCAATGAAGTCATCGACTCGGCGCAGGCCAGCGCGGGTAAGCAGGGCTTTCTCGTTGGTAATCCACTCGCCGGCAGCAGCCAGTACCGCGTGCGCCGCCTGAGAGGCGGCCTGGGCAGTAAGACCGGCGCACTGCGCCAGCCGTCCGTAGGGCGCGTGGTTCACGCGCGCGTAGCCAAACGTGAGGTCGGCTCGGTCCCACCAGATTCGCGGTGCCGTTTCACGCAGGGCAACCGGGTATTCAGGCCTGGGCAGGCGGCCTCGCAAAACCCGGTGCACGGCCAGTTCAGCCAGGACGAGATAGGTAGGGATCCCCGCCAGGTGGAACATCAGCGGCTCAATGCGGAACCGTCCCTCACGCGTCCCCGCGATCTCACGGTCAATAGTGTCAAGATCGCGGTAATGCACGTCGACGCGGCGGCCGTCGATCTCCAGCCAGGCGCCTCCGTTGAAGACGCCGGTGCTCCACCCGCCGACCTCGAAGACCTCGCCAGACCACCCAGTATCCCGAAGCGATTGCGGGTCAAAGTGCGCCCGGTAGTAAATAGCGAAGTCCCAGTCGCTGTCCGGCCGGTTCGTTCCCTGCCCTCGCGAGCCGCCGAGCGAGACGGCCGCCACGCCCGGCAGCTCGTAGAGCCGGTCAGATACGTAGTCAACGAAGGACTGCTCATCCACCACGCCATGATTGCCGCTATTGCTGCCGGGCGCTAACAAGTAATTCAGCTGGCGCGAAAGTACGCGCCCGGCGTCACGCCGGTCTCCCGCCTGAAGGCCTGAACGAACGCGCTGTCGGAGTCGTAGCCGACGCGCCGCGCCACGACGGCGACCGGTTCGCCGGCCGCAAGCGCGGTCAGCGCCGCCTGGATCCTGAGCATGGTGCGCCAGCGGCCAAAGCTTATTCCGGTCTCGGCCAGGAAAGCGCGGGCAAGCGTCCGCTCACTAGCGCCGACGTCGTGGCCCCAGTCAGCGAGTGTCCGGCCATCAGCCGGTGCTGCGGCTAGCCGGTCGGCAACCTGCCGGGCCAGGTCGTCGGCGGGCCAGCGGACTTCGACTGCGGTCATGGAGACGGGCCGGAGCAGGTCGATCAGCACCGCTTCGGCGCGCGTCCGCTTGTCCGGCGGCAGGCTGCGGTCCTCCAGGTATCCGATGAGCTCACAGAGCAGCGGGCCAGCCGATACCGGGGTGGGTGCCGCCCAGCTGACCTCGCACCGGTCCGGCCGCACGTAGGCCGACCGCATGGTCGCGGCACCAGCGGACAAGGTCTCGTGCTGCACACCCGCCGGTATCCACAGCGCGCGCGAAGGCGGCAGTACCCACGCCGACGCCTGCGTGCGGACGGTCAGCACGCCGCTCGCTGCCCAGGCAAGCTGATGGTCGGCATGAGTGTGCCAGTCGAAAACCAGTCCCTTTGGCATCGGGAACGTCACGACGACGACGGCTGCTGCCGGATCGATGTCGTCGGCGGCACATAGCTCATCAGCCAGCGGCAGCTGACCGTCTTGCGACACAGCTTGGCAGCCTACGCCCTTGGCCTGGCTAAAGCCGCTCCGTAGCTTGATGACCATGAATGAGAACCATGCCCGCGTGTGCGGAAGCCCGGAATGGGCCGAGTACCTGCAGACAGAAGTGCTGCCCGTTGTGACGCGCGACGTCGACCTCGGTGCAGCGATGCTGGAGATCGGGCCCGGCCCGGGAGCCGCCACTGAGTGGCTGCGCCACAAGGTCAGGCAGCTGACCGTGGTGGAGGTCGATGAGGCCGCCGCGGCTGCACTGGATGAGCGCTACTGCGGCACCAACGTCGAGGTCCGCACTGGCAGCGGCGCCGAACTCGGCTACCCGGATGCGTCCGTCGACTCGGTCGGCACGTTCACGATGCTCCATCACGTGCCGACTCTCGCCCTCCAGAACAAGATCCTGGCCGAGGCGTTCCGGGTACTACGGCCCGGCGGCGTCCTGGTCGGCTCGGACAGCCTGGCCGGCAACGACCTGCACCTCTTCCACGCCGACGACACCTACAACCCGGTCGACCCCGCATCCCTGCTCGCCCGGCTGCAGACCATCGGCTTCGGCCAGATCACCGTCATGGTCGACGAACGGCTCATGTTCGTCGCGCGCAAGCCTGCTGAGGAGGCCGCACAATGACGGACGTTCCCGCGCTGCGCGCCGCGATCGCGGGGCTGACCAGTTTCGCGGCTGGCCAGGAGCAGGTAGTGCTGGCAGCGGCGCCGCAAGGCGAGCAAGGCGATCCGTCTTGCTGGGCGGCGCTGCCGCTCGTCGCGCACAACACCGAGTTCCGGCGGCAGCAGGTGCAGCGGCTGCGCGCGATCAGGAGCGGCCAAGCGCCGCCTGAGTTCGCCGAGGTAGATCACCGCTCGCCGGACCTGTACGGCGAGCTCTCGGCACAGCCTGCGGACGCCGTCGGTCGCGACAGCTGGCGCGTCAGCGGCGAGTTGATGGAGGAGCTCACCCTGGTCAGCCAGGCAGACTTGCTCGACCCATCCCGGAACCCGTGGCTGCACGGCAGGCAGCTGTGGCTGCAGCTGATTGTGCGCGGATTCTGGCATCCGGCCGGGCATCTCGGTAGCTATTACCTGAGCCACGGCCAGGCCGCCAGGGCAGTGACGCTAGCCGAGCAGGCGGCCCAGGCTGCCGCGGTCCTGGGCGCGCCCGACCCCGCCCGCGGCATGGCCAGCTACAACCTGGCCTGCGCGCAGGCCGGCGCCGGCCTGCTCGACGAGGCGGCCGCCACCGTCGCCGAGGCAGTCGCGCTCAACCCTGACGTGCGCGCGAATGCTGCCCGCGATACCCACCTCGCCGCGGTGCGCGAGCGCGGCTTGCTGACCACGCTGCTCGGCAGTTAGAGATACTTGGCCCCATGTACGAGGAACCGGCGGATATCGCCTGGCTGCAGCAGCTCCTCGACCGGTCCCGGGGCAAAGCCAGCGAGCACCTGCAGTCGATCATCAGCGCGGACCGTGCCGTTCCCGCTCCTGACCTGGTCGAGCGGCTCAGCGGCATGCGTACGCTCGCGCTCAGCACGGTGAGCCCGGGCGGCCGACTCCGCATCAGCGGTGTTGACGGCCACCTGCTGCGCGGCCGCTGGGTCTTCACCACCAGCGGCTCGTCGGTGAAGGCAGCAGATCTGCGCAGCAGGCCAGCCGTCAGCGCTGCATACCTGGAGGGCGACACCTTCGGCGTGTTCACCCACGGCGAGGCAGAGTTCCTGGCTGCTGATCACGCCGACCGCGGCTGGATCGAGGAGCACCTGACCCGGCATTACGGAACGTCGCCCTCGACGTGGGGGCCGGACATCGTGTACGTGCGGATCAACCCGAGCTGGATGGTCGGCTACGACGGCCAGCGCGCCGGCTGATTCGGGTCGCCGCCCTGACTGCCGGATCGCTGACATCTGCGCGAGCAGCCTGGTAGATGTCAGGCTCCAGGAAGATAAGTTCTGCGATCGGCACTGCCGCCCGGATCCGGCGTTCCGCGGCATCGATACCCGCGACGACGCTGGCCGCCGACTGATCGTGGCGGATGTCTATCTTTGCGGCGACCAGCAGCGTCTCGGGGCCCAGGTGCAGCGTGCGAAGGTGAATCACGCGCTCGACTTCCGGTCCCGCCTCAATGGCGGCCACGATCGAGGCCTCGACGTGGGCGCCGGCTGATTCGCCTATAAGCAGGCTCTTCATTTCTGTCGCCAGCACCACCGCCACGCAGCCGAGCAGCACCCCGATCGCCAGTGAGCCCGCCCCGTCCCATCGGTCATCGTTGGTGACCGTCGCCAGGGTCACGCCGACCAGGGCAAACAGCAGGCCGCTAAGCGCTGCGACGTCCTCCAGCAAGACGGCAGGCAGTTCGGGAGCTTTGGCGTGGCGGATGAAGCTGCGCCAGCTGGCGTCGCCGCGGCTCGGGCCCGCCTCACTGACGGCAGTGCGCAGCGAGAAAGACTCGAGCACGATCGCAATACCAAGCACTCCGAAAGCCACAACCGGGGAAGTGAGGGACTCGGGGTGCATGATGCGCTCGACGCCCTCCAGGCAAGAGAACGCGCCGCCGACGACGAACAGCACCACAGCAACAAGGAACCCGTAGAAGTAGCGCTCAGCCCCGAAACCAAACGGGTGCTGCTCTGTCCCGGCACGCCGCGCCCTGGCCCGGCCGAGCAGCAGCAGGATCTGATCACCGGAGTCGGCGACCGAGTGAACGGATTCCGCCAGGAGCGACGCCGAGCCGGTGATGGCGAACGCGGCGAACTTACTGGCCGCTATGCCCAGGTTCGCGCACAGTGCGGCAACTACGGCGCGCTTGCTCCCGTGCCCGTTGCCGCTGGCAGTGCCACCACTGGCAGTACTGCCGCCGCGGAGCCCGTAAGCAGGCGCATCGCCCGCGGCGATTAACACTCACCCCCGTGCGTCGCCAGCTGCGGGGTCGCGGGCCTCATCGATCAGCAATACCGGGATGTCGTCACGTACCGGATAGGCCAAGCCGCAATCAGTTCCTGTGCATACCAACTCGCTGGCCTCTTCGTCTGGCCGTAGCGGCGAATGACATTTCGGGCAGGCCAGAATGTCCAGCAGCCAGTCATCGATCTTCATCACGTCTCCAGTCCGTCACGCTGCCCGGTGCCGCTCGTCCTGACCATCTCCGAGCCTCATGCTGCACCCTACCCACCACGAGGTCCTCACCGGAGGCGACCGCCATCTGATGGCGCGGACCGCAGCACCCTAAGGTGGCCGCGGCGGCCTACTTCAATGCCCTGGCCAGTCGGCTCGTCTGGCGTCCGCGGTCCCGTGGCCTCGCGCACGGCGTTGGCCAGTGCCTCCAGGTCATCGGACACGGCGGCTTCATCAGGCTGGCCGACAGGAAGCCGGACGACCTCCCAGCCGCGCGGCGCCGTCATCCGGTCGGCGTGCCGGGCGCACAGGTCATAGCAGTGCGGCTCGACGAAAGCCGCCAGCGGCCCGAGAACGGCGGTCGAGTCGCGGTAGACGTAGGTCAGCGTGTACAGGGCGACCTGCTTGCAGGCCGGCCGTGAGCACTGGCGAGCGGTCAACGGACGATCACCGGGTTTCCGGGCGGCAGCCGGCGGAGCGCAGCACCAGCGGGCTAGGGGTTGATGGATCGTGATGGACGCCCACAAGGGCAGACGGTATCGATCGCCAGACGGTAACGCCACCACCTGGGGCACACTGCGCGATCGTGTCTCCGGCTGTCAGATCGCTTCAGCAAAACTTAACGTCAGCGGCTGGGATACGCTCGGTTGCCATGCACGACAGCGAGGGTAACGGCCGCCGCGTCACCGGCCGTGTCCGCAGGCGAGACCGCCACGGTCGCGGGCTGCGGGGCTCTCTGGTCCCTCCCGACGTGCCGCTCTACCGCAGCCGGTCTGACCGATTCGACGACCTTGTCCTGCTAGCTGTCTCGCAACTGGAGCCGCGCTGGGAGGCCGAGCTGGCCGGGATGGAATTCGGCGTCGAAGAGATCCCGCCCGTCGTCGGAGACATCGACGACCCCGAACCTGTGCCGCTCGGCAGGCTCGATGCCGGGGCCATGCCGCCACCGGCGCACCCGGCGCCCGTGCGGCCTGTTCCGACCCAGCCCGGCGAGGGGGACCGAGCCGCGCCATCGGATCCCCCCGGTCTTCAGGCCAGGACCGCCAGAATCGTGCTCTATCGCCGCCCGCTGATGGCCCGCGCCGACGGCGAGGAAGAACTTGCCGAGCTCGTGCTTGACGTCATCGTGGAGCAGTTCGCGCGCTGGCTCGGCGTTGATCCGCAGACCGTAGACCCTGGCTATCCAGCCGAGTAGGCAGCCAGCGCCGCGCCCCCTGCGTCAGCCCAGGACGGACGACAGCGATTGCTGGACCGCGGGGAACTGTACCCAGGTACGCGAAGCGGGCACCGGGAGTATGGACTGGACGGTCCCGCCTGCCGTGATGACCCGGCCCGCGT
>Ga0335072_10008717_pt1 | contig 14669 bp, 15 predicted proteins | sample Lox_Sample_21_FD_206725 | JGI IMG/M metagenome (GOLD analysis project Ga0335072, IMG submission 206725) | Soil microbial communities from Loxahatchee National Wildlife Refuge, Florida, United States - Lox_Sample_2.1 | ecosystem: Environmental > Terrestrial > Soil > Wetlands | place: USA... | reverse complement strand
GGCGGGGATCTTGTGCGATTCGATCCTGCGTCCGGATATCTGGGTATCCGATCTGCTGATGGGGTAATCCGAACGTTCTTCAGTCCGGACGAAGGCATCGACTATTTCTTTAGGCAATTCCAATGACGGCAACAGGCTTTGCGGCTCCTGGAGGACCTTTCCCAGGTCGGGGCCTTGGTCCCTGAAGGCATCGAAGAATTCGTACTCGACGTTATGGATCTCCTTACTGGCTGGTGCGCGGCACAATGCAAGCTGGTAAAGAGTGAAGGTGATGAGCTAAAATGATTGTTCCTATGTGCGAATCAAGGGAGGCCGGCAGTCTGCCGGGATAGGCACAATCCGTTGACTGGGCCGGAATTCCTGTCACCGCCACTCGTATGGGGAGCGGCCTCCGGTGGCGGAGGTGACGAAGGTCCCGGCGTGCTCGGGTCGCTTGGCCCTGAACGGCGGAGGGGCCCCGATCGGATGCTTAAGGCGTAAGGAATCACCGCGAGGCCGGGCCGAAAAGCCCGGCCGATGCTCAGGGAGATGTTCCAGATGCGCCGCACGACTTTCGACAAGCTTCTCGGGTGGATCGGTGCCGGCCTCGGCGTCGTGCTGCTGGCCGCCGGCGGGCTGCTGCTGTGGGGCTCGGCCTACATTCACAACACCGTCCAGGGCCAGCTCGCGGCCCAGTAGATCACCTTCCCCCCGGCTTCCGCGTTCGCGCATCCGAAGGCGGGGACGGAGATCACCCCGTCGATGATCCCGTCGGTTAGCCAGTACGCCGGTGAGCAGCTGCTGACTGGCCAGCAGGCCGAGGCCTACGCCGACCACTTCATCGCCGTCCACATCGCCGACATGAGTGGCGGCAAGACCTACGCGCAGCTGTCGACTGAGTCCCTGGCCCAGCCGAACAACACCCAGCTCGCCGGCCTGGTCGACACGGTCTTCAAGGGCGAGACGCTGCGCAGCATGCTGCTGAGCGCCTACGGCTGGTGGAAGGTCTCCCAGATCACCTACATCGTCGCGCTGACCGCCTTCGGCCTGGGCACCGTGTCCTTCCTCGGCGGCCTCTTCGGGTTCGCCCGCCTCCGCCGCGACCGCAAGTCAGTCGGCGCCCAGGTTGGCCCCTCCATCGAGCAGATCGACCAGGCCGGAACCACCGCCTGATCATCCCGATCAGCAGGCGGCTCGCGCCAGCGCCGGTCCGGCCCCCGATCAATCGGGGGCCGGACCGGCGCTTGTGATGGCGTCGCGAGCGCTCAGGACGGGACCTTTCGCCCTTTCCCTGACTCAGGCAAGAGCGGAAGGATTGGGTGATATGGATGCCTTGAGCGACACCGAGATCGATGACCTTGACCGCTGGTGGCGAGCCGCCAACTACCTGTCCGTGGGCCAGATCTACCTGCTGGACAACCCGCTGCTGCGCGAGCCACTGCGGCCGGAGCACATCAAGCCGCGACTGCTCGGGCACTGGGGCACGACGCCCGGGCTGAACCTCATCTACGCCCACCTTAACCGGATGATCAGGAACTGGGACCTGAACGTCATCTACGTGGCTGGGCCCGGACACGGCGGCCCTGGCATGGTGGCCAACACCTACCTGGAGGGCACCTACAGCGAGCTGTATCCCTCGGTCACCCTGGACGCGGAGGGCCTGCGGCGGCTGTTTCGCCAGTTCTCGTTTCCTGGCGGGGTCGGGTCGCACGTCACGGCCGAGACCCCTGGCTCGATCCACGAGGGCGGTGAGCTTGGCTACGCACTGGCCCATGCCTACGGTGCCGCGTTCGACAACCCGGACCTGATCGTGGCCTGCGTGATCGGTGACGGCGAGGCAGAAACCGGGCCGCTGGCCGCCAGCTGGCACTCCAACAAGTTCCTCAACCCAGTCACCGACGGCGCGGTACTGCCGATCCTGCACCTCAACGGGTACAAGATCGCCAACCCGACGGTCCTGGCGCGGATCCCGCCAAGCGAGCTCACTGACCTGCTGACCGGATACGGATACGACGTCCTGGTGGTCGAGGGCGACGATCCCCGCACGGTGCACCAGGAGCTGGCCGCCGTGCTCGGCGACGCGGTGCAGACGATCGGCGAGATCCAGCGGCGGGCGCGGGAGGAAGGCTCCGCGGAACGGCCCCGCTGGCCCGCCATCGTGCTGCGCACGCCCAAGGGCTGGACCGGTCCCAAGACGGTGGATGGCGTTCCGGTCGAGGGGACGTGGCGGGCGCACCAGGTGCCGCTGGCCGAGGTCAGGTCGAACCCCTCGCACCTGGCTCAGCTCGAGCAGTGGATGCGGTCCTACCAGCCGGAGGAGCTATTCGACTCGGCCGGCACGCTCGTGGCCGAGGTGAGCAGGCTGGCGCCCGCCAGCTACCGGCGGATGAGCGCCAACCCGAACGCCAACGGCGGGCTGCTCCTGCGCGACCTGCGGCTGCGTGACTTCCGCGACTACGCCGTCCAGGTCAAGCAGCCAGGCGCCGCGGAGGCAGAGAACACCCGGGTGCTTGGCCAGTGGCTGCGCGACGTGATCGCCGGCAATCCCGCCACGTTCCGGCTGTTCGGGCCGGACGAGACCGATTCCAACCGGCTGTCGGCGGTCTTCGAGGTCACGGGGCGCGCGTTCGACGGCCAGATCATCCCAGGCGACAACGACCTCGCGGCGGACGGCCGGGTGATGGAGGTGCTGTCCGAGCACCTGTGCCAGGGCTGGCTTGAGGGCTACCTGCTGACCGGGCGGCACGGCCTGTTCAACTGCTACGAGGCGTTCATCCACATCGTCGACTCCATGTTCAACCAGTATGCCAAGTGGCTCAAGATCGCTTCCGGCATCGGCTGGCGGCGGCCGGTCGCGTCGCTGAACTACCTGCTGTCCTCGCTGGTGTGGCGGCAGGACCACAACGGGTTCTCGCACCAGGATCCCGGCTTCATCGACCACGTGGTGAACAAGAAGGCCTCGGTGATCCGGGTGTACCTGCCGCCGGACGCCAACACGCTGCTGTCCGTCGCCGACCACTGCCTGCGGTCGCGGAACTACGTCAACGTGATCGTGGCCGGCAAGCAGCCCCAGCCGCAGTGGCTGTCCATGGACGAGGCCGTCATCCACTGCACTCGCGGGGTCGGCATCTGGGAATGGGCGTCGACCGGCCCGGCAGACGCCGAGCCTGACGTGGTCCTTGCCTGCTGTGGCGACACGCCCACGCTGGAGATTCTGGCCGCGGCCGCGCTGCTGCGCGAGCACCTGCCGTCGCTGAACGTCCGGGTGGTCAACGTCGTTGACCTGATGCGCCTGCAGCCGCCGACCGAGCACCCGCACGGCATGTCGGACGCCGAGTTCGACTCGCTGTTCACGACCGGCCGCCCGGTTATCTTCGCCTACCACGGCTACCCGTGGCTCATCCACCGGCTGACCTACCGGCGGCACGGCCACGACAACCTGCACGTCCGCGGCTACAAGGAAGAGGGCACTACCACCACGCCCTTCGACATGGTGATGCTGAACGACCTTGATCGGTACCACCTCGTGATGGACGTGGTCGACCGCGTGCCCGGCCTGTCGGCCTCGGCGGGCTCGCTGCGCCAGCTGATGGACGAAAAGCGCATCCAGGCCCGGGCCTACACCCGTGAGCACGGCGAAGACGCCCCCGAGATCCGCGACTGGAAGTGGCCCTACTGACACGCCCTACGATGTTCGGGTGGAAATGGCCGAGTCTGGCGGCATGCTGCCGCAGCTCCAGCTGGATGAGCTGCTGGTCGAGCTTCAGGCCCGGCTCCAGGCGGTCCTGGACACCAGGGACCGCATGCGGGCCCTGCTTGAGGCCGTCGTCGCCATCGGCTCAGGGCTGGAGCTCGAGGCGATGCTCCGCCGCATCGTGGAGGCCGCCACCAGCCTCGTCGACGCGAAATACGGTGCCCTAGGCGTCATCGGTGCGGACAAGCAACTCGCCCAGTTCATCCCGGTCGGGATCAGCCCGGAAGACATCGGCAAGATCCATCACTGGCCGGAAGGGCGTGGCCTGCTCGGCCTGCTGGTGCGGGACCCGCACCCGCTGCGCCTAGGGGAGATCTCCGGCCACGCCGAGTCGTCGGGATTCCCCGACGGCCACCCAGTGATGCGCACGTTCGTTGGCGTCCCCGTCCGAGTCAGGGACCAGGTGTTCGGCAACCTCTACCTGAGCGAGAAGCGGGGTGGCGGTGAGTTCACCGAGGACGACGAGACCATCCTGATGGCCCTCGGCTCGGCGGCGGGCGTGGCGGTCGAGAACGCCCGGCTGTATGAGGAGGCCCGCAGGCAGCAGCGCTGGGTCCAGGCCAGCGCCGAGGTCACCACCGAGCTCCTGTCCGGCGAAAGCACGGCGGCCGTCCTCACCGCCCTCACGCGCCGGGCCCTGGAGCTTTCCGGCGCCGACCTGGTCACGCTGGAGGTGCCCGATGACGAGGGGCAGCGGCTGACCGTCACCAACGCCGAGGGGGACGGCGCCGCGCAAGTGCGGGGCCTGGTGATCCCCGTCGCAGAGTCGCTCGCCCGGGCAGTGCTCGCCAGCGGCGAGTCCCTGGCCGTCACCGACCTGGCCAGCGAGCAGGGCACGACCCAGGCCATGCGCAGCGCGATGGCTCACATCGGGCCAGCCATGATGTTCCCGGTCGGGCCGCCCGGCAACGTTCGCGGCGTCCTCCTGGTGGCTCGCCGGGCGGGCGGGCCCGCGTTCGCGCCGGGTGCCAGTGCGCTCGTCGCGTCCTTCGCTGCCCAGGCGGGGGTGGCACTCGAACTGGCGGCACGGCGGGCCGAAGCCGAGCGGCTTTCTGTCTACGAGGACAGGGAGCGAATCGCGCGTGACCTGCATGACCTGGTCATCCAGCGGCTGTACGCCACGGGCATGTCGCTGGAAGGCACGATGCCGCTCCTGGCCAAGCCGGAGGTCAGGGACCGCATCAGGAACGCGGTCGACGCGATGGACGACACCATCAAGGACATCCGTGCGACGATCTTTGCCCTCCAGGCCCGCGGCTCGGCCAGCGAGCCGGCGCTTCGTGCCGACATCCTCGCCCTGACCGACGAGATGACCCCGGTGCTCGGGTTCGCCCCCGCGCTGCGGCTAGGCAGCGGGCTCGCCGCGAGGCTGGCACCCGCGCTCGCCGAGCATGCCCTGGCCGTGCTGCGCGAGGCCCTGTCCAACGTGGCTCGCCACGCCGGGGCCACAGCGGCGGACGTGGCCGTTGACGCGGGCGAGGGCTACCTGACCATCACTGTTACCGACAACGGCCGTGGCTTCCCGCCGGGCACCCGCCGCAGCGGGCTGGCCAACATGGCGGAGCGAGCGCGGACCGTGAACGGCGATCTCACCATTGCCGCCGGGCCGTCGGGCGGAACGGAGCTCCGCTGGCGGGCGCCTGTCGTCATGGAGCCCGACGTGGCGCCCCCGCGTCCGGGCTCGCGGGGCCGCTACCCCCTGAACTGAAGGCGAAGGTCCCGTCACTGGTCCCAGGAGATCCTCGCCGCGTAAGCGGCGGCCTGGGTGCGGCGCTGCATGCCCAGCTTGTCGAACAGGGCGGAGACGTAGTTCTTCACGGTCTTCTCGGCCAGGAAGAGGCGCTCGCCGATCTGCCGGTTGGTCAGGCCCTCGCCGATGAGCTCCAGGATCTTCTTCTCCTGGTCGGTCAGCCCCGCCAGCGGGTCCTTCTTGACCGCCTGGTCCCGAAGCCGGGCCATGAGCTGGCCAGCGGCCCGCGGGTCCAACATCGACTGTCCGGTCGCGACCGTGCGGACCGCGCCCACCAGGTCAGTACCACGGATCTGCTTCAGCACGTACCCAGCCGCGCCGGCCATGATCGCGTCAAGCAACGCCTCATCGTCGCCGAAAGACGTCAGCATCAGGCACGCGACCTCAGGCATCCGGGAGCGGATCTCCCGACACACGCTTACCCCGTCGCCGTCAGGCAGTCGCACGTCGAGCACCGCCACGTCGGGCTTGAGCGCCGGGATGCGGGCCAGTGCCGACGACGCGGTCCCCGCCTCGCCGTTGACCTCGATGTCGCCCTCGGCCTCAAGCAGGTCCTTTACGCCGCGGCGGACCACCTCGTGATCATCGAGCAGGAAAACCTTGATCGTCATGATTGCAAGGCTAGAGACCGGAAGGCAGGGTCGGCAGGGGCTAAGGTCCCGGCGTTACGCGGGGCTGACGCGGCGGCCGGTGATCCTGGACGGGACGATCCGCACGAACAGCTCCCGGCTTCCCGGGGCGATGGGCTGGACAGCCGCCTGGACGACGGCGCTCCACTCGTCGCCGGTGACGTGATGGGCTGGCCCTTGGATCAGCACGCTCCAGCCCACCCGCTTGGCCAGGTCGAATTCGTCGATCTCAAACGCCACCTTTTCCTCGGCGCCCGCGATCCCGGTCCGCAGTTCCTCGTCTAGCGGCCCGTGCTCCACGGTGCGGAGGACGAGAGCGCCCTCATGCAGCGCATAGTTCACCGGCAAGATGACCAGCCCGAATCGGCTGGCGGTATACGCGATGCGGCCTACCCCTCCGCCGGATATCAGCTGCAGGCAGGTCTGTTCATCGAGCTCTTCGAGCACGCGGTCGGGCACCGTGACGATCCTCTCAGGTATTAACTAGCTACTCTCGGTCATCACCTTAGTGGTGCCCAGCGCGCCTAACGAGGGAGCGTGGCGCGGACGTCAGCGGCGATCTGCTTGTCCTCGCGGGCGGCGATCACGAAGGTGCGCACGGGCGCGCCCGGGGAACCGATCTCGTAGTCGTCGGCCTCGGGCGGTGCCGCATTGCGTTCCTCGTCGAGCTGGACGCCCAGGAAGCCGAGGCCCGCGGCGGCCCGTGACCTGACCTCGGGCGAGTGCTCGCCCACGCCCCCGGTGAAGACCAGCGCGTCGAGGCCCTCCATGGCCGCGGCCATGGTGGCGATGCAGCCGCGCAGCCGGTGCAGGTACACCTCGCGGCCGAGGACCGCCGGTGAATCGCCGGCGGCCGCGCGGGCCAGCAGCTCGCGCATGTCCGCCGTGCCCGCCAGTCCCAGCAATCCAGAACGGGACTCAAGCGCAGCCGCCAGTTCGGCGGGCGGCATCCCGGCGTGCTGTTCAAGCCAGAGCACAAGACCCGGGTCCACGGCGCCCGACCTCGTGGCCATCACCAGGCCGTCGAGTGGGGTGAATCCCATCGTGGTGTCCACCGAGCGGCCACCGTGGACGGCCGCAAGCGACGCCCCGGCCCCCAGGTGGCAGGTGACGATCCGAGATGGCCCGGCGGAGTCGCCGAGCATCTCCGCCGCGCGACTGGAGACATAGGAGTGGGACAGGCCGTGGAAGCCGTACCGGCGCAGCGTCCAGCGGGCCCGCCACTCCGCGGGCAGCGCGAACGTCGCGGCAGCGGCCGGGATCGTGGCGTGGAACGCGGTGTCAAAGCACGCCACCGCGGGGACGCCGGGCAGCAGCCCGGCTACCGCGTCCAGGGCGGCCAGCGACTTGGGCTGGTGCAGCGGTGCCAGGTCGGTCAGCGCCCCCAGGCGGTGGCGGACCTCGCCGGTGATGAGCACGGGCCCCTGGTAAACCGGCCCGCCGTGCACGATCCGGTGGCCTACCGCGTCGACAGGACCGAAGGACTTAAGCGGGCCTGACAGCGTTGCCGCGTCGGCGGAGGCCGCAGTGCTCAGCGCGGGAAGGTCGGCCGTGGAGAGCACCTCATCGGCCGGGCCGAGCACCCGGAGTTTCAGGCTGCTCGAGCCCGCGTTGACGACCAGGACCCGGCGGCCGTCGTTACTCGTCACGGAGCCACGCTAGCGCCGGGGGTCGACAGGGGATCACCATCCAGGGAAAAAAGCTACGATGCTTATGTGCTGGTACCAGTTGTCATCGTGGTCGCCATTCTCGCCGTCCTCGCGGCGGTGGTATTCGTCGCCTCCGGAGGTGGGGGTGAGATGCCCGCGGCTGAGCGGACCGACTACGCGCCCCTGGAGATGGGGCCCGTGTCGGCCACCGATGTCGTGCTGCTTCGGCCCCCGACGGCGCTGTGGGGATACAGCCAGCAGGCGACCGACGAGGCCCTTGAGCGGATCGCGGAGTCGATCAGGGATCGGGACGTTCGCATCGTCGCCCTCGAGCAGCTGGTTACCGACCTGGGCCGGCAACCAGCTCCGTCGGTGCCGGTCGGCAGCCCCTACATCGGGGCCAGGCACGCCCGGCCTGGCGGTGAGCCGGGAGCCTCCTCGGCGGCGGCAACGGCGACCATCGCCCCGCAGCCCCTGGGCGCGCCAGTCGAGCCAGCGCGGTGGGACCTGTCGGGCGGGCCGGCCGCGCCGCCGGAAGTCTCGCATGAGTGAGCCGACGCCGCCCCGGGGACCGCGGCCGGGTCCCGACGGGAGGCTCAGGTGCCCGTGGGCCGTGAGCGCGCCTGACTACCTGGACTACCACGATGCCGAGTGGGGTTGCCCGATCCGCGGGGACAGGGAGATATTCGAGCGGCTCAGCCTGGAGGCGTTCCAGAGCGGGCTGTCCTGGCTGACGATCTTGCGCAAGCGAGAGAACTTCCGCAAGGCCTTCGCTCGCTTCGAGATCAGCGCCGTGGCCGGCTTTGGCCCCGCTGATGAGGAGCGTCTGCTTGCCGACGCCGGGATCGTTCGGAATAAGGCAAAGATTAGCGCGGTGATTAACAATGCCCGGGCCGTGCTTGAGTTGCCGGTGGGGCTGAGCGACCTCGTCTGGAGCTACGCGGAGAAGCCCGGTGACCGGCCCGCGCCGCAGTCGGTTGAGGAGCTTCCCGGGCTCACCCCAGCGTCGAAGGCGCTGTCCAAGGAGCTCAAGAAGCACGGCTTCGCCTTCACCGGGCCGACCACGGCCTACGCCACGATGCAAGCGTGCGGGATTGTCAACGATCACCTGGCAGGCTGTTTCCGCCGGGACGGCTGACGATTCCACCAAGTCGTGCCAAAATACCCGGCATGGGCCAGGAGTATCCCGATATAACCGAGCTTTTCGCCCCGCTGGTGCCGAACCAGGCATTCGGCGTGATCTTGAGCGAGGCACAGGAGGTGCTCGGCCACATCCGCGAGCCTGTCGACGCGGAGCTCTGGGGGTCGGACATGATCGGGGCGCTTGCCCGCTCGGCCGGTGACGACACGACGGCGATGGGCGAGGTGACGGGCGCGCTGGTTCCCGCGGCCGAGGAGGCGGCGACCCCCGAGTCGCTGGCGCTGCTGCGCATCTTCGCCGCGATCGGGTCGCCCGCCCTGCGGGCCGCCGCCGCCCAGGCGGCCGACCGGGTGGCCGAGCTCGGCGTGCCCGAGCAGCCGTGGGTGACGGAGCTTGGCCTGCCCAAGGTGGCCGACTGCTGGCATTACGGCGACGTCGGAGGGCGCCAGGAGTCGGTCACGGTCAGCTTTGCCTACGGGTCGAAGCAGCACGCACTGTCCGTTCTGATCGATCACGGCCGCGGTGGCAAGATCAAGGATGTATGGGCCGGCGACGCGGCAGGCCTGCTCGACCAGACGTTCCTGGCCGCGGACACCGACCCGCTCGTGGTCTTCGAGCGGCTCGAGCCAGCCGAGGCGCACCAGCGGCTCGAGCGCGCGATCGGGGCAGGGGAGTGCCCGGAGCAGCCCGACCAGCGGGATGCCGTCACGGCTCACCGCGCGCTGCTTTACGCCCGCATCGGGCTGCTCGGCGTCGAGTCCGCGATCACCCCGCCGGAAGAGTGAGCTTAGGGTGTCAGGGCGACGGTGGCGCCGCGGCTGTCGAGCAGGCGATGGTAGCCCGGCGCGCCAGGCAGGGTTGCGATCTGTCCGCTGACCCGCAGGCAGGGACCTTCCGGGCCAGCCAGGATGAGGCCGTCCCCGGCCACCGCGACAAGGTCGCCGTCGGGGCTGCCATCGGGCCGCAGGAGCACGGGGCCGTCACGGGTCGCCGAGATCGCCACCCGGCCAGCCCCTACCCCGGACAGGATCGCGGTCGCGTCGGCGACCGGGACACTGCCTCCCGCCCCGGCCGCCTCAGCCGCGTCATCCGGCACCTCCACCCAGGTCGTGGGCTGGCCTAGCGGGGCGTCGCTGCCCTCCCTGTGCCAGTCGCTGCCACCCACCGGGATCGCTGACGGCGACCAGGCCTGCCACCACGACAGCGGGATCGTCCAGCTCAGGTCGAGCCAGCTCCAGTGCCATACCTCGACAAGCGGCGGGCGACGGCGCATCGAGCGGAGCCACGCCACGGGGCCGGCGATCGGGTGGTTGACGGACATCAGGCCACCGGCCCGCTCGGCGGCATCGAGCCAATCGTCCGCCCCGTTCCTGAAGTCGATCCAGCCCACGTCACCGAAGACGTTCGCGTGCCCGAAGGCCGTCGTCACCTCTTGCCCGGCCAGCAGGGCGATCCCGTACCTGCGGGCGGCACCGGCCAGCTCGCCATGGTGGGAGACCGTGTTGTGGTCGGTTACCGCGAGGAAGTCAAGCCCACGGCGCACTGCGAGCTCGGCCAGCTCAGGCACCGTCAGTGCCCCGTCGGAGTGCACCGTGTGCGAGTGCAGGTCCCCCGCCAGCCAGCGGTGGCCGGGACGCGTCGGCAGCGCCCGGGGCGATGGCCGCCCGGCCGGAATCGGCGGCACGGCAGCCGGCTGTGGCAGCCACCCGCTGTCGCGCGGGCTTACCTCCGTGGTCACGCGGAAGGCCGTGCCGTCCACGGGCAGCTGGTGCAGCCCGAGCATCACCTGCCAGGTGCCTGGCTCAAGCTCACCGGGCAGGTAGCCGGGCGTGGCTGCGGTGGCCGTCACGACGAACGACTCACGCGCGCCACCGGACCAGCCGCGAAACCCCATCGGCCCCAGGCAGCCAAGGTCCACGACCGCCCCGGCCCGCTCGTACTCAAGTGCCACCCGTAGCGCGGCCGTCCCCGGCGGCACCTCGACGGGGAGGTACTGGTAGACCGACCTGAACCGGTCCTCAAGCGCCCAGCGGCCGCGGTGCTCTGTCTCCCTGCCCATGCCCCCATCCGATCAGATGGCCCAGCGGAAAACAACGTGACACTGCCAGGGCGGGCTGGTAAGGTCCGGAGCTTCCCCTACTCGCACCGGAAGGGCCTTTGGCATGCCTCCAGATACCGCCGATCCCGTTGTCGAGGCGGAGCGAGCCTATCTCGGGCAGTCGCGGGAGTACCTGCGGCTCATGCGGGACAACGTGCTGGCGATGTCGGTCAACCCGATGGCCGGTGACCCCGTATCGCTCGAGTTCCTCAAGGCTGACCTGTACCGGCGGGCCGAGGCCCTGCGGGACCTGCCCGACGCGCCGCTGTTCTTCGGGCGGCTCGACTACGACACCTCTGTCGACCCAGAGCTGGTCGGGGCCTCACTGCACATCGGCCGGCGGCACGTGTCCGACCCTGAGGGGACGCCGGTCGTCATTGACTGGCGGGCGCCGGTCTCCCGGCCGTTCTACCGGGCAAGCTCGCTGGAGCCCATGGGCCTAGCGCGCCGGCGCCGCTTCGGGTTCTCCGGCGGCGTCCTCACGGCCTACGAGGACGAGTCATTCGGCCGCACCGTCCCGGCGCCCGATGCTGCTACCGCCAGGCCCTCCGCGCTGCTTGTGGCCGAGATCGAGCGCCCAAGGTCCGGGCCCATGCGCGACATCGTCGCCACGATCCAGCCCGAGCAGGACGACATCGTCAGGGCGGACGCCACCACCACCGTATGCGTGCAGGGGGCGCCGGGGACGGGCAAGACGGCGGTCGGCCTGCACCGGGTGGCCTACCTCCTCTACGCGCACAAGGAGCAGGTAACCCGGCGCGGCGTCATCGTCGTCGGCCCGAACAAGGCCTTTCTGTCCTATATACGCAACGTGCTGCCCGCGCTTGGCGAGCTCGACGTTGTCCAGACGACGGTTCCCGAGTTGCTGGGCAGCGTCCCTGTCCGTGGCACGGACGGCGATGCCGCCGGGCTGGTCAAGGGGGACGCGCGGATGGCGGAGGTGCTGCGCCGGGCACTGTGGGCCTCGGTCGGCGAGCCGTCGGGGACGCTGGTGGTGGTACGGGGATCGCGGCGGTGGCGGGTGCCCGCGCACGAGGTCGCGGAGCTGGCCGCCGGGTTGCGCGAGCGGGGCGTGCGCTACGGAGCCGGACGGGAGCTGCTCGGGCACCGGATCGCGCACGTCATCTTGTCGCAGATGGAGGCGGCCGGCGAGACCTGCGACGACAGGACGCACGACGCGGTGCGACGGACGGCGGCCGTGCGCAAGTGCGTCGATGAGGTCTGGCCGAAGATAGACCCCAAGCGGCTGGTGTTCGGGCTGCTGTCGTCGCCTGACGCGCTCAAGGTGGCCGCCGAGGGGATCTTGTCCGACCAGGAGCAGGCGCTCATCACCTGGTCGCCGGCCCCGCGCAGTCCAGGGGCGGCCAAGTGGTCGCGGGCTGACCTGGCGCTGCTCGACGAGGCGACGGACCTGATCGAGCGGACGGCAAGCCTGGCCCATGTCGTGGTGGACGAGGCCCAGGACCTGTCACCCATGGAGATCAGGGCGGTCGGGCGGCGCTGCACCACCGGGGCGGCGACTGTCCTCGGGGACATCGCGCAGGGCACGACGCCTTGGTCGGCCAGGACCTGGGAGTCGCTGCTTGAGCACCTGGGGAAGCCGGAAGGGGCCGTTCGCGAGCTGGACGTCGGCTACCGGGTGCCCAGGGAGATCCTGGACTTCGCCTCGAGGCTGCTGCCGGTGATCGCGCCGGAGCTGCGGCCGGCGTCGTCGTTGCGGGCGGACCCGGAGTCCCTGGCGCTGCTCCAGGTCCCGCTGGCCCAGCTGGGCGAGGGCATCGCCACGGCCTGCTCCCAGGCGCTCGAGGCGCCGGGGTCGGTCGCGGTGATCTGCCCGGACGCCCAGGCCGGTGACGTCTCGCGGGCACTGGGGGCAGCCGGGCTAGCGTTTGGCGCGCTGGGGGCGCCGGGCGAGCAGGGGGAAGGAGCCGGGCAGCGGCTGTCGATCGTCCCGGTCACGCTGGCCAAGGGCCTCGAATTCGATCATGTCGTCCTCGTCGAGCCCGCCGCGATCGTCGCGGGAGAGGCCCATGGCCTGCGAAGGCTCTATGTGGCGCTAACTCGGGCAGTTTCCAGGCTGGTTGTTTTGTACGCGGAACCGCTTCCAAGCGCTCTTCGTTACGTACCATAGAGGAAGTCACGCGGACGGCTGCGGTGCCGCCTTTCTTGCGGCATGGTGCGCAGTCCGCTGTCAGCCCCTGTCGGGCGCTTCCGGACGTATCTCGCGCTCAGCCGCAGAAGGACTTACCCTGAAGCAGTAGGGCGCACGGTGCGTTGCGTTAAAACTACTCACAGTTACGGTGATAACGGTGGAGTCTGTCTACCTCGAGAAGCTGGGCGAAGAACTGGAGCACCGCGGCCTGGGGGCGTTCGTTATGGCGCCGCCAGGACGAGTTGCCAGCCTCTACGTGACCAACCCCGGTGCCCGGGCCCTCGAGGAGAACGTCTACGTGGACCGCGGGTCGGACGGCCTGTGGTGGTTCTGGTGGTCGTGGGCCGAGCGGATCGGTCACGCGGATGACATCGACCAGGCCGCGACCACGATTACCCGCGTCCTTGCCGTTCCGGCTCGCAAGGACTAGAGGGCTAAAGGGCCTAGCGGTCCGTTGCCGCGCCTGCCGGGGCTGAGGTCATTCCGGGGAAGGCGGTAGGCGAGCCGCCCCAGGCGATCGCCCGGTTGGCGGGTCCTTGCATGGCCAGCGCGCCGAACGTGCGCACCTTGGCATTGCCGACCGCGACCACGCCGAGGTAGGCGCGCGTCACGCCTTCCTCGATGACGGCAGCCAGCCGCCGGGCGGAGGCCACGCTGTCCACGGAGAATGGCAGGTCGTAGGCCGCGCTGGCGGCGACGGGTGTCCCCCCGAGCTTGCCGATCATCCCGGTGAGCGTGTCCCGCGCGTCTTGATGGAGCTGCCAGTCGCTCATCGCGGCGCCCCGCTCCTGACCGCTCAGGTACGCACCCACCACGCCGTAGCCGTATACGGCGGCATACTCGGCCGCGAGTGCTCCCTGAAGGACTGTTATCTCGTCTGTGCTTACCGGTGTCGTTGCCATGAGTGGAGTGCCCTCTTGAGGTGCTAGCTGAGGGAAAGGCCCTTCAGGACGGTGATGTGGGTGGCCTCTGACGTGGCGATGCTTGCGTACAGCTGGGCCTCGGCGGCGGTGGCGGCCGGCAGTCGGCCGAGCTGGGCCGTCACGGCCGCCTGCTCCGCGGCGCGAAGCTGAGCGACCGCCTCGGCCTCCGTGGCCGGGATCTTCGGGCGGCTGGACGGCGCCAGGTGCAGTTTCTTGCCTGGCGGCTCGATGATGCGTGCCCGCAGCGCGCTCAGGTGCGCCTGGTGCTCGGCCAGCAGTGGCGACAGCCCGCTGGCCAGGGCGGAATAAGAGGCAATGGTGTTGGTGTACAGATAGACCAGGTTGTCTTCCGCGGTCGCCGCCGTCATCAGCGTGCGAACGTCGGGGGACAGCGGCGGTGGCCCCGACAGCGGGTTGGGGTGGCCGGCGCACCCGGCCAGCCCGAGGAACAGCGGCAGCGTCGTCGTTGAGGCGGCAAGCACCTGGCGCCTGAGCAGCATAGTCTCTAAGCATGCCACCTAGTCGTGGCTGTCCAGCTCAGGCACGCGCACGCCGGTTGCGAACTGGCGCGCTCCGCGTGGCGAAGCCGCCTGG
>Ga0335072_10008716_pt1 | contig 14672 bp, 11 predicted proteins | sample Lox_Sample_21_FD_206725 | JGI IMG/M metagenome (GOLD analysis project Ga0335072, IMG submission 206725) | Soil microbial communities from Loxahatchee National Wildlife Refuge, Florida, United States - Lox_Sample_2.1 | ecosystem: Environmental > Terrestrial > Soil > Wetlands | place: USA... | reverse complement strand
GAGGCGGAGTTCCAGCGCGTGAACGCGCTGCGGGCGGCGGGCACGATTACCGGCGGATGGGTGAAGGCTGACTTTTCTGGCGCGATCCTTGTACTTGAGTGCGCGGACGCAGCCGAGGCAACTGCCGCCCTCGGCACCCTGCCCATCGCGATCAACGACGCCGCTGATGTTGTCCTCACGCAAGTGATCGACCTGGACTCGGCGGGACCCAGTGTCGCCTGAGAACTGCGGTACACGGGTCACGGAAGGAGCGGTCTTGGGATCAGCGGAAGTGCAAGGACAACTGCCCGCCAGCGACGAGCAGGCGTGGGCCGGATTCTCGGGCCGGATCGTGGCACAAGACGATGCCGACTATGACGCCGTTCGCACCGAGCTGGTCTGGAATGGCGACATCGACCGGCGGCCATGGGCGATAGCCCGCGCCCTGTCGGCGGATGACGTGGCGATCGCGGTCAAGCTGGCGCGGGCAACAGGGCGTGAGCTGGCGGTCCGTGGCGGCGGCCACAACTTCTCTGGCTCGTGCACTGCCGACGATGCCATCATGATTGACCTGGGCGCGCTCAGCGCGGTGAGTGTCGACCCGGTCGCGGCGACAGCCCGCTGCGGGGGCGGCACCCGGTGGGCGCAGCTGGACGCGGCCACCCAGGCGCATGGCCTGGCCGTTCCCGGCGGCGTCGTCAGCCACACCGGCGTGGGGGGACTGACCCTCGGCGGCGGGATCGGGTGGCTTACCCGCACGGCGGGACTCAGCTGTGACAGCCTCCTGTCGGCCGAGGTGGTGACCGCGGGGGGAAACGTCGTGCGGGCCTCAGCCGAGGAGAACCCGGACCTGTTCTGGGCGCTGCGAGGCGGAGGCGGCAACTTCGGGGTGGTGACCGAATTTGAGTTCCGGCTGCACCAGGCCGGCCCGATGGTGCAGATGTCCCTGTCGCTCTGGGACCTGGATCATGGACCGCGGGCGTTCCGTGCCCTACGGGACCAGGCCAGGAACATCCCGGACGACATCGCGATCCTCCTCGCCGCGATGAACGCCCCGCCGGCGCCTTTCGTACCGCAGGAGCAGCAGGGCGCACTCGGCTACCAGGTACTGCTGGTCGGCCACGGCTCCCCCGAGGCTCTCTCGCAGGCCGCCGGTGACCTTCGGCGCGAGGCTCCGCCGCTGGCCGCGTTCGACACGCCCATCCCGTACACCGCACTGCAGCAGATGTCCGACTCGGGCAACCCATGGCGCATCCGGGCCTACGAAAAGGCCATCTACCTCGACGAGCTCACCGACGAGGCGATCGACGTCATCGCCCGGCACATCACGCTCAAGTCGTCACCGATGTCCTTCATGAGCCTGTTCATCCTCGGCGGCAAGTACGCGGAGCCCGCCGACCAGGACACCGCATTCGCGGGAAGCCGTCGAACTCGCTACGTACTCACCATCACCGCGATGGCGCCAGCCCCCGAACTGCTCGAAGCCGACCGGGCCTGGGCCCGGGCCTTCTGGGCGGACCTCGTCCCGCACGCGGGCGGCGTGGGCGGCTACGTCAACTGGATGTCCGAGTTCGAGGAGGACAGGATCCTCGCCAGCTACGGAGCCGAGAAATACCAGCGGCTCAGCTCGATAAAGGCCAAGTACGACCCGGACAATCTCTTCCACCTTAACGCCAACATACGTCCCGCTGCGCAGCCTAAGCCTCGATCCACCGACTGAATTCCGTCTGGTCCAACGCCTCAACGAGGGGTTTTAGGGCGTATTCTGCCTGCCGCTGACGGTTCTGCGGCGTGTCCGGGGTTCCTGGGCGGGGGAGAGCGGGGGATCACCCGGGCGGACGTCACGCGCTTGCTGTCCTGCTATGCCGTTCCTCGTGGGGAGTGGACCTTCGTTGGAGCCATCGCCGGACCGGGCCACCCGCCCGGCTGGTGGCAGGACTACCGCGCCCTGCTGCCTCCGGACCTGCTTGACTTGTACAGCCTGGAGGCCGTCGCCTCGCAGGTGCTCGAATGGGCGCCCTGGCAGCTCCCGGCCATCGTGCAGACACGGGGGGTATGCGCGTGCCGAGGCGGAGGCCGACGGCGTCCCGGCCGACCTGCTCGACCAGGCCGGAGAGGCTGCCGTCGCCCGCGCGAGGGCCATCCGCCGCAAGGGAGCACCTCGCGTCCACGTGATCCTGGGACAAGACGCGCTCCACCGCCGAGTCGGCAGCCAGGAAATCGGGCGCGATCAGTTCGTCGCACTAGCCCAGGCAGGGGAGGACAGCGGGGACGCAGCCCAGTTCACCATCCAGGTGCTGCCGCCGGGCACCGTCTTGCACCCGGGCATCTCCGCAGGCCCCGCGTCGATCCTGCTGTTCGCCCCGCGGCCAGCCCCCGGTCTCGTCCATGTGCCCGCGCTCAGTGGCACCGGCCATTTCATCGATGATCCAGGCGCGGTGGACGGCTTCATCCAGGCGTTCACCCGTCTTCAGTCCATGGCCCTCAGTCCGGCCGAGTCCGCCGAATTGATCAGGCACTACGCGAAGGCTGCCTAGGTTCCGCCGACATGTTCATGGCGACGGTCAGGGCGGCCTCGGCTCGGTCCATTGACCTCGTCAGGTCGTCGTGAAGCGAGCCGGGAATCGCTCCGGCATCCAGGCCGCAGGCATTGACCAGGGACTGGAGCCGCGACTGCTGCACGCTGGTGAGGGACCAGTTCGCATGTACGGTCGTCAGCAGGTCCCTGGCCACGTAGCCATCCGCGTTCCCGGCTGCGATCAGCGCCGCGCGGACGGCGGGCCCTTCCGGAGTGTCAGTGGGGCCTGCGAGGTCGAGGGACACTAGCCCGATTCTCGCGCGGCTGACGGCCGTGGCCGGGTCCTGGACGTCCACTAGCGCGGACGCAGCGGCGAGCATCGTGGCGACGCCCGACGTGTAGTCCTGCCCGGCGGCGCGCTGGCATAGCACGCGGAGCACGGCCTGGACCGCGTGCTCCCAGGGCTCGGCTACAGCCGACTGTTCGACCATTAGGGCCGCCTCGGCGGCTGGCCCGTCGGTAAGCAGGGCAAGGATGGCCGCCTGGCGGCCGTCGAGCAACCGGGCGCCGATGCCCCGATGGGCCGAGGCCTGCGAGGCGGCTTCCTTCCACCGTCCCGCCTGGGCGAGGGCACGGGTGCCGTCGGCGAGCAGCGCCGTCCAGGTCAGCGTGCAGGCTTCCTTATGACCGTCCGTCGTGCTGCTCAGGGTGCCGAAGTCGATCCGCATGCCGTCGATGACGACCGTAGCCCGGGTGACAACGGCATTGTGGAGCGCTTGGAGCAGAGCGAGGGCGTCGTCGCCGTGGCCGTCACGGATCAACTGGCGGGGGATGTTCAGGACCGGCTGCAGCGCGAGCCTGACGGCCCAGCCAGGCAGCGGCGCCCGCTGGGCAAACAACTCGTACTGGCGACGGCACAGTTCGCAGGCCAGGTCCGGTACACCACAGTCCGACGCGATGAGCGCGGCCTTGTTGAGGACCTCGGCCGCGCGGGTCACCTGTTCCTGCTGCGTTCTCCGCTCAACGCTGGCGGCCAAGGCGGCAAGTTCAGCGACCCGCGCCTCAAGTGGATGTCGGGGTGGGGGGGGGCGGGGCACGAGCGGGAACCAGGCGAGACTTGGGTGCACAGTGGCGCTCATCCGGCTTGGGTCTCGGCGGGATCGGGGCCGAAGACGACGGTCTTCGCCGTGCCCGCCAGGAAAGACTGCGTCGCGTATGGCAGGCCGAGCCGGTTCCAGGCGAAGATCACGTGGTGGGCAAGCACATCGCGCAGGCCCCGGTGCAGGAGCCCGGCCGCAATGAGGCTGGCCAGTTCCCGGCCTGCGGTCGCGTAGGCGGCAGCCCACTGGGCGCACTGCGCGAGCGGTGCGCCGTCGAGCATCTGGGACTCGGCGTCGGCGGTGATGAGCTGGCGAACATGGCCGAGCGGGCCGGGCCTACCGGGGTGGATGCCCGGCGGGGGCTTGCGGTAGCTGGCGACGCGTGCCCACACGTCGCCTTGCTCGAACGGGTCCTGCCCGGCGGCGCGCATCATGATCGAGCAGAGCATGAGGGAGATCTCGCGGCGGTGCCGACCGTCGGGCTGGTCGCGCAGGTAGGCCAGGATGCCCTGGCTGTCGGCGTGGAACAGGTTGTGCGCGATGGCCATCGCTTCCGGGCCGCCGAACGCGCAGGTCTCTGGCTCGTAGACGACCTTGGTCCAGCCGGTGATGTAGCGCGCGGCGGCGAGATCGTCGAGGCGCTGCTCGATGCGGGGCTGGCCTCCGGGTTCTGGCTGGTAGCGGATCCGCCAGCAGGGGCGCTTACGGATGAACCACCACGCGGCGGCCAGCCCATCGGCGTCGAGTCGCGGGGCGATGCGGTTCGCTGTGACCTGCTCGGCATGGTCCCAGTCGGGGAAGGTGATGTTGACCTGGTGCCAGTGGTCCATGGGGTCTCCGTGTGGTCAGGCCAGGGCGAGGAAGGCGTCCCAGTGGGGTTCGGGGGCGCCTCCGGTCCCGGCCGTGTGCAGCACGAGCGCTGCTCCGGCCGTTCCGTCGAGCAACTCGGGGTTGTTGTCTTCCCACTGGGCGAGTTGGGTGGCCAGGCGAGCGGCGAGGCCGGGAAGCTCCGCCTCGATCTCCCGACTGGAGGCGTCGGCGGCCATCCGCCAGGCCGCTTGCAGGAGTCCGGCGGTTCCGTGGCAGAGGCCTAGCTCGGTTAGCCGGCCGAGCTCAGCCGGGTCGCGCAGAACGGCGAGGATCGCCGCCTCGGCCACGGCACAGCGGTCGGGGTCGCCGAGGGCCAGGCCGGCGAGCTGCTGCGCGCGGGCCGTCCCGGCAGCGCCGTAGCACCACGAGGGGCGCGGCCGGAGCGCTGGGTCCACGTGGCGGGCTTGGGCCTGCCTGACCGTGATGATGCCCGGCCACCATGGGTCGCCCTGGTCGCCGTCCCGCCACTGATCGGTCCAAGCACAGATCCGGCCGGCAGCGTCTGCTGCTCCGGGGACCGTGACGCCGCGCAGGATGGACAGCGACAGAACGGCCAGGACGGCGCTGATGCCGTGGGACATGCCGAAGTTCCCGTGGCCGCCAGGGAAGTCCGGGCTCGGCTTCCCGCTGGGTGAGGCGCTGGTCCACCAGGCCGGCAGGCCGTCTCCTGCGCCGGGAAGCGGTTCGGTCAGCCGGGCCAGGCAGGCCAGGACGGCCCGGGTTACCTCGTGGCCGGGGTGCGCGGCCAGGTGGTAGGCGCCGAGGCCGGCCAGGCCCCGGATGAGGTCGAACTCGCCCAGTTCTGGCCGCTCCCGGCGGTCCATCCGGGCATGAGCGGCGGCGATGGCAGCGCGGGTGACGCTGAGGGTGGCGTCGTCCAGGGCGGCGAGCGTGCCGCGGTAGTGGCCGGTGGACTCGGCCGCGACGCGGAACACGAACGCCAGCGCGGGTGCGCCGAAGAACAGGCGCGCGTTTGACGCCGCGCTGATGCTGCCGCTGGCGGCCTCGGCCAGCCAGGCGCGGGCGGTCGCCCAGTCGCCGTGACCGGACCGGGCCCGCTCGACGTGCAGCAGCGCGATCCCGGCGGCTCCACCGGCCAGGGACTGGGGCCAGTGCCGCCCGTCCCCCCGGTAGCCTTCGGGCAGGACAGCAGAAGGGCTCGCCAGCGTCGCGGCGATCTCGTCGGCGGTGTCGAGTGCCCCAGAGATGCCAGGAACCGTCGTGGTCACGATGCCTTCTTCCTGGCGTGGGCGAGCCAGGACAGCGCGGCGGCCCGGGCTAGGTGCAGGCAGGCGCGCTCGGCGGTGATGTCGGGGCCGGAGACCCGGGCGTGGTGCAGGTGCAGCAGGTCAGGCAGCAGGTCTTCGAGGCCGATCATCCGGGCCTGCTGCAGCGCGCTCCGGTACTGCGCGAGCGCCGTCCGGCGGGCCAGCCAGGCCTGGGTGACGGCGCTACCCGGGCCGGACTCGCAGACCAGGGCGACGGCCTGGTCATAGACGGCGCGCGGTGGCGGGCTGGATTCCGACTTGGCGTGCCCGGTGAGCCATCGCATCGCCTCGGCCCGGTCTCCGGTCGCCGCGATGGTGATGTCGGCCATGCTGGCGGCGGTCAGTGCCCTCAGGTCCGGGCCGTCCTTGCCCGTCGATGCGCTGAGCTGCGCCACGGCGGCGGCAGAGTCGGCAGCGAAGAACGCCTCGGCCGCGTCTATCACCGCGGTGCCACCGAAGCGCGCGGCTTCCGGATAATAGGTCTCCCAGCTCACACTGTTGACCAGCCCGGCATCCCGGAGCTCGTGGGTCCAGGCGCCTGCCTGCTCGGCCGCCGGGCCGAGCCTGCCGGTACCGAGCGTGATGCGCAGCCGCAGGTGCGGGGCGGGGGCGTCGTAGCGGATGAACCACCAGGAGGCCTGCCCGCCGAGGCGGGCAGCGAGTCCGGGCAGGTGGCGGATGAGGATGGTGTCTTGCCGGTCGCGGGGCGCGTACAGCTTGAGATAGAGCCGCCCGTCGCAGCCGGGCAGGTGCCCGTGGCCGCGCCGGATAACCTCCCCGCGCCACCGTACCGGGGCAAGGGCGGGGCTAGTGGTGGCGAGGGGGATCATGATCTCGTGCGGCCGTCCGCCGGCCCAGCCGAGGTCACCGGGTCCTGGGGCGGCGCGGAGCCTGGCCCGGCCCGCGCGGTCGACCTCGGCCCGCAGCAGCGCGCGGTGAGAGGGCTCCGCTAGGTCCAGGGCCAGGCAGCGGTCGCCGTCGCCTGCGTAGGCCCGCTGCGGCAGGAGGGCCTGGCCAGCCCAGGCGGTGAGGGCATCGTTCCAGGTGGGCCAGGTCGCGCCCGGCCGAGGCAGGTTGGTGGCGTCGAGCATCCAGCGGGCGGGGGACAGGACCGTCCGGCGGTAGCGCAGCGCGGGCAGGAACGGCAGGGCGGACGCTGCTCCCCAGTCGAAGGCGGTGCACGGGGCGGCCAGCGCGACCGGGGCCTCCAGCAGGAACCGCGCCAGCGGGTGGGTATGGATGGTCAGGTCAACCGCGCTCGGCAAGACCGTATGCACCGGCCGGCGGCGAGAGAGCGACACCAGGTGCAGGCGGCGGGCGTCGGCCGTGACCGCCAGGTCCGACAGGTGAACCTGATCCGCGACGCCGACGTCGCGGTACTCGCCGAGCGAGATGAGCAACCCGCCCACCTGCGGGGCACGGCCGACGTTCTCCGACTTCGCGTACAGCGGCGCGGGGGAGACCTGGGCCAGCAGAGAGTCCGCGTGGACCCCAGGCAGGGCGGCGTAGGCGCCGCGCATCCGCTCCCGGTCGGCCGCGTCCAGCACGCGCAGGAATCGCCCGGCGGCGGTCCCGGCAGCCCGCGATACCCCCAGGACGTGCAGCCTGAAACGCCCCCCGTCCAGGTCTTGGATGCTCGCCGCGTGGACCCGCACGGTCAGCTCGGCCGACGGCTGCACCGGATCGCCCGCGCCGGCAACGGAAAGGCTGGCGACTAGGTCGTCGTCGAGCGTGATCTCCTGCTGGCGGCACATCGCGGCCTGCTGCGCGATCCGCAGCAGCGCCCGGTCCCGGTCGGACAGGACGCTGGCCTCCTCGGCCTGCGGGGAGCCGAGGTAGCCTGCAGGGAAGCCGAGGCCGATGCCGTCGTCGATGGCGTCCAGGACGGGGACCAGGGCGCCGGGACCGTACCGGTCCAGGAACCTCGTGTGCCATGCTGCCCATCCCCGGCTCAGCGCCGGACGCCGGGCCAGCCGGGCCAGGATGGCCGTCGCTGCGGCTGCCTCGTCCGCGACCGCGTCCGGGATCGTTATGTCCCAGTCAAGGCGCAGGTCAAGGGCGAGAGTCGGCCTGCTTGCGGGCTGGACGGCTGCCATCACCGCGATGGCGTGGTCGCGCGAGGACCGCGCCGCGGATAGTGCGGATGTGCGGTTGTGGCGGGCCAGAGCCGCGCTGACCGCCCGCAGCGCGTGCGTCGTGTCATCGCATGCAGGCGCGATGGCCTCCAGTTCGGCCAGCAAGACGGCGAGCGGGTCGGCTGCCGTCATCGGGGCGCGCAGGCTGGTGACCAGGAGCCCGAGGCTGACCAGCCGTGCGATCAGGCTCCCGGTCACCTCGCTGGTGGCCGTAGGGAAGTCGGCGGCTAGCTTCGCGGCCAGGTCGGCGACCCGGATCGGGGACCGTGCCACGTCCAGGGCCGCGCGCACGGGCCGGGTCGCCCGGACCTGTACTCGCTGCGGCGCGCTCCCGCGCGACCCGCTGGAACGATGGCCGATGACCAGGTACCCGGCCCGCTCGGCCACCAGGTCACTGGCCACGACGGTGATGCGGGGGAGCAGCTCAGGGTCGGCCTCGAGCGCCTCGATCACACTGATGAGCCAGGTCGCGTCCGCAGTGGCCACCGCCTGGTGCCCGGTTCCCGTCCTGATCGCGACACGAGGGCCATAACGGGCCGGGGCGATGCCAGCCAGCAAGCCGAACGGCGTCGAGCGGCTGGTCCCGCGCAGCAGGTACCGCAGTGTGGACAGCACCGCTCGGCGTACCACGGCGTCGGGCACGTCGCTTGCCCCGCGGATGCGGGCCACCTGGCGGGCGAGGTCCGGGCTGGCGGCCTCGACCGCACTGGCGAGTTCGGGAAACCGCCACGCCTGGTCAAGCCACGAGCGCCAGGCGTCGGCCGTCGCGTCCAGGTCGGGCCACGGCAGGCCCATGGGGCGGGCGTCCCAGGCCGGGGCGCGCACGAGTGCCGCGTCCAGGGGCTGGTACATGGTCTGAGTCCCGTTCGTGAGGGGATGGTGCCCGGTCGTTCCCGGGCAACCGGTTCCGGCCGGGCACCTCTGGCTTGCCGCGTCAGCAGGCGGGCAGGGGCTGTGGTCAGCAGCTTCCGGCGCACGCGGAGGTGCAGGTCGACGTGCAGCCGTCGTCAGTCATGCGGATGAGGCGGTCAGCCTCCGGCCCGGACTCGATGATCGTCACGTCCAGGGCCCAGTCATCGACCGGGAGGTCGGCAGCCTCGTGCAGTTCAGCGGTCACGCTTCCTCCTTGGGTTGTTGGGGTGGTTTCCGCGGGCTGGCGGAGCTCGCCATGAGCGCGGAGGCTTAGGGCCAGGTGACGGTGACGACGCCATGCCGCTTCACCACCGCACCCGGCGGAAGCGGAGCTTTCTCGCCGGGCAGGTAGCGGAACGTGGCGGTGCCCCGCCGACAGTAGTCGCGTGCCCAGCGCCGCAGCAGGTCCGCGTACTGGGCCGCGAGGGACTCGGCTTGCGGGCCGTGGGCGATGACCCCGCTCTCGTATGCCCCCGGGTCGTCGCTGGCCTGCCGAGATGTCCGGTAGGCGATGCTGTCAGTGGTGATCATGGCCGGGATGCCGTGCAGCGCACTCCGGCCCACGAGGCCGGCGTCGATCACCGGCTGGCTCGCGCGCAGCTGGGCTACGTGCGGGGAGTTCAGCGTGGTGAACAGGCTCACCTCGTCAGGGAAGTCGTACCTCGCCCCCGTCCACGCCTCCAGGCGGGGGCCGTCCAGGGCGGCGTTCAGCGCCGTGGCGTCAATGCTCAGGGCCGGGTCATCGGTATGCAGCACGATGCCGTCGCGGAGCAGCACCTTGCGGTCAGTGTGCGCGCCGTCGCCCTGGAACGGAACGAACGCGGCCAGCTGGTAGTGCCGGCTGACCAGCCCTCCGTTGCCGGACTCGAACGTCACGGTCCGGGTCAGGCCGCGCAGCCGCAGCGGCACCACCAGCCGGCCACCCGAGGCGAGCTGGGAGATCCACGCTGGCGGGATGTCCCAGCTTCCCGCAGTCACGATGATCCGGTCATACGGCGCCCCGTCGGGCACGCCGTGCTCGGCGTCAGCGAGCACCACCCTCACCTGCCGGTACCCGGCGGCGTCCAGGCAGACGCGGGCGCGGGCGGTTACGTCCGGGTCGATGTCCACGGTGGTCACCTGCCCGTCCGGCCCGGTGAGTTCGGTGATCAGCGCCGCGTTCACCCCGCCCGACCCGATCTCAAGGACGCGCATGCCTGGCTCGATCCCGGCTGGCTCCAGCATCATCGCCTGGATGTTCGGCGCGGACAGCACGCTGAGCAGCAGCCCGTCCGCGTCCCGCTTGGGCATCGCCGTGCCGTGCGGGGCGTAGGCGGCCTCCAGCGTCTCCCCGGGAGCGAACAGATGCCGAGGCACCGCTGAGAACCCGGCGGCCACCGGCTCGGACACGATCGCGCCCTCGTCACGCAGCGCCGCGACCATAGCCGCACGCAGCTCATCCGCCCTGCCCAGGCCGTGCTCGGGGTAGCCGGGTGCCTGGTTGGACTGGCTGGAACTGACGGTGCTTGCCGTCTGGGACACGCGCTGCTCCTCGCTGTCATTCGGGATGGACTGGCTCACGGCGCCACCTCAGCACCGCGGCCGCTGGGATTCTCCGGAACGGTGAAGCCTGGTGAACGCAGCGTAAGCCCACGGGCTTGCGCCCGACGGCACCGAGAATCCAGGCCTTGCCCGCCTCCGGTGGCTCAGGCTCATCAGGACGCCAGCACGGCACCGGCACGAGGCCCGGCTCGATGAGTTCCAGCCCGGTGAAGAACTGGAGGATCCCGTCCCGGTCGCGCAGCGTCGACCCCGGTGCCACGTTCTTCCGGTAGCGCTCCACCACCGTGCCCGCGCCGGACCCGCTGAGATTCCGCCCGTCGCGTGCGACACGACCAGGTAGCTCCCCGGGGCCATGGCCTCGCGGATCGACTCGACGATCGCCTGCGGGTCATCATCGGCCCCGATGAAATGCAGCACGGCCACCAGCAGCACGGCCAGCGGCTGGCTGAAGTCGATGAGTTCCAGCGTCCGGGGATGGCCCAGGATTGCGGCCGGGTCGCGCAGGTCCGCCTCGATCACGGCTGTGTTCCCGCTGGTCTTCAGGGCACGTGAGTGAGCCAGCACCATCGGGTCGTTGTCCACGTACACGACCCGAGCCTCCGGGTTGACCTGCTGGGCGACCTGGTGCACGTTGCCCTGGGTGGGCAGCCCTGTCCCGATGTCCAGGAACTGGGCGATGCCCGCCTCGGCAGCCAGGTAGCGCACCGACCGGCGCAGGAACTTCCTGTTCTCGACCGCCATCATCCGCACTTCAGGCGCGGCCTCGCTCACCTCCAGGGCCGCCGTCCGGTCCACCGCGAAGTGGTCCTTGCCACCGAGCCAGAAGTCATACATCCGCGCCGTCGAGGGGACCGTGGAATCGATCCCGGTCGGCGCGGCCACCCCGCCAGCCACGTTGGTTCCTCCGTCTCCGCCAGGCCGGGCGCTCCGGGCCGGCTCGCTGCTCCGTAGCCTGCTGGCACGAGCGCTAGCCATCAACCTCCCGGCCATCACGATGCGCTGCGCGATCTGGGGCGAGGTAATAACGGATCGTTATCAGCGGTGACTGGCGTCGTGATGAGAGGCGACATACCGTGGCCACGGGCCATCTTGGAGGCGGTCAATGGCGGCTACGAGCGCGGCAGGCGGCGCTTCCCTGCTGGCGGGCATCCCCGGCCTGACGAGGACGTACGGACCAGGCGAGAAGGAGCCGACGTTCGCTGAGCTGCTGGCCGCGTGCAGATCGTCGGCCGTGCACCTGGAGGTCCACGACGCGCATCTGACGTCCGACCCGGCCTATCAGGCGTGGCTCGCAGGGCAGGCCGAGCTCCGGGGCTCGGCTGAGCAGTACCGGCGCTACACCGACGTGGTCGGGCCGGCCGTCCGCCGGGGCGTGTGGGTGCGGCGGGCCCGGATCGTCTCTGAGCCGGTATCGGATTACGTGCGGTGGGAGCACTGGCTGACGGAGCCAGTCAACATTGCGGCCGGGGAGGACGTGCGGTGGCTGCCCCGTCGGCTTGCCTCCACCCTGGCGGTGCACGGCAACCCGTACTGGGTATTCGATGACCGCCTGGTCCGCTTCACGATCTTCGGCGGGGACGGCGAGGTTCAGGGCAGCCAGTACAGCGACGACGCCGGGGTCATCGGGGCGGGCCATGCGGCGTTCGAGGCCATCTGGCAGCTCGCGGTACCGCATCAGGAGTACCGGATCTAGGGAGTGGACGAGGCGATGATGCCGTCCTCGACCTCCTCCAGCAGCCAGCAGGCAGCAACAGAATGCAGCCGACGGAGCCGCTGGCGATAAGGCCGTCAGGCCGCTTACAGCAAACAACAGCGCCGCGAGCGTCGTGCCGGTACGGATCTCGCCGCGAGCTGCCATCGCGGGAATGTCCTTTAGGGGAACCCAGACCACTCGGTCGGACTCGAAGTCGTCTACTGGGTGACCAATGAAGGTCGCGTCCTCGGCGATGTAAATGTGGTGGACAGAATCAGATATCCCGGGGGTTGGCTCCACCGTTACCAGCGGGGTGAGCGGCCCCGGACGCCAACCGGTCTCTTCCTCGGTCTCGCGAGCGGCCGCTGTGGCGGGATCCTCGCCCGGTTCGATTTTCCCGATGGGGATCTCGTAGCCTTCGGTCCCGGTGATAAAGCGGTGTCGCTGCAGCAGGAGCACCTGACCGTCCCGGGCGACTACGCAGCCCGCGCCGGGAGGTGTCCGGATTAGCCGGTGTTCGAGGTGCCGTCCGTCCGGCAGCTCGACGTCTGCGAGGCGGATGTCTAGCCAGGGATCCTTGTACAGCTGCTTCTCGGAGTGCACCGTCCATCGCATGCGGGTAACGCTACAGCAAGGGGATGCCAAGAATGTCGCCTACCCGCTCGGACAGCTCCCGGGCGGCGGTGCCGTCCGACACCGCGCAGACCGCGCTCCGTACCCCTGAGATCCGGTCGGTGATCCGGCGAGACTCCATGCCCTCGGCAAGGTTAAGCATCACGTTGCCGATGTCTGCTGCCTGCTCGACGTTACCTTGGCCAGCGAGGATCGTCGCCAAGGTGGCGAGCCTGTGAACGCGGCCCCGCTGGTGGGTCCCTGGCGCGGCGACCGCCTGCTCAGCATGAGCGTAGGCAGCTGAGAGGTCCCCGAGGCTGCGAAGCGCCTCTGCGTGCTGCACATGGAGGAGGCCCGGCTGCACGTACCCGGTCTCGGCAGGTTCCTCGGAGGGCCGGATGCGCGCGGCCATCTCATCAGCACGGCCCATGCTGGCATGACACCCAGCGCGGTCGCCCATCCGAGCGTAGGCCCGGGCCTGGAGGGTGCTCAAGTCCATGATGAGGGCGGGGCTGAGGTCACCGGCCGCGCCGCGCAGTGCGGTCTCGGTGTACTGGATGACTTGCCGGTACAGGCCTCGGCACATCGCCTGGTTGGCTAGCAGCGCGATGACATAACCGCCGAACCCGCGCTCCCCTGACGCCTTGGCCATGCGCAGAGCCTGGAAGAAGTAACGCTGCGCGGTGCCCTGCCGGTCGGCGTCGTAGGCGCAGATGCCGGCAAGCGCGGCGAGGCCGCCGACCGCACGGTGAAGTTGACGGCCGGTGCGGTCGTCGTAGCTGCCCTTAATAAGCGGAGCGGCTTGGGAGTCCAGGAAGGCAGTGAGACGGGGCCGCACGGGGATACCACCCACGGCTCGGTACATCTGCTCGTACCGAGAACGGGCGGCCCGGAGGATCTCGACTTGGCCCTGGTCGACCCTGGACAGGCCGTCAAGGCGGCCGACATCGAGGTCGTCCGGTGGGTTCTCCCACTCGAACACAGGCATCACAGCGGGAGGGCCCTCGACAGGCCGGGCATCGGGCTGGTCCTCTGACCGCCGATCATTTCTCCACATAGCCGCCGCGCGGTCAACTGCGGCAGCAAGGGGGGTACCGTCGCCCCCCTCGTTCCGCTCCATGCCAATGTCGGAGAGCACGACCCGACGGGGAAGGCGGGTAGTAAGAGCCTCGCAAATCAGCTCCGGAACCTTGCCACGCGGGATCGTGCCATCCCTGATCCACCTGCGGACTGACGCATGATCATAGAGAAGGCCGAGGCCGTCGCGCTGGCCGAGTTGATTGACGCGCGCGGCAAGACCCTCATGCGACATACCGGCTTCGCTGAGGATCGCGTCGAGAAGAATGTTCGGTTCCCGCACCAGTGTCTCCTGGTGTGAATTCTAGGCCGCCATGTGCTTGCTAGCGGATACGTACGCCGTTCACACCCCGTGTGATCGCAGGTGGTTCGCACGGGGTGTGAACCAAGTACCCGAACGAGCCGTGCGCGCACGGTTACGGTGATGGTCTCCTGCCTGCTGTACTGCCGGTATCCGCTTGACGGATGCAGCTTCGACGCGGCCGTCGTGGTTCGCCGTGGCCGATACCAAGACCAGCGGTTGTGTCGCTGGGCAGAAGGGAGATGACCAGTGTCGACGGTGCAGGCGTGCCCGGCGTGTCGTACGGGGGTGCTCGTCCGGCGGGGTGATCCGTTGTGCCTGACGTGCATGAAGGCGGCTCGGGAGATGCCGTCGCGGCCGTCGTGGCTGTTTGACTCTCCGCTTCTGCGGCAGGCCCTGGCGGATGTGAACCTGTCGGCGGTCCCGGCGATCGTGCGAGCGGCGTGCGGGGTGTCGCAGCGGGACATCGCGGCTATGGCCGGGTGGAGCCAGGCGGCCCTAAGCTATTACGAGCGTGGTGTCCGGGACGGCATGTACGACATCCGCACGGCGCTTGCCTTCGCGGATGCGGTGGGCATGCCGCGCGCGGCGCTGCTGCCGCTGGTATTCGCTGACGCCGATGCCGGACTGGACGGCGGGGACGGGCTGGGCATGGACCTGAGCAG
>Ga0335072_10008715_pt1 | contig 14672 bp, 15 predicted proteins | sample Lox_Sample_21_FD_206725 | JGI IMG/M metagenome (GOLD analysis project Ga0335072, IMG submission 206725) | Soil microbial communities from Loxahatchee National Wildlife Refuge, Florida, United States - Lox_Sample_2.1 | ecosystem: Environmental > Terrestrial > Soil > Wetlands | place: USA... | reverse complement strand
GCGCGGCCGACGTGCTCGGCGCCTTCATCGGCCAGTTCTATCAGGACAAGCCGCCGCCCGAGCTGGTGCTCTTGAGCCACGCGGTGCCCGAGCAGAGCTTGATCGAGAAGGCGCTCGCGCTACGCGCGGGGCGGCGCGTCATGCTGGTCGCCCCGCGGCGCGGCCTGAAGCGCGACATGGTCGAGCATGCGCGTGCCAACGCCGAGACGGCACTCGCGCGCCGCCTCGCCGAAAGCGGGACCCAGCGCCAGCTGCTCGACCGGCTCGCGGCGACCCTCGGGCTCGACTCCGCCCCCCAGCGCATCGAGGTCTACGACAACAGCCACATCATGGGGACCAACGCGGTCGGCGCCATGATCGTCGCGGGCCCCGAAGGGCTGATGAAGGGCGCTTATCGCAAGTTCAATATCAAGACCGCCGCGCGCGTCGCGTCGACGCTGTCTCCGGCATCGGCAATTCGGGAGACCGGGGCGGCGGCGGCAAGTGCCCTCCCCGCCGGCACCATCGCGCCGGGCGACGATTACGGCATGATGCGCGAGGTGCTGACGCGGCGCTTCGCGCGCGTCCTCAAGGAGGATCCGGAACGCGCGCGCGGCCAATGGCCCGAGCTGGTGCTGATCGATGGCGGGCTCGGCCAGCTCAACGCGGCGCTCGGCGTGCTCGCGGATCTCGGCGTCGGCGACGTGCCGGTGGCGGCGATCGCCAAGGGCCCGGACCGCAACGCGGGGCGCGAGCGCATCTTCCTCCCCGGACGCGATCCCATTGCCCTCGATGCGCGCGATCCCGTGCTTTATTTCCTCCAGCGACTCCGCGACGAGGCACACCGGTTCGCCATCGGGACCCATCGGGCCAAGCGCGCGCGCGCCCAGTTCCGCTCGGCCCTCGACGAGGTGCCGGGAATAGGCTCCAAGCGGAAGCGGGCGCTGCTGCACCATTTCGGCTCGGCGGGCGGCGTCGCGCGCGCGGGATTGGCCGATCTCGAGGCGGTCGCGGGCATCAGCCGGGCCGTCGCCAAAAAAATCTATGATCACTTCCACCCCGAGGGCTAAACTCCCGTCCGGCGCGCCTGGAGGCCCGGGCGGCCGATCCGGATTGCCCGGAAATCCAGGGGCAAGTCCACGCGGAGATCCGACGGGAAAATCCAAGCGAAACGCGAAGCGATTCGACCCATGATCACCAGCGTCCCGAACCTACTCACCTTTTCGCGCATCGCGGTGATTCCGATCATCGTCGCGCTCTTCTGGGTCGACGGCAACGGCGCGCGCTGGGTCGCTTGCGCGATCTTCAGCGCGGCCGGCGTCACCGATTATCTCGACGGCTATCTCGCGCGCAGCTGGCGCGAGCAATCGCGTCTCGGAGCGCTGCTCGACCCGATCGCGGACAAGCTCCTGGTCGCGACCACGCTCCTGCTGCTCGCCGCCTTCGGCCGCATCGGCGGCCTCACGCTCCTGCCCGCGATCCTGATCCTGTGCCGCGAGATCCTGGTCTCGGGCCTGCGCGAGTATCTGGCCGTGCTCAATGTCGGCCTCCCGGTCACCAAGCTCGCGAAATGGAAGACCGGCATCCAGATGACCGCGATCGGCTTCCTCATCGTGGGCTCGGCGGGCACCTGGATTTTCCCCTACACGGTCGAGGTCGGCATCGTCGGCCTCTGGATCGCGGCGGCGCTCACCCTCATCACCGGCTACGATTATTTGCGCGAGGGGCTGCGCCACGCGGTCGGCCCGGACGATGTCGCGGCACCGGTGAAGGCGCCGGCCGCCAAGCCCCAGGCCGCGAACGCCTCGGGCGCCGAGCCGGTCGCGCCGGCGGCCAACGGTACGCGCCCAATTCGGCCCTGAACTCCGGCCGTCGCCTTGACTTTGGCGTTCCGGCACCCGATAGGCTAAAACAGGCCTCGGGCGGCGGCGGGCGGCAAAGATAGGCGCAGAATGAAGATTTTCGGCCTCGCGGGATGGAGCGGCAGCGGCAAGACGACGCTGGTGGCCAAACTCTTGCCCGAGCTCCGGCGCCGCGGCCTGTCGGTCTCGACCGTGAAGCACGCGCACCACGCCTTCGACATCGACCAGCCCGGGAAGGACAGCTACACGCACCGTGCCGCGGGTGCGGTCGAGGTCATGATCGGCTCGGCCAATCGCTGGGCTTTGATGCACGAGCTGCGCGGTGCCGCCGAGCCCGGGGTCGAGGAGCTGCTCGCGCATATGTCCGAGGTCGATCTGGTGCTCATCGAGGGCTTCAAGGCGCACGCCCACGACAAGCTCGAGATCTATCGCGCGGACAGCGACAAGCCGCTCCTGTGCCTCGAGGACCCGCGCGTGGTGGCCCTCGCGAGCGATCTTCCGGCGGCCGTGCTCGCGCAACGCGGCGTTGCGGTGCCCGTGCTCGACATCGACGACGCGGGCGCCATCGCCGATTTCATCGTGCGCCATCTAGCACTCGCGCGGCCGCAACGCGGAGTGGCTTGAGGTGGCACAACTCAGCAACGATTGCTTCGCCGGTGCGGACGCGCTGATGCCGGTCGACGAGGCGCTGGCGTTGCTCGCCGCGCGCATCCATTGCGTCGCCGAGGCCGAGACGGCGCCGCTCGCGGCATGTCTCGACCGCGTGCTCGCCGAGGATTTGATCGCCGCGCGCAACGTCCCGCCCCACGACAATTCGGCGGTCGACGGCTACGCGGTCTATTTCGACGATCTCGATGCGGCAGCGCCGACGCGGCTCAAGCTCATGGGCCGTGCCGCCGCGGGCCATCCCTACGCGGGCGCCCAACAGCACGGTACGGCGGTGCGTATCTTCACTGGCGCCGTCATGCCCCAGGGCATGGGCGGTGCGGCACCCGACACGGTCATGATGCAGGAGGATTGTACGCTCGAAGGCGACGTCGTCGTGATCAGCCCGGGCATCAAGCGCGGCTCGAACCGGCGCAAGGCGGGCGAGGATGTGAGCGCGGGCTCGACCGTGCTACGCGCGGGCCAGCGTCTCAGGCCGCAGGATTTGGGGCTCGCGGCGTCGCTTGGGTTGACAGCCCTTCCGGTGCGCCGCGCGCTTGCGGTGGCGCTTTTCTCGACCGGCGACGAGCTGCGCGAGCCCGGCGCCGAGACGCCCCCCGGCACGGTCTATGACGCGAACCGCACCACGCTCGCGGCCTTGCTTACGCGCCTCGGCTGCCGCGTGGTCGATCTCGGCATCCTGCCCGACCGAAAGGACACGATCCAGGCGGCGCTCGCGCGCGCGGCCGAGGGATGCGACGCGCTCATCACCTCGGGCGGCGTTTCGACCGGCGAGGAGGATCACGTCAAGGACGCGGTCACGGCGCTCGGCAGCCTCCATTTCTGGCGCCTCGCGATCAAGCCGGGCCGGCCGCTGGCGCTCGGCCAGGTGCGCGCCAAGCCCTTTATCGGCCTTCCCGGCAATCCGGTCGCGATGATGGTGACGTTCCTGCGCTTCGCGCGCCCGGTGCTGTTGCGGCTCATGGGGGCGAGCGACGTCGAGCCCGTGCTCTACCGCGTGCGCGCCGATTTCGACCACAAGAAGAAGGACGGGCGGCGCGAATGGGTGCGCGCACGCCTGGTCGCCGACGGCGCGGGCGGGCTCGTCGCGAGGAAATTCCCGCGCGACGGCGCCGGCATCTTGAGCTCGATGGTCGAAAGCGACGGCCTCGTCGAGCTCCCGGAGGCCATGACGCGCCTTGCGGCCGGGACCATCGTCGACTTTCTCCCCTTCGGCGAGGTGAGCCGATGAAGCTCCTGTATTTCGCCTGGCTGCGCCAGCGTACCGGCATCGCCCAGGAGGAAGTGGCGCCGCCCGCGAGCGTGACCGACGTCGCCTCGCTCCTCGCCTGGCTCAAATCGCGCGGGCCCGGCTATGCGGCGGCGCTCAAGGATCTTTCGGTCGTGCGCGTCGCGGTCAACCAGGAATACGTCAAGGCCGACCATCCGGTCGCGGCGGGCGACGAGGTGGCGTTGTTTCCTCCGGTCACGGGGGGCTGAGCATGATCCGCGTCCAACGCGAGGATTTCGACCCCGGCCGAGAGATCGAGCGACTCGCCCACGGCAATGCCAGGATCGGCGGGGTCGCGAGCTTCATCGGCCTCGTGCGCGACCTGGCACCGGACGGACAGGTGGGTGCGCTCACCCTCGAGCATTATCCCGGCATGACCGAGAAGAAGCTCGCCGAGATCGAGGCGGAGGCGCGCGCGCGTTGGCCGCTCGAGGATTGCCTCGTGATCCATCGCTACGGGCGGCTCGAGCCGGGCGCGCGTATCGTGCTCGTGGTGACCGCGTCCGCGCACCGGACGGCGGCGCTCGAGGCGTGCCATTTCCTCATCGACTGGCTCAAGACCAAGGCGCCTTTCTGGAAGACCGAGGAAGGCAGTCAAGGCGAGCGTTGGGTCGAGGCGCGCGCGGCCGACGACGCGGCCGCCGCCGCATGGGTCGATCCCGCCGGGCCGAAACGCGCGAACGAATCCTGAAGGCCGTTCCCCGTCATGGCCGGGCCCCCGGGACCGGCGCGCCGCCGGCCCGAGGACAAGCTTCACGTCCCGGCCATCCACGTCCTTTTTCAAGACGTGGATACCCGGGTCACGGCCTTCGGCCGGCCCGGGCATGACGAGCATCGAAGCTTCACTGGCCTGTCGAACCGCCCCGCGGGTCGCGGCTCAGCTTGAAACCGTGGCTTTTGTGTCATGGCCGGACTTGGTCCGGCCATCCACGTCTTGACGCGCAAAAGACGTGGATTACCGGGGCGGGCCCGGTGACGACGCGAATTGGACCACGGCCGGCGTTTCAAACCGAGTCACTCCCGCCCCGCGCGAATCATTGACACGGCGTCGCGCGCGACCCTATCGTGGGCGCGATGGTTCCCCGACGGATGAATCCAGGGGATTAATAGGGAACACGGTGCGGACGACCCAATCGGGGCCAAAACCGTGGCTGCCCCCGCAACTGTAAGCGGCGAGTCGAGCGCCATCGAAGCCACTGGGAAGCCCGTTCGGAGTTCCCGGGAAGGCGGCGCAAGACGGCGACCCGCGAGCCAGGAGACCTGCCATCGATCGGTGCCGCACGCGCGGCGGGCGGGGTCGCCTGATGTCCTTGTTGTTCCGTGCCCCGTCCGTTCTCTCCGTGCGCGGCGCCGCGTGCAACCGCAATCGCATGCGAGGGTGTCATGCAAAACGCGCTTTCGAGAATCTTCAACGACGCCGCCGCGGACGTGCGCGCCAAGATCCTCGGGGTCTACTCGATCCTGATCGGGGCGAACATCGTCATCTGGTTCTGGGCCTTCGCGGTCTTCCACGACCGGCCGGTGTTGCTCGGCACTGCCCTCCTCGCCTATACCTTCGGTCTGCGCCACGCGGTGGATGCCGACCATATCGCCGCGATCGACAACGTGACGCGCAAGCTCATGCAGGAGGGCAAGCGCCCGGTCGCGGTCGGGTTCTTCTTCTCGATCGGTCATTCCGCGGTGGTGATCGCCATGTCGGTCGGCATCGCGTTCGCGACCGCCGCGCTGCAGTCGCATTTCGACGGCATGAAGGCGGTGGGCGGCGTGATCAGCACCAGCGCCTCGGCCTTCTTCCTGTTCGTGATCGCGGTCGCCAACATTCTGATCCTAGGCTCGATCTGGCGCACCTTCCAGGCGGTGAAGCGCGGCGCGCGGCTGCAGGAGGAGGATTTCGACATCCTGCTCAACAGTCGCGGCTTCCTCGCGCGCATCTTCCGGCCCTTGTTCCGCCTGGTGACGCGCAGCTGGCACTTGCTCCCGATCGGAATCCTGTTCGGCCTCGGCTTCGATACGGCGACCGAGGTCGCCCTGTTCGGCATTTCCGCGGCCGAGGCGACCAAGGGCATGTCGCTCTGGTCGGTGATGGTGTTCCCGGCCCTGTTCACCGCCGGCATGTCGCTGATCGACACGACCGACGGGATCCTGATGCTGGGCGCCTATGGCTGGGCCTTCATGAAGCCGATCCGGAAGATCTACTACAACCTCACGATCACCTCGGTGTCGGTGCTGGTGGCGGTCGCGATCGGCGGCATCGAGACGTTGGGCCTGATCGGCGACCAGCTCAACCTGCAAGGTGCGTTCTGGGACGGGATCGGCGCACTCAACGACAATTTCGGCATCCTCGGCTACACCATCATTGGCATCTTCGCGTTGAGCTGGATCGTCTCCATCGCGATTTACCGCTGGCGCGGCTACGACCGGATCGAGGTCGGCTCGCACTAACGGCGCGGGCGGCGCCTCCCGTCCGGAGAGCGCCGCCCATTTCGCGTCGTTCCCGGCTCACGCGACTCAAACTGCATTGACGGCGCCGCTCGTCGCCCGTACCGTGATGGCGATGGTTCTCCACGTCCGGCGCCGCGAGGTCCGGGCGCGGAGATGAAAAGGGAATTCGGTGCGGGCGGCCGTCCCAGGATGCATGTCCCGGGACGGGCGCCCAATGCCGGAGCTGCCCCCGCAACTGTAAGCGGCGAGCCGAGCGCAGGAGAAGCCACTGGGAAGCCTGTTCGAAGATCCCGGGAAGGCGGCGCAAGGCGAGGACCCGCGAGCCAGGAGACCTGCCATCGACCGTGGTCATCCGCGGGCGCGTCGGTCGGGGTGTACCGATGGGGCAGGCGCTCACATTCCGCGTGAGAACCGACCAGGCCCATAGCTCGCGATGACGGCGACGTCCATCGCGAGGGGTCTCATGCGCATTCATTTTCGTTTTCGACACAGGATATCGAGCGCCAGCATCGCCGCGGGCTTCGGGCTCGCGCTCGTCTCGACCTGTCTCTCAACCGGGCCGGCCGGGGCCCAGACCACGCTCTACGACAACAAGGACGGCACCACGATCACGGGCAGCTTCACCGGCGTGACCGGCTTCTTCGGCGCCGGCAATGTCGATTTCGGCGCCGGCGACCAGAACAGCTTTCCCGCCGGCAACGCCACGCCGTCGAACCGCAAGACCGAGCGCCTTTGGCTCGAAGGCTCGATCATGCCCGGACTCGGCGTGCAGTTCCCCTCGCCGCTCGGCGACAAGGGGAATCTCTACGGCAATCTCAGCGTCGTCGGCAGCGGCACGGTGGGCGACGGCGATGCGGTCTCGTCCCTGACGCCGCAAAGCTCGCGCTCGACCACCAGCAACGATCCGTTCCACCTCGAACTCGAGACCGCGGCCGGCGGCTGGCGCTCGGGCGACACGTTCAAGAACAGCCTCGGCACGGACGCGATCGACATCTCGTACGGCGATCAGGACTTCATCGTCGGCGACGGGCTCGTGATCGACACCGGCACCAACACGGGCTGGCGCCGCGCCGCCTATTACACCTCGCTGCAGAGCGCGTTCCAGCGCAGCGCGATCGTCCGCCTCGCGCCCGACGGCGTGCCGATGCGCGCGAACCTGTTCAAGCTCGAGAACCGCTCGAACATGGATCTGATGCAGGGCAATGATTCGCCCGAGAGCAAGCTTGCCGGCTTCAACGCCGAGTTCTTTCAGGCCGGCGCGCCGACCAAGGACGCACCCAACCCGCCCGACGTCTGGACCCTCGGCGTGATGTATTTCAACATCTACGAGTCCGACAGCCAGAGCCTCACCGCCGCGAACCCGACCGTCGGCTCTGCCTTCGCGACCACCCCGTCGGGCGACCGCTCCGGACTCAACGTCTACAGCTTCCGCGCTGCCGGCTCGTTTCTGCGCGCCGATCCGGACATCCTGTTCCACGGCGAATATGTCGGCGAGCAGAACGGCGAGAGCGGACGCAAGGTCGATGCCGACGCGTGGTACATCGAGCCCGGCTACAATCTCGAGAGCCTGCCCTGGGCGCCGGTGATCAGCCTGCGCTACGCCCATTTCAGCGGCGAGACGAACACCAACGGCACCGTCAAGCACAGCTACGATCCGTTATTCTACGGCGCCGGCCCGCGCGGCTACGGGAGCTGGTTCCTGGGCGAGGTCTACGGCTGGTATCTCGGTCCGCCCAGCAACGTGAACGTGTGGCAAATCGGGGTCCAGGCAGCCCCTACCGCGAACACCACGCTGGGCATGATCTTCTACGACTTCGCCTTCGCGACGCACCAATATGCCGCCGGCAACCCGGCGATCACGGCGACCCACGCGCTCGACGAGGTCGATGTGATGGGAAGCTGGACGCCCGATCGGCTCAACTTCCTCACCCTCTCCAGCGTCGTCGGCGTCGGCATTCCCGGCAAGGCGTTCGACCAGGCGGCCTCGTCCTATGCCCAGGCGAACACGGGCGGCGGAGCGGCGGCGTCGACCGGGGCGCCCATGGTCGTCGGCGAGTTGATCGCCACGGTGAAGTTCTGAGAAGCGAAGCGCCGAGCCGCCGGCGGTTGCTTCCGTTCGCCCGAAATGTCGGTTGAGACATGCCGATTGACGGATGTGGAGTGTCGCCATATCGTGATTTCGATGGTTCTCCGCGTCCGGCGCCGCGAGGTCCGGGCGCGAGGATGAAAAGGGAATTCGGTGCGGGCGTCCGTCCCGGGATGTATTTCCCGGGACGGCCGCCCCAAGCCGGAGCTGCCCCCGCAACTGTAAGCGGCGAGCCGAGCGCAAGAGAAGCCACTGGGAAACCGGGAAGGCGGCGCTAGGCGGGGACCCGCGAGCCAGGAGACCTGCCATCGACCGTGGTCATCCACGGGCGCGTCGGTCGGGGTGTACCGATGGGGTTGACGCTCACATGTGCCGTGAGAGTCGATCGGCCCTTCGCTCGTGGTGACGGCTGACGTCGCGACCGAACGGGGGACCGACATGCTCGATGCGCTGCGCAACGCCTTCACCGACAAATCCGCCGATCTGCGCGGGAAGGTCATCGCAATTTACGCCTTCCTCGCGCTCTTCAACATCGCCGCCTGGGCCTGGGCGCTGGTCGCATTCCGCGATTATCCGGTCCTGCTCGGAACCGCGCTCCTCGCCTACAGCTTCGGCCTGCGCCACGCGGTCGACGCCGACCACATCGCCGCCATCGACAACGTGACGCGCAAGCTGATGCAGCAAGGAAAGCGGCCGGTCGCGGTCGGCTTCTTCTTCTCGCTCGGCCATTCGACCGTGGTGGTGCTCGCCTCCTGCGCGGTCGCCGCGGCGGCGATCGCCCTCGAGGGCCAGTTCACGGCGCTCCAGGACGTGGGCGGCATCGTCGGCACGCTGGTCTCGGCCCTGTTCCTGTTCGCGATCGCCCTCGTCAACGTCATCATCCTGGTCGGCGTCTACCGGACCTTCCTACGCGTGCGCCGCGGCGGGCGACTGGTCGAGGAGGATCTCGACCTCCTGCTCGGCAATCGCGGGCTGCTCAACCGCCTGTTCAAGCCGCTCTTCCGCCTCATCGACAAGAGCTGGCACATGTACCCGCTCGGCTTCCTGTTCGGGCTCGGCTTCGATACCGCGACCGAGGTCGGACTCCTGGGCATCTCGGCGGCCGAGGCGGCGAAGGGCATGCCGATCTGGTCCGTGCTCGTGTTCCCGGCGCTCTTCACCGCGGGCATGTCCCTGGTCGACACCACCGACGGGGTGCTCATGCTCGGCGCTTATGGCTGGGCATTCGTGAAGCCGATCCGGAAGCTCTACTACAACATGACCATCACCTTCGTTTCCGTGCTGGTCGCGGTGGTGATCGGTGGCATCGAGACGCTCGGGCTGATCGGCGACCAGTTTGCGCTCAAAGGCGCCTTCTGGGACGCGATCGGCGCGCTCAACGACAATTTCGGCACCCTCGGCTACGTCATCATCGCGATCTTCGCCGCGAGCTGGATCGTCTCGGCCGTGGTCTATCGCGTGAAGGGCTACGACCGGCTCGAGGCCGGCTCGTGAGGGGCTTGGGGCGCTATTTGCCTCGAACGGAACGGAAACACGCCCTTGAACCCGAGGCCGGCCGCGCCTATTATTCCAAGGCGTGGGGCGGTTGAATTCCGAGGGTTTCGTCATGAGCGCCAAATCGAGCGCCAAATTGGCTGAGCGGTCCCTGGATCGTCGGGCGTTCCTTATGAGCACGGCCGGGCTCACGGGGCTTTTGGGCCTGGTCGCGGGGAGCGGCGCCGCGGGCGCCTTCTCGATCCAAATGTACGGGCCCAAGAGCAAGCTCGCCCTCGCGATCGCCAATCGTTGCAGCGAGAACGGCCTCCACGCCCAGATCATGGCCGAGCTTCAGGCCCGGCTCGCGCAACAGGTGGGGGCGGTGGGCCAGACCCTCACGCTCACCGAATATTGCCCCATCTGCGGCTGTCCGATCATCGCGACCCGCACGATCGATTAAGACGCGCGCCGTCGTCCCCTTCCGATCGATCCTGGCTGCCACGCGCAACGTGCGCTCGCGCGTCGCCGCTCTCCTCGTCGCCGGCCTGATCGCGCTCGCTTGCGCCGCGTCCGCCCACGCGTCCGACATGCAGCGCATGATGCTCGCCCCCGGCTGCTACACAATCGCCGCCGGCTCGGCCGACGAGGTGAGCGCCTATTGCCTCGACCAGACGCGCGCGGCGCCCGCGTCGGGTGCGCTCTTGGCCGACACCTCGACCGCCCTCGGCGAGACCGTGATCAAGCTCGCGAGCGGCAAGACGGTCGGCCTCGACGAGGCGATCCGGCGCCGGCTGGTCCAGATCGAGGGGCTCGGCAACCAGTATCAGCTGAGCGTACGCAATCTCACGGGCTCGCCCATCGAGCTCTGCGTCGTCGGGCCGACCGTGGTGATGGGGAACGGCGAGACTTATGTGGGCGATCTGCGCCGCGCGCGCGCCGAGATCGAGAAGCTGGTCGCGGCCGGGACGAAAGCGGGGCCGGGCGAGGCCGCGGGCTCGAGTCTCCATGCCGAAATCCAGCAGAAAATCTGGGACCAGGTCGAGCGCGCCGAGCGCGCCGAGAACCGCGATCTGAGCAACGCCATCCTCAATGGGCCCATCTTTCCGGTCCGGCGGCCGCCGCTCGTGGTGCCGAGCGCCAAATGCGCGTCGGACGCGCGCCGCTCGGAGCTCTGCTTCGAATAAAGCTTCGAATAAAGCCCCGAATAAATTGGGGCCCGCGCCGGTCTTCTCCTTGCGGCAATTGGCCGCGCGGGGCGGTCGCACCCTCGGGCTGGCGCACGCCAAGGCCGCCGGATAAAGTCGGCATGGAGGCGGGCCCAGGAATGGGCCGGGAGGCAGGGGCTTGAGCCTGAGGCCGTTGCGTGGCAAAGGCCGGAATCCGATCCGCGCGGGCGCACGCACACGCGCCGCGAGGGATTGCGCTTTGAGAAGCCGCGTCGCCTGGCTCGCCGCCACGGCGCTTCTGTTCCAGCTCTTCATCACCCAGGTTCACGCCTTCATGGGCGGGGCGACCTGGGCTCTCGACCAAGCGGCGGCCCAGGGGCTCGGCCCCGCCGCCTTCGAGCCGACGGCGATTTGCCATTTCGGGCCGAGCGGGCCGGCCGGGCCCGCGAGCCCGCACGCGACGCAGAATCCCGCGTGCCCGATCTTCCAAATCCTGCCCATCGTGTCGGCGGCACTCGCGTCGTCCTTCGTGGTGCTTCCGCCGCCGCCCGCCTACACGCTCGCGACCGAGAGCGTCGCCGAGCCTTCGAGCCCACGCGCGGTTTCCTACGGGCTTCGGCCCCAGCCGCGCGCGCCACCCATCCAAGCCTGATCCCGCGCCGGTCGCGCCGTCCTTCGCGGCGTCGCCGGCTTTGAACGCGCCCGCGCCGGCCTCCTTACCGGACGCGCGCGCCGGATCCGTATCCGCGCGCCCCTTTGGTCCGCGGCAAGGCTTGGATGGAGCATGGGACGATGAGATTTTCGATATCGACGCGCGTGGGCGCTATCATGGCGCTCGCGCTCTCGGCCGGCATCGGCGCGCTCGCCGCACCCGGTCCCGCGTGGGCTCACGCGGTGTGCGGCGACCGCGTCTTCCCCGCAACCCTCACCATGGACGACCCCGGCGTGGGCGACGAATTGTCGCTGCCCACGATCACCTACTCGCCGATCCGCGCGAACAACGGCAATCCCTCGGGCCATAGCCTCGATTACGGCGCCGAATGGGACAAGACGATCACCAAGGATCTCGGCTTCGCCCTCAACGGCGACTACTTCACCCAACGCGGCGCGGGCCAGAACCTCAACGGCTGGAACAACATCACCCTCACCCTCAAGGACGAGCTGCCCTGCTGGGAGGCGCACGAGTTCATGGCGTCGATCGGCGTGATCCGCGAATTCGCGAAATCGGGCTCGGCCGAGCTGGTGACCGCGGGTGCGATCGACAAGGTGAGCAACACCACGCCCACGCTCTATCTCGGGAAGGGGCTGGGCGATCTCCCGATCGGCTATCTGCGCCCGCTCGCCCTCACCGGCGAGGTCGGCTTCCAGGAGTCGGACAATCCCAACACGTCGCCCGACCAATGGAACTACGCCTTCTCGGTGCAGTACTCGATGCCCTATCTCGATCAGCATGTGCGCGCCCTCGGCGGGGCCGCGTTCCTCGCGCATTTCGTGCCGCTGGTCGAGTTCGTCTATTCCGCGCCCCATAACGCGGCCACCACGGGCACCATCTCGCCCGGCGTGCTCTACGAGGCCGACGTCTGGCAGTTCGGCGTCGAGGCCATGCTGCCGGCCAACGCGGCCACGAGCCAGACCCAGGGCGTCGGCGTGATCGCCCAGTTCCACCTGTTCATCGACGACATTTTCCCGACCACCCTCGGGAAGCCGCTGATCGACAAAGATTTGTGGGAATGGTAGGGGCCGGCCCGGGCGCCGTCGCCCGGGCCTCTCGTTGAAGGAGGACCGAACATGAAACCCATCGCACTGACTTTCGCCGCCGCGGCCCTGGGTGCTGCACCGGCACTCGTCGCCGGCACGCACGCGGCCCAGGCGCACGCCTTCCTCTCCCATGCGAGCCCCGCCGTGGGCAGCACGGTCAAGGAAAGCCCGCCAGCGCTCGAGCTCTGGTACACCGAGGAGGTCGAGCCCGCATTCTGCAAGGTCGAGCTCCTCGACGGCGCGGGAAAGCGCGTCGACCATGGGGGGCTCAAGGCGGCGCCCGGCGACAAGGCCGAGCTGATCCTGCCCGTGCCGCACCTCGCCCCCGGCACCTACAAGGTCGTGTGGCACGCGGTTTCGGTCGACACCCACAGGACCCAGGGCGACTTCACCTTCACGGTGGCGCCGTGAGGAATGCGCCCAATCGGGAGCAGGCGCGCGACGGGACGCGGCTGCGATGAGCGTCCTCGGCATTCTCGTGCGCGCGCTCCATTACGCGAGCGCCATCGGTCTCTTCGGCGGCCTCCTCTATCTCATGGCGGTCGCGCGCCCCGCCGCGCGTTGCACGGGCATGCGCGATCCCATCGAGGAGCGCTTCGTCTATAGGCAGGCGCGCCTGTCGCTCGCCTTGCTCGTGGTCTCGGGCGCGCTGTGGCTCTGGCTCGTCGCGGCGAGCATCGCGGGCACCAGCCTCGGCGATGCCCTCGCCCCCGACGTGCTCGACGCGGTCCTCGGCGAGACGCGTTTCGGCCAGATCTGGCTCGCGCGTTGCGCGGGCGCTGCCTTGCTCGCGGTATTGCTCGCATTCCTGCAATGGCGCGCGCCGGGGCCCGGGCACACCAAGGCGCGCCGCGTCCTCGACGGCGCCGCGTTCGCCTTGGCGCTGTTGTTGCTCGCCTCGATCGCGCTCGTCGGTCACGCCGCGGCGGCGGTAGGTGGCGTCCTCAATTGGCATCTCGCCGCCGATCTCGTCCATATCACCGCGGCGGGCGCTTGGCTCGGCAGCCTGGCACCGCTCGCGCTATTGCTCGCGCGCACGAGCGCCTCGGACGCGTCCGCCCTCGCGGTCGCGCGCGCCACGGTCGCGCGTTATTCGACCCTGGGCATCGTGAGCGTCTCCGCTCTCGCCGCGGGCGGCATCGTCAACGCGCTTTATATGGTGGGCGACCTCGACGCCTTGATCGGCACGCCATATGGACGCCTGGTAATTGCGAAGATCCTGCTGCTCCTCGCCATGCTGGTGGGTGCCGCGCGCAACTACCTCGTGCACGCGCCGCGGCTTCGCGGCGACGCGGCCCCCATGGCGCTCGCCCGGCTGCGGCAAACCGCGCTCTACGAGCTCGCCCTCGGCGTTGCGGTGCTGCTCGTCGTCGGCGCGTTGGTAAGCTCGGCGCCCGCGACCATGGGTTGACTCGGGCGTTCGACGAAGACACGTTTCACCCAAGAAGGAGGTATCGCCATGAAGACACTCAAGACCCTGCTGATGGGCCTCGCGCTCGCCTTCGGGCTCGCGGGCTCGGCGCTCGCGCAAGGCTCGATGCCCATGAACATGAACATGGGCGCGGTCAAGGTCGAGGGCGCCTGGGCGCGCTCGACGGCGAGCGTTGCCAAGAACGGCGCCGCCTATTTCACCATCGTCAATAGCGGCAAGGACGCGGACAAGCTGGTCGCGGCCGCTTCGCCGGTCGCGGCCACGGTCCAGCTCCATCGCACGGTGGACGAGAACGGCGTCATGAAGATGCTGCCGGTCGCCTCGGTGCCGGTGAAGGCGGGCGGCACGGTGGCGTTCAAGCCGGGCAGCTACCACGTCATGCTGATCGACCTCAAGGCGCCGCTCGAGGCGGGCCAGAGCTTCCCGCTCACCCTCACCTTCGAGCATGCGGGCAAGGTCGAGGTCACGGTCAAGGTCATGAAGGAAGCGCCCAAGGGCACGCCGAGCATGGGCAACATGAAGATGTAGCGCGGCG
>Ga0335072_10008714_pt1 | contig 14673 bp, 16 predicted proteins | sample Lox_Sample_21_FD_206725 | JGI IMG/M metagenome (GOLD analysis project Ga0335072, IMG submission 206725) | Soil microbial communities from Loxahatchee National Wildlife Refuge, Florida, United States - Lox_Sample_2.1 | ecosystem: Environmental > Terrestrial > Soil > Wetlands | place: USA... | reverse complement strand
CCTCGGCGACCTTCGCCCAGTTGACGACGTTCCACCACGCGTCGAGATAGTCCGGACGGCGGTTGTTGTACGTCAGGTAGTACGCGTGCTCCCAGACGTCGTTGCCGAGCAGCGGCGTCTGGCCGTCCGAGATCGGGCTGTCCTGGTTGGCGGTCGAGAGCAGCGCGAGCCCGGAGCCGTCGTGGACCAGCCAGGTCCAGCCCGAGCCGAAGCGCTTGACGCCGTTGTCCTTGAACTTCGCCTTGAAGTCGTCGAACGAGCCAAAGGCCGCGTCGATCGCCGCGCGCAGGTCGCCGTCGGGCTCGCCGCCGCCGTTCGGCGACATCCACTCCCAGAACTTGGAGTGGTTGGAATGGCCGCCGGCCTGGTTGCGGACGCCCGCCTGCTTGTCGGCGGGCAGCTTGTCGAGGTTCTTCAGGACCTCGTCGACGGGCTTGTCCGCCCATTCCGTGCCCTCGAGCAGGCCGTTGGCGGCGGTCACGTACGCCTGGTGATGCTTGTCGTGGTGGAGGTGCATCGTCTGCTCGTCGATCGTCGGCGCGAGCGCGTCGTAGTCATACGGCAGCGGCGGAACTTCGTAGGCCATCGCATGCTCCTTGCATCAGATTCTTCGGGACGTCCTCCTTCTATCACGCCCGGGTACGCTGCGCTTGTTGTGACGCTACTTTCCGAGTACTTCCTCCCAACCGAGCGCGAGCCGCCCGCCGACGCCGAGGCCATCTCGCACAAGCTGCTCGTGCGCGCCGGGCTGATCCGGCAGGTGGGCGCGGGCTTCTGGAGTTGGCTGCCGGCCGGGTGGCGCGTGCACCAGCGGATCGTCCAGATCGTCCGCGAGGAGATGAACGCGATCGGCGGCCAGGAGATGCTGATGCCGGTTCTCCAGCCGGCCGAGGCGTGGCGCCGCACCGGGCGCTACGACATCGAGGAGCTGTTCAAGCTCAAGGACCGGCGGAACGCCGACCTCGTGCTCGCGATGACCCACGAGGAGGTCGTCACCAGCCACGTCGCGGCCGCCGTGAGGTCGTACCGCGATCTGCCGCTGATCCTCTACCACTTCCAGGTCAAGGAGCGCGACGAGCCGCGGCCGCGAGCCGGCGTGCTCCGCACGCGCGAGTTCATCATGAAGGACTCGTACACGTTCGACCGCGACGCGGAGGGGCTCGAGGTCGCCTACCAGAAGCACGTGGTCGCCTACGACCGGATGATGGACCGTTGCGGCCTCGAGTGGTACCGGGTCGAGGCCGACGTCGGGATGATGGGCGGCAGCGGCGCCCACGAGTACATGGCACCGTGCCCGGCGGGCGAGAACGAGGTCGTGCTCGCGAGCGGCTACGCCGCCAACCTCGAGGTGGCGAGCGCCGAGCCGCAGCCGGTGACGCTCGAGTCGGCCCTCGACGGCCCGCAGCTCGTGGCCACGCCGGGGATGACCACGATCGACGCCGTCGCCACCGAGCTCCAACTGCCCGCGGGCGCGCTGCTGAAGGCGTTCCCGGTGATCGTCGACGGCGACGCGATGAAGCTCGTGATCGTCCGCGGCGACCATCGGGTCAACGAGATCAAGCTCGGCACGGCGCTCGGGAAGGACTTCCGCGCCGCGCATCCCGACGAGGTGGCAGCGCGACTCGGGCCACCCGGCTACATCGGCCCGGTGGGCGCGCGGATGCCGATCCTGCTCGACGCCGGCGTCGCCGACGGTGGCGCCTACGTCGTCGGCGCCAACGAGCCGGACGCGCACCTGCGCGGGGTCGAGCCCGGCCGCGACTTCCCATACGAGCGTGTCGACGTCCGCACGGTAGCGGCGGGCGACACGATCAACGGGAGCGTGATCCGGATCGAGCCGGCGATCGAGGTCGGCAACATCTTCAAGCTCGGGACCCGCTACTCGCTCCCGCTCGGCGCCCGGTACCTCGACGAGTCCGGCCAGGAGCAGCTGATCCACATGGGCTGCTACGGGTTCGGGCCGGCGCGCGCCGCGGCCGCCGCGGTCGAGCAGTACGCCGACGAGGCGGGGATCTCCTGGCCCCGGTCGATCGCGCCGTTCGACGTCGAGCTGGTCACGCTGGGCAAGGAGGGGAGCGACGAGCGCGAGTTCTCCGACCGGCTCTACGACGGGCTCCGCGAGGTGGGCCTCGACACGCTTTACGACGAGCGCGACGCCGGCCCCGGAGAGAAGTTCACCGACGCCGAGCTCCTCGGCTGCCCGCTACGAGTCACGGTCGGCAGGCGCACGCTGTCCTCGGGCGAGCTCGAGGTGCAGATCCGGCGGGGCCGGGAGTCGCGAACGGTCCCGGTGGATGGCGCCGCCGAGGCGGTGGCCGAGCTGTGGCGCGGGCTGCCCTGACCGGCCGACTGGGGGCGCGGTGAGCGAGCGGGCGGGCAGGGAGTTGAAGGTGGGTGGGTACTCAATGAACAAGCGGCGACTGAGCGGGATCGACCGCTCCGGGCCGGCGCCCGAGGCGACGACGTCGGGCCACCCCCTGAACCCGTGGACGATCCCGAACGCGATCGACTTCATCCGGCTGGCCGCGATCCCGGTGTTCCTCGTGGTCGCGCTGTCGAGCGACGACGGGCAGGACGCGCTCGCGGTCGTGCTGTTCGGGGTGATCGGCTGGTCGGACTATCTCGACGGGTTCGCGGCGCGGCTGACCGGCCAGTACAGCCGCCTGGGCGCGCTACTCGACCCGCTGGTCGACCGGCTCCTGATCGTCTCGGGCATGGTCGTGTGCTGGCACTTCTCGCTGCTGCCGAAATGGGCGCTCGCGATCGTGATCGCGCGCGAGCTGTTCATGCTGGTCGCGAGTCGCTACGCGCTCAGCCAAGGGATCGAGATCCAGATCAACTGGGCGGGTCGGATCGGGGTCGCGCCGATCGCCGGGGCGCCGTTCTTCGCGATGGCCGGCGTGCACTGGCTGGCCTTGATCTTGCTCTACGTCGGGATCGCTTTCAGCTTGACCGCGACCGTGCTATACGTAAGGCGCGGCGCGGAGGTTCTGCGCGCTCGTCGCGCCGCGGAGGAGGACCGGGGCAAACTCTCAAGTTGAGCTTGAGCCTCCGACTTTGCCAGGGTATACTGGCCGCTTCGCGCACTCCGACCCGGAAGCACCCGGAGGATCTGATCTGCATGGACACGTTTCCCGATCTTGGCTCACTGACCGATCAGGAGCTCAAGGAGCTCATCAAGCAGCTGACCGACGAGGAGATGGAGATCTCCTACCGACGCCGGATCCTGCACGGGAAGATCGACATCCTTCGCGCCGAGTTGGTGAACCGGCTGCGCAAGAAGGACGAGACCGGGGAGCTCGTGATCACCGGTGCCGATGTCCAGCAGCTGACCGACATCCTGGCCGGCCGCGTCCCGGGGTCAGAGTCGGAATAGCCGGCGTCGGTGGCCCAGCACTGTCCAGAGTGCGGTTTTGCCAACGACGAGGGCGCCAACTACTGTCAACGGTGTGGCGCCTTCCTGGCGCACTCCGATCCGCCGCCCGGGACGACGACCGCCACCTACAAGCTCGGGGAGACGGGCGAGCTCGAGGAGCTCGAGTTGGACGATGTCATCGAGCGAGGCCCGGCGCTGGTGATTCGCGCCGGCGGTGGGCGCGCGGGCGAGTCGTTCCCGCTCGGCGCGGGCCGGGTCACGATCGGCCGGCGGCCGGTTTCGGACATCTTCCTCGACGACGTCACGGTCTCGCGTGACCATGCGATCCTCGTGCGCCGCGGCGACGAGTTCTACCTCGACGACTGCGGATCGCTCAACGGCACCTACGTCAACCGCCGCCGGATCGAGTCCCATCACCTCGTCGACGGCGACGAGTTGCAGATCGGCAAGTACAAGCTCGCGTTCCTGAGGCGCTGATGGCCACTCCCGACACCCGCGACCCCGCCGCCGTCGAGATGCACGATGCGGCCATCCAGGACGCCGAGCGGCCCCGCCAGAAGGCGGTCACGATCGGCACCGTGTGCAAGGCACTGGGGCAGGAGTTCCCCGACATCTCGATCTCGAAGATCCGGTACCTGGAGGACCAGAAGCTGCTCTCGCCCCGCCGCACCCAGGGCGGCTACCGGCTCTACACCCAGAACGACATCCAGCGGCTGCGGACGATCCTGCGCCTGCAGCGGGACGAGTTCCTGCCGCTCCGGGTGATCCGCCAGGAGCTCGCCGGGGGTCGCGCCGAGCGCGAGGTCACGCCGACGCCGGCGGCGGCCGACGGTCGCTCGCTGCGCCGCGCGCTCGTGACCACACGGGACGCGGGCGCGCTCTACTCGATCGAGGACGTCGTCGAGGAGACCGGCGCGGAGGCCGCGCTCGTCCGTGAGCTGGTCGAGTTCGGCGTGATCAAGGGCGAGCTCCGGGCCGGCGTGCGCTACTACGACGAGACCGAGCGCGAGATCATCCGGGCGGTGTCGGAGCTCGCGCGGTACGGAGTCGGCGGTCGCAACCTGCGCGTGTTCCGCAGCTCGGCCGACCGCGAGGCGCAGCTGCTCCAGAGCATCCTCGCGCCGGCGCTGCGCTCGCGTAACCCCGAGCGGCGGCGCGAGGCGCTCGAGGCGCTCGAGAACCTCGCGTCGGTGACGTCGCACCTGAAGCATCTGTTGTTGATCCGCGATCTGCGCAAGATCGCGACCTAGTTCGGTCTTCCGGCCCGCGCTCGAGGTCCTGTCGTGAGCGTGTTCGACTCGAGGTTCATGCCGGGGCGTGGCCGCATGTGGCGGGCCGAGCGAACGCTCCAGATTCTGACCCCGCCCTCGGCCCTGTGGGAGGTGGTGTCCGACCCTCTCCAGATGCCGCGATGGTGGCCCGGGGTGGCGCGCGTGGAGGGCGTCGAGGAAGACCAGTTCACGCTCGTGTTCCAGACCAAGCGCAAACGGCCGGTCCGCATGGACTTCCGCGTGCTCGCCTCCGACGCGCCGGGGACCGGGGGGGAGGCCTCCGGACACCGAGCCTGGGAGCAGGAAGTGCATGGGACCCCGTTCGAGCGGGTGCTCGAAAGCTCGATCACCGAGGTGCTGCTCGACCCGGCGCACGGCGGAACCACGCAGGTCACGATCGCGCAGGCGCAGAAGCTCCGCGGGTACTCGAGGAGCGGCGCAATGCTGCTGCGCCGGGCGACGGCCAAGCGGCTCGGGGAGGCGCTCGAGGCGCTCGAGCAGATCGTCAGCGCGTAAGCAGGCTTTTGGGAGGGTCAGCTCGTCGTAGGGATCTTGAGCGTGCCCTGGAGGACGATCGGACCCGGGGTCTTCGGGGCGTTCTGCGTTTCCAACGTGAGCAGCAGCTTCGAGTAGTGCGAGGCGTTGGCGGGGAGCGCCCCGCCGGTCTCGAGCTTGCCGTTCGAAGTCACCTTCTGTTTGACGAACCCGACCCGCGCGCTGTCGGTCGGAGTGTTTGACAGCCACACCGCGTAGGCGTTGTTCGAATTGGGTTTCAAGCCGGACGCGGCGATGATCACGCCGGTCGCCGTTCCTTCCTGCACGATCAGCGCGGCGCCCTTGGCCGCGCCGCCGCTCGGCGGGTTCATGTTGACCTGCGCGATTACCTTCGGCTTGACGGTCGACGTGCCGGTCGTGCCGGTCGTCGTGGTGGTCGTCGCGGTGCCGGTCGTGCCCGTGCCGGCGGGAGCCGTCGTCGACGAGCTCGAGGTGTTGGTGGGCGCGTTGGCGGCCGCGTTGCCGGTCGAGGATTGGTTGTTCGATTTGCCGCCGCTGAGGACGGCGACGAGGACGACCACGACCACGATCACGACGACCGTGCCCACCAGCAGGAAGATCACGCCGCCCCGCCGCGAACTCGGTCGGTCGGTCGGCCGCGGAATCCTGCGCCCTGTCGCGCGGTCGCGGTCGGGTCGGCCTGCCGCGTCCGGTTTGGTTCCCGTCGCCGGGTCCGCGGGCGTTGCCTTCGTCTTGGCGTCGGTTGCGCCGGCGCGGGCCCGAGCCGTCCCCTCAGGGATCTCGGGAAGCGGCTTGCTCGCGACCGAGCTCAACTCGGAGGCGAGCACCCGCGCCCACGCCCGCTCATACGGCGACTCCGCGAGGCGGTCACGCGTCTGCTCGGCCACCTTGTCCGGCAGCTGACCGAGCAGGTAGTCGGTGATCAGCGCCCGGCTCTCGGGGGCCAGGCCGGTGTCCGGCCCGATTCCGTCGAACGCCGCCAGCGCCCGCGCGCGCACTGCCGCCCGGTCAATCGCGAGCAGCTGCGCGATGTCGTCATAGCTGCGGCCGCGCCGCAGGACGAGATCGAGGACCGCGCGCTGGTCGGGAGGTAGGTTGTCTAGCGACGCCATCGGAACCGCTTAGCGTAGTGGGGCGTACGGCGCCGTGCGGCGGCTCGGTGGCCCGTGTCAACGCAGCGTAGGTGGCCCGCGTCAACTCCGGGTAAGGTGCCGCGGCGCATGGACTTCGACGCGCTTTACGGCCTGGAAGTGACCGACTGCACGGACTCGCAGGTTCGGGGCCGTGTTTGCGTCCGAGAGGAACTTACCGGTGTCGCCGGTGGCGTCCACGGCGGCGTGTACAGCGCGATTTCCGAGGCGCTGTCGGTGCGCGGGACCGGGACCGGGGTCGGTCCCGATGGCCGGGTCCCCGTGGTCGTCTCGAATCTGACCACGCAGCTGCATCCGATCGCCGCCGGCACGATCCACGCCAGCGCCGTCTGCCGGCATCGGGGGCGGACGACCTGGGTGTGGGAGGTCGAGATCGCGGACGACGAGGGGCTGCGGTGCGCGGTGGCGCGCGTGACGGTCGCCGTTCGGGATCGCTGAGCGGCGGGTAACGTTCAGGCTGCGACCCGGGATCCGTCCACTGACCCGCTCCCGGCATCCGTCCACTCACCCGCTCCGGGGATCTGTCCACTGACCCGCTCCGGGGATCCGTCCACTCGCCCAAGAACATGCGTCGCACCGTGCTGTCCCTAATGCTCCCGCTGGCGATGCTGCCGGCGGCCTGGCCGCACCATCTCGCGCTCGGCGTGAGCGACCCGCCCGGCGACGCGCAGGCGCTGCGCGCCCACGCCCCGGTGGACATGCGCTACCAGTACCTCGCCGGCGGGGTCAACACCGGCCACGGATGGGCCACCTGGAACCCCGATGGGAGCTTTGTCTCGATGTACGTGCGCGAGTCGCTCGCCGCGCACGTGATCCCCGTGTTCAGCTACTACCAGATGCTCCAGTCCGACCCGTCGGTCGGCGCCACCGAACAGGCCCGCGACCTCTCGAACATGCGAAACCCGGCGACGATGCGCGCGTACTGGGCGGATTTTTCGCTGCTCCTGCGGCGCGTGGCCGCGGCCGCCGGGTCGCGGCTCGTGATCATCCATGTCGAGCCCGACCTGTGGGGCTACCTGGAGCAGGCGAACGCGGTTGGGTTGGCCCGCGCGTTTGCCCGTCGCTTGGTCGCCCTGCGGGACCGGCTGGCGCCGCACGTGCTGCTCGCCTACCACCTGAGCGTGTGGGGCACCGACATGGACATCACGAATTCGAAGCCGTCGCTGGCCGAGATGGACGTGCTGGCGGCGAAGTCGGCGGCGTTCTACGAGTCGCTCCACGCCCACTTCGATCTCGTGTTCAACGACGTCACCGACCGCGACGCGGGCTACTACCAGTACGTCGAGGGCAACCCGCATACCTGGTGGGGGCCGGCCGACTTCGCCCGCGAGAACCGGTATATCGCCGGCTTCACGCGGCGCACCCACATGCCCGTCGTGCTCTGGCAGTTGCCGCTCGGCGACACGCACGAGAACAACACACCGAACCACTACCAGGACAACCGCCTGCAATGGTGGCTCGGCCCCGGATCGGCGGCGGCCGCGCACCTGCGCGCGACGCGCGACGCCGGCGTGATCGGGCTTCTGTTCGGCGCCGGCGCCAGCGGCAACACCACCGACATGACCGACGGCGGGCTGTTCTACCGGCTCGCCCGGAGCTACGAGCAGCACCCGCTGTCGCTGATGTCGGAACCGTTCTAGCCTCCGCACGCGCCGGCCGCTGCCCCGCGACGCCCCGCCCGCGCCGAGCGCCGGCCCGCGCCGCCCCGCCCGCGCCGAGCGCCGGCCCGCGGCCGCTTCGTCCGCGCCGGCCGCCGATCCGCGACGGCTTCGCCCGCGCCGGCAACGAACCGCGACACCTCCGCCCACGATGCACCGGAAATCAGGGCGGCTAGCTTCTCACTCGTCCGCCCGCCCCGCGGTGAATGCCCGTCCATCCGTCTCTGGTGCGGGTTTCTGCTCACTGGGCCCGGCGCGAGGGCGCGAGTGAGCGGTTGCCCGGAATATTGCGGCCGGCGGTGGCGCGCGCTACTGACCGGGGGCGCCGCGACCGAGCCAGAACGCCACGAATTGCGCGAGCGCCGGGTCAGAGGCCTTCTGCGCGCGGATCAGGTGCGCCCAGGCGAGCCCGACCAGCCCGGTTATCCCGGGACGGTGGTCCAGGATCACCGCGTCGCCGCCGGCCGCGAGCGCCGGCGTGAACGGTGGCGCGACCGACCGCGCGAATGCGCTCAGCGCCGCCGGCGGTTGCCGGGTGCCGTACGCGATCACGACGTTTCCGACCTGGAGCGCCTGCAGCAGCTGATCGTCGTTGAGGGTGGCGCCGTCCGCCGTCACCGCCTCGGGGACGTGCGGACCGCTGGTGGGCGGGTCCGAGTCGTACGCCGGGCGCGGCTGGCCGGGCCGGAGCGCGGCGTGTCCGAGGTCGCTGAACGCCTGCCCGGGTCCAGTCGTGCCGCCGCCCGAGACGGCCGGCTGATCGCGCCCCGCGAAGTACCCCGACAGCAGCAGGATCAGCCCGATCGAGAGCACGAGCGACGCGATCACGATGACGACACGCTCGATTACCCGCACGAGCCGAGACTCGGCCCCGCCGCGCGCCGACTCAGGAGCGGTCGGCGTCACCGCGCGGCGCGAGCTGGCCGGGTCGAGGCGCGCGGCGCGGCGCCGTCCGGCCGGGGGGCGGGCGCGCCGGCCGCCGCGGCGAGCTCCTCGATCGCGGAGCGCAGCTCGTCCGCCAGCACCTCGAGGTCGACGAGCGCGTCGAAGTCGCCGACGAGGCCGAAGTTCAGCTGCCCGTTGTAGCTGAGGATCGCGATGCCGAGCGCGGTGTTCTCGGCGAGCGGAACCATCGGGTAGATCGACTCGAGCTCGCGCCCGAGGAGGTAGAGCGGGAACTGGGGGCCGGGAACGTTAGTGACCACCAGATTGAAGAACCGCTGGCGGGCCTGTAGCCGCGCCGCCTGGGCCATGATCGTCGGCGGCGCGAAGCCCGACATCGCGGTGAGGATCTCGGCGCCGACCGCCTGGCCCGACTGCTTGACGCCGACCATCTCCTTGCTGATCGCCTGCAACCGCTCGACCGGGTTCGTAAGTCCCACCGGCAACGTCGCCCACATCGCGGCGACGCGGTTGCCGAGCGCCCCGCGTTCGATGTCGGCCCGGACCGATACGGGAACCATCGCCTTGACGCCGACGCCTGCGGTCGGTCGCCCGTGGAGACGCATGTAGTTGCCGAGCGCGCCGGACACGACCGCCAGCACGACGTCGTTCACGGTCCCGCCGAGCGAGTTCTTGATCGCCTTGAACTGTCCGAGGTCCGCGCGCACCCACGTGAACCGGCGGTGGGGGCCGATCCTGACGTTGAACGGAGTCGGCGGGGCGGCCTGGAGGCCTGTCCACGCTAGCGAGCCGACGCTCCCTACCGCCTTGCTGGCGCGGGCGGCCACCGCACGCGGACCCCGCAGCGTCGCCCGGACCCCACGTACGACCTCGGCGGGCACGGTCGCGCGCTCGCGCAGCGCGTCGGCCAGCAACTGGGCGCGGCTCGGGAGCGGACGCGCGACCCACTCGTGGTCGGGCGGGGCTACCGGTAGCGGGTCGGGCGAGGTGTCGAACAGGACGGTCGCGATGTCGACCCCGGAGATCCCGTCGACGAGCGCGTGATGCGTCTTGGACAGCACCGCGAAGCGCCCGCCCGCGAGGCCTTCGACCAGCCACAACTCCCAGAGAGGCCGGCTGCGGTCGAGCGCCTGAGAGCAGACGCGGCTCGCGAGCCGCTTCAGCTCTTCATCACCGCCGGGGCGGGGGAGAGCCGTGTGGCGCACGTGATAGCTGAGCTTGAAGTGGGGATCGTCGACCCACACCGGCCGGCCCTGGCCGAGCGGGACGAACGCCAGTCGCTGGCGGTAGCGGGGAACGAGATGCAGCCGCGAGTCGATCGCCTCGAGCAACTCATCGTACGAGGGAGCGGTGCCGGCGAACACCGAGCAGCCCGCCACATGCATGTGAGCCGAGTCGCGCTCGAGATGCAGAAATGAGCTGTCGAGCCCGGTCAGCCGGTCCTTGTTCGCCACCGCTGAGATGGTAGTCACCGGTGCGCTCGTACCGCTGCATGAGCAGGCGTCTCGGACGGCCCGCGGGTGTGACGGACCTCACACTCAGACCCTCCAGAGGCCGCCTAACCTGGCCGACTTACTGATTGACCTGCCGAATCGTCCTCGTCCGGAACGAGGGCGAGCGGGGGACCCATTGCCAGGCGGACGCATGCCTGGCCGGGGCGAATCGACTTGCCCGGTAAAAACGCCGGCCGCGGTCGTAGCGCCCGCCTGGTGAGCGCGCGGAGCGCGCTTGCGGTGGTTCGCGAGCCCGTCAGCTAACTCCGTAGGCGCCCGGTCAAGATCAAAGGAGGTCCTCACGTTGAGGCCTGAATTAGCCATGACCAAATCGCGCCGGACTCGGCTGGGCGTCGGCGCGCTGATGATCGGAATCCCAGCTTCAGCAGCCGCGATCGCGGCCGGCCAGGCGCTCGCCTCGCCGCCGCCGGCTCCGGCCAAGATCCAGCCGCAATCGCGTCACATCGCCTACGGCCACGACGTGGTCCTGCGCGGCTCGGCGCCCGCCTCGGACGCTGGGCACACCGTCACGCTCGAGTATGCGGAGCGCGGCGCCACCGTCTGGAGCCAGCTCGGCTCGACGACGATCGGGAGCAGCGGAGGGTTTCGCCTGGCGGCGCGGCTCGAGCACTCGGGCCACGTCCGGGTGCTCGACACCTCGAGCGGGTCGCCGGCGCCGCTGGTGGCGTCGAGCAGCGGCTCCGGCGGCGCGACCAGCAGTCCGGTGCCCGTCTACGTGGCCGCCGGCGTGCACGTCCGTCGCCATCCGATCAACGTCCTCGCCGGCCAGGCGGTTCTCGTCCGCGGCCGGCTGGTCCCGGGCGCCAGAGGCCGCAAGGTGAGCCTGCAGGCGCTCCAGGGCCGTTCATGGGACACGCTCACTACGACGCGGACTCACGCCGCGGGCCGGTTCGTGCTCCGCTACGTCGCCGGCAGCGCCGGCCAGCAGCAGATCCGCGTCCGCTTCGCGGGAGATCCGTTGAACGACCGTTCCACGGCAGGCGCCGGTCAGATGACGGTGTACCGCCTCGCCGAGGCCTCGTGGTACAACGACGCTGGCACTACCGCCTGCGGTTTCCACGCCGGATTGGGCGTCGCGAACCGCACGCTCCCATGCGGCACCAAGGTCGCCTTCCGCTACGGCGGACGCTCGGTGACCGCCACCGTCGACGACCGCGGGCCTTACGTCGGCGGCCGTGACTGGGACCTCAACCAGAACACCGCGGCGGCGCTCGGGTTCGGCGGCGTCGGCCAGGTCTGGTCAAGCCAGTAACGCCCGCGAGCATCGGTCCGCCATCGAAGGGCGGGCCGGGCCCGTCTCACTTGTGGGGCGTGTCCGGTGCAGCGACCGGCGGATGACGCCGGGAGCGCCATTAGCCTGACTTCGATGGCGGACCGCTGCGTCGCGCACCTCGACATGGACGCGTTCTACGTGTCGGTCGAGCTGCGCCGCCGCCCGGAGCTTCGCGGCCGGCCGGTGATCGTCGCCGGCACTGGGCCGCGCTCGGTCGTCACCACGGCGTCCTACGAGGCGCGGCGGTTCGGTGTCGGGTCGGCGATGCCCGCCGCGCGGGCCCGGAGGCTGTGCCCAGAGGGCGTGTTCCTCCCGCCCGACTTCGCCTATTACCGCCAGACCTCGCGAGAGGTGATGGCGAGCGTCCGCGGGCTTGTCGACGCGGTCGAGGTGATCGGGCTCGACGAGGCCTACCTCGACCTCACCGGGCTGCCGGCTCCCCACTCTGCGATGCGCCGTCTCGGCGCCCACATCGAACGCACGACAGGCCTCGGCTGCTCAATCGGAATCGGCCCCAACAAGCTGGTGGCCAAGGTCGCCTCGGACGCTGAGAAACCGCGCGGATTCGTCGTGCTGACGCGCGAGCAGGCGTGCGAGCGGTTCGGGTCCTCCCGGTGCGCGCTCGTTCCGGGCATCGGGCCCAAGACGGCGGAGCGGCTGCGTGCGCTCGGGATCGAGACGCTCGCGGCGCTCGCGAACGCTCCGTACGAGCAGCTGGCTCCACACTTCGGTGCCCGCCTCGCGGCGGAGCTACGGCGTCGCGCCCGGTTCGAGGATTCCTCACCGGTTACTGAGGAGCGGAAGGTCGTCTCGGAGTCCCGCGAGCTGACGTTCGACGAGGACATCCGGGACCCGCAGCGACTCGAGGCGATCCTTGACGAGCTCGTCGAGCACTTGTGCGCCGGGCTCATCGCCCAGCGCCGCCGCGGTCGGACGATCGGGATCAAGGTCCGGCTCGACGACTTCTCGACCCACACGCGCGCGCGGACCCTGGCCGAGGCCGTCAGCTCGGCCGACCGGGTCGGTCCAGTCGCTCTCGATTTGCTGCGGCGGTTCTCGGCGCCCCGGCCGGTTCGCCTGCTCGGGGTCCGCGTCGCCGGGCTCGAGCTACCCGGGTCCGCCGCCGAGGATCAGCTCACACTGACCGTCTAGCCGGCGCCGTTCGGGGACAGCTGGCAAGGGGTGGCGCGCCGTGAGAATATCCCTGCGTGGAGGGAAAGAAGCAGCATCGCGCCGCGACCAACGAGGCGATGATCCGGGACGTCAACGAGGGCATCGAGCGGAGCCAGTGGCCGGGGGACGAGGACACACCGGTCGGCTTCCGCTGCGAGTGCGCGCGCCTCGGCTGCAACCGGCTGGTCGAGCTGACCGCGCGCGAGTACGCACAGGTCAGGTCGCGTCCGAGGCGGTTCGTGATGGTCCCGGGTCACGAAAGAACCGGCGTCGAGACGGTGGTCGCGACGCGGCCCGGCTACGTCATCGTGGAGAAGCTAGATCAGGCCGGACAGGTCGCTGAGCAAACTGACCCCCGCGATTGAGCGCGCGCGGCTCGGCGACCGCTCGGCTCAAATCGAACCGCATCTGGACCTCGGTGCCGCCGGACGCGCGCTGGATGATCGCGAAGTCGTCGCTGAGCCCGGAGATCAGGGACAGCCCGATCCCGAGCCCGCGGCTGTCGTTCCAGGCGTGAAGACCCCGGCCGTCGTCACCGATCAGCACCCACAGCTCGTCGGACGCGACCGCCGCGGTCACGTGCACGCGTCCCGCCTCGTTGTTCCGATAGGCGTGCACGACCGCGTTAGTTAGCGCCTCCGACACCGCCAATCGGATCTCGTCGAGGCGTTCTCCGGCAGCGCCTGCCGCGGCGGCAACGGTGGCCAACGCCCGACGCGCCGACGGCACGGCCTCCGGAGTCGCCGGGTAAGACTCGTTGAGAGCTTCGCCACGGCTCATCTCGGTTCTTTCGGATACCCAGATGTCGCCGATGTCATTCGCAGAAAATTGCAGCTTTGGAGGCGCAGAAAACCCTGCGTCCGCCAGGAGTTTCGATCAGGTGGCCCGTCTGGACAACAGGCCGGGCGATTTCAGTACAGGGCGGAGGCCAGGCGCCGGCGCGCGTCACGGGCGAGCGGGTGGGCCACACCGAGCTCGTCGAGCACGCCTACGACTACGCGGCGCACGTCATCCCGAGCCCCATCGGCGCTCGGAAGCGCATCGAGCAGGAGGTCGAGGGCGCGGGCCTGATCGCCGGCGTCGAGCGCCGCGAACGCCTCGCTCAGATCGGGCACCGGCGGCTCCGCCGAGTTCCGGGCCGCGGACTCAAGCCCGATCCGGGCTGCCAGCCCATCGGCGGCGAAGCTGCCGGGGACGCGCGCGAGCACCGCAAGCGCCTCGTCCGTTTCGCCGCGCTCGCGCAGGATCTTGGCGAGCGGCACGGCGGCATCGGCGCGACTGGGCTCGAGCTCGTGGGCCCGCCGGAGCGACGCCTCGTCGCCAAGCTCCACGAGCGCGTCGGCCTCGGAGGGAAGTAGCGAGTCGAGGAACTGGTCGACCGCGGTCGGCGGCTGAGCGCCGACGAACTCGGCCGCGACCTTTCCGTCGCGGAACGCCTTGACCGCGGGGATCCCCTGGATCCCGAACGCGCGCGCCAGACCCGGGTTGGCATCGACGTCGACCTTCACCAGCTCAAGCTTCTCCGCGCGTGCCTCCGCGGCGCGCTCGAGCACGGGGCCGAGCTGGCGGCACGGTCCGCACCACTCCGCCCAGAAGTCAACGACCACCGGCAGCGTGTGCGAGCGGTCCAGAACCGCTGACTGGAAGGTGCTTTCGGAGACGTCCATGTCACTGATGGTAGCGTCGGCGCGGGAATGGTTAATCTTACGTGCACGTCAAATTCGTCCGGTTCCCGGACACTGGGCATATCCACGCGCCATCCTGTAGGTCATGGCCGAAATTGAGATTGAGCACGCGGGCGTGGGGCTCGCGGGTGACGAAACCGGGGAAGGAACTCC
>Ga0335072_10008709_pt1 | contig 14680 bp, 10 predicted proteins | sample Lox_Sample_21_FD_206725 | JGI IMG/M metagenome (GOLD analysis project Ga0335072, IMG submission 206725) | Soil microbial communities from Loxahatchee National Wildlife Refuge, Florida, United States - Lox_Sample_2.1 | ecosystem: Environmental > Terrestrial > Soil > Wetlands | place: USA... | reverse complement strand
GCGGAGTCCTTCGCGCTGCCCGGCGCGAGCCTCTTCGAGCTCGATCTCGACCGGCTGGTCGCGGCGGCGCCCGCGGAGGTCGCCTACGAGGATCTGATCGGCTACCCGGCGCTGCGCCAGGACATCGCGGTGGTGCTGCCCGTGGCGGTGGCAGCGGGAGCGGTGCTCGAGACCACTCGTACGGCGGCGGGGAAGCTGCTGCGGGACGCGCGGGTGTTCGACGTCTACGAAGGTCCCCAGGTGGGGGACGGGCGGCGCTCGCTCGCCCTCGCGCTCTCCTTCCGGGCGCCCGACCGGACGCTCGCGGACGAGGACGTGGAGCCCCTGCGCGAGCGCATCGTGGCGGCGCTGAAGGATCTGGGGGGTGAGCTGCGTGGCTGACCCGGCGACGGGCACCGCCGAGGCGAGCGGCCAGAGCTTCGCCGCGGGATCTCCGCGGGTGCTCGTGGCCGGCGCCACCGGCTTCGCGGGGGCGCTCGCCGCGGAGCTGCTCTGGCGCCACCCCCGTTTCGAGCTCGTATCGGTGACGGGCCGCTCGGAGACGGGACGGCGACTGGAGGACCTCTACCCCCGCTACCGCGTGCCGCTGACGCTGTCGGAGCTCGACCTCGACGCCGCGGCCGATCTCGACGCCGCCGTGGTCGCCTACCCCCACGCCGCCGCCGCGCCCACGGTGGCGGCGCTTGTGCAGCGGGACGTGCGGGTGGTGGACCTGAGCGCCGACTTCCGGCTCTCCGCGGTGGCCATATACGAGCGCTGGTATGGAGAGCACCCGCGCCCGGACCTCGTCGGGGAGGCGGCCTACGGGCTCACCGAGCTGCACCGGGCGCGCATCGCCACGGCGCGCATCGTGGCCAACCCCGGCTGCTACCCCACCGCCGCCGTCCTCGGCCTGGCGCCGCTGGCCCGCGCGGGCCTGATCGCCGACGTGGTGATCGACGCCAAGCAGGGCATCTCCGGCGCAGGACGGGCCTTCGACGAGACCACCCACCTGTCGATGGCGGGCGAGAACATCCTCCCCTACAAGGTCGCCTGCCACCGCCACACCCCCGAGATCGAGCAGCAGCTCGCCGAGCTGGACCCGGCGCTGGCCGATCGGCCGGTGCAGTTCCAGGCCCACCTCGTGCCCCTCGACCAGGGGGAGCTCGCCAGCTGCTACGTGACCCCCACCCGCGCCGTGGCCCCGGTGGAGCTCGCCGAGCTCTACGCGGACGCCTACCGCGACGAGCCGTTCGTGGAGGTCGCCGCGCGGCCACCCGGCACGCGGGAGGTGATGGAGACGAACTTCTGCCGCCTGTTCGCCGCCGCCGACGGACACACCGGCAAGATCGTGGTGCTCTCAGCGATCGACAACCTGTGGAAGGGCACCTCCTCCCAGGCGGTCCAGAACCTCAACCTGATGTTCGGCCTCCCCGAGGGGGAGGGCATCGCGTGAGCGCGCTGCCGTTCTTTCGCTCCCGCTGGGTGCCCGTGCCAGAGCACCTGCACGAGCTCGCCCCTGGCGCCGGCCTGCCCGCGGGCTTTCGCGCGGCGGGCGCCGCCTGCGGCATCAAGCCCAGCGGCAACCCCGACGTGGGCCTGCTCGTCTGCGACGCGCCCCAGCCCGCGAGCGCCGCCCGCTTCACCGCCTCCGCCGCCCCCGCCGCGCCCGTGCTGCTCAGCCGCGAACGCTGCCGCCTCGACGGGCTGCGGGCGATCCTCGCCAACGCCGGCTGCGCCAACGCCGCCACCGGCAGGCGGGGCTTCGACGACGCCGCCAAGACCCAGGGCGCCGCCGCGATCGCCACCGGCGTGTCGCCCGAGCAGGTGCTGCTCGGCTCCACCGGCGCCATCAGCCACACGCTGCCGGTGGAGAAGATGCTGCGCGGCATCCTCCAGGCCAGCACCCAACTGCGCCGCGAGGGCGACGGCGACTTCCAGGCGGCGATCCAGACCACCGACGCGTTCGAGAAGCGCGCCAACCTCGAGGTCCAGCTCCCCTCCGGCGCCGTGCGCCTCAGCGCCCAATGCAAGGGCGCCGGCATGATCTCGCCGAACTTCGCCACCATGCTCTGCTTCGTGGAGACCGACGCCAAGCTCGAACCCGTCACCGCCGACCTGCTGCTGGGCGTGTGCGTGAAGCGCTCCTTCGACCGCTGCACCGTCGACGGCCAGCTCTCCACCAACGACACCGCCGTGCTGATCGCCTCCGGCGCCAGCGGCGTGTCGGTGGCGCCCGAGAGCGAGGACGAGCTGCGCTTCGGCGAGGCGCTGGACGCGCTGCTGCGCCAGCTCGCGATCATGATGGTCGCCGACGGCGAGGGCGCCAGGCGGATCGCCCGCGTGATCGTCCGCGGCGGAGCGCCCGACAGCGTCGAGGCGGCCGCTCGCGCCGTGGCCAACTCGCCGCTCGTGAAAACCGCTCTGCACGGCGCCGACCCCAACTGGGGACGCCTGATCCAGGCCGTCGGCGCCGCCCTCGCCGAGCCCGGCAGGCCCGCCCCGGAGGTGCCCGTGGACCTCTCCATCCAGGGCACCCTCGTGTGCTCCGCCGCCGCCGCCATCGACTACGACCAGGCCGCCCTCGCGCAGGCCGTGAAGGCGCCCGAGGTGGAGTACGAGGTGACCCTGGGTGGGGGGGACTCGATCCGCGCCGAGACCGAGCTGTTCTTCTCCGACCTCTCGCATGACTATGTCCGCATCAACTCCGAGTACACGACATGACCGACTCGAACCCCGACACCCACGCCAACGTCGCCACCCTGCTCGAGGCGCTCCCCTACATTCGGGAGTTCCACGGCAAGACCGTCGTCATCAAGTACGGCGGCGCCGCCATGGAGGACGCCGCTCTGCGCGAGGAGTTCGCCCGCGACGTGGTGCTGCTCAAGTACGTCGGCCTGAACCCGATCGTCGTCCACGGCGGCGGCCCCGACATCACCGCCTACATGAAGCGCCTCGGCCTGCCCGTGGAGTTCGTGGGCGGCCTGCGCGTCTCCGACGAGGACACCGTGGAGATCGCCAAGATGGTGCTCGTCGGCAAGGTCAACAAGGAGATCGTCCTGCGCATCGGCCGCCACGGCCAGCCCGCCGTGGGCCTCTGTGGCGACGACGGCGCCCTCTTTCGCGTCTCCCGCCGCGCCGCCCCAGGCGGCGAGGACATCGGCCTCGTGGGCAGCATCGAGCGCGTGGACGTGAGCGTCCTCAACCACGTCGCCAGCGACTACATCCCCGTGATCGCCTCCGTCGGCGCCGACCGCGACGGACGCTCCCACAACGTCAACGCCGACGACGCCGCCGGCGCCGTGGCCGGCGCCCTGGGCGCCCACAAGGTGATCTTCCTCACCGACGTCCCGGGCTGGCTCGCCGACCCCGCCGACCCCCGGAGCCTCATCGCCCAGGCCGACACCGACCGCGTCCGCGCCGCCCTCCCCGATGCCCAGGGCGGCATGCTGCCCAAGCTCCAGGCCTGCGTGGACGCCATCGCCGCCGGCGTCTCCGCCGCCCACATCCTCGACGGCCGCGTGCCCCACTCCCTGCTGCTCGAGCTGTTCACCGACAGGGGCATCGGCACCAAGATCGAGGCCGCCACGTGAACACGTCCACGTGGAAGTGGTCGTGAGTCTCGCCGAGCTCCAGGCGCTCGAGCGCGAGCGCGTGATCGGCTCCTATGCCCGCCTGCCCGTCCAGTTCGTCCGCGGCCACGGCCCGCGCCTGTGGGACGAGCACGGCAACGAGTACCTCGACTTCCTCTGCGGCATCTCCGTCACCAACCTCGGCCACTGCCATCCCCGCGTCGTGCACGCCATCCAGGAGCAGGCCGCTCGGCTGATGCACGTCTCCAACCTCTTCTACACCGAGCCCGCCATGCGCCTGGCCGAGCGCCTGAGCGAGGCGAGCCTGGGGGGCAAGGTGTTCTTCTGCAACTCCGGCGCCGAGGCCAGCGAGGCGGCGATCAAGCTCGCGCGCAAGGCCCGTCCCGGAGGCGACCTGGTGGTCCTCCACGGCGCCTTTCACGGCCGCACCTACGGCGCCCTCTCCGCCACCCCCCAGGAGTCCAAGCAGGCCCCCTTCGCCCCCCTCGTCCCCGGCTTTCGCGCCGTGCCCCCGACTCCCGAGGCCATCGCCGCGGCCGTCGACGCCGGCACCGCCGCCGTGATGCTCGAGCCGATCCAGGGCGAGTCCGGCGTGAACGTCCTCTCCACCGAGACCCTGAGGGCCGCCCGCGCCGCCTGCGACGAGCACGGCGCCGCCCTCATCTTCGACGAGGTCCAGACCGGCATGGGCCGCACCGGCACCCTCTGGGCCTACGAGCAGACCGGCGTGGAGCCCGACCTCCTGACCACCGCCAAGGCCCTCGCCGGCGGCCTGCCCATCGGCGCCCTCGTCACCGGCCCCCGCCTGGCCGACGTCCTCGTCCCCGGCGACCACGGCTCGACCTTCGGCGGCGGTCCCCTCGTCGCCTCCGCCGCCCTCGCCGCCCTCGAGGTCACCGAACACCCCGACCTCCTCGCCCGCGTCATCGCCCTCGGCGAGCGCCTCCACGCCGGCCTCCAGCGCCTGCCCCACGTCCTCTCCGTCCGCGGCCGCGGCCTGATGCTCGCCTGCGAGCTCGACCTGCCCGCCCCCGAGACCGTCCGCCGCGCCCTGCTCGAGCACCGCCTCGTCCTCAACGCCACCGGCCCCACCACCGTCCGCTTCCTGCCCCCCCTGATCCTCCAGGACGCCGACATCGACGACGCCCTCGCCCGCTTCGCCGCCGCCCTCGCCCGCTGACATGCCCCGAGCTTTCTCCCCCCGGCGCACCCACCCTCAGATGCCCGCTCCAGGTAGCCTGCGCGCACCATGAGCGCCTCGCGGCCCAAAGACGGCTTCCCTCAGCCCACCGCCTCCTACGAGGCCGACCCCGAGCGGGTCTCACGCGTGCTGCTCCTCTACTCCGGCGGCCTCGACACCAGCGTGATGCTCAAGTGGATCCAGGACTCCTACGAAGCCGACGTCGTCTGCCTCACCGTCAACCTCGGTCAGCCCGGCGAGGACTACGAGACCATTCGCGCCAAGGCCCTCCAGCTCGGTGCCCTGGAGTGTCACGTGGTGGACGCCCGCGAGCAGTTCGCCCGCGAGTACCTCCTGCCCGCCATCAAGGCCAACGCCCTCTACGGCGGCGGCTACCCCCTCTTCACCGCCCTTGGCCGTCCCCTCATCGCCAAGCTCGCCGTCGACTACGCTCGCGCATCCGCCTGCGACACCATCGCCCACGGCTGCACCGGCAAGGGCAACGACCAGGTCCGCATCGAGGCCACCGTCGCCACCCTCGCCCCCGAGCTGAAGACGATCGCCCCCGTGCGCTCCTGGCGCATGGGCCGTGAGGAGGAGATCGCCTACGCCCGCGAGCATGCCATCCCAATCAAGGGCGGCATCGAGACCGCCCCCTACTCGATCGACGACAACCTCTGGGGCCGCTCCTCGGAGGGTCGCTGGATCGAGGACCTCGAACACGCCCCCGAGCGCGACGTCTTCCAGCTCGTCACCCCCCCCGAGCTCGCTCCCGACGAGCCCCAGACGGTGGAGGTCGCCTTCGCGCGCGGCGTGCCCATCTCCCTCGACGGCGAGCCCCTGGATCTCGTCCCCCTGCTCGAACGCGCCGCCGAGCTCGGCGCCCGCCACGGCGTGGGCATCGTCGACCACATCGAGGATCGCATCGTCGGCCTGAAGGTCCGCGACATCTACGAGGCTCCCGCCGCCGCCATCCTCCTCACCGCCCACCAGGAGCTCGAGAAGCTCGTCTGCACCATCCACCAGAACCAGTTCAAGCCCACCCTCGACCGTCAGTGGGCCTACCTCGTCTACGCCGGCCTGTGGTGGGAGCCCCTGCGCTCCGACCTCGACGCCTATATGGACGCCGTCAACCAGCAGGTCACCGGCACCATCGGCCTGCGGCTCTACAAGGGCTCCGTCCGCGTCGTCACCCGCTCCTCCCCCAACGCCGTCTACGACGCCTCCCTCGCCACCTTCGCCGAGTCCGGCGGCCTCTTCTCCCAGTCCGCCTCCCCTGGCTTCATCGAGCTGTTCTCCTTGCAGTCACGCATGGCCTATCGCCTGCGCCACGACCGCTGACCGGCGCCCGCGCGCGACCGATGGTCGCCGAAAACGGCGCCCCGCGCGCGTCCGCCCGGGCGCCCGCGTGAGATCGCTCCACGCTCTTGTCGCGTCCGCTCCGCGACGTACGCTCACGAGGTGATCGTCGAAGAGCCCCGCACGCCCCCCGGCGAGCCACCACGGCCAAGCGAGCCCGACCTGCTCGCCGAGCGTCGCGCCCGCCGCGCCGCCGAGAGCTTCGACCCTGCCCTCCTGCGTCGCGCCGAGGCCGCCGAGGCCACCGTGAGGACCCTCGAGACCCACCTCGCGAGCCTCCAGCAGCGCCTGCGCGAGGCCGAGGACTCCGCCCGCCAGTCCGCCGACCGCCTCGCCGACCAGGAGCTTCAGCTGCGCCGCGTTAAGCAACAGGAGTACGCCGAGCAGCAGCTTCGCATCGAGGCCGAGCAGTCCCTCCAGGAGGCCAACCGCCGCCTCGCCGACAACGACGCTCACGCCAGGGCCCTCGCCGAGCTGCGCCACCGCGTCGCCGAGCTCGAACGACGCTCCCAGCAGCTCGCCCGCGAGATCGAGCTCGAGCGCGTTGCCCGCGAGCGCGCCGAACGCGCCCTGGAGACCATGCGCGAGAGCCACACCGCCATGGCCGCCACCATCGGCGAGCTCCGCGCCCTCGCCGCCAGCCTCCGCGCCGCCGCCTTCCCGCCCACCGCTTCCGGCCCCCGCTCGCCCGCTCCGCCGGCCCCGCCCACCGTGGCCTCCCCGCCCACCGTGGCCTCCCCGTCCCCGTCCCCGTCCGCGCCGTCGCCGTCCGCCCACGCGCACGAGCCGCCCCCCGCCGGCCCCGCCAGCGACGCGCGTCGCGAGGAGATGGCCCAGGCCCTCGCCATCGCCGTCGAGCGGTTGCGCGCCCGCGTCGAGGACGAGCCCCCGAGCCCCCCGAGCGCCGCTGCCGAGCCGCAGGCCCAGACACTCGAAAGTGGCGCCCCGCGTGCGCCCGCCCCCGCGTACGCGCGCGCGCGGCGCTCCGTTTCCGAGCAGCTCCCCACGCCCGCCGCCGAGCCTGTTCGCGAGCCCGGTCCTCCCCGGCCGCCACCCGCGCCCTCCTCCCCGGCCGCTGCGCCGCCGCCCGCCGCCACCGCGCGGCCGGCCAAGCCCCACCGCCACAGCCGCTCGCTGATCGCGCGCATGAAAGCCGCCCGCAAACAGCGACGTGAGTCCAGATAGGCCGCCGCCCGGCGACCTATGATCGGCATCCGGTGACCGCTCCCGCCTGCGCCCATCTGCACGTCCACTCCGAGTACTCCCTGCTCGACGGCGCCTGCAAAATCGAGGCGCTCGCCGCTCGTGCCGCGGAGTTCGGCCAGCCCGCCCTGGGCCTCACCGACCACGGGGTGATGAACGGAGCGGTGGAGCTCTACAAGGCGTGTGCCGCCCACGACGTCAAGCCGATCTTCGGCTGCGAGATCTACCTCGTCGACGACCACACCTCGCCCACGGGATCCGCCGCCGGCGCCAACGGCGGCTCCGGCAAGGCCCACCGCAATCACCTCACCCTGCTGGCCTCCACCGACGAGGGCTACCGCAACCTCGTCAAGCTTTCCTCCGCCGGCTTCCTGGAAGGCCTCCAGCGGGGCAAGCCCACACTCGACATGGCCCAGCTCGAGCGCCATGCCGGCGGCGTCATCGCCCTCACCGGCTGCCTGGCCTCGCGCTTCTGCCAGCGGCTGCTCGAAGACCGCGCCGACGACGCCCGCGCTCACGCGCAAGACCTGCGCGGCATCTACGGCTCCGAGAACGTCTACTTCGAGGTTCAGAAGAACGGTCTCGCCCCGCAGGAGAAGTGCAACGAGGGCATCGTACGCATCGCCCACGAGCTCGGCGGCAGCCTCGTGGGCACCGGCGACGTCCACTACCTGCGCCGGGAGGACTACGAACACCACACCGCACTGCTGTGCGTACAGACCAAGAGCACCCTCTCCCAGCCCAAGCTCACCTTTGACACCAACGAGTTCTACCTGCGCGACTCCGCCGAGATGGCCAGCGCCTTCGCCCAGTGGCCCGAGGCGATCGCCAGCACCGTGGAGATCGCCGACCGCTGCTCGGTGTCCCTCGAGCTCGGCAAGCAGCTGATCCCCAGCTACCCCACCCCCGCCGGGGAGACCGAGCGGGAGTTCCTGCGCGCTCGCGTCCGCGAGGGCCTGGCGCTGCGCTACGGCGAGCCCCCGCCCGCGCAGGCGCTGGCCCGCATGGAGATGGAGCTCGACGTGATCGACCGCATGGGCTTCAACGCCTACTTCCTGATCGTGTGGGACTTCGTCAAGTTCGCCAAGGAGAACGGCATCGCCGTGGGCCCCGGCCGCGGCTCGGCGGCGGGCTCCATCGTGGCCTACTGCCTGGCCATCACCGATGTCGACCCGCTCGAGTACGACCTGCTGTTCGAGCGCTTCCTGAACCCCGAGCGGGTGTCGATGCCGGACATCGACATCGACTTCTCCGTGCGCGGCCGCGAGCGGGTGATGCGTTACGTCACCGACAAGTACGGCCGCGAGTCCGTCGCCCAGATCGTCACCTTCGGCAAGATGTTCCCCCGCGCCGCCACCCGCGACGCGGCCCGGGTGCTCGGCTTCGACTACGGCGTGGGCGACCGCCTGGCGAAGCTCATCCCAGACCCCATCATGGGCCGGGCGCCCTCCTTCGAGGAATGCCTGAAGGCCGGCGAGCCTCTGCGCAAGGCATGCGACGAGGAGCCCGACGCCCAGCGCATCGTGGAGGTGGCCCAGGGCCTCGAGGGGATCGTCCGCAACTCCTCCATCCACGCCGCCGCGGTGGTGATCGCCGACCGGCCCCTCACCGACATCGTGCCTCTGCAGCTCGCCGACGCCGGCGCCGACGCCGACGGCGAACGGGCCTTTCGCACCGTCACCCAGTTCTCGATGAAGCCCATCGAGGACATCGGCTTGCTCAAGATGGACTTCCTCGGCCTGCGCAACCTCGATGTGATCGAGGACGCTCTGGACATCATCGAGCGCTCCACCGGTCAGCGGCCCGACATGACCACCCTGCCTCTCGACGACCCGCCCACCTACGAGATGCTCTCCCGGGGGGACTCCACGGGGGTCTTCCAGTTCGAGTCCGAGGGCATGCGGGAGGCGCTGAAGAAGGTCAGGCCCGACGAGTTCAACGACCTCGTGGCGCTGAACGCCCTCTACCGGCCCGGCGCCATGGACCAGATCCCGGTGTACGCCAAGGGCAAGCACAACCCCGCCCAGATCTCCTACCCCGACGAGCGCCTGCGGCCGATCCTGGAGTCCTCCAAGGGCGTGATCCTCTACCAGGAGCAGGCGATGCAGATCGCCAAGGAGCTCGCCGGCTTCTCGGGCGCCAAGGCGGACGATCTGCGCAAGGCGATCGGCAAGAAGAACCGTGCCGCGATGGCCGCCCTGAAGCCCGACTTCGTGGCCGGCTGCCGCGCCTCGGGCACGAGCTCCCAGACCACGGAGTTCCTGTGGCAGACCAACGAACGCTCCGCCGACTACTCCTTCAACAAGAGCCACGCTGCCTGCTACGCCCTGATCAGCTACCGCACCGCGTGGTTGAAGGCCAACCACCCCGCCGAGTACATGGCCGCGCTGATCTCCTCGGTGATGTCCACCAAGGACAAGGTGCCCTTCTTCGTGGCTCGCTGCGAGGAGATGGGCATCGAGATCCTGCCCCCGGACGTGAACCTCTCCGACCACGAGTTCACCGTCGACTCCTCCACCGCCGCGGATGGCGTCCTCGGCACCATCCGCTTCGGCCTCGACGCCGTCAAGGGCGTGGGCCACCAGGCCGTGGAGGCCATCAAGCTGGCCCGCGACGATGGCGGCCCGTTCGAGTCACTGTGGGACTTCTGCGCGCGGGTGGACGCCCGGGCGGTGAACAAGAAGGCGATCGAGGCCCTCATCAAGTGCGGCGCTTTGGGCTCCACCGGGGCGAGCCGCAAGGGCATGCTCGCGGTGCTCGAGCAGGCCCAGGCGGCGGGCCAGAAGGCTCAGCAGGACGCCCAGATCGGCCAGGGCTCGATCTTCGACCTCGCCCCCGAGCCCCAGGACGGAGCCGCGGGGGGCTCGGCCGCGGGGGAGGGCGCGATGGGGGCCGCGCAACCCGCCTTCGCAAGGCCCGCCCATCCGCCGATCCCCGCCGGCGAGTTCGAGCAGGCGGAGCTGCTGGCGGTGGAGAAGGAAGCGATCGGCCTGTTTGTCTCCGCCCATCCCCTCAAGCCCCTGCGGGAGGCACTGCGGGCGGCCACCGACTGCTCCCTGCAGGCCGTGGCCGACCGGCGAGACAAGGACACGGTGACGGTGGGCGGCATCGTGGTGGAGGCCAGGCGCATCCGTACCCGCTCGGGGGAACCGATGATGTTCCTCACCCTCGACGACCTCGGCGGGGCCCTGGAAGTGCTCGTCTTCGGCAAGGCCCTGGCAGAGCACGAGGCCGAGCTGGCGGTCGATCGGATCGTGCTGGTGCGGGGCCGGGTGGACCACAAGGAAGCCGGCAAGACCTGCCTCATCGCCCAGACGGTGGAGATCTTCGCGCCCACCGACGAGCAGATCGAGCGAGCCCGCGCGCAGGCGGCCGCCCAGGCGGCGAGCGCCGCCGCCAACAGCGCCGCCCGGGCGGCGCCGCTGTGCTTCAGCGTGGCCATCGCCGATCTGCCCGAGAGCGCCATCGAAGATCTCACGCGCATCGCGGAGGAATACCCGGGACCCTCGCCGGTGCAGCTCGACATCCTCTGCGGCGAGGGTCGGCGCAGGCGCCGGCTGCACCTCGGCGGGCGGATCAGCGTCAGGGACACACCCGACGTGCGCGCCGAGCTGGCCCAGGCGCTGCGGGTTGGGGAGGATCTGGTGGCGGCCGCCACAGCGGCTCCCCCGGGGCTCGCCCAGGCGGCGATGGCCGCCGGCTGAAGCCCCTCCGGGGCGTCCGCTCAGCGCTTCTTGCGGGCGCCCCCGCCCGCCGGCCCGTTCTTCTTGCGCTCCCCAACACCCCGCTCGTGCAGGGCCTGGGCGCGCGCCACTTCCTCGCGACTCGGTCCCTGGCGGTTCTCGCCCGGGGTCTCCAGCACGCAGGGCAGGCGCTGGAGGCCTGAGGCGGAGAGGAAGGCCGTGCAGCCCTCCTCGCCGAGCTCTCCGGCGCCCACGTTGGCGTGGCGGTCGCGGTTGGAGCCGAGGGGGGTCTGGGAGTCGTTGAGGTGCAGCGACCGTACCCTGCCGGCGCCCAGCAGCCGGCGGGCCTGGCGCAGCACGCTGTCCATCAGGGTGGGGGTGCTGATGTCATAGCCGGAGGCGAACAGGTGACAGGAGTCCAGGCACACGCCGAGCCGATCCCCCTGGCCGCCGCTCTCGTCTCCGCCGGCGGCCTCCAGCAGGCCGGCGAGCTCCTCGAATGAGCGTCCCAGGGTGCCACCGGCTCCCGCGGTGTTCTCGAGGTGAAGCTCGCACCTCTCGCTCTCCGCGAGGGCCTCACGGATCGTGGCGCCGGCGCGGCCGATGGCCTTGGTCACATCGCCCGTCTTGGCGGAGCCCGGATGCAGAACCACGCCGGCGGCGCCGATCGCGGCGCCCGCGCGCAGTGAGTGGGTGAGGGAGGCCAGCGATTTGGCGCGGATGTCGGGGTCCTCGCTGGCGCAGTTGAGCAGGTAGACCGCGTGGATCAGCACCGCATCGACGGAGCTGGCGGCCATCGCCTCCCGGAACGCCGACACGTCCTCATCGCGGTAGACGGTGGCGCGCCACATGCGGGGGGACTGGTTGAAGATCTGGATCGCGCGCGCCCCCCGCTCGACGCCCCGGTCGATCGCCTTGGCCAGGCCGCCGGCGGGGGAGACGTGGGCGCCGATTAGCATGCTGGCATCCTATGAGGGTCCGCTTCGCACCATCGCCCACGGGGGCGCTGCACATCGGGGGCGCCCGCACGGCTCTCTACAACTGGCTGCTGGCGCGCCACGATGGCGGGGAGCTGGTGCTGCGCATCGAGGACACCGACAGGGAGCGCTCCACGGAGCGGAACGTGGAGCAGATTCTCGACGCGCTGCGCTGGCTGGAGCTCGACTGGGACGAGGGGCCGATCTTCCAGTCGCGGCGCTCCGAGCGCCACCGGGAGGCGCTCCAGGCGCTGCTGGATGCTGGCCACGCCTACCACTCGCAGGCGACGGCGCAGGACGTGAAGGACTACAAGCAAAAGCACGGCGCCGAGCGGGGCTTTCGAGGCGCGGAGCGGGACCTGGGCGCGGAGGGCGGCCCGCGGGAGGGCGCGGTGCGGCTGCGGGTGCCCGACGAGGGGGCGACCGTCGTGCGCGACCTGGTGCGGGGGGAGACGCGCTTTGAGCACGTGCACCTCGACGATCCCGTGATCGCGCGCGCGGACGGCTCGGTGCTCTACAACTTCGCGGTCGCGATCGACGACCTCGACGCGCGTATCACGCACGTGGTGCGGGGTGAGGACCACCTCTCGAACACGCCCAAGCAGCTGCTGGTGCTCGAGGCCGTGCGGGCCGTCGGCTTCGCGGCCGCCGGCGAGCCGCCGCTCTACGCCCACCTGCCGCTGCTGCACGGGCCGGACGGCAAGAAGCTCTCAAAGCGCCACGGGGCGGCGTCGGTGCAGGAGCTCCGCGACGCCGGCTACCTGCCCGAGGCCGTGCGCAACTATCTGGCGCTGCTCGGCTGGGGGGCCGGGGACGACCGCACGGTGCTCGACACGACCGAGCTCGTGGAGCGCTTCACGCTGGAGCGTGTGAGCCGCAATCCGGCGCGCTTCGACGAGGTCAAGCTGCGGTGGCTGAACGGCGTGCACCTGCGGGAGCTCTCGGTGGATGAGCTGACGAGTCGGCTGGAGGCATACCTGGAGGCGACGAATGTGGGCTTCGCGGAGGCGGTTCGTGCGCACGGGGGACGTGAGCGTCTGCGCCAGGCGGTGGGGATCAGCCAGGAGAAGATCCACACGCTGGCCGACTTCGAGCCCCTGGCGGGGTTCCTGTTCCGGGGGCCGGTCGAGGATGAGGCGGCACGGCAGCGGTGGCTTGCCGCGGAGGGCAGAGAGACGCTCGGTCAGGCGCGGGATGCTCTCGCGGACCTCGCGCGGTTCGACGAGCCGGGCGTTGGGGATGCGCTGGAAGGGCTCGTGGAGCGCCTCGGCGTCAAGCCCAGGCAGGTCTACCAGCCGCTGCGGGTGGCGCTCACGGGCGGCACGATCTCGCCGGGGATCTTCGAGAGCGTGACTCTGCTCGGTCAGGAGGAGACGCTGCGGCGCATCGACGCGGCCCTGGCCGCCGGATAGCTCGCCCGCGGTCGCGCCCCGAGCACGGTTGAGCGGTCTGAGTAGTTCTCCGACGCTTTGCCTCGGAATCTCACCGGATTCGCAGAGTCTGAATAGAAGTGGCCTCAACCATCGCCGACGGGGTGCCGATAGGAAGGCGACGATGCAGGCAACGGCCAAGAAGGCAAGACGCGGACCAAGGACGGTGGCGCAGGGCGGCGCTGGCGTGAAGGTGCGTGCTCTCAACGGTTCCGGCCAGGGGCCGGCGGTGGCGGTCCCGACCCAGCGGCGGACCCCCGGCGAGGGCCATGGGCGGCGGCTGACGAGCGCGTTCGAAGCGCTCGAGGCGTTCCCGGCCCTGGCGGAGTCGCGGGACCGGCTGCTGACGGTCGTGGGACGTGAGAACGTGGCCACCGCCGACGTGGTGAGCGCGGTGGAGTCCGACGTGGCGCTCAGCATCGCGGTGCTGCGGCTTGCGAACGGCATGGAGGGCAAGCGCGGCCGGGTGGACACGGCGGTGGGCGCGGTTGAGCTGCTGAGCGAGCGCACCGTGCGGGCGCTGGCGGCACGGGTGAGGACCTTCGACTTCTTCGAGCGCTCGAGCGTCTGGGACGCCGCTCCGGAGCGCTTCCGGCTGCACGCATTGGCCACCCAGCACGCGGCGGACAGGCTCGCCGCGGAGGTGGGCTACGAGCACCGTGACCGGCTCACGGTGGCGAGCCTGCTGCACGACGTGGGCAAGCTGGTGCTCCTGCACGCCTATCCTGGATATCCCGCCCAGGTGCACCGGGGGGCGCGCACGCCCGAGGACCGCATCCACCAGGAGCGGCGAGAGCTGGGCGTGGACCACGCGCTCGTGGGCGGCGTGCTGATCCGGCGCTGGGGGCTTCCGGGGACGATCGCCAGCGCGGTGGAGCGCCACCACAATGAGGACGCGCAGGGCGAGGTTGCGTTCGTGCGCCTGGCGGACATGCTGGCCCACTATGAGCGCGGCGCGGCGGTGTCCCCCCAGCAGATGCTGGGAGCGGCACGGGCGGTGGGGCTCGGGCCGGAGGACCTGCGACGGGTGATGTACGAGCTGCCGAGCTCAGGCGGCCAGCGCCAGCGTCACGTGGACCCCTGTCCGCTTTCGGGCCGGGAGCTAGGGGTGCTGCAGCGGCTGGCGGAAGGGAAGGTCTACAAGCAGATCGCCCACGAGCTGGCCCTCTCCACGAGCACGGTGAGGACCCACCTGCACAACATCTACGGCAAGCTCGGCGCCGTCGACCGCGCCCAGGCGGTGCTGATCGCCACCGAGCGGGGTTGGCTCTGAGAC
>Ga0335072_10008708_pt1 | contig 14680 bp, 18 predicted proteins | sample Lox_Sample_21_FD_206725 | JGI IMG/M metagenome (GOLD analysis project Ga0335072, IMG submission 206725) | Soil microbial communities from Loxahatchee National Wildlife Refuge, Florida, United States - Lox_Sample_2.1 | ecosystem: Environmental > Terrestrial > Soil > Wetlands | place: USA... | reverse complement strand
CCAAAGAGCTGGTCGAAGGGGACATTTTCCTGCTCACTTATTCAGGTCACGGCGGCCAAGTCAACGACGTTGACAACCAAGAACCTGACGGCTTGGACGAAACCTGGGTTCTGTATGACCGCGAACTGATCGACGATGAACTATATGCTATGTGGTCGCTTTTCCGGCCCGGGGTGCGTATCTGCGTGCTGTCAGACAGCTGCCAGAGCGGGATCATGACAAAGGAGATGTTCCTGAATCCTGCCCCGTATCTGCCGCACCTGGAGGCCAGGGTGCGCGCAAGCACGCGGGAGAACCTCAGGCCCAAGTTTCTGCCTCCTGAGGTGCAGGCCAAGATCTATAAGGAGCGGGCCGGGGCCCTGTATGACACCATTCGCAAAAAGACTCCGCGGAGGGAAACGGTCATTCCGGAATGCAGTGTGATCCTGATCTCGGCATGTCAGGACAACCAGATTGCGATGGACGGACGGAAAAATGGTGTGTTCACTGACGCGCTGCTGAGAGTCTGGGACAAGGGCAGGTTCGCAGGCGGTTACCATCATTTCCGCAGTGCAATTGCGAGCGCGATGCCGCCGACTCAGAGCCCAAAGTACGCGATCATGGGCTATCGCGAGCGTGCTTTCGAACACGAAAAACCATTCTCAATTACCGTAGGGCAGCATGCGGCTGCAGCGTGAACGTAACCGGTGGATTTTCTGGGGGCGTGACCGCCCCCGGAGATTCTAATCGCTAGCAGGAGGCGGACAGGGCGATTCGTCAGCGTCCAGGGCAAAGATGAAGAACCTAACACATGCCCTAGTGATGCAGGTCACTCCAGTCCTTCCAGTTCGTGATGAGATAAATGTGCTGCCCTAAACAACATGTAAAGTTTAAAGAAAAAATATGACAGTTCTTGTTGGTAGTCTCTGGGCGGAAGAAGAGGGTCAGGACATTGCCGAGTACGCAGTGATGCTAGCCGTGATCCTTGTGTGGTGGGCACGATGAGATTGATCGGCTCAAATACGAATACTGTTTTCTCCGATGTCGCAAGTACGCCGCAGTAGGGTGGTTGAATAGGAAGAGAGTTTAGTGTGGTTGCAGACAATTCTTGGAGGCATTGGAACCGGGCACTAGCTCAGTCTGGGAAGCGAATCACTAGCCCAAGGAGCAGGTATGGGAGCATGGGCGAAATTCCTATTCCGAGAGACGACTTCCCGGATCAGTGCAGATTTTCTGGACGCGCTCCTTGCGCACTACCCGAGACGTGACTTTCAGGTTCGATTGTCGGACGGTACTGTCTGGGGAGCGCAACAGCAACCGCATTTCACATTGGTTCTGAAGCGTCCGGGAAGTCTGCGAGCGATGTTTTCCTCACCCAGCGAACTCACGTTGGGGGAAGCTTATATTTACGACGACTTCGACATTCAAGGTGATCTCGAAGCCGCTTTCGACCTCGCTGACTACCTCCTTACTCGTGAGCGCGGCCCAGGGGAGAGTTTCGATCTCAGCGCACGGCTGGAGAAACTTTCCGAGAGCGCTCGCCCGCGTGGAGACCTACATCTTGTTGAGTTCGGTGGGAGCGTCCATACCAAGGATCGTGACCGGCAGGTGATTAGCTATCACTATGATCTCCCGACCGAATTCTATGCCCTGTGGCTGGATCGGAGCATGGTATACTCCTGCGCCTACTTCAGTAAGCCAGATGAAGATCTGGATTCCGCCCAGGAACGCAAGCTGGATTACATCTGCAGGAAGCTGCGACTGCGCGCGGGAGAGCGACTTCTGGATATTGGCTGCGGTTGGGGTGGGTTCATCATGCACGCTGCCACTCACTATGGTGTGCAAGCCGTGGGAATCACACTGAGTGTGCTACAGGCGGAGGTGGCACGACGGCGCCTGCGCGAAGCAGGCCTGAATGATAGATGCCGCGTGGAAGTTTCAGATTACCGCGACATTGACCATGTCCTGCAGTACGACAAAATCGTCAGTGTCGGTATGTTCGAGCATGTCGGTGAATCTCTTCTCCCGGAGTATTTCCGTCGAGTCTGGGACCTGCTGCGGCCAGGCGGTGTGTTCCTGAACCACGGAATCGCCTACTCGGCTACCTCCCGCAGACGAGGGCCATCTTTTGTTGACCGTTACGTGTTTCCCGACGGGGACCTGATGCCGATCAGCACGAGCCTTCGAGCCGCTGAGTTGAGCGGTTTTGAGTTGAGAGATGTTGAGAGCTTACGAGAACACTACGCCTTGACCCTCCACCACTGGGTCCAGCGGCTGGAAGCTCATCAAAAGGAAGCGCGTCGCGTCACTGACGAAACTACGTACCGTATTTGGCGACTCTATATGGCTGGCTCGGCCCATGGATTTCGCACTGGGCGAATGAACATATATCAAGTTTTATTCTCGAAGCCACTACACGGGCACAGTGGATTGCCTCTGACGCGGGCGGACTGGTATTAAGCCCCAGTCTAAGGCCCTCGAGGATGAGTCAAGGAATCCGATGCGGCATGGTAGTAGACATTCAGGGAAGCAGTATAAGGGAAGTGATAGAACCGTCTTTGACAAATCATCCTGTCATGTAGGTGCGCGCCATTGTGAGGTAGCGCGAAGACAAAGAGAGGAGGAAACACATGAATCGCTGTGCATTTCTCGGTCTTTCTCTGAGCTTAGCGGTGGTCTGGGTCCTCAGCGTGCTGGTACTCTCCTCGGGATCTATTGCAGCGCAGGCCGCGGTATCAGCCGGGCCGATTCCGCTATACGAAGTAAGAACGATCCATATTGCTCCATCATCAGACGACTTCGTGCGGCTCCTCAAATCCCGTCTGGAACAATGGGGCGCGGTAAGAGTCGCCGCGCAAGTGGAAGAAGCCGATGCGATTTTGAGCTGTGAAACGCAAAGCAGAATCGTAGTCGCGAGAGTGGTTGTAAAGGTGATCGACGCGCCGGTTGGGCTCGTGGACCGGCACTCTCAGAAACTGATCTGGAGCACAAAGAAGTCGACGAGTTGGGACAATAGGCTGGCTGACGACATTGTTGACCAGCTCAAGAAGGATCGCGAGAGGTCTTTCAGTAATTACTGAGCTCCGGTCTTGCCGGTCTGAAGCTTCTGTTCCGTTAGTCGCGCGGGGATTTGGGAGAGCCACACCATATCGAGGCTACCTCGCGTGTGAAAATTCGGGCAGGGACAGGACCAACGTGCTTGAACTCCTGAAGCCGGACATCAAGTTCTGCAGAGGTTCTTGCCTCTGTTATTAGCCTTCTTAATGTGTCGTAACGCTGTTTCAATTCTTGGCACACATCGCGCAACTTCGTGGCAGTGAAAAGTCATAGCGTACATAGTGCGCTTCGTCGAGCAGTTTGACTAATTTGTCCCAGCGTGCGCTGACCCAATGTATACACCAAAGTACTTTGTCTGTTTCCCAGCGAGAGCAAGTCGTTCAACTCGGCATAGAATCGAAACTGAGCTTGCTGCATGTGTGCCGCCTTGAGCACTCCTGCAGGATTGTAGTTTACGGAATTCCCCATTTCGTGTTCGGGCCGGTCGCAATACATCCTACCGTCTGAGGGAGGCAGGAACCGGGTCGCAATAAGGAAGGACAGCGACGGTGGCGACGGAGTTCGCTTCCGGCCTAGCTTTTGCTGGTTGCGGTTATTTGTATCTCACCTGCAAAAAGGGTTATTTTCGTTGGGGCAATGGTCACTGTGACCTTCGTCAATTGCTGAACGGCTGCCTGCCCAAGCAGGAGGTAGGGGCAGGCCATAACAGTCACAACGACGCAAACGGCGACTACCTTCACAACTGGGAACCGCCTTGATTCCCAATCTGTATCCTCAGCCAGCGCGTCGGTTTTTGTTTGTGATTAGGGTTACCGAAGCCCGTCACGCATATTCAAAGGGCCACAAACCGGAATCACGCGAGACGGGCGCTGACCTCTATTCGGCGCGGCCACCTGAATCTCGCCGCTAAAGGAGAACGCCGGGATTGAACTGCGGCGTACAATACTTGTAGCTGTAGAAAAGCCCGTTGGCCGGCAGAACCTCGGAATGTGAGGTTCCTGTCCGATCTTTCTATCTGACCCAGTTTTGGACCTCGTTCTTCAGGAAGACCAATCTTGGTCTCCCCCTGGTCCTGAGGAGGTGCCAATATGCTGGGAATCAGTTTGCTCTCGTTCTTGATTCTCACCTTCATCGGCGCAGTGGTTGCCGCTACCTACCACTACGCTTTTCGGTATCGGTTTCTCGATGGCAATGACGCTGTAATCGGGAAATTGATCATCGGATGGCTTGGGGCGTGGCTAGGTTCTCCGGTACTCGGTCACTGGCTCTGGAGGGTTGAAAACGTGTACGTCGTGCCCGCTCTGTTCGGCGCGATCGCGGCCATCCACTTAACGATTTTGACGGCGAAAGCACTGGCCCATTTAGCAAGCATGCGGCCTGCGGTGAAGGAAGAAGAAAAGGAAGAAACCCGTCCCGCAAAGCCCGCTATGGCGGCCTGAGAGGCCGCTGCGAACAGCAAGCTTCGCCCGCGTGAAGGAAGCGGCCATCGTGCCGAGGAGTAGAAGTATGCCTATGCGAAGGATTCTATGTGTTTCTTTCGACAAAGTTGCTTCGGAGAACCGATGCGGCAGTCTACGAGAAGCCGGCTATGACGTGAGAGCCTGCACAACCGTCCAAGAAGGACTGGATTTGTTGAGGCAAGAGGCCTTTGACGCGGTAATTGTCGGGCATCGATTTTCCGCAGAGGAGAGATACCTGTTGGCAGTTGAAGCGAAAGAGAAGTCGAACACGCCGGTTGTGCTGGTGTGCGGAGTCGCTCCAGATTACGACATTCCTGCGAGCAGCCGAGTGTATGCGTTGGAGGGAAGCATTGGGCTGCTGTCAGAGTTGTCTCGCTTGTGTCCCGTCGAGGCCACGGCTCCGCCGCAAGCAGCCTAAAGCCTGACGTGGATTGGCAGGAATCTGCGAAGGGACGATCGGTGCAGGATGGACGTGGAAGGTGTGACATGTTGTTTCGGGAAGAAGACGAAGATCTTGAAATCCTTCCGTTCGCGAATCGAGCCGAGGCCGGGCTGTCGCTCGCAGGTAAATTGGCCGCATACTCCGGTTGCCATGACGTAATTGTCTTGGGACTTCCGCGGGGTGGTGTGCCTGTGGCAGCTGCTGTCGCGAGTGCGCTCAAACTCCCACTCGACGTCTTTGTGGTGATCAAGCTCGGTACGCTATGGCTACAGGAACTAGCTATGGGAGCCGTGGCCGAGGGCGGCGTCCAAGTTCTTGACCTTTCACTTGCAGAACTCCTGGCGATTTCGCAACAGGATATCCAAGAGGCTGCAGCGGTCGGGCGCCAGGAACTTGAATCCCACGTAATTTCGTATCGCGGTGGCCGTCCGCCACTCGACCTGAAGGGAAGAACCGTGATTCTGGTCGACGATGGCATCGCGACCGGATGCAGTATTCTGGCCGCGATTGCCGCTATTCGCTGTGAAGGCGCTGCGCGAGTTGTGGTTGCAGTCCCGGTGGCTCCAGCCACCGGCTGTAGCGCGATCCAGATGGAAGCCGACGAATTTGTGAGCGTCGAACAACCGGAAATGTTCCTGTCGGTTTCGCAGTGGTATAGCGATTTCGCGCAAGTCAGCGACGAAGAAGTGCAACGATTGCTGCAAAAGGCCGAGACCTCCGTGGCGCGTGCGGCTTAAACGCGTCGAGGCATTGTTCGAGAGGAGGCAGAGATGAAGAGACATTTCTCGAACCGCGGCGAGGCGATATCCGAGGTGACTGCGGCTCGCGTTCTGGTGAGCAGAAAAACCGCGGTAAAAGCGTCTTTCATGACTCAAGTGGAGCGTCGGACTAATCCTCCATTCTGGCCCTTGCAAAAAGTGGAGGTTGGGAATCGTCCGAGGAAAAAGCAACCGAAACCCAGTCAGAGTGACATTTTGTTGTGACCTCTTTGAGTGGGAGGTGTGTTATGCCATCAACGATGAAGAAGCCGTCCAATATTAAGAAGCCTGCAAGAATGAAACGGAATCGAGTGCGGCGCAACGCCCGAACGGAAGCCAGGATCAATGCCGCAAGCGCTATCCGGCGAATGGGCGACGAATGGGCGCGTCACTGGAATGCAGGGGATCTAGATGGAGTGGCCGCAGTCTACGCCGAAGATGCAGTTTACCTTCCCCCCCATCATGAGGCAGTTCACGGGCGCGAGGCCATTCGAGAGTACCTGACGGTGCCAATCAGCCATGGTGTTTCTGATCTGGCCTTTGACGTCACCTATATCAAACAACAAGGGCCCATCGCATGGGATGTAGGTACGTACCGCATGACTATTCCGCAGAATGAAGACACCAAAAGGGAGGACCACGGGAAGTATCTCACCGTGTGGAGGCACATGAGGGAGAGGTGGCTGATTGCAGCGGATGCCTGGTCAAGTGATCTGCCGGCGTCAGTTTGAGCGAGGTTGTTGAGGATCGGTCTTTTGGAGGCCGAGATGTCGAGCATTGCTCTCCATCGGAGGTCAGGGAGCCTTCCTCTACCGTCTGCAGGAGAGCCCGCCACGCTACCCACACTGTTTGGCGCAGGCTACGGACTGTACAGGATTCGGAGAAGTTCGTTTCTTCTTTCGTTCGTGGGACATACTCTGGCGATCGCAGTCCTCTTGGTTTCGGCCAGGTTTGTGGCGGCTCACCGCCAAGAAATTCGTCAGCAGGTCATTGGCCTCGTCACGGACGTCAGCCCATACATCTTGCCTCCGTCAGCTTCCAGAGCCGGAGGTGGAGGCGGAGGGGGCGACCGCGACAAACTGCAAGCCTCCAAAGGAATCTTGCCTCGCTTCTCTCGAGAGCAACTGGCTCCTCCCGCTATAGTGATCCGCAACGAAAACCCCAAGTTGCCCGTCGAGCCGACTGTTGTGGCACCGCCAGAAATCCACTTGGCGCTGCCGCAGACAGGGCCGCTTGGTGATCCTCTCTCTTCGATTCTCGGTCCGCCTTCGAATGGCACTGGCTCGGGCGGCGGAATTGGTTCTGGCAGTGGCGGCGGGGTTGGCTCCGGACACGGGCCGGGCGTTGGTCCGGGATGGGGTGGTGGAATCGGCGGGGGCGTGTATCACATCGGTGGCGGGGTCTCAGCACCGCGTTTGATCTACGGTCCAGAACCAGAATTCTCCGACGAAGCACGCAAAGCTAAATATGAAGGTACGGTCGTACTGCAGGTCGTGGTGGGGAACGACGGAAGGACGCATGACATTCGCGTGGCCCAATCCCTAGGCATGGGTCTTGATGAGAAAGCCATCGAAGCAATTCGACTGTGGAAGTTCGAACCCGGTCGCAAGGATGGAGTGCCCGTGGCTGTGCTGGTCGATATCGAAGTCAATTTCCATCTCTACTAGTGGGACTCGTGTCCTTCACGAAGTTCCGTGCGTCAGTACCGTATGCCTTTGCTTGGCGCAATAAACCCCGCAAAAAAATCTCTACCGTTGCGTTTTTCTGAAGCGGCCGCCTGCCATCACCTGGGACGCTTCCCCTTTTCTGAGGGAAGAATCAACTGTACCAGACCGATCCGTGGCTTAGTTGCTGCTTTGTTTTTTCGACAAGCGCTCTGAGTTCTCTACAGATCGCAACGGCTCGGAATTCCCGCTGATCATGCTCGGCCATCTCTACCATCGAATGATCCTTGTGATTGCGATAGCGGCGCTCATCGTGCTTGATCAGTTCAATCTCTCGGCGGAGTTTTTCTGTTCGGGCCACGATTGAACTCTCTAGAGTTCGCGCATGGACGACTGTACTCAAACAGAAGGGATCGACGGGAACGACTCTTGATCCCCTTATTTCAGATTCATCGAAATATCCCAGGTCAGAGATTTCCCTTGGCATATAGAACCCGTGCATCTTTTCTTCTTCGACCCAGAATTCGCGACTATTACATTTCGGATTCGGACACCTCACGAGGGTGGTGATTGTCCCGTGGCCTTTCCTGCCATCATCAACGCGTCTCGCGTTCTCCTCAAGCACAATCCAAAAGTAACAGCCAGGACAAAGCGCGCACCATACTGCTGGCCCCTTTGTCATAAGCACACCATCCGACACAAACAAGTCTACTCCGTACTGCCGCTGTAAGTTGCCTTGATGGTGTGCGCGCCCTCTGTCAGCTTCGAAGTTGTGTACTCTGCCTGGCCCCGCTCAAGGCCGCAGTTTTAAGAAGCGTCGTGCCGTCGTAGAAACTGACTTTCCCGGTGATGGTGCCGCTGTACTCCGGCGTCACGCTCGCCGTGAAGGTCACAGCCTACCCAACCTGCGACGGATTCTGCGACGAAACCAACGTGGTCGTGGTCCTGGCTTTGCTCACCACCTGCTTCACAGCCTTCGAGGTGCTGCCGACGAAGTTCGAGTCGCCGCCGTACGCCGCCGTCACGGACGTGGTGCCCGCGGGCAGCGCCGAGCTTGGAAGGGACGGCTGCGGTAAAGGTCACCGTCTGCCCATACGTGGATGGATTCGGTGAAGACGTGAGTGTCGTCGTGGTCGCTGCCGCAGGTGTGAGCTTGTACACCGTTCCGCATCCGATCACTGATTGTAGGGTCGGCGTCCGCGCTGCGCTACCCCACTCATTAGTCCTTAGCAAGCTGAAAAGGCTGAAGTCCACTAATCTCTTTGGTTCCCTTTGCTGCGTCCACGAGTTCCATTTTCTTGCCGGCCCACCGGACGTAATAGGTCTTCCCCGCTTCCACTTCTATCCGAAGCCGTTCTTTTGACCGCAACATTGCGAAGGCTTCAGCCGCCTCGCGCTGACAGCGACTCCAATCGTTTGAGTAATTCCCACTTGTCACGTCGCGCCGTATCTTGTCGGCTTCCGGCGAAGACGGCTTCGGAAGAGGGTTAGGGCCGCACATCTGAAGCCATACACTATCGCCGGTTGGGCCGCTGCCCGAAGAAGGCCCAACCATCCATCCACCTACTCCACCGCCTCCACCGTTGGCGCCGGGCCGCGTGGGCAGGATAATTAGTACGCCTCCGGGTTTACTAGGTGGTGTACCAAACCAATTAGCAAGCGCAGCCAAGGTCTCATAAAGTGCGTTCTCACATACCCCCACGTCCTTCTTGCTCGCTTCGCCCACACGATTCCAATCCACTTTCCCACAACCGCAGTCTTCTTTTTCAGCCGACTGAACAACAGTGTCCCAGGTGTAAGTTCGTTTGGTCCCTTCGCACTTGGGCCATTGCAGACTAGGTGGGGAATGCCATCCGGATTGGGAAGAAAGATAAGAAAAAGGGGCCGATTGATCCTGAGTAGTACGGAAATTAAAACTAAAGGCCCACAGACCCTTGATGAAGAAATCAGCGCAATCTGGCGCGCTGAGAACTACGGCACCCGGCGCTACCTCACTTAATGCGTAGCCAGAGCTGGGCAGCGCGCCCAGAAGATCACCGTTGACGAAAACGTGGACGGGCCACTTCGGCCCCCAAGTTGTTGTTGGACGGTAAACGTAAATTAACGCCTTCCCGGTCGGTGGTGAAGTGAGGTCTTGTGCAAGAGCAGAAAAACTCAGTGCGGCAACGAAAACAACTAGAATTACAATAAGACGTCTCACTTTAAAACTCCTTTCTTGGCGAGATGGGAGATAACTGCATGTTCAATTTCACCCGAGTTGGCGGGAAAGAACTTCCCTTGTTGAGGGCCGCCAGTTTCTCCGCCGCTACCGTCTCGCCTGCCCGCGTGGCGGCTCGCGCTGTGTACGTCTTGCGCGCATTGCCGTTAGGCAATCCGAAAGTGTTTCTACTATTGTCCTGCGCGAATCCCAAAATCGAAAAAAAGCCTCCCAATGTCCGCCTGCACGGCATACTCTCCGACGGGGAGCGCCTTCACTGGTGTGAGCTTTACAATGCCCGGCCCTATCTGCTCGCTCCTCAACGCTACTACTGACTCAGCGTTTTCACCGGTCTCTGCTCCAGAGGCACGAAACTCCATTACATTGATCTCCCGTTGATCTTTCTTCATCTCAAATTTCGCGAGCGTGAGCCTAGCCCCAGGGAAGCCACGCCGAGTTAAATAATAGTCATAGAAGACGGGGCTGCTTTCGGCGGTCGCTATCTCCGCATGCGGACCTTCGAGCACTGCTTGTCCGTGGGTTGCCCCGGCCCCGAACGTCGCCGCGCCCGTCAAAAAAGCTTTGCCTACGTGGCGTTCAATCTTGGGTTCTTTTGATGGGAGCTTGGTGAGGCGGACGGAACCGTCAGGCCCCTTTGAGAGGAGGTATACCCCATCCGCGTGTGGCGCAGCGGGGTCGTCTGGGCTGGCAGAGATTGAGGAGGTGGCAATCGCGGTTGGTGGCGCCGGGGAAGCACGGCGCACACAGAGGGCTCGGGTCCGAATGCGGATGCCTGTTCCCCGTTCCCGTCCGGCGGCGAGACCGCCAATATGGAGAGAATACCGCTTGCCCTGGTTGAAGCTGACGAGCCAAGCCTCCTTGGAACCATTCTGCGTTGCGCTCCAAAGCTCGGAGGATGTCAAGGCAATGCCGCCCGCAATGTGGTACTGTTGGCCCAAAGACGACCAAGCAGTCTCTCGCTCGTCATAGATCCCTAGCAGTTCGTCGCTGCTCGGCAGCCGCCAATCGGACTGCCCGCCCAGGTTAAGGCCTGCACAGTATTTGTTTGCCTGGTCCCATTTCACATCGGAACCCTCGTCTTTTCGAGCCCACATCAGACCGCTTTCTGGATCTGTCCAAGTTTCAAACGAGGTAGATGCTTGAGCATCCCCGGGATTTTTCGCGTCATTAGTTGGCGACTGCTGAGCTGTTACGGTGATCGCCAGCGCAGCAAATAGCATCATTGCGGCAAGTAAAGTGACAATTCTGGATTTCATTTCGCATTCTCCTTGCTGTTTGCAGATGGAGGTGCGTTCCCCGAGAATTCGGGCCATTCGCCTCAGGGGGTGTGCGTCTTAACGAGCGGGGTGCTCTTCGGAGAGGCCAGATTTTTACCGCACAATTTTATTGGTTAGAGTTATTAAGTGTCAGTGATGCCGCGCACATGCTCGTCGTCGGAGGCCAGTACTCCTGTACTTTCCTTTAATGGCCCCGGAAGAACCGATGATTGAAACTGCAAAGTTCCGCAAGGTCCTGATGGATTCACCAGCATTTCCGCCAACACTTTTTCTTCTGGGGTGAAATGCTTCCGTTCCTTCCTCATACGTTCGCTCCGTTATCTTAACGGAGGAACGCTTTCTCCATTTCCAGGTGAGGCAGGACAATTTTCCTATCCACCAGCTGGAGGCGCATGCGTGGTATCAGAGAGACTCGCATGCGTCCGGCTTGTGTTTTGAACGCAAACGTTCCCAATTGAACCGTGATCAAGCGGGGGCTAGAATTGTGTTGTGGTGCGGGAGGCCAGATTTATGCACCACTACAAGTGCTTATACCGCGTCTGCAATAGACCCTTCTCGAAGATCCCGACTCTTTTCGGACCCCAACGAAGAAAAAGTTGTCTATCCACACGCCGCGGTAGCGAAGTAGTTGAGCAGAGATGGCTCCACTTCGTCGCCACCATGCAGAGCGCGGGAACAAATCGAGGGTCCGACCGACCGTGCCATTCGAGAACATGAATTCCGCATGCTACGCGTGGCCCATCGGCATGCAGGGTGAAGGTGCCTTATGCCAAAGAAATTACGAGAATTCCTCAGTAGTCAAAATGTCCCTTATATGACCATCTCTCACAGCGTTGCCTTCACGGCGAAGGAAATCGCAGCGCTTACACACCTCTCCAACAAAGAGCTCGCGAAGACGGTGATCGTAAGAATCGACGGCACAATGGCCATGGCTGTCCTCCCGGCTTCTTATGACGTCGATCTTGTCGCCTTGCGCGCTGCAATTGGCGCGAAAAGTGTGACTCTCGCAAAGGAATCAGAATTCAAAGACCGGTTTCCTGAATGCGACATCGGTGCCATGCCGCCATTCGGCAATCTGTATGGCATGGCCGTGTATGTCGACGAGAGCCTTACCAAGGATAAGGACATCGCATTCAATGCCGGTACCCACGAAGAACTGCTGCAAGTTTCGTACGCGGACTTCGCACGGCTAGTCAATCCCACAGTTTTGAGATTTTCTGAACTGCCGGATCTGGAGTCAATGGGAGCGTGGCATCTTTGATGTTTGAAAGGCTTCTGGCTGTGTCGAGGCATTGGCCAGTCGCGAATTTTTGTGATCTCCAACGCTGCAGACTGCGCCAGGAGCGCTGTTCCATAGTGGGTCACTGGAGGTCGTCAATGATTCCAATTCCGCTTCCTCTAATTGCAGGCATCATCGTTGTTCTGTATGTCCTCAGCGCGATCAAGATCCTGAGGGAATACGAGCGGGGTGTGATTTTCCGCCTGGGAAGACTGTTACCCAACGCCAAGGGACCAGGAATCATCCTGGTGTTCTACCCGGTCGATCGCATGGTACGGATTTCCTTGCGCCAAGAGGCGCTTGAAGTGAAGCCTCAGGACATCATCACCCGTGACAATGTGACTTTGAAAGTGAACGCAGTGATTTTCTTGCGCGTGATTAACCCGCGTCAGGCGGTGGTCGAAGTGTCCGACTATGTGAACCAGACCTCCCAATTTGCCCAGACGACATTGCGCTCCGTTCTTGGCGAGGCGGAATTAGACGAGTTGCTCGCGCATCGAGACAAGATTAATTTGCGCCTGCAGAGCATTCTCGATGCTCACACTGCCCCTTGGGGAGTGAAAGTGGTGAATGTGGAAGTCAAACAAGTCGACTTGCCGGAATCGATGCTTCGTGCCATGGCAAAGCAAGCTGAGGCCGAGCGCGAAAAGCGTTCCAAGATTATCCACGCGGAAGGAGAATATTCGGCGGCACAGCGGTTGGTGGACGCAGCCCGCCTGCTGGCCGAGGAACCGGTTAGCATCCAATTGCGCTATCTGCAGACATTGACGGAAATCGGAGTAGAAAAGAACACAACTCTTGTTTTCCCCGTGCCTGTTGACATATTTTCGCGCATCACTAAAGTCGGCGACAAAGTTTGAGACCACAGCCTCAGGCGCGACTTGACAACTCAGAGAGCGTTTCACTGTGATATCGAGGCATTTCATTCGGCGGGGCTGACCCGCCTCAACCGTGAGCCAACGTTCGTCCAGCTGTGACCGGGTGCCTCTGAGTACAATCTCAATGGTTCGCTGCCTCGAATGTAAAAGATGAAGTACTTATATGCTGCAAAATTGAACTCGAGCCCGCATGCAGCGCCTGCGATCGCTGCAACAAAAGGCCAGCACATGGCCAGCCATCTGACTTGCCCGGCCGCGGCCCTGCTGTCCCTCAGCCACGTCCGTGGGAGAGGCAGCCGGTCGTCGCCTGAGGCATCGATCTGACCAACGGTCGCACCCAAATGATGCAAATCACAACGTCAATTTCGACGGTCATTCTCCAAGTTCAATGGCGTTGTCCGTTGTATTTTGCCACTCTGGCACTCCACTTACCATTCCCGTGTGGCAAATCACAATGATTGGTGACTCGACTCACAGACGATACGAGAGCAATGTGCGATACGTACACGCACGCTCGCAGCTGAGGGAGCCCCTCCGGGCGGCGCGAGTGCGAACCAAACCAAGTCGAATTACCGAGAGGTGCCGTGCGTCACGGTTTCTTCTTCCGCGGGTAGTCCGGATGGACTGGAGGCCAAGTTTGAGCCCGACTCTCACCCTAATCAGCGACGGCAAGAAGTTCATGTGGGACGGTCGTCTCTTCGAAACCCAGGATGCGAGCTTACGCGAGGCAGCGGCATACGAGAAAGAGAACTTCGAAGTCCGGACGGTGGAACGAGAAGGTCAGTTTCTGGTCTACACCCGAAGAATTGTGAAGGAGCACGTGTTGACCGAGACCTAAGAAGGCACTCAGAAAGGGATGTGCCAGATGGTGGTTAAGGCCTTCCCGATTCAAAGCGATCCCACGCTGCTGGCAGAAATTCGGCGGTATGGGAAATTCGACACGACAGGGTGCTATCAGTGTGGGAGTTGCACTCTGTCTTGTGAGCTGGTCTCCGATTCAGCCACTTTCCCCCGAAAGAGCATCCGCTACGTGTTGTTTGGCTTGCGGGCACCGCTTGTGCGCAGCCTTGATCCGTGGATCTGCCACGATTGTGGCGATTGCTCGTTGATGTGTCCTCGGCAGGCAGAGCCGCGGATCTCAATGATCACGCTGCGTCGCTTCCTTACCGCCCAATACGACTTGACCGGAATTGCGTCCAAACTGCTGCAATCAAGGGCATGGTACCTCGGCTCTCTGATTTCAATCGCGGTCCTGACGTTCGCACTGATCGTTGGCTATCACCTGTGGCATGTGGGTATGGCGGTGAAGGACTTCACCAGTACGCCATTCGGCCTCGACCACATGTTCCCGCTGATTACGTACTACACACTGGCGATCGTGCTTCTCCCCTTGCTCCTGCTCCTGTCCCGAGTATTCCGCATTTGGCGGCTCACTATGGCCGGGCAGAACATTAGCTGGTCCACCTATCTGCGGGAAGCCTGGGTTTATGTCTACGAATCCGTGGCTCAGCCGTTGCTGCGCAAGTGCCCCGAACATCGCCGGTGGTTTGGACATGAAGTTCTCGCAGCCGGGACGGTACTGATGCTGTCAATAAAGGTTTTCGGTTTGCGCTGGTTCCAGACGGACAACATTTATCCCATATATAACCCGCAACGTTGGCTCGGCTA
>Ga0335072_10008707_pt1 | contig 14683 bp, 16 predicted proteins | sample Lox_Sample_21_FD_206725 | JGI IMG/M metagenome (GOLD analysis project Ga0335072, IMG submission 206725) | Soil microbial communities from Loxahatchee National Wildlife Refuge, Florida, United States - Lox_Sample_2.1 | ecosystem: Environmental > Terrestrial > Soil > Wetlands | place: USA... | reverse complement strand
ATCTGATGGGCTTTTGTTTGTCAGCTCGTAGCATTTGGTCATTTCAAACCACATATGGTTGACACGCTCCCTGTGCTCCTAAGAGGCTGGCTGGACAGCAATGCGTCTGCCTACGCGAGTGAAGGTTTTGGTGGTTGGTTGCAGGTGATTGTATGTAGGAGCAGTGCAATTCCACCACGGAGAGTGTCACGTGACGAGGCTTGGCACTTAGGTTTGGCACTTAGGTTTGGTGCTTTCAACAATCTATGACCATCTATGGCCCGCTCCACACTATACTTGGCCTAGGTGTGGGCCGTCCGTTTGACCGGCCTGTTAGCAACACTATCCCGTAGCTAGAACCCTTGCAGCTTCTGCAGCTGTACCTGGATCGGTAATATGGGAGGCATATTGAAAGTAGGAAGAAGACGAGCACGTTGGAAAGGCAGAGACTCGTCAGTAAAGGACGCATTGTGAAATTATCTTGTTGTCATTCTCTCTCCACACACTAGAGAGAGATAATATGCTGCGGGAGGCAACAGTAATTGCTGAAACAGGGGCCGCTTTGGTAGGAAATCTCTACGGGAGGGAGCTTGCTTCGGATTCAGAAGGTAAGTTATGCACAAGCCTTGGACTCTGGCGTGCACAATATGGCAAACACACGGCACTTTGGGATTGTCTTCCAGTTGTCTACAGTGGCCTACCATTCTTGTTGCTATTTGTGTTCTTTGTTTGCCGAGGTTTCTACACGAACCCGCCGCCCGTGCTTTTTTATTCCGATTCTCCATCATAAACAAATAGCAAATCTTCTCTCGCTCGTCATGCCTTGCCTACCTTTTCCACTTTGTCCAACCCAATTCAAACCCGTGAAAGGGTCTCCGAACGAGCTCAAGCTGATTGAAAGCTCTCATACATTCTACGCATCGGACTTGGTTAACCGTCGCATAAGCTCTCAGCTCACGAGCACACCTTCACGATGCTTCCAACTCAGCTGCTAGCCTTTACACTGACACTAATTGGAACACCCTATTTCTTCGCCCAGGCCCAGCCACCTGCGTCCTGCGATCCTCTGACAGGTAAATCTGCCACTCTCTCCCGTGGGCCCCAAATCAAGCTGAAATCTACCGCTAGCCACATGCCCTCCAAATCCAGCCCTAGCTACCAGCTCCTACTTCGTCGACTTTACCCAACAGCGTAAGATCCCTGCGAAGTGGACCCTTACCGAAGGCGAACATGTTACGTACGATTCTAAAGGAGCCAAGTTCACATTCGCTAAACGTTTCGATGCGCCGTCTATATCGTCCGACTTTTATATTCTCTTCGGACGCGTTGAAGTCGTTATGCAGGCTGCACCAGGTGTCGGTATTATCAGCAGTGCGGTTTTGATGTCAGACGATCAAGATGAAATCGACTGGGAGTTCTCGGGCAATAATTTCGACATGGGCAGCGGTAACGTCCAGACCAATTACTTTGGCAAGGGAATAGAAGGAAACTACGATCGGGGAACTTATCCCTCTGTGAGCTCGCCACAGACACAATTTCATAGCTACGTCCTTGATTGGAGTACCGAAGCACTGGTATGGTCTATTGACGGGTCGGTTGTCCGCACACTTGCCAACAACAACGCAACCAGCGGCTCATATCAATATCCCCAGTCACCAATGGTTGTGCAATTAGGACTTTGGGACGGTGGCGACCCCAGTAACGATGGTGGCACCATAGAGTGGGCTGGAGGATACACTAACTTCAGCGATGCCCCTTTCACAATGTATGTTAAGAGCGTCACGGTTACGAATGCAAATCCATGCTCCGGTGGATACCAGTATACGGACATGAGCGGCAGCTATCAGAGCATCAAATGTGTCAGTACGGGCGATTAGAGCGCGAACTCTATACGCCCCTATCAACCTGAGGGACTTACACAAGCTGGGCAGTGTTGTGGTATCGTCAGTCGTTCCCGACTCAAAGCAGTTGCCTCGTTCACGGCAAATTCTACTCTCTTATCAAGTGCATGTACCATACAATCTTCAGCTATCACAATCCTAGTCCAGACATCTTCCATTTCTATAGTATCTTCATCACCGTCGCCCACGATATCAAGGGTGATGTCAAGCTCTTGGTGCCTTTCCATTTTTTTCCTCGAGACGTTTGCGGACGCCATCTGGAAGGTTACGTGGGAAATAGGATGAGGGGAAAGGTGACGGGAAAGGTGACGGGGCAAGCCGGGATGTGTGGTTGCAGCAGTTGGAAGAGGGAGAGTAAGCCTTGATCAACAGGCTTTGGTTTCTCCAACAACCGGACATCGCGAGGACGTAAGTGAAACTTCAAGTGGTGCGCCGCAGACGACGATTGAAAAGTATAACACTATGACTAGTGGACCGAGGACAATGGAAGGGTAATGCTGCACGTCTACTTGCCGTACCGCACGCCGTTATTGGTCAGTGAGATCCTCTGGCTGCTGGTGGGACTAGGGTTAGAGGGAAGCCGCTGGCAGGCGTTCGGTCAAATAGCAGCACGCTGTAGAGCACATACCACTCAATTGTGTATTTCCGGTACAGTCCAGTATGGTGCGGAAGGGGGTATTGGGTCTGGTTAGAGTCCGGAAGGTTCCGGTAAACAAAATATGTATGCCTCCGGTCTGCTTGTGGTTCCGGGGGAGGGGGAACATGTGGCACAGTGGGCCACAACGGGATAGTAGATCGTTGCAGCTGACAAGTGCAAAATCCCTGCCAAACATGGGGAATGGTGGGAGAAGAACGAGGGGCTTAGCTTGCGGCAGAAGCTAGTAGCTCCCCTTGAGCATGAGCATACCGCAGGGCAAGATGGCATGGTTATTGTCGTTGTGAACACATGGATCAAAGGGATGTTCCCGGGAGATATTTTAAAAGTGGGGTAACCCATGAAAGAACGAGGGGGATTAGCCGCAGTCACCCGTGTCGTTGGATCTTGTACCCAGGCACTGGAACGCTAGAAAAAGGCCATGTTTTGTCTGAGAAGCACGTGTTACTAAACGAACCACTATACAGTATTACATCACACACAGATCAAAGCAATGCGACAATGTTCAAATGCTTTCGCAATTCAAGCTTAAGCTAAGCAGTAAGTTTCCAATTTTGGAAGAACGGAACGAAGGTAGCATGCGGTAAGCAAAGGGGTATCAGCCAACTCTCCTCGCGGAACTCTGCGAGTTCTGTGTTTTCCTCTACGCTGTTTTGTCACCGGATCGCGCTGCCCTGCCCTTTTCAGACCACGGGAAGTGTGCGACGGGAATGATGAAGAAGCTATCAAGGAAGCACGATTAGCGAATGTTTGACGATGCAAGATCCGGCCAAAAGTTGGGGTTGGGCGTGACGCAGCTTTCCGCGTGCGGTGCAACAAGGCGAAGCATGGATCAGGGGCCACGTACCTGTTCGAAGTGTCTGCGATACCTGCCAATGCATTGTACCAGGCAAGGAATGCAGCTAAAAGACCGAAGCCACCACCAGCCTTGATCAGCGTTGGGTCTGGTGCACCATTAACAAGGTGGAGGTAGCCAATCCCAAGCATCAAGAAGGCCAAGTCCAGCGTGAAGAAGAGCAGGAAGAACGCGACGGTCGATTTCAGCGTGCAGATCAAGAGGATGAAGGTGAAAATGAACCAGCCCTAAGCGCAGCGAGTCAGCTGTTGAGCTTGACTTACGCAAGGGGAAAAAGGGTGGGAACGCACCATCAGGTAGAGACCGATGGAGTTGGTGACACCAACTGCCTTGTCTGCCGTTTGGATCGAGGTCAGAATCTGAAATCCACCAGGGGTTAGGATGATCGCGTATGAGATCCAAAAGCCGCCATAAGATGAGAGCGCCGTAGCACCGAAAGTGTTGCCCACAGCCATTTCCCTGGAAGAAGTCAGCGTTCCCATCAAAATGGAAAGGCGGAAAGGAATTTGAGCGAGCACGTACCACATGCCGGCAAGGAGCTGAACAAGGCCACCATAGCCAAAAGCAAGTGCGACAACGATGTTGGGGGCTGTGAGACCGCGAGTACCGACGTTGATCAAGCTGAGGACGAAGGTTGTCAGGGCGAAAGCGGAGAGACCAAGAGGTGCGGGATTGGCGAATTTGCGACCCTCGACACTCTTGTAGAGACCGGGTTGAAATTCACCGCCGAAGGCTGGCAAAGAGGCCATATCGCTTGTGCGTATGTGGGCGAGAGGGCCATAGCCGAATCTGGCAGCGGCAGCGGCAGTCCTCTTCTCCTCATGCGACATGTTTTGGGTGGCCTTTTCGATGTCCGTGACATTGCCGCCGTTCTGAGTTGGGGCAGCGTTGTCGCTGTTGGTGTAATTGTGAGTAGAAGTAGCCATGTTGGAGGCGAGTGGGTATCAAACAATAACTATTGAAAGATGCGCGACTACGGAAACGCCTGCGAGACTGCCAGGAAGGGTCAGGACTTATTAACAGGCGAAGGGCAACGGGGGATGTCCGGGTGATCTTATGTTCAGAAGGAGCTCGATCCACGAGTACCGCGTTGTACTCGACTTGCCTATGATATCACGCCAGTCTGATGCGGAGATGATTTAGCTTACTGCACCATTGGCCTCACGATGCGATGTAACTGGCTGCGTCCGATTCGAGGGTGCCGTTTTCCATTCAACAGTTGGCTGTGATCTCCTCGATCTCCTTCTTAGCCTTGACTCGGCAGTGCTCGGCCATGACGATGCCGTGGGCATCCCTACCAAAATCTTATGCGGACATGGCTTTCTCGGCTAGAAGGATGAGAGGCGTAGTACTTGCGGTCAGTGCGACCTGGATTTTCAGTAGCGTATACCACAGCATGTCTTCCTTCCGCAAGCATCCAGCACCCTTTTTACAGGGTAGCGAGGCAAGGGTAAAGTAATTTGCTGCATGGGTCCTGACGACACAATTCGTCATCGGTCATATGGGGAAGGTCAGGGTGGCAAACCTGCTAACTGCAAGCGGGAGGTGGGGAAGCTTGGGAAAGATGCCTTTTTTGCGACAGGCCCCCCAACTCACGAGCCTTTTCCCTTCTAGATGGCTACCGGCCCTCACCATGTCCTCTTGAATGCGGTTCTCAGCGATCCTTTAAGCCGCGTTTGCCGTTTGAGATTCCGGTTACTGAAGCAGGCTCGCAATTCCCAGGATAGGGCCCCTACGTGGTAGTAGCTCTGTCCTGAACTCGCAATCTTATTTGACTTGATACTTCTCCACAACACCAGCAACTTTGTCACACTTCGGGTTCCTCGACTAAGTACCTTCAGCGGGTCGCTATTTGTGCCTGACCTCCAGTTTCGGTGGAACGGGATCCATTGAATGTGCGGTAATTTCTCCGCTGAGGGGGGAAGAGTCGGGGAGAGCCGGAGAGGGCCTGGATTACGGCCGCTCGGCCAGCCAACCAATCAAAGCTCGCTTCTTGATTTGCCTCCGATCCTTCCGCTTCAATAATAGTCCTCTCCAACAGACTCTTCTCTTTCCTTTCATGACTTTGGTGCATTCTCGTAGACACCGCCATTTGCATACCTGATCCTTTTAATCTCACCTACCATATTTTACCGTTTCGCTTCCTTGCCAAATTAATTGTGATTGCTTTTTTGTTATCATTCTTCTGATGTACCCTGCACTTGTGCGACATGCAGTTTGCCAGAGCGAATTGCAGTCCACAGACCGCACCTACCATCTGCCGCATGAGATACCGCTAAATCCACTGGACAGCTCCTTCGTCGCTTTTGTGCAACGTGATCAAAAATGTCTGCTGCTTTCCTTTGCCCCGAAGTCTTGGTAACTGATTTCTTTCCAACCACTCTCCCCTGCATGGCATTTCGCGCCTGCAGGCACCCTCGTCCTAAGGCGAAAAGTAGCTCGGTGAGGCCGGCTGCCTTGCCAGATTGTCCTGCCTCGCCAGATTGTCCTGCATCTCTTATCTTTTGCAGACGGCAGGTTACACAGTCATATCTCGCATGCGCAGTTCAGCAGGTGGCTCGGCGTCAACCCCCGATAAGGACGTCGCTTGTTTTCCATACCTTCACTCCCCAAGCCAGATCTTTGCTACAACTCTGTGATGAATGGTTGACCAGATCTGAGACGCGTTGTGGCATACTGTCGGTTGTCCACAAGTTCATCTAGAAACGAATATCAGCACTTCTGAACTGGTGGTTAGGACTTTCATGGTTGGCAGGGAGCCTCGTACGAGCTTCAAGCAACAAATGATTCCACAGTGCAAACGAGAAGTCTCCGGATTGGACCATCAAGTTGATCAGAACTACCATCAGCCGCGAGTTGCTTCGACTTCTCACCTAGCCATGGGATGTGACTCACGTTTTCACACGATCTTAAATGTGTTCGCAACACCGTTCTTCTACAACTGTCACTCAAGATATGGCATGGATCAGTATGACGTAGCGAATGCGTCGTCGTCCTCGCCGAAAGAGTTCGTGATGTTGATGCCACACCCATTTGGGTTGAACTGATCTGGGTTGATTCGTATGTCCACAACAAACAATCATTGCTACTTCTTCCGCCAGCACCGACAATCTTTCTCCGCCATCCAAATCGACGAGCGACATCACAGGCCTCCCGGAACGTGTGGGCGAATGGATTTACTCTGACTTCATGAAGTCGTGCAAGACTGGCCCTCACAAAGAACCCAAGAGATTTTAGAACGACCATTTCTTTTTCTTCGCGATCATTGCAGAGGCATACTCTCAATGCTATTGTGAGCGCCGCAATAAATGACCTCGACTGCAGATCTTCAAAGCAGGGATCCCAACAAGTCGTACAAAAAGCCTGGCCTGGCGTATAGGCTAGAACTAGGCCGGGGGGTTAGGCCTGGCCTGGTAGGGGCCTGTGTGGTGTAGCCTAAATGCCTAAAATAGAGTAGATCCTCCCCTAATAGGTATAGATCGGGGCATGTGGCGCTCCTTCGTGTAAATTGCGTTCCCATCTCTTCTAATTTTCCACTTGTGTCCTCCTTTGTGTGACTGCATCGGAGGATGGTCGATTCAGGTGATTTGTATGGTCCAATGGAGGTCGATAACGACCTCAGCACTGCCCTGAGTACCCAAACCCTTGCGGATAGGGACATAGTAACCCCCTAGTTCCTCGGCAGACATCCTACTTAGAGACCCTTCGAATGCTGGAGGTTCCTGAGGGTAGAGCGCAGTGCCACCTTGTACTCTGGACAAAAGGCGTCTAGGATCTGGGACCATGGGGCCGAATACCTAGCGCTCGACACACCGCAGCTTGACAAAGATTGGAAATGCAACCGTTGCAATAGAGGGCAACATGAACGCCGGCAGCCTCAACAGCTTGGCAGCGGTGAGATGGCCGAATATCTCAACAGCGGCTTAATTGTACATTACAGAGTATAGCCAATGAGAAAGTCACTTCTCACCACCTGTCACCGGATTAGGGAGGTGCTAAACCCAGCCCTACTAGGCCAGGCCTAACCGCTAAGGCCTGGGTTGTACGGCCTGTTGGGATTACTGCTTGAAAGATGTGGGCAACGCAGTCGAAGTCGACGGGGAACGCAAAGTCGGCGAAAGTAGAAATGTCAATGGGCCACTCTCTATCTTAGAAGATTCTCGTCTGGTGTCAGGAAACACATTGCGCAACTTCACTGTGAACAAAGTACTTCCGACAACGCATATTCACGCATGAGCGGCAATTTTCCACCTCCAGCGCCAAGGACGTCCGCCAAACAAGACAAAGACTCTGTAAGTTGGTATCATGACATTGGCGCTCCTAGTCATGCTGACGCTGACGTTGCTCTTTCACCTACAGGTCTTCCGATTCACGCCCTTCACATTCACAACCGGTCTGCCGATAGGAAATGATGAGTTGAAAATGGAGCTTAAGAAACGAGTCACTATCCTCCCTCCCATTCGAACCTCTCCTCAACATCGTCGCACTCATAAACCACCAAATCAAGCAGTTAACGGATGTGGTCGAGACACGCAATACACGCATCCTTTTCGCGCTACCTTGCAAGAGGTTCGCTGTCGCTGTCTTCCAGCAGTTCCCCGAGTGCATTGTTCGGGTATTCCCCAAGCGAGAAGACTTCTACAGCAACTGGAAACGCAAACGCAGCATGTTGCTCCTTTCACAGCCGACCGCTGACTAGATGCTGTTAGACATCCAATACTGCCATGCATGTGACATGTACAAGAGCAGCAGAGACGCAGACTCCTCTGGCAGGAAGCTGAGCGAGGGATTGGCGTAGTGCAAAAATTTTTCTGAGGCGGCAGAGCTTCATTCCAGGTGGCTGAGATACAAAGAGATGTCCCAACAAGTGGTGCACAAGGGCTCAATAACATGCGAATCTCGCGTGGTCACGTGAAGGTTCCCGGGTGAGCACGGCTTTACCAATGAGAGCATTGCGGGGACGTTCGGAGTCTTGGCTGAGGATCATGACGTCTACACTTGCTGATCAAACCCCTCCCTTCGTCTAAAGATGAAGAAGACTGAGAAGGCAATGGTGGAGAGAAGAAGATGAAGTAGAAGAAGGATTATGAGGGCGATGTCCAAGCTTGCAAGCCAACACGAGGGACGTTTAAGGGTCAGTATAGTCATGATCGTTTGCTTCAAGTCCACTTTTCCACACAGAGTTTTCTGCCTGGTTCCCTATGATTCAGAAGTTGCTACTAGGTTTGCTACGTTACCTGCTAATGCGGCTCTTGAGTGCGGAAAGCGCACGGATGCACGATTCCGTCTTGGGGGGACACTCAATTCCACACGGTAAGGAATGAATAACCGATGGCTGAATTGAAAATGCTAGCACACAGCTTATTCTACCATGTTCCTTGCAGCCGATCGCAGCGCAACACGCGACACAACTTGCACGGTCAATTGACAGATTCCATGAAGAGGCTGAAGTCGATGTGCCCAGACGGCTAAAGCTGCTAGTCAATGCGGGCCACCAACCTCGTAGATTAATTGACGATCTTCCCCTCGAAGGTCTACCTAGAAGGAGACCACCTGCAGCCGACTCTATCACCAACAAATGGGAATCTCACAAATCAAAAATTGGCGCAAACGGTCCAAATTCGGCAACTGCTGCTAGGGCCAGATGGAGGAAGGGCGGGAAGCCACAAAAGCCACGTCGGAGTTCATCGTCCAGTCCCCGCCCGCCCGTTCGGGGCTGGGACCCAGTCTTGACCCATCAAGCGGACAATATCCCTGCCCGATAGCTTGGTCCGCTTCGTCAAATTCGCCGCGAAAAAAGCTCCTCCCGCTGTCCGATAGCCCTTTCCAACTCACGATCTGGCAATCTTTGTCGAATTGATCGAAGTCCCTGGCCGGCTCTTGCGGCAGGAGATTGCACGTTCCCCCCTCTACCTAACCGTGGTCAGCCATAGCGCTTTCACGTAAACGCTTTGCATGGACAACTCATCTTGACGTACTAAAGGACCCATCCCCTCCTTCAAAGCGCCGATTGACTCACTCTCGCCAATCCATGCATAATTCCACACTCGCATCATGATCAGATACCAGGTTCCCACAAACCAGCTTAACCCTGAGCAAAGTCCTCCATCTCCCTAGTACATTTAGACCTTGATGCTGTCTACGTGTCGGCTCGGGACCCAGCTACGTCCGGAAGTCAAACGCCCGGCCGCATGCCTGGTTAGCACTGACTCTCCACCCGACTGCATGTGCGATGTTACGGTCGGTTAACAACCGATGCAATCAAGGTCGTTCCACCGTCTGTCAATCTTTGTCATAATCGTCCAAGAAAATCCCTCCCTCCCCCCGGTCGATTCGCCGCCGTCCGATTCCCGTTAGTAGGGGGGTTGAGAACTCGCCTTGAAGTTCCGTACCATCTCAGCTATATCCTACCATTCTCCGCCTCTTTCCCCCCAGTCTTATTCAAGAGTCCGGCGAAGTGGTATACCCCCCCGTCACCTCCAGTCATCCGGCATGGAATCGCTCCCCTGGCGCCAATCGACATATTCTCAGACTTCAAGCGAAGACTCTCTATATCTACCCATGGACAACCATGGGTCAAGCCGACGTCGACCATTCTCCGAATATATTCCTAACCAAGGCTTGCCCTGTGCACCACTCAACAATAACCAGACCATCAAGCGTTGGAATGGTATCACCCGCGAAGCCATTAACTGGAACTCGCTCCCTCGAGACCCAGAACTCTTCCATCCAACAGGCAACTGTCTAGTGTATCTCTATCCCGCTGGTCACTCCCAGCGTGGGCCTTCTTTCCGCATACCTTATCACATTCTACTATCCTCAGAGTGCCAACCTCTGGTTCAACAGTGTCTGGTATCCATGCTGAATATTTCTTCCCCCGGCCATATCGTCTCGAAACCTCTCGTTTATGGCAGTGTCAATTACTCAGTATCGCAAGATACTCGCAGTTACCTATATCTGTATCCACCGGAAGGTCTCTCCCGAGCCGAGAGCTATTCATATCACATCACTACACGGAATTTCTTCGCTTGGCTGTTGGGAGTCCCGCTTGTGGGTACCGATCCAGTGTCAGCATTATTAGATCTCAAGGCTAGAATGGATATATGGCGGAACCCAGATGCGAATAACTTCAAAGCCGTCTTTGAATATGCGAGGCAGCAAGCATATGGAGACTTTGAGGAAATACAGATTGAGATGGACAAACGGAGGGAGATGGAGAGGAAATCAGACACAAATTCCGTGGACCCTTCCGGGGATGTGCAAACTCATGATCACCAAAGGCGTCACAATACCAGCAGGGTCCGGAGAAGTGACAGCTTGGGAAAGGGATTGAGGAGCAGTACGTCACGGCCATCCAGATCACATATTGCTTTGCAAGACAAGAGATTGAAAATGGCCCCACCACACAATCATCAGAGACGGCAATTACCAAGATTGGCCACTTTTCCGATTACGCCAGCCGTGCCGTCTACTGGTGAGATGGGCGGAGCAGTCAGACAACTCCGCGGACCATCGAGAACTCCGTCTCTCCCCTCAGTTTCCACTATCCAAGCGAGGGAAACGGTGAAGATGTATCGGCACACAATCAGCTCTACAAGTAGTTCGCTTATTTCGCCAATCACACCGCCTGACAGTAGCGGGACTGATATGGCCCTTCAGCGTCTGACAGGACCTCCGAGCACTGACTCTGTCCAGAGTGTTTCCAATACCCAATCAAAGGCGAACAAGAAAAAGCATCGCGTATCATGGGCGGACAACAATCCAACTGTCGCTGAGACACGTATGTCACAAGCAGACCTGACCTATCCGAATATGCGAGGAATAGGCCTTCAATCTGCACAAGCTTCCTCTTCTGCAATCAACCTTGGACAATCGAAGCAATTGGCAAGGAGATCGCTATCCTCATTGCCATTGTCGTCGCATCAAGTTAGAAGGGGTTCGATAAGAGCATCAATGCCAGCATCTACAACAAGCCTACCGTGGGGAGATGGGATCCGCGTGGCCAGGCCGATGAGTACAGCCTCTCTCGTCAGCATTCCCAACATGTACCAGGCCAGCACGCCCGCAAAGCTCGAACGATGCACCTGCTGTGGCAAGATGCGGAGACCTAACTCTCGCCGCTCCCAAAACTCCCAGCAGCCACGGCCAGCATCAGTGCGTTCGATGAAATCTTTTCGCTCAACCAGATCCTGGAATTCTATTCGCTCCATCCGCTCGTCCCTATCTCTCTCTTCCATCCGCTCCTCCCTATCTCTCTCTTCCATCCGCTCCTCCGTGTCCCTGAGCAATGTCCGCTCCTACCTCTCAAGAGGCAACGCCAAGAAGAGCTTCGCGGACATTCGGGCTAGCATGAAGGACCGCCGGGCTTCATTCAGGGCACGCCTGAACAGGATGAACAAAAACCCGGATCCCGTAGTCGGCAAGGACATCAACATTGCAACCGAACCCACTTTTCGAGAAAGCTGCAATCCAACTGACTATGTGCCTCCCAGCCCTAAACGTGGCTATCTGCACTTCAGCGTAAAGGCACTCAACTCGATGCCCGTCGAGCTCGAAGCTGAACCTCTACCAATGAAGACACTACCTGAGCTTGCCTCAGGTGACACAAGCCCGTGGTCCCCAGACTCGTACTCCGACGGGACCGATGCTCCATATACCCCTCCAGAGGGCCAACCTATCACGATGACGACAATCCGTCCAAAGGAGATTTACACTTCACAAAAATACCGCCACCAGTCGAAGCCTCAGACTGCCAACATTAGCGCTACTTTACGACCCGACAATGGCTCTGGCCCGGAAGACTTGGATCAAGTACTGAGCATCAGCACGCCAGGCGGGTTCCAGGTCGACTTTGTGGATACACTGATTGCGCAGTTACAGCAGGCAGGGATTGGTGGAGAGAGTGACTGGGAATGGAAATAGCAAGGGAAAGGGAAGTGGAAGGCTACGGATGGTGAGTGTGAGGAAGGAGGAATTTGGGTGGAAGTGACGAGTAGTGTAGGCGTGCCGAGGCTGGAGGTTAGGGCAATAGGGTAGGGGCGATGGAATATTGGTCCTCGACTATCAGGATAATGGAAGAACTTAGACCGATAGGTGGACACACTAGACTTAAGAGCGTACAGGAAAACTGTCTTGGTTACGGATAGATTGCATGAGCGAGGGCGCTAGGAGTTCGGCTGTCCATGGATTTCAGACACGGTATAATGACATGGCGAGACCCTAGGCACTACTAGAAACCTGACTTGCTGGCTTCCTACTTAAGGTAACTCAGTATGGGTTTCGTCGAATACCGTCTTCTCATCGCATACACGCAAGAAAGCGTAAAGAGCATCCCTCCTCACGAGAGACGCCAGTTGCTTCTCGGAATCTCGGCCACGCGCTTTGTAGTCACAAGCATCCACACAGGTGGGAAACTTGGAACATCGCTCATAGACTTGCAACTCCAGCACGCGAGGTAAGTCTAGTCTAAATGCAACCTTAAGCTCTCTCTCCCACCTCGCATCTCGTTTTCTCCCTCTGCAATCTCTCATACTATCCGCTGTCAATCACGGTTGTTTGTCTTCCCATCCACTTCCACTGCGATCCTATGCTTCGTACGCATTCCCCTCGTCCTCTACCAATTCTACTATTGCCGCTACTCCGCCGACCTATGACTCTCTTTTCGAGAGGATGGGTCGTAGACGAACCGCCGAAGATTATCAACCAACGACCGAGAAGAATGGCTGAGTCCCGAGGGCCCATAAAGAGGAGGATAGTAAACAACATGCGAAGGACGAGCTTAGTGCTGGATACAAAAAGAACCAGTAGGAGGCCTTAAATCAGTGGATAACGTGGGTATCCGAATCCGACGACTGGTTTAGTCTAAGGCCTCCCAGCTCTCTTTTCGTGCCAGAATAACTAACCGAATCAACGCAGTTTCAACTCGGCAAAGGGCCATTCCTGCCTCAGAGTGACCATGCAAGAGCTGTCCGGCCCCTAGCTATATGCTCGCCAACCACTTCGCCAGTTGGTACTGCAAGTCACGGGCCAGCTGGCTCTCACTAGAGACCAGAACATTCTCCGAACCCCTCCAGGCTGTTCAATTCCCATCAAAGCTGTCCTGCCTGGACCCCTGCGAAGTAGTGGTAGGACCACGACCTGACCTAAGCTTTTCCTGGTAAGCTGTCATTGTCGTTGAGGGCTTCCGTGAACATGTCAAAGGAAAAGATGCCTTTGTCCCAACACCCAGCCTGCCTCTTTTGAGTTGGGAGTGCAACGCCAAGGCCATGATACCAGCTGGGACGAAGCGAGGAAGACGTCCGATGACACCGAAGGAGAGGCGGAGATTACGAAGGCTCAGATCCACACCGCAAGCAACTTGGAGAAATCCTAGAGCACAAAAGCTTCGCGAAGGTACTGGAACGTCGAACACCAGCCAGGGTCCTTGTCATACAAGTCCTAATGTCTGATCCTGTAGCATGTCCATCATATGTCCAGTCTCCAGATTCAATCAAGTATTCAGGTTTCTAGTGAGTCTCCTATAAACGTGTCTCTGTCTTCTAGCCTCCCTCGCTGTGCTTCTCTTCCTTCTCCCCTGCCAGCCTTGCGGCATATATCGTCTATCCCTTCACACTATATTGCCGATCTTTACATGCTATCACTGAGCTAGGAAATTCTATCTGCGACTAGATAATGAAACTCAGTCATTGAGGAGGTGGGTGGGGAGGTGGTTGAATATAACCTGATTATGGGCTCTTTTCATCAAACTTAAATTCGAAAAAGGAAACACGCCCAGATGTATGTCCCAGAACCAACGTCTCGTTCCAGACGGTAGCACAAGTCGGCCGGTAATCGGGGGGAAGCCAAAGAATATCTTCTGTCCCTTTCCTTACCCAGTTGCCTGTTACAAATAGAGGGTGTTGACATATTGGAGAATGACACATATCGCTGGAGGAAAGAGAATGAACCTCTAGGACTCCCATGTTTGACTTGAGATGTCGACCACAACTAGAGAAAGAAATGGCTTTGAGTATTGAATCGTGCGCCAGCGTGTGCCGCTCCGCCCCCGTCCTGGCGTCCCAGAGCCTGACCGTGCGATCATCCGAGGCCGACGCGACCAGCTGCCCGTCCGGCGAGAAGGCGACGGCGCGAATTGAGCCTGAATGGCCCGCCAGCATGCGTCGCTCCGCCCCCGTCCTGGCGTCCCAGAGCATGACCGTGCGGTCGCGCGAGGCCGACGCGACCAGCTGCCCGTCTGGCGAGAAGGCGACGGCGTTCACCCAGCCTGAGTGGCCCACCAGCGTGTGCCGCTCC
>Ga0335072_10008706_pt1 | contig 14683 bp, 20 predicted proteins | sample Lox_Sample_21_FD_206725 | JGI IMG/M metagenome (GOLD analysis project Ga0335072, IMG submission 206725) | Soil microbial communities from Loxahatchee National Wildlife Refuge, Florida, United States - Lox_Sample_2.1 | ecosystem: Environmental > Terrestrial > Soil > Wetlands | place: USA... | reverse complement strand
GTTCCACATTCTGCGATTACCGCAGCGGCCTTGGCGCAGTTCCAGCGCTTTACGACTCCCATCACCGCGAGGCGTTGCGCGGCAAAGGGAGTCCGCAGCAGGCTATTGAATCGATCCGACATGGGATCGCCAGGAGCCTGAAGTGCGGGATAGACATGCAGGATTCGTTCACCCAACTCCTGCGAACAGCGCCGCAAATAGTCTGCTATTGTTGACGGAATATTCATAGCTGGCCCTTTCTCTGGGGTGAGGGACCTGTCCTCTGCGTTGCGCGGGCCGATACGCGGCAATCTTTCGAGCCGGCACGCCCAAGGGGTGAGCGGCGCCCAGCCTCGCTCAACGACCTGGTCACGCCTCTGGGGTGAAACCAGTTGGCGAAGGAAGCCCCGGAATGATGGAAGATGCCGCGAGAGTAAAACCCGTGCCGACAACGAAGGAGACGTCTGTGGGCAGCCACAAGGACCAGGACTTAAACGCGCCTTGTGGTTTCTTCAATCGAGAGAGTTCGCTGGAAATGGCTTCCAATGGACCGAGGTGCCATCCTCAGGAATCTCGATCTCCTTCTCCTTTACCGCCATTCCGATCCACTTCAAAAACTCGTCCTTCGTCCCGGCCACCGCCAGCGGACGATATCCCAACCCGTTCAACGGCTGTATCCGGCCCTGCTGAACCAACTCGCTCCAAAACCAACTGGCCCAAGTAGGATGAACCGGTAGTCCGAGCCGCTGTGAAATCCGGTATAAAACAAATTCAGGATTGCCCCGGCTCAAGATGATCCTGCCGACATCGGTATCGTCGACCATCTGCGCTGAGAGCGCTACCAAGTGGCGCACGCTTCGGCTTCTGCCGGCGACGGTTAGCGTACCGCGATACACCCGGGGATCTTTTCCCAACGACACCCTACGTTCGGCAAGGCCGGGGCCGCAGACCGTCAGCCATTCTTGGCCCGCGATCGCCGCCCAAATGGCCCCGATGTCTACATCGCTTCCAAACACCGAGACGAGATGGCAGACCCCTGACACTTCTTTGCCATCAGATGGCTCCCCGATGAAACGATCCAGCGCAACGCGGATCTTCGTCCTCGTATCCCTGAGCTGCTTTTCGAACTCCAGCCAGCCAAAGCGTTCGTGAGCGTTCTTCATTGGTATCGCCCTCCGATTCCCTATAGCGGCGACGGTCGGCGCGGGGTCTGCTCGCATCCGCAGAGGGATGAGCTTTCATTCAAGCGTGCCCGTCTCGCCGGTCGCGAACACGACGGAGAGTTCCTGAACGAAGCGCTCCCGCTCACGGATGATGGTCGTCCCGTCCGCCTCTTCTTCAGTGAATTTCGTTGTGACCTTTTTGCTTTTCCACGCCGCGATGTGACGTTCTTCGCCTGAGCCAAAGATGCCGTTGATGAGGCCGGAACAGGCGACCAGGCCCACCTGACCGGCGTGCAACGGCGTAAGAGGTCTTCCGCCTATCACAGTGGGTTCTGGCGCCAGAATTCTTGCGGCTTGACGGGACGCCAGCGACGTCGGAATCAAGTCCTCCAGTTCGTCGAGCGGCAGTCCTTTGAACGTCAGTGTCGCCGGCCCGGTTGGCGGAACGGCATATGGGTCGTCGCAGGATTCGGGCAGCTCTGCAAGACGTTCGTATTCACGTCCGAGCGTAGTGAAGAGAGAACGGCCCTCGCTGATGTTCCGGTCGCGGAGTTGTTCGCGCTCGCGCCGAGTGCGCCGGATGCCGGCAATCAGGACCTGGCGATAGCGGACCGATTCCGGACTGCCTAGGCGAAAAATCCGGCAACGCTTGAAATGGGAGGCCAGAACCCGGGCACAGTCCGCCGCCCGGTCCGCCGGAATAACGAAGAGCAGCACGCCGCCGGCAATGAGCCATCGGAACGTGTGGTTGAGAAAGACCGCCTCCAGCCGTTCCCGAGCATTTGGTGAAAGCGCCCAATCGTAGGGCGGATTTTCGTAGACGAGTGAAAAGGATTCGACTGGGCAATGGGTTTCAAGGCAATTGCCCTGAATGATCTTCGTCATCATTGGGGCGGCTTGTTCAGCGCGGTAAGCGTCCAGCTCAATGCCGTAGCGCCGGGCGCTCGAATCCCTGGTGATGGCGGCGAACGCGATGCCTTCGCCGACGCACGGGTCCAAAGCGGAGAACGGCTCGGCGGAAAACTGCACGAGGCCCCGGATTCTTTCCGCTTCCCTGAGCGGCAAAGGGTAATAATTGCAGCGAACTTTTGCAGCGAGGCGGGACATGGAAACTCCTGAAATTCAAAAGGCCCTGGTGGTGGTGGCGTGTATGACCGGATCTACAAACGTGTTGATGGGATGCGGGAGTGGCGCTATCCTGAGGCTCTGTGCCCGGCCTCGCCAAATTCATCCAGCCCATGCTGCTGCTCCGCAAGGAGAAGTTGCCGGAGAGCGAAGATTACCAGTATGAGTTGAAATTCGATGGGTATAGAGCCCTCGCCATCAAAAGCGGCGGCAAGATACAGCTCCGGTCCAGAAACGACAACGACTTCAACGCACGGTACCCCGGAATCGTGAAGGCGCTGGCACCGCTGCCCGATGACACCGTCATCGATGGCGAGATCGTCGCGCTCGACCCCGAGGGCAAGCCCTCATTCAACCTGCTTCAGAACCATGGCTCCTCCGGCGCGCCGATCCACTTCTTCATCTTCGACCTGCTCGTGCTGAAGGGGAGAGACGTGATGGGCAAAAGCCTCACGGAACGACGCGAGCTGCTGGAGATGCACATATTCCCTAAGATGGAGGAGCCGATCCGGTATTCCCCAGTGCTGGAGGCGGGCTTGAAGGACCTGATCCAGTCCGTGAAGGCGCAAGCGCTGGAAGGGCTGGTGGCGAAGCGACGGGATTCCAAGTACGAGCCGGGCCTTCGCTCCGGCGCGTGGCTCAAAATGCGCGTGAATCAAGGCCAGGAGCTGGTGATCGGTGGCTACACTCCTTCGGCCAAAAACTTCGATGCGCTGGTGATCGGCTATTACGAGGGGCCCAACCTTATATATGCAGCTCGGACGCGCAACGGTTTCACGCCGGCATCGCGGGCGGAGCTGTTCAAGAAGGTCAAGCCGCTGGAAATCAAAGAATGCCCCTTCGCCAACGTGCCAGAAAAGAAAGCTGGCCGATGGGGCGCGGGCCTCACGGTAGCGAAAATGGCCGAGTGCCGGTGGCTCAAGCCGGTGTTAGTGGCGCAGTATGAGTTCGTGGAATGGACGGAGGACGGGCACCTGCGACACAGCCGTTTCATTGCCCTGCGGGACGACAAGAAGGCCAGGGACGTCAGGCGGGAGGCGTAAAAGTGGCTACCACAGGATCGGCTTACATTGAAACTCCCAAACCAACAGACGCACCGGTGAAGACCCTCGGCGACTTCCTGAGCGCCTCGGGTGCCTGGCACGCGAAAACCGCGCGCAAGAACCGGGGGATGTTGAGTGACCTGTGGTATAGGGGCGTCAGCAAGCACTACGAGCATCAAGCTCCCGGCGTTTACAGAGATAAGTTCTCCGCGCGAGCGAAGCATCTTGAGGTTGGTGGCAGCGATATCGAGCGAAAGCGGCTATATCTGGAGCGCTATATGGTCTCCCAGTTCCAATCCGCGGGGGCGCCGTTTCTTGAAGGGCTCAGCACAACACAAATCTATTTTCAGGCGCAGCATTACGGCTTGCCCACACGACTCCTGGACTGGTCGACTAATCCCCTCGCCGCGCTCTTCTTCGCCTGCAGTGGGAACGGCGGTGAAGACGGTTTCGTCTATTCGATGGATGCCGGGAAAATCATCCCCGATAACGCAGAGGTGCGTAAAGGCGAGAAGCTCTACCAGACGGTCATGACGATGCGGAACAAATACGTCGAAAGCGCGGTCGGCCTCTCCTTTTGGGATGACCCTCCCGAAGAGCGAAACCCCTATATCCTGCCCGTCAGACCGGACGGCATGACTGGCAGAATAGGCCAGCAAAGCTCCTGCTTTACTCTGCACATGCACGAGGCGTCCAGTGCGAGCAATTCCACAATGAATACGATAGCCGTCGACGCCGGCAGCAAGGGAACGATCTTGGAAGAGCTACAGCGCCTGAATATCAACCAGTTCACGACCTACTACGATTTGGATCATCTCTCAAAAGAGATCGTAGCGACCTGGGGATGCTGAGTGCCTTCGGCCGCGTTGTCGCGGCGCCACGGCGGTTGATCAGAATCGACGCGTCAACGTTCCGATTAAAACGATAACCGTGCGGGAATCGTGTAGCCCATCGACTGATAGACAATGCCCGAATTGCGTCTATTCCAACCCCGGGCGTTTGCTGAACATGTAGCCTTTGGGCCCGTTCCACGTCTGCCGCCGTTTCACGATCCACCGCTGAAGTGCTGTGCCCGCGACCCGATAAACCTTGCCGTTTGCCACGACTTCAAACACAGTCCCCAAAGTGGGCTTCGGGAGTCCCACCGCGCGCTCCTTCTTCGCTTCCACAACGAACAGATGAGCGGCATCGTACGTTGAATCAGCGAGCAGATCCAAGCTGTGGCGGCGCCCATCCGGGTCGGTGACGGTCACGGTGCACCATCTGCCCACGGAAAGCAGTATAGCGCGGATGGAGAAGAAAGGGCGAACACTGCAAAAAATCGGTCGCTTTCGCCTCTTCGCGTCGCCCGTTCGATTTTGCGTGAAAAGCCGACGCCTCGGGCCATTTCCGCCGAAAATGGCATTATCCCGGCAAGTTGGCCGGAGGAAGGGGTGCAGCCATGTCGAATCGAGACTCAATTCGTGCATCCGAGATTGGGGACTGGTGCTTCTGCCGAAGGGCCTGGTATTTGACGAACCGGGGGACTCGGCCCTCCCTCTTGCAGATCGAAAGGAGACAGGCCGGCACCGCCTATCACGAGCGCCATGGCCGTGCCATAGTCCGGCCGAGGAGAGACATCAACGCCGAGAAACTGGTTCTCCTTCTGCTGGTGCTTTTGGTCGTCGCCTGTTGGCTCACATTACGCACAGGCTGAATGTATTCCTATGCTGTTCCTCATCGCGATCATTGTGGCGGTAGTGGCTTGGTTGCTGGGGCGTTCGCGATTTCCGCAATCGAGCTTGGCGCTGAAGATTCGATGTGCGGACCTCGGCACTATCTACCAGGAACCCGCCCTGGCTTCCACGCGGCACGGACTCATCGGCAGGCCTGATTATCTAGTTCGCGTCGAAAACGGCATCGCACCGGTCGAATTGAAGTCGGGGAAGGCTCCCCGATCCGGCAGACCATATGACGGGCACTTGCTTCAACTGGCGGCATACTGCCTCTTGGTGGAGGATGTCTGCCAAGCGTACGTCCCCTTCGGCATACTCGAATACGAAGATCGCAGCGTCTCCGTCGAATACACGTCCTCATTGCGCGAGGGCCTGCTGAACCTCCTTGAGGAAATGCGAGCCGCCAAACGTCTCGGCGAGCTTCACATCAATCACAACTCCCCTGGCAAGTGCCGCTCTTGCGGCTTCCGCGACGTATGCGGGGAAGGCCTACGTTGAGCAGCCAGCGAAGCGGATATCGGCACCGATTGAATACCGCGTTGTTCCGCTGCGCGAGAATCCTCCGGGACGCTATCGCGAGCAATCCGGAACTCTTCCTGCCGGTCGCATGCCTATTTGTTTGGCAGTTGACTGCGGTTGCGGCGAAAACATCAGTGCTCGTATGCGCGGCCTTGTCCACTGCGCTCCTGATGATTTACGCAGTTCGTGTGCTTGGAAGGACCGAGTGGCTGCGGCGCGTCGGCTGGGCATCGCCGCGCCAAGGATTCTGGGCTTACAGCTTCATCGCCGGCATTGCCGCTGCAGGCGGAATATGGTGGTTTGCCCGGATTCTTCACCAATCGCTGGGAGGCGTTCCTCCCGCACATCGGGTCCTCTTGGCTAGTTCCTCTGGACCAATGATCGAAGAGTTGCTCTTTCGCGGCCTAATCTACTGGCTCCTCTTTGAGGGCTTGAGGCGCGTAGGCGTTTCAGTCAGACTGGCCATCTGCGTTTCTGTTTTCCTCACCGCCATCGCCTTCGCGTTCTCTCACAACGACCGGCATGGCCCACGCCTCTACGCGACAATTCTGACCGGCGTTGCCTTTGGTTGGATGCGGGCCCAGTCCGATTCCACAGCGGCAGCGACGGTAATGCACGCCGTCTACAACCTCGCGCTCTTGTTAGCCGCGATGCTTCCGGTGGCATGAGCCGTCCGGTCGTCGTAACCCGGGTCTTCTTTTTCGGTCCTATATGCTCTTCGGAACCGGCAGGATCCTCGATGCCGTATAGCTTTTCCACACGGGCATTTGTGATCGACACGCTGCCCAAGGGCCACCATTTTCCTGAACCAGTTATCCGCCGCGCTCGGAGACAGTCCCAGCTCGTCGCACGCTTCACGAATCGTCTTGCCCTCGACAAAGACGAGACGGCGGAATTCCGGCTTCTTCGACTGCGTCGGATGATTGATTCCTCCACGGAAGCTGCGGTCTAAAACGAAACTTCGTTGGCACTCCGGATTTACGCACCGCCACCCTCGGGTACCCGAACTGTTGCGGCCTCTACTTTGCGTTCTTCCGCCGCAGAGGATGCACGCCGGGTTGGTTACGGCGGCGCCGACTCGATTCCTCGCGAAGATCAGGTCGAATAACGCGTTCAAGAGGTGTTCATGGCACTCCTGCCGATCGCGCGCCCATACAATGAGAGTGCCTTGCGCGTCCGGAGCTGTAACCGGAAATTTCCGGGCACCCTTGTACCGCCGATTTAGGCAATGGACGAGCGAAGTTGCCATTTGTGGATTGAATTCAAAATTAAAATAACTCACCGCTGGACCTCCTTCGTGCTGCCGCAGTACGAGGCCGGCTGCTTTCCACTCTCAGAATCGGGTCGGCCGTTCCCATAAGACGCCGCGCGAATCAACCGGCCGGGAATTGGTTCCGCCGAGATCGACACAGCCTTGATGGAATCCGGTGCAACGTCAACCTCAAACTGAAGCTCGGGTGTGCAATCCCAATCGCAGACATCACATCTCCCGCCACATCCACTGCAGACCATGAATTCCTCGTCGAATCTCTCGTAGGGCCCGCAATCCAGGCCGTGAGTCTCGACGGACGTCGCAAAGCGCAAGTCTCCGGCTGGCGAGCCGCAATCCGGACAAGCCATGGCGGTTCCTCCTTCGATCGAGCTGCGTCATTCACATTCAGTGCGGTGGCGACAAGCTCGGCCAACCTGCTGCCACCGTTGCCGTTTCAGAACTTCCGTGCAAGCCGCTCTTCAAGAAACGCACCCAGCTTCGCAGTGGCCTTGAATTGGGGTATCGGATCGAGTTCTTTGAATGCGGATGTGAAAGCATTGGACAGGCTCCACAGGGTCCGCGGCCGAAAATCTTCATACTGCGGCTCGAAGTAAAAGTCATGCACGCGCCGGGCGAGGTGCTTCGGGACCTCGAGTTCGCTTTCGATAAACGCCTCGTAGACGATCATCTTCGCTGAGACGTTGCTCAGTTCCATGCTTTGCCAGGACTCCACCTGTTTCTGCATGGGAGCGAAGTTGCGCTGCATCCGATCGACACCGACCGAGATGGAATCGACGAGGTTCAGGGACTTCGAATGCTTCGCGAGGACCGGCGTGAAGTCTCCGCTGAACGCCATATTCGAGCAAACGAAGACCCTGTATCCACAGGTGAGCGCCAGGCGCATGCTCTTGTCGTGCGAATTGCGAAGCCCGATGGAGAAGCGTGCCCCGTGCATCTCGGTCTCCAGATCGAGCACACCGAACATCTTCATGCCATCCGGCGATACTGCGTATTCGTCGTGGACCACGCCGATGTGACGGAATCCAAGCGTCTCCACGAGAGCCTGGACGATTTCGTGATGGGGTACGGGTTGGTGGGTTGCCGTTGCCTGCGGTGTGGGAACGAGGGCCAGTTCATCGCGATTAATGGTCCGGCCCGCGTACCCGATTAGGGTACTGGTTTCTGACATATTGTCTCCTGTGTGTTGAGTTGTTGGGTTCAAAAGATGTGCCCCAAGCTGGCCCTAACGTGCCAGGCCAAATGCGGGGCACCTAAAACGGATCGATATTGACTACGCTTGTGCTCCGAGCGGAGCCGCTCATGCGGTCAGTCCCGCCGCAATCTGCGACGTATTCGTTTCCAGACCTTAGGTTCCGCTCGGAGAGCGACTAAGGCCCCGCTGGTCAAATTGAGGAAGCCACCGTGATATGCCATCGGCTCGCACCGAAAGAGACGGCTGAGCAGCGCCAGTGCATGGTTTGCCAGCGCCTGGTTAATGAACGGATGCTGCCGCTCCAGCGCCTCGGCGGCGCTGCAGCTGGGTTGCTGATCGTCGTCGAGTGCCGGATCGATAATTTCCGGGAAGAGTTCTGAAACTGCCCGAAGCCGACAAGCTTTATGTTTGTTGGCACGATTGAGAGGCTGCCCCAGCACGAACTGCCCAGTGTCGGCATTGTTTCCAATGTCAAGCCAGTAGCCAATGCCGCACCATGTGGCGCTGACGGCCCCATGTATCTTTGCCCGAGCGGCGCGGCTGTCCACGCAACCGATCACGAGGTCGAGATCGTTTTGCAGATCGTGCCCCGTTCCCAGATGCTGAGGGATGGCCTGCCAGTCCAGTCCCCAAAACAGATTCAGGCGGTTGATCAGGACAACGGATTTGAATAGCCCAATCTCGCTCGCGGAGAATGGCTGGCGGACACAGTTTGCGGCCGAGATCCGGTCCCCGTCGATTACGCTGACTGCCAAGCCGGACGGGTGGCCGCCGGCGATCAACGCCTGGTGAAGATGTGGGAGCCCGCCGACAAGGGCGCTGCCCGTTCCCCCGCAACCAACGACCGCGACCTTGATGGTCCGCCGAAGTAGGTAAGGATGAATGGTGTGCACTCAGTCCTCCCGGCCCTGGACGAAGGCTCCCAGTGTGTCGCCGCTCTTGACTAGAAACTCCACGGGGAATTCTGCCTCGCTGCCTGCCAGGTCCCGCCACAATCCGAGGAATCCCTCGGGATGCGCCGTAAGGCGCGCGCCTATTGCGGCATGGGTGAACTCACTGCCGAAGAAAGCCCTTTCCCACGGCTTCATCGCCTCAAGGCACAGCTTCCCCGGAGCGCGCATGCTGCCCTGGCACACGCGGCCCGCCCCATCGCAGTTCCAATACGGCGCGAACATCATCGCGGTGTCGGATCTGGGCCTTTTATTCTCGGCTAAGGCGCGCACCGCAAGTTCCGAGCCGCATACCCTGAAGACCAGCGGCGGTTGGGGAAAGAGTTTCCCGCTCAGCGTTCGCCCATCGCTTGAGTTGCTGAAGAACATCACGCGGCGCTGCGGCCTCGTCCACCAGACCATCATGTCCGGCGTGCGTGCGAGGACATTGGCGGGAAGAATCTCCCGCGCGACGGTCTGCCCGAGTCCTTTCGCCAACTGCCTCAGGAATTCAACTGTAAGCGGCTCGCCCGCACCGAGGTATGGCGGACCGCCATCCGGCGAGTCCTGCGGTTCGTGGATGGTCGCAAATGATTCCTGGCCGTCGGAGTACACCAGGATCGCCCTCGACAGCCCATAGCTCCGGTTCGATCCGAAATGTACGGTTTTCATCATGGTTTCTTTTCCTCCCTGCGGATCGGTTCCCATCCGGGCACCAGATCGAGAACGCGACGAGCAGCCAAAAGCGTGTCGATGGCGTCTTTCAAGCAAGCGAAGGCGCGTTCGGTGCTCATCGCGTCGGTACCGTCGAAAGGAATCAGCGGCCACGGTTCCGGAGTCGCTTCCAGCATCAATTGGCTCTCTTCGTCGAAGCACGCTTCGATCGCATCGCCCTGCTGAAAGATCGCTAATAGGATTGGCACCGGTGGATTGCAGTCGCAGAACGCATCCCGGATCGGTTCCGGGATCTCCGGCAGCCGTACGCGACCGGATATTCGATCGAGCTCCACCGTGGCTTTGAGGAGACGTGAGACCTGCTTACTCGGCCCCAGGCGGTCCATCAGGGCGTTTAACCCGCGACGGCTCAGTGGCCGCTTTTTCATGCATGGCGGCAGCAATTTATCTCGGTCCGGCAGAGGTGCATCATCCTGGCGCGTCCCGGGCTCATAGTCGTCCTCGAGGACTGAGAGGCGTTCGTCAGCATCGCGATCATCATAAACGCGGAATACGCGCCCCAAACCGTAGAGGAACAGCCGCGCAAATGTCACGGGAAGCTGCGGGTGTTCCCGCTCGCAAAGGGCGAGCGCCGGTCCGAGATTGGTGAAACCGCAAGACCCTGCCTCCATGTAGAGGAACATCTGCGAGCCGTCTGGCTCGTCCTGGGTTTCACACCATTCATGCGGATCGGTGGACAGCGTCACGGACAGATCGAAGGCGCCATCGACCGCGGTCTCGGTCGACCGTTCGACGAACCGATTCAAGGTATGGCGCAGAAAGTTGGCTGGCTCCCTGCCACACCGGGACCAATCTGAAGGGTTGCCGATCCCGAGTTCGATCAGGATGGTGGCGAACCTGGCGGCTGCCGCATCGCTTCCAAAGGATGAATGGCGAAGACCGACGCGATCGAGTCGCGGAACCGCCAGGCTCGGTCCAGGGGCGATCAGCCAGGGGGCGCGAGCCCGGCGGGCGCCTTCATGCCCGCACCCTTCCGGCCGTAAGTGTTGTGCTGAAGTGCTCGTGCAAGGATCTGGCAGGACTGCTGGAACTGTGGACATTTCTTGAACTCCCGAACAATCTCGCTGGTCTTCCGGGTTTGCCCGTCCACTACTCGCTGAAGTTCGCCAAGGACGTGCTTCTTTGTCATCCCTTGGTGCCGATCGCCTTCGCGAAGTGATAGACCAGCTTGTTCCCAAGCGCTTCGGGCCCTGTGACTGCGGCCGTTGTGATCTCAGGGTATGTCGCCGAGAATGCAGTTCGCACTTCCTCGATGCTGAGCTTCGGATTGGGGTCCGGTAACCGAACTCCGTCATAGCGGAATTCCCGGGCCATGGTTTCGATGGTCATTGATTTATCAACCCCTTTTTTGTTCTTTTTTGTCGTTGCGTGGTGGTGTTGCTGTAGGTTGCCAGAAATGCTGAAGACTCGTGCCGTTCTTGCTTGGCGACGGGGACAAATGGAAGTGCTAGGAATTTAGGGTCCGGGTTGCATGACACGTTATAATTGCGTCAATGGAGCTTCCGCAACCGATAAACCTGACAGCGAAGCTTTACAGGTTGAAGGACTGTCTGGACAAGCTCGACGCCGATGACCAACAATTCGTGAATGCCATGGTCAACCGTCTTGAACGGGGCGAAAGACCTCTTCTGATTCAACTATTGCGGATTAAGGACATGCCGGTTCCGGGAGAGGCTCCACTCGTGGACCCGATCTGGCGAGAAGGCACTGTAACCGCCTTACGCAAGGATCTCGACCAAGTGATTTGGCGCTACATGCCATTGGAGCAAATGCTCTTCCTCCTCTCGACTGGAACGCTACACTTTTCTCCGCTGTGCCTCATGAACGACACAAGCGAGGGGCAACTGCCCAACCGTGCGTTCGACCAAACGAAAGCGATGCTACCCACAGCATTTCTTTCAGCCGGGGCAGCCATTGATGCAGACATGATGACCAACCTGCTAATAGCCTATAGGCGGAGAGACGCTTGTATTAGCTGTTGGTATATGGACGACTTAGACAACATTGCCATGTGGAACGAATATGCGCCAAGAAATGGTGTTGCGATTCGAACTACTGTCGGTCGGTTGCATTCGTCTCTTCGCGGCTGTTGCGACACAAATATCCATATGGTCGGGGTCACATACTACGAACCCCACGAAGAGGAACGATACATCGACGACGCCTACTTTGGATCACTGTTCATAAAACACGCCGAAGGATTCCGTCACGAAAAGGAACTCCGGGCCGTGGCCTATCAGACAAATGACGGAGGTGGCGTAAACATTCCGGTCGCATCTAAAGTACTGATCGAATCCCTGGTGCTGTCTCCCGACCTGCTGGATTGGGCACTGCCGTTTATCAGTCAATTAATCACCATTCTCGGCTTCGCTGGTCAGATAGAACACTCTTCGGCAAAGTCATCAAGAATGGCTGGACTTGACGCTAATAGCCTTATCGCAGGACTCCGGCAGGGACAAGAGATCTCCTCTGCGTGGTACAAGGATAATCGCTCAGCTAGAGCTAAAGTACAAGATGCGATCGAAAGCGTTATCGGGAAGATTCAGCAATTCGACGCGATCCAAGTGTGAAGGTTTCGGCCGAGAGAGGGCAACCAATGAGGACGGCACGGGTCTCATTCGGCTGAGTCCTTCGTTGTCGAATCCGCATCGGACCGCTCCGGTGCTGCCGTCGCCGAAGTGGCATTATCAAACAGGCTTCCGGTTTCTGCTGGCGAGATGGGCGACTTGCTCCCGAACACAGGTTTGCCGTCTTTGAACTCCGCAGTTGGAGCTGGTGCGGGCGGAGGCGTCGTTGCCGCCTTCGATCCATTTCCCTTCTTCCTGTCCTCCATCTTCTTCTTGTTCTCAGCTTCGACAGCTTTGACCGCCGCCGCATGCTGAGTCTTCAGTTCGTCGAGGTTCGACCCGGTCTTCGTGACCGATTCGGTGAACGACGTCAGTTGGCTCGGCAGTTCACGATCGAGTTCGTCGGCTTTGCCCGTAATCGAAAGCGGCGCCGTGAGTGATCCGTTTTCGTCCGCACTTCCCTCCAGCTTCCGCGGGATTACATTCACTCTCAGTAATCCCTCGCCAATGTCCGAAATGGTGATCATGACAACCCGTTGCTTGAGCAGCGGCATCAGTTCTGTAAACACTTCTTGATTTCTCCTTCTCTCCGATTGCGATCTTCCTGTCGCGGAACCCGGTTGAACTCATCTCTGCGGCGGACAAAACCGTTGGCAAAGTATACGGCTATAATCCAGCCAGATATGAACCACGCAGATCCCGGCACGATGCGCGCGCGAGCGCGCCAGGCCATTGAGATTCTTAAGACGCAACTCCTTCAGACCGGAACGGTGGAGCCGCTGGTGGCGCTGTATTTCGACGACCACATCGAGCAGGTTCACTTCGAGGATCCATCCGTCCTGGACAACTTTGATATCCGGACTGCGCGGACCTTCGACTACCTGCGCACCCTCGTCGGGCTCCGGACACCCCAAGCGGCCATGATCACGCTGGATGTTCGAATGGGGCCCTTCGAGAACGACGAGCGGGAGCTTGTAGCCGAGAAAACGGCCATCTTCCTGATGCTCGACTCCTCCCTGCTGACAATTCAGGTCATCCTGCCCTACAGACGTTTCGGTGGGAGGGTCGCCGTGTCAGAGGTTCATTACACGGAGATGCCGGGGGACGAAAATTCGTCTCCTTGCCCGATCTTCAAGATTTTCTCTGAAGCACCGATGGCCGTGTGCTGAGCAATCGCATCCCCCGCCGACGAGCGAGTGGCCTGCGATGTTGTTGAGCCCGCGCGCATCACCACGTAAGATCTGGGTTCGTGACCCGCTCGCTGGAAGTAGCCACTGCGACCGCCGGCAATAACGGACCAGCGTTCTATAGCGTCGGGCGGCACATATCCCTCTTTGATTATGTCGTCATAGCGCCCTGCAGCCCGTAGGTATTCTTCACGACGGCGTTGCCACGCCGCGCATTTTGATTTCTGATTCGGCATAGAAGTGCGCCTCAAGCTGACGCGGGTTGTCAGAAGAATTTGGAAAAGCATCTGGCTTAGTAGCCCGATGCGCGTCACAATCGACCCTATGGAGAGCGAATCCCACCGCAGGCAAATGGCCAGAGAGGCGAAAGCAATCGTCGCTCTGGCATTCCGAAATGGACCCATTGAAAATGCCCATGCGGAAAGGCCATGTCCCACGCGTTCCGGCCAGGCGGGCTATTCCAGGATCAGCGATGCCGAGATGAAGGCGATCATGAGGAGTGCCATGAACAACGTCTACGCTCTCCTTTTGTAAGAGCTCGGACCCCGACAAATACGAATCTGAGGTGCGGTTCGGCGAGCGATACACCCTGAACTGGGATGAGCTCACGATGCCAGAAAGCCGGAAGGGGTGAACTGATCCCGAACTGCTGAGGCACGGCACACTGCGGCATTTCGCATGCGTCAGATGACCTGCAACTTGAAGCGGTTGAGCGTTAAATCCGCGCCCTCAACTGCCTTCTCCAGGTTCAGCGCCTGCTTGATCGCGTCCAGTTCCAGCGTGATCTCCTGTTTCCGAACGCCTGCTATCACCGTATTCCGAAGTTCGTCCGGCGTTCGCGCGAGGAGCTCCTGCCATTGAGGAAGCGGCAACGTAACAGTCACGCGCTTGAATTCAGCCGGGATCTTCTGTTCGTCAATGACGTTCACCGATGGCGGGCACTTCCGCTTCTTCAACGTGTTCGTCCGGCCCTCCAGTTTCGGCACTCTAAGCCAATCGAGAACACGCAAGACCATGCCGCTTACGCGCTCGGCGGTCGCCTCGAAGTGCTTCTGGCGGGCTTGGAGGCGCTTCACTTCCGCCTTTGCCAGTTCTGCCATCGCTTCGCAGAAGTGGATGAATTCGGCTACACGGTCACGTTTCTCCACAGCTCCCTGCAGATATGCGGTCAGGGCCGCTTCGATCTCGGGCGTCAGCCCTTCTTCTTCGGCTGATTCTGCCAGGAGCGCGAGGCTCTCTTCGATTTGAAACAGAGT
>Ga0335072_10008705_pt1 | contig 14684 bp, 11 predicted proteins | sample Lox_Sample_21_FD_206725 | JGI IMG/M metagenome (GOLD analysis project Ga0335072, IMG submission 206725) | Soil microbial communities from Loxahatchee National Wildlife Refuge, Florida, United States - Lox_Sample_2.1 | ecosystem: Environmental > Terrestrial > Soil > Wetlands | place: USA... | reverse complement strand
AGCAGCACGTCGGGGTTCAACGTGAGCACCCAGTCGGCGCTGTTGGCACGGATCGCCTGGTTCTGAGCTTCCGCAAACCCTGCGTTGCGATCGTTATAGATGGTCCGGATGCGATTTTTGAAGCCGCGGAGGATGGAACGCGTGCCATCGGAAGAGGCATTGTCGACCACGACGATCTCGATGTCGACCCCTTCCTGTTCGAGAACGCCTTCCAGGCAGCGGCGAATGTATCGCTCGCTGTTGAAAGTGACGATGGCAACACACACTTGGGTGTGACGGAATGGTTTCAAGGTTTCGAAACAAAGACCCGGCGCCTGCCTGCTTCAACTACACTGGGTTACGAGAATGAAGCGGATTTGAGCGAAAAAAAGCACAAAAAGATTTTCTGCCGAGGTGTAGTGGAAATGACATGCTCCCGGGTCTTTGAGATGACTCGACGCGTCCTTAGGCGGTTTCAATAGGTGACGAGCTGTGGCAATCTTCCGCCAGCCGCAATCGGGTCTGGAGTTACAAGACCAAGTGGCTCAGTTATATACAGAGACTCGCGAGGACGTTTACCGGTACCTGCTGACGCTCGGCGTACATCCGCCGAAGGCGCAGGAAGCGGTACAGGAAGTCTTTTTGCGGCTGTATACGAGCCTGAAGAAGGGTGAAAAAATCGAGAGCCTCCGCGGTTGGGTGTTCCGGGTGGCTCACAATTACGGGCTCAAGGTCCGGGCTCGGCAATCCTCGGAAGAAAAGTTCGACCCTGCCTATGAAACTCGCCTGATGTCGCCGTCGGCAAATGCCGAACGGGAGTTGCTCGACCGCGAGAAGATGAGCCGCTTGAACAACGCCGTCGAAGGCCTTTCGGAGCAGCAGAAGCGGGTTCTTTTCTTACGGATGGAAGGCTTGCGCTACCCCGAAATCGCTTCCACATTGGGTATCAGTGCGTCGGCTGTGGGCGAGTTTCTCCGCCGGGCTTTGTTGCGCCTGAAGAAGGTGCGCGATGAATAGCATCTTCGAGCGCCACCCAGAACAGGATCTGCTCCGCTATCTCGACGGGGAGCTTTCCGCGCGGCAATCGCGCCGCTTGGCAGGCCACCTGGAAGACTGCGGCCGCTGCCGGGCCGAACTGGAGGAATTCCAGGCGACCCTGGCGGATTGCGCCAGTTTCCGGAAGACCGTGGTTGCGCAGACGCCGGAAGCGCCCGCACCCTGGCGCGATCTCTACCGCGATTTCTCACGAATTGATGAATCTTTGGCCAACAACTCTCTCCTTGTACGGCTAATGCGTCCCCTCGTACATTCGGGTGTACCGAGATGGGCGTTCCTTGCGGGCTTGACGGTGCTGATCGTTCTCTTCTCTCTGAATCAGCTCCGTCAAGCCCCTTCTGTTCAAGCCGCGACATTGTTGAAGAAGGCCGTAGCAGTTTCCCAAAGCCAGCCGCACCCGGCGCGCCGCATCCGCGTGCGCTCCAGCCGCCATCCGGAGTTTACGAGGATGTCCGGCGTCCAGGCGGCGCTGGTCCAAGTAGCGCAGGCGGAAGCAGTTGCCACGCTTTTCCAGAAGGCGAATTGGGATTGGAACGATCCTCTGAGCGCCAGCGCCTTCGAGCAATGGCGCGACCGCCAAGCACAGAAAACCGACGAAGTGATGGCGGTAAACGATCCCGCGGAACCGTCGGAGCATCTGACGCAGATCCGGACCACCTCCGCCGGGGGCGAAGTGGAATCGGCCAGCATTACGCTCAATACCGACGATTACGACGCGGTGAGCGAACGGCTGGTGTTTCGCGATCAGGAATGGGTTGAATTGAGCGACATAGCGGGGACTTCCACGGAAAGCGCCGGTGGGGCCGGCGTCCCGACTGTGGAACCTCCGGTGCGCGCCGCCGAACCACCAAGCCGGCCGGCCGCATTTGCACCCGGGTCGTCGGCCTCGATTTCAGACGAGATCCAAGTGCTGTCGGCACTAAACGGAATCGGGGCCGACCTGGGTGATCCGGTGGATGTATCGCTGGCAGGAGGGAAGGTCAAGGTGACCGGACCGGCTGAAATTCCGGCGCAGCGGCAGGAAGAGATTCGCGCATCGGTGGCCAGTTTGCCGCATGTTGAGGTGGCGTTCACTTCGCTACCCCCATCGCCAACGCCGACGGTAGTCAGCGCACCGAACGGGTCGGCCGCGGGCGCCGTCAACTCGCCCATGCAGGCGCGGCTCGAAAAGCAACTTGGCGGACACGCCGGCTTCGACCGCTTCAGTACGCAGTTGCTCGACCTGGATGACGCAGCCATGCAGCGCGTTTACGCCTTGCACCGGCTGGCGCAGAAATTCTCGCCCGAAGACGAAGCCAGCCTGGGCTCGAAAGACCGGGCGGTGTTAGATGAGTTGTCCCGCAAGCACATCGCGGTGCTGGCAGAGAAACTGGACAGCATGGAGAAAATTCTGGCTCCCGCACTGTCTGCTTTGGGCGGCACGGCGGCAAGTGTTCCCCCGGCTGCACACGCGAACTGGCAACCCGCCGCGGATGACGTGTTCCGCAGCGCGAGCCGCATGGACATGCTCCTCTCCCGGATGCTCGGAATGACACCGGGGAATGCTTCACCCTCGGAGTTGATGACCGCTCTCGGTGAACTGGACTCCGACCTAGCGGATTGCCGGCGGGCATTAAAATAATCGCCGCTCACGCCGAAACGTCTTTCCCACTGGCGAACTGACAACCCTCTCAGACGTTGTATCGGCCAATCCAGCCGCCATCCCACCCAATCCTGGTAGCCGCCTGGCTGATTGGAAATCGCGGGCGCGCCAGCTTTTCAGCCTGCGTTGCAGAAAAAAAAGGGCCCAACCCCGAAAGGTTGGGCCATGGTGCGTCCAAGAGGGAGAACGAACCGAGGTTATACGCCGACGAGTTCGTGGCCGCGGAGGGTCAACGGTACGAATTCGCGCTGTCCTTCTCCGGTATAAATCTGGCGCGGGCGGGCGATTTTCTTGTCGGGGTCGGCCATCAGCTCATTCCATTGCGCCAGCCACCCCACGGTGCGCGGGATGCCAAACAGGACGGTGAACTGATCGGGCGTGAAACCCATGGCCTGGTAGATGATCCCGGAATAGAAATCGACGTTGGGATAGAGTTTGCGCTTCACAAAATAATCGTCGTGAAGCGCGATCTTTTCGAGTTCCAGCGCGATGTCGATCTTGGGGTTGCGCCCGGTGACTTCGAAGACTTCCTCGGCGACACGCTTGATGATGCGGGCGCGAGGATCGTAATTCTTGTAGACCCGGTGGCCGAAGCCCATGAGCTTGCGCTTGCCTTCCTTCACCTGATCGATGAAGGCCGGGATGCGCTCCTTGGAGCCGATTTCATCGAGCATGCGCAGCACTTCTTCATTGGCGCCGCCGTGGAGAGGGCCCCAGAGAGCAGAAATGGAGGCGGCGGTGGTGGCGTACGGATCGGCGTCGGAACTGCCGACGGCGCGCATCACGCTGGTAGAGCAGTTCTGTTCATGGTCGGCATGCAGGATGAAGAGGACCTCGAGGGCGCGCGACAGGACCGGGTTGGCGACATATTTCGGTTCGGTCTTCTTCCACAGCATGTTCATGTAGTTCTTGGTGTAGCAGAGCTCGGGATCGGGGTAGATATAGGGCCGGCCGAGACGATGCCGGTAAGCATAGGCGGCGAGAGTCGGCATTTTGCCGATGAGGCGGACGATCTGCGTCAGGCGGACTTTGGAATCGTGCACATTGCGCGCTTCCGGGTAGAAAGTGGAGAGCGCCGCGACGGTGGAGAGCAGGACTCCCATGGGATGGGCGTCGTGGTGGAAACCATCCATGAACTTTTTCAGGTTCTCGTGGATCATGGTGTGCTTCATGACCCGGTGATTCCAGGCATCCAATTCATCTTTCATCGGCAGTTCGCCCTGGAGCAGCAGGTACGCTACTTCCAGGAACGTGCAGTGCTCCGCGAGCTGTTCAATGGGGTAGCCGCGATATCGAAGCACACCCTTGTCGCCATCGAGGTAGGTGATGGAGCTCTGGCAGGACGCGGTGTTCATGAAGGCGGGATCGTAGGTCATGAGCCCGAAATCTTCCGGGCCGGTCTTGATTTGGCGGAGGTCCATGGCCCGGACGGTGCCACGGTAGATCGGAATGGTATAGCTTTTCTGGGTCCGATTATCTGTAATAGTGAGCGTTTCATTATCCATCGGGCGTTTTGCTCCTGGATTTCTGCGATTTCGAGCAAGCCATTGCACGCCGAATTCCACAACAAAGTGTGTAAAAATTCGCCAAATCTGGTGAAGTGGCACCGGATTTGTCTCTTGGCACGCACGTGGCGCGGACTTTCGCCCAATCGGGTGGGTGTGGGAACCCAGTCAAGCGGCGCCATACGAATGAGGCATTTCGCCTGTGTTTCCCGCTTCCTGGCAGGGATCGCTATGAAAAACCGTCATCGTACATTTCCGGGGCAGATGTTGGCGCTGGCTGTGCTGCTGGCGCCCTCCGAAGCTTCCGCACAGACACTGAATTTCGGCAGCCCTTCGTCGTATCCCGCTCAGAAGGCACCGCTGGCCATTGCTGTCGCAGACTTCAACGGGGATGGCGCCACAGACATCGCAGTGGCCAACGCCGAGTCGCAGACCATCTCGATTTTCCTGGGCACCGGCGTAGGCACTTTCTCCGCCGGCCCAACCATAGCTCTGCCTTCCGCCTGCCAGGCCGCATACCTTACGAGCGGCAACTTTACGGGTGCCGCGGCGCCGGACCTCCTGGCCGTCTGTCCGTTGGGCTCGATTGTGGTGGTGCCGAATTCCGGCCATGGCGCTTTCGGCACGCCTATCGCTACCGCGCTGCCCCTCCCCGCCTGGGCTGGGAACATGCTGTTCGGGTATGTCCATCCAGCCATCGCCGATTTCAACGGAGACGGCCATCTGGATGTGGCCGTGCCAGCCTTCGACGACACCCACAAGGTGACGGCCTGGTATCTGCTTTTGGGTAAGGGCAACGGCCAGTTTCAAGCCGCCGCCGCGCTGCCTTTCACGGGAACCTACAGCGCGTCCCTGGTGGCTGGGGATTTCAACGGCGATGGCAAGCCCGACCTGGCCGCGGCTATCTATACCAACGGCTCGTTCGCGCTTCAGTTCGCCGCCGGACGCGGCGACGGAACGTTTGCGGCGCCGGTCTTCTATTCCCTGCCATCCACCTGCGGATCGACGCTTCAGGCGGCGGACATCAACGGCGACGGCAAGCTCGACATCCTGATTACCGGCTCCTCCATGCAGACCAGCCTGCTGACGCTGGGCCAGGGCAATGGCGCCTCGGCCGTAACGGTTCTTCTGGGAGATGGCAAAGGCGGTTTCACGACCGCGTTCAATGCCAGCGAAGGCAACTACATGTCGGGCGCCGTGCTGTCCAGGATTCTGGGGACCGGCAAGCTCGACCTGGTGGAAGCGACCATTGCCAGCGACTTTCGGGCCGGAATCGCTCCCACGGGCGCGGTGAGCGTCAGACCGGGAAACGGCGATGGCACGTTCGGGAACCCGGTCAGCCTGTCCTTATCTGCGACAACGCTCCCCACCGATCTGGCGGTGGCGGACTTCAACGGCGACGGGCGTCCAGACCTGGCTTTTCCGGTGGTACCAGCCGGCAACTATACCGTCGCGCTGACGACCGACCTGGATCAGCTTCTGACCAGCGCTCTCGCCATGTTCCCCGCCGGCAGCCTGGATGTGGCTCTGAACCTGACGCCGGTGGCGGCGCCCGTGATCACCCTGAGCAGCGAGAACTTACAGTTTTCCGGCACGGGCGGCGCCACGCCGCCGCCGCAGTCCGTGAACATCTCGAATTCCGGGGGCGGAACCCTGGCCTGGACGGCTACGTCGCCGGCATCCTGGCTGTCGGTTTCTCCGGGATCCGGATCGGGGAACGGAGTGCTCTCCATATCGGTGTCGCCCGCGGGCCTGGCGGCGGGAAGTTATTCGGCCTCGATTGCCGTTTCCGCGGAGGGCGCCGGCAACAGCCCGCAATCGATCGGCGTGACGTTCGCGGTGGCGTCGCCGCTGCCGGCAATCACAGGGGTGGTGAACGGCGCCAGCTTTCAGCCCGGATTCGCAAGCGGCTCCTGGGTGACGATTCAAGGTACCAATCTGTCGCACACCAATCCCGGCCGGATCTGGCTCGTCAGCGAGATTGTAAACGGCAGCCTGCCTGAGTCTCTCGACGGCACCTCGGTAACAATCGACGGGAAACCGGCGTTTGTATACTACATCAGCCCCACCCAGCTCAACGTGCAGGCGCCCTCGGATTCGGCGACTGGCCCGGTTTCCGTGGTGGTGACGAACAATGGGCAGCAGAGCGCGGCTTTCACGGCGCAACTCCAGGCGGTCTCGCCGGCATTTTTCCTGTACAACGGATATGCGATTGCGTCGCATTACCCCGACTATGCGCTGGTGGGGTACGCGGGGGCACCGGCGATGGCCGGCGACATCGTGATCCTGTGGGGCACGGGATTCGGACCGACGAATCCGTATACGCCGGCAGGAGTGGTGGTCAGCGGAGCGCCTGCCGCGACGGCGGTACCAGTCATCACGATCGGCGGCGAGACGGTCCCCGTGGTGGGCACGGCGATCCTGACGCCGGGCAGCGCGGGTTTGTTCCAGATTGCCATCCAACTTCCGGCGGCGATGCCGGTGGGCACGTTCTCCATTCAGGCTTCGGTGGGCGGAACGAATTCGCCCGCGAATGTGCCGATCGTGATCGGGCAATAGGGCGCGCAGTCGTGCGCCCCGGGGATGCTATTCGACCATCTGCGGGTGCGAGAACAGGAAATGGTCGAAGTAGTAGTGCATGAGCAGGACGCTGAGCACGACAATGAAATAGCTTTGGTCGGCGCGCAGGGTGGTTACGGCCTGCACGAACATGGTGACCAAAACGATCACCAGGGTGGCCGCGAGGAAGCAGGCATAATAGAGGGCCATGCTGCGCTGCCGCACCATGCGCAGGACGAAAGGATTATCGATTTCGCCCCGCTGGTCGCGGAGCCGGTTAATCAGCCAGAGAAGGAACAGATATTGGAAGGAATGCCAGGTGTTGTAGCCCTGGAAGAGCACGTCCAGATTGGAGCCCATCGGCAGACAGAAGGAGACCACCGTGGTTACGCTGAGGAGCAGCGTTTTCGGCACGCTGCCGCGTCCTTCGCGGAATTCCGCGATGGTTTTCGCGATCCAGGCGAACAGGAAGCAGCCGAAGAGGATACCGGCGAGGAGCGGCAGATTGAACGGCCGCAGGAAATCCGGATACGGCAGCACGACGCCCCCGACATGAAACATTTTCAGGGACAGTTTGTACATGCCGATCGGATAAAGCCCGGTCATCACCAGCCCGTAATCGATGAACCGCGACCATTTTTGCTCCGCCCAAGTGGCGCGGGCGCGGTAGCAATCGGTCAAATAGATAATCTGGTGCAGGACATGGATAGATGCCCACGAAAAGAAGAACGTGATTAATACAGTGTAATAATTCACGCCCAGATAAATTACGATCGCGGGCAAGACAAAGGCCATAGCGAGGTAGCCTTTGTGACGCGAGCGGAAACGGCCGTCCATGAAGGTGAACGTGACCGTGGAAAACAGGTGTGGCCCGCCGATCAGCAGGGCGACGACGATGTTAATCCAGTCGACGGTCTTGTCTAGGGTTAGCAAGCCGGAGCTTTGGGCGAGCCAAGCCATGGCGAATGGCAGAGGGACCAGGACGGCACTGAAGATAATCAGCGTGAGGTCCCAGGAGGGTTTGTAGATCCAGCCGGGTTTGCGTCCAGGAAGAGTGAGCGGAGTGCCAGCTATCGCGGCCATACGGTAGATGATAACGGAATCGGGCACCGCCGTTCAATTCTCGGACATAAGGTTCGGATGATGCCTTTGGCGGAGAAGCGATGGCGCGGTTTCCACGCAAACCAGGCCAGGTGCCCGACCCCGTGGGAATCTTCGTAACGGCCATGCCTAGGCAAGGCCTTGCAAGGGCAATACTTCGAGAGGCTAGAAAATTGATCCTGGGTCGCGGCAGTAGGGCCTTGAAATTCAGTTGCAATGGACATAGCATAGGAATCAAAGGACCGGATATTCAGATGAAACTGTCTCTTTTGGTTTCCATGCTACTTGCCGCCGGCTTCGCGGCCCACGCCCAATCGGGAAATCCGCGGATGACGTCGGTCGATCCAGACACGGGGAAAAGAGGGGATGTGATCACCGTCAACGGGGAGAACTTGGGCAAGGCTCACGTCGCCAAGTTGTACCTTACCGATGGCGGCGATGGCAAGAACGATGTAGAAGTGCAGATCACCGAGCAGACCGAGACCAGCATCAAGTTCAAAATCCCGGCGAAGGCCATCAGCGGCCGTCTCGCTCTTATGATTCTGACCACCACAAAGCCTGCGCAATATGTCGAAGAGCCGGTGAAACTTACCATCGAAGACGGAACGGCGCAACGGTAAGTTCATGCCTTACGGGTTGGGAAATCCCCGCCGTTAGCGGGGATTGTAAGGGGTTGAGAGATACTTCCGCGACTGCGCCGCGCCATCTGCCTGCGGCTCGAAGGCGATCGCCTTTTTGTAATAATCCATGGCCTGCGCCCGGCGGTGGGTCATATCGTAAATCTGGCCGATTCGTAAATAGGTGTACGCGCCGGTGTTGAGATCGACGTTGTCGATTCCGGCCAGCACGCGCTGGAAATTCTCCAGGGCCTGGTCTTCCTCCCGGTACCAGAATTGAATGCTGCCCTCCTGATAATAAACCTTCTCCCAAGGCATCTGGTCGAATCCGGGAGCGTGCTGGCGCTTCAAACGAGCGGCCTCCTCCACGGCTTCCATGCCATGGACTTTATCGCCCGCCATGCTGTACATCACCGATAATTCCAGCCTCAAAATATAATTCCGCGGGAACCGCCGGATGAGTTCCTGGACGATCGGGACGGCGCGATCGGGGTGGTTTTCGCGGCGGTAGAGGGCGCAGAGGAAGATCTGGGCGTCGACTTTGTCGAGCTTTCCGTTCTGGGCGACATTCTGTACGATGCGAATACCTTTCTCTTTGTCGCCATGAAAGCCGACCAGAAAACCGAGCATGCGGTACTGCCAGGGAAGGCTGCCGACGATGTAATCGTGCAAGCCCTGAACGAGACGGGCATCGACGTTATCGGGTTGGAGTTCGACGACACGATTGTGCGCCTTGCGGGCAGAGGTGGCGTCACGCAACGAGTCGTACCAGGATTTTTCGACTACCCAGAAATAATCGGAGCGAAGACCATAGGCGATTCCCTGGGCGTAGAGTGCCGCCGCGTCGTTGGGGTTCTTTTTCAGACGGGCGCTCGCAAGATTCAGGGACTTGTCGATCTCGGAAAGGAATTGGGTGCGCGTTGCGGGTGAGGGCATCATGCGGGCGCGGCGGAGCAGGGAGTTGTTCCCGGAGACCATTTCGCTTTCGAGCGCGCCGTTGCGGTACATCTCTTTGAAGACGATGGCCTCGGCCAGGTGATTATGCAGGTCGGGCGAATTGGGATCTTGGGCGATGGCGCGCTGGAAATCGCCGATGGCCGCGTCGTATTCCAAATTATAAAAATGGTCCCAACCCTCGTCCAGCAGGTTCTGGGCAGGCAGCCAAACCGCGGCCGCGAACAGGACCAGCGCCACCCTCGTCACAATTCGATGGTAACGCGCGCGATTCTAAGCGTAGTCGATGGGGTGCCGCTCGAGCCAGTGGGCATCGCGAACAGCGCCGATTTCGCGTTTTGCGGTGCGAGCCACAGCGCCGGTAAACTGGCGCGATTCCCAAGCGATTCCGGCGCCAAAGCCAACCACGCTGCCGATCAAAGCGCCGATGGCCACCGTAGACGCGGTGCTGCGCTTTCCGAGGCGACTCAGCACTCCAACCCCCGCCCCTACGGCTACCGCGATCCAAATCGCCTTGGTCGATGCCGGGAAGATCTCCTTCTGCTGGCGGGCGGAAATGACGCTTTCCCATCCCGCTCCGGCGATCCTTCTGGCGTAAGAGAGCTCGGATTCGAGGGGGCGCGGAAGCGGCATAATGCGTGTCTCCTACTTGGATAATAACAGATGGCGGTATCTGCTTTAAGCGGACGTGGCTACGCGCGCCAGGACGATGCGAACCGGTTTATAACCGATGCTCTGCGAGCCGCGGCCACCAGCGAGCGCTGCTTTCTTTCTGTTTCCTGACCCCCTGACTCCTGGCTCCTAACTCCTATTGAGGGGGCACGGACCCCTGAAACGCCCCAATATGTGTCAGCACCGGTTTGACCGCTTCCAGATCGGGCGCGAAGAGCGACATCTGTTCGGGGTCGGCGAATACCGCCGCGTAATCCTCGGGGCTGAACGCGCGTTCGAGACGCGCGGCGAAAGTCTCGCGCAGTACGCGGGCGTAATGGTTCACGTCATAGTCGCGGCGGTTGGCGCCATCGTCGTCTTCGTCGATCACGGCGCCAGATCCGGATTGCGTCCGGTAAACGCGCACCTTATCGCCCAGGCTCCAGAACGTCCGCCCGCACGCGAGCATCGCCTCATAGGGTAATTCCCGGCGCGAATCGCGGACGTCGCGGTATTCCGCGGGCGTCTTCGTCAGGCGCACGCGCGAGGAGACGTCGTACGCCCGAAGTTCGCGCCCCCGGAGCGCGTCCACAGTTGCGACGTATTCGGACCGCACGCCGCTGATATTACCTACCAGCAAACAAGCGATCGCGCGGCGGAGGAAGGCTTCGCCGAAGGGTTCCGCACGGCTCGACCGGAAAGCCACGCCGCGCAATACCAGCCGCCCGTCATAGCCGAGCAGCGCGTAATTTTTCGGCTCGTGCGAGAGCATCGCGGCGTAACGGCCTTCGAATTCGAGCTGGACTAAAGGAGGCAGGAGCGCGGCCACTTCCGCGACGGCACGGCGCTCGCCGGCCTCGTTCCAGCCATCCGGCGCGGCGAAGTACACGCCGTCGGTATCCGCTTCAAGTAACGTCACCCCGCGCGCCGCCAGTTCGCGGCACATCAGCTCGAGCGTGTCGCGGCCGCGGCGTGTCACCTCGTTCGCCGCGTGTACATCGGCGAAGCGCGTGAGCTCGCCGCCCGCGGCGAGATACCCGTAAGCCGAGTTCACCACCAGCTTCATGGCGGCCGACATCGCCTCATACCCGAAGCGCTCGGCCGACCCCGCCGGCGCGAGCCGCGCATTAGCTTTGGCCTGCAATCGCAGTTCTACCAGGCGATCCACCAGCGCCAGCATGGCGCCCAGCGGGTCACTCGCCGGCCCGATGCGATAGGCGCGCATGAGCGAAGGATACAGGCTGGCGACATCGGCTTTCACGACGCGATGCGCCACACCCGTGGCAAACACATGCAGCGCCGCTCCGCTGTGCGGAGTGCCATCGCCGGCTCGGTGCGCCGGCAGCGCGGTTCGTGAGCGCAGGTAGGCACGCACCAGCAGCGGATCGATGACGCCCGTCGCCGCGCCGGCATCGGCGAGGCGTTCGTAGCGGCGCGGCGTCATCTGCGCCAGTGCGAATGCCGCACCCCCCAGCAGGTGCGCCAGGGCGGCTACCTCTTCCACATCGGCCCGGGCGTACCGGCGAACGCGATCCGGGTCGCGCTGGTACACGGTATAGATTTGATCGCCGCGGATTTCTTCGCGATCGGGTCCCGCGATCCCCAGGTGGCGGGCCACCGCTTTCAGCCCGTGATTGGGGAGATCGCGAGTGGCGAAATCGTAACGCAGCACCGCGTCGAGGGTATCGATCAGTTCGCGGCCGGGCGCCACCAGGCGCACCTTCCGGCCATCGCCGGAATCGGTTCCGCGCCGCGCGCCGCGCTGGCGGAAGCCCGGCGCACCGGTCCGGGCGAGCGCCAGAGGGACACCCAACCGGCGCGCGCGGCGATCCAGAAACGGCAAATCAAAGCCGTGCAGGTTGTGGTTCTCGATGACGTCGGGATCGGCCAGTTGCACGCGCTCGATCAGCCTTCGAATCAACCGCGCCTCATCTTCATCCTCGAGAGTTTCGGCGGCGCCCGAAGGATGGCGTACCGCGATCAGGAAAATGCGATCGCGTTCCGGGTCGAGCCCGGTGGTCTCGAGGTCGAACTGCATGCGGCGCAAGTCATGGAATTGCAATCCGTGGAAATAGGTTCTGCCGCTGGCGACGAGGTATTGTTCTTCGGGCGGCAGAACCAGCGCCGACGCCTTACCGAGTTCGCGAAATGGTCCGGCGCGCGCCAGCGTTCGGCCGTCGGCCGCGCTGGCCAGGTAGCGGAGTTCGCCGGCTCCGGCCAGTTCCTCGCAAAGAACGCCCTCGGCTTCGACCGGCCGGTCGAGCAGAACCCAGGGGCGGAAGCCATGCTCTTCGCGCACTAACCCGCCGCCCAAACGGCGCCAGACGATGGCGCGGCCGCCGGCATCCGCCCACACCGACACGATTCCGGGTGTCGGATCCCAACCCCACAGCCATTCGTCTTCGCGCCCGTCCGGCATCCGGCCCCATTCTAACCGTTTGTTATACTGGGCGCGCTTGAACTGTTTCGAAACCGCGGCGGATGCCATCGTGAGCGGCGACATCGCCTCGTTGCGCGAGCTTTTGCGGGAAGATCCCGGCTTGGCCCGCGCTCGCTCCAGCCGCCCCCACGCGGCGGCGCTGCTGATTTATACCGCCGCCAACGGCGTGGAGGACGAGCGCCAGAAAACGCCGCCGAACGTCGTGGAAATCGCCCGCTTGCTGCTCGATTCCGGCGCCGATGTCAACGCTACTTGCCACGCGTACGGGACGGAATGCACGGCGCTCGACCTGGCCGCCACCAGCATCCACCCGTTGAAGGCCGGGGTTCAGAGCGAGCTTCTGCAACTGCTGCTCGACCGTGGGGCGAGTCTCGAAAATCCCAACCTGATTCCCGCCTGCCTGGCCAATTTCCGCCCGCAAGCCGCGGTATTCTTGGCGTCGAAAGGGGCAAAAGTCAACCTCATCGCCGCCGCGGGCCTGGGCGATCTGGCGAAAACCAGGGAACTTTTCGGCAGTGCCACGCCGGAGCAAAAGCAGTATGCCCTGATGTGGTCGTGCGAATACGGGCGCAACGATGTGGTGGAGTTTCTGCTGGCCAGCGGCGGCGACCTGGGGTCTCACACGCGCGACGGGCAAACGCCACTCCACTGGGCGATTATCGGAGGCCAACCGGCGACCGTAGAGCTTCTGCTGCGCCATCGCCCGCCGCTCGAACGCCAGAATGCGTACCGAGCCACGCCGGCGGGCCAGGCGAAATGGTCGTTGGAACACGTCGATGGCGATCCCGAGCCATTCCGAAGGATCATCGAGATGCTGGCAGCGGCGGGAGCGAAATAGAGGAGCCGGAAGAAGTGTGCCGGCGCCTTCCGGCTCCCGAATCCCCGAGCGATTGGGCTAACTTTCCAATTTCGCCGTCAGCGTAATGTTGGTGTTGTACAGCTTGGAGACCGGGCAGCCCGCCTTCGCTGCCTGGACCGCTTTATCGAACGCCTCCTGGCTGGCGCCGGGAACCTTGGCGACGAGATCCAGATGACTTTCGGTAATGCCGAACCCGTCCGGGCCTTTCTCCAGACTGATGGTGCAGGTAGTGGCTAATTTGTCCGCGGTCAATCCCGCATTGGCCAACTGGGCTGACAGCGCCATGGTGAAGCACCCGGCGTGAGCCGCTGCCAGCAGTTCTTCCGGGTTGGTCCCCTTGCCGTCTTCGAATCGCGTGTGGAAGGAGTAATTGGTACTCGAAAGCACACCGCTCGCGCTCGATATCGTGCCATTGCCCGACTTCAGATCGCCATGCCACTCTGCACTCGCTGTACGTCTCATCTATAGCCCTCCTTGGGCCTGATATTGGATGCACCCGGCCTCTCGAAAGTGTCAAAACTCCGGCGCGGCTCGGGTGAGCTATTGTTACGTTTATGGCGCACCGCCAGATCGAGGCCGAAATCGAGCGGCTCAACCTGTTACGCGACGCCGATTGCGCCGCGGCCATCGCCGCCCTGCGAAAGGCGCTCTCCGACCGGGTGAACCTCATGGCCGCCAAAGCCGCCAAAATGGCCGCCGAACTGCGCCTCGCCGGCCTGATCCCAGATCTCCTCACGGCGTTCGACCGGCTGTTTGAGAAGCCTATAGAGCGCGATCCGCAATGCTGGGGCAAGAATGCGATTGCGAAAGCCCTGGTCACCCTCGGCCACGAGAATTCGGCGCCGTTCCTGCGCGGCATTCATCACGTCCAGATGGAGCCGGTCTGGGGCGGGGAAGCCGACACCGCCGCGACGCTGCGCGGCACCTGCGCGCTGGCGCTTCCGGCCTGCTGCGATATCTCGCGAGGTGAAATCCTGCGCCACCTGGTGGATTCTCTCGCGGACCGCGCGCTGACGGTCCGCTCCGATGCGGTTCGCGCCATCGCGCAGATGCAGGGCGACGAGGCCATCCTGCTTCTCCGCCTCAAGGCCCGGCACGGCGATAAAGAAAGCGAAGTGATTGGGCTTGCTTTCGATTACCTCTTGCAGTTGGAAAGCGATCGCGCGCTGCCGTTCGTGGAGGATTTTCTCGATCCCAAGCTCGGACCGGCGGCCGAAGAAGCGGCGCTCGCGCTCGGCTCCTCGCGGCTGGAAGGGGCCGTGGGGGTTCTCGAGCAGGCTTACGCACGGCAGCGCGATCCCGATTTCCGCCCGGTCCTGCT
>Ga0335072_10008704_pt1 | contig 14685 bp, 12 predicted proteins | sample Lox_Sample_21_FD_206725 | JGI IMG/M metagenome (GOLD analysis project Ga0335072, IMG submission 206725) | Soil microbial communities from Loxahatchee National Wildlife Refuge, Florida, United States - Lox_Sample_2.1 | ecosystem: Environmental > Terrestrial > Soil > Wetlands | place: USA... | reverse complement strand
TCAGACCCCACAACTTTTCGAGACCTCTTACGTACCCCTCTGGTAACCCTCTTTTCTTTGTAGCCGGGTCGTAAGAGCAGACTTGGTCTAAGGCGGCACATGTTGAGCAGACAGGCTTTTTGCCATCGCATTTATCCTTGCGAGACCTGCAACGATCACAAGCCTGCGACACCCTCTTTCTTGGTGTATTTGAAACGCTTGAGCCATTATTCTTTTGCGGCTTGGCCTTGCTTGATGAACCGTCCTGAGCGTTAGTTTGTTGAGGCTCTTCGTCCATGCTAACGAGTCGTCATGGGTTGACGAAGCCGTTTGCATGAGCTTCGGGGTCGGATGAGATGCCACGTGAAAGGATTCGATTGCCCGGAGGCAGAACGCATGGCTATAGTGTCTGCCGCTGCTATGTCACTGAGCTTGAACGAAACCAATTGTCAAGCGTCGAGAGGGGTAATACCCCACTCACAGCCGGCCACTTGTGCTCAACGAAGTGGACCACAATGATTCCGTCATACAAGTTCTACATAAGACGACAGTTGCTGCGATTTGACTGCTTCGGTCTAGACTTCGAGGAGCAAGAATGCTCTGGCGTAAATTAGAGGCCCCGCAGTGTGTGTGTGTACAAGTCGACGGAGGAGTGCGCAATTTCTCCGCACTTCCCCAGATTTGGGCCGTCGGCAAAGACTTTAACCGCGCCAATTGAGCCTGAATCCTTGTCCGCTTCCTGTGTACTTTGTACTTTCTCTGGCGTTGTGGGCCGATCAATCTTACTGACAGCTTCAAGCGGCTCTTGGCTTCCCTTGAGTGCTATTTTCCATCTTTCTTGATATCTTATACCGCTTAATCATTGAAGAGCAGCCGTCAACTGCTGTTGCATCGATCGCGACGACCACGACTCGAAACTGTTTGCGACTGAAGCATCCTTGTTGAGCAGAGCATCTGAAAGTTTCGGGGCTATTAGAGGCCGTACGAGTACAAGTAGGACTGAATTCGATAGGAGACTAGAGCCCTTAAGCCTCTCCAAAGTTGCACAAGGTGATAGCTGTCTAGACAGTTGATCGCAAGCTCTATATTAGCTTCTACCTTCACACTGGCTTCTACACTAGCAATTTCGAATGAGGGCTTCTCAATGATCGGCCCACAGACAGAGAACCGCTTCCCCGGTGCTACGAAACTCGACTCCAGTCATTCGACGCCTTCTAGGTCTACGACTCCTTCAAGCCCACAAGTCTCTAGGAATTTCGCACGTAATGCCACCATTGTCCTCGTTGGAACTCGTGGTTCGGGCAAGCGGTCTTTGGGTTTCATTGGGGCTACACATCTGGGAAGGAGACTTATAACGGAGGACCATTACTTCGAGGAAGTAACCGGAATATCAAGAAAAGAGTTTTTGTCAAGGTATGGTAACAAAGAGTTCCATAAAAAGAATGTCGAGGTAATTCAAAGGATGCTTTATGATAACACGATGAATTGTATAATTGAATGCGGCATGGGAAGCCTTGCTAGGGAGGCTCAAGCATTGTTACGGGAGTACTCGAAGACACATCCCGTGATACATATTTTACGGAATCCAGACCGGATTCGCCAACTTCTCAAGCTGTCAGAGACCGATTCGAAGCGGCTGGAGCACGCTGATAGAGTACATCACTCTTGCTCCAATTTTGAATACTACAACCTCCACGATCCAAGCTCTGAGCGCCATCCAGCGGAGACCTCTCAAGATCGAGCTTCTCCAAACTATTCATCAGGACTTAAGGATGCTAAGCAGGACTTTTCCAAATTTCTGGACTTCGTCACCGGAATCGGTGTGGAACAATCCGCCTTCGAAAGTCCATTCTCGCTCACTGCCGTACCGCCAGAGTATAGGCCGTATACCTATGCACTATCCGTTCGATTATCGGACTTAGTCCATGGAAATGTGGACTTTTCGCAATTGGATCCTGGAGGTGATGCTTTTGAGCTTCGAATCGATGTTTGGGTTGCGAATATGCTTTCATTCATAGACAAACAAGTTGCTCAGATCAGAAGAACAACAGGGGTACCAATCATCTTCCATGTTGAGGAATCAATATCAGTGAATGAAGATAGCACTATGGTTTTGCTGCATCACGGTTTACGGCTCGGAGTTAATTATCTTTCTGTCTTCCTTAGTCTCCCTGACGATAGCATACGCCAGCTCATTCAGGCAAAGGGTGGGACTAAAATCATTGGACATTGGTTTGAAAGAGAACCTATGCCGTCAGGTTGGAACGACTCCTCTCGATTCGAAATATTCCGAAGGGCTTCATGGCTTGGTTGTGACATCGTCCGAATTGTGCAAGTGGCATCATCGAAAAAGGACAATGACGATGTCCGAGTCTTCCTTGATGCTATTTCGGCCGTTCCTGAGCCTCATCCAATACTCATCGCTTACAACTTGGGGACTCTGGGTACCACTTCCCTTGTTTCCAACAAAGTTTTTACTCCCGTCACCCATTACGCAATCAAGTGTAAAACCAAGGCACTCAGTGATTCCCTCATCACTTCTCAAGAGGCTATGCAAGCTCTCTTTCAAACGTCTGTCTACGATCCGTTACATTTCTACATAATTGGAATGACAATGGCTTACTCGCCATCGCCTATGATGCACAATGCAGCTTACCGTGTTCGTGGTATGCACCATGATTTTCAAATCCGGGAGGCTTCATCTTTAGATGATTTGCATCATCTCTCGAAAGATCCCCATTTCGGAGGCGCTGCCATAGGCCAGCCTTTCAAAGTCGCCATCATGTCCCACCTTCACGCTCAGAGTCACCACTCAAGAGCAATTGGCGCTATAAATACGATTCTCCCACTCCGAGCTCTGCCAGATGGTTCTCCGCAATATCTCCTTAATCAAGCGAATCTTCGAAACTGTGCGGGGCCAGTCTGTGCTTGGTACGGTGATAATACGGACTGGATAGGCATTTCCACGTGCCTTCGCAGGAATCTATCGCCCCGTAATGCCGTTCAGCCCTCCAAGACCACAGGCCTAGTTATCGGAGCTGGAGGTATGGCGCGTGCGGCAATTTATGCTATGATCCAACTTGGCTGTCGTAAGATTTTTATCTTCAACCGGACCGTAGAGAACGCAGAAAATGTGGCTCATCACTTCAATACTTGGGCTGGTGCGCTCTCAGATACTGGTAGTGTCGTCTCTGTCCTAAGGTCAAGTGATGAGCCTTGGCCCGCAGAATACAACTCCCCAACAATGATGGTCTCATGCGTCCCCGCCCAACGCGTTGGCTCACAGCCCGCAGCAGACTTCGAGATGCCAGTCCAATGGCTCGGAAGTCCCTCCGGCGGCGTCGTACTAGAGGTACGTACATTTCCCCTCTCTCATTCCCTTCCATCCCCTAACTACATATCTACCTATATGCTCTTGCCTAGGCTTTCTGCCTTGGCCTAGTATTAGAACACAACTGACATACCCTTAACGTCCAGCTAGCCTACAAATTCAACACGCCCCTCCTACAACAGATCCGCCGCCTCCGCCAAGCCACCGGGCAAGCATGGATTACCGTTGATGGCTTCGAGTTCATCCCCGAACAAGGAATCGCGCAGTTTGAGCTCATGACCGGCCGCAAAGCTCCTAGGAACCGTATGCGCGCTGAGGTCCTGCAGAACTATCAGCTGGTGGTTGATCAGGAGGGTGAGATGGATATGGGAGTGAGTGGGGGTACGGGTTTTGGAGCCATTGATGCGGCGCTTTGAGATAGGGCTGAAGTGGGTGCGTGTAAGCGTTAGGCGTTGTGATGGAATGCATGAGATGCTCGATGCAGGACATGTGTGCATAAGTGACACCATCCGTGTGCAATCTTCTTAAAGACAAATCTTGAACATTTGAACCGCTGCGGCAGCCCTGGCTACGAATTATATGCTGATCATGATCCACCGTGCCAGAGGGGAACATAGATGGTTGTTCTACTTCAATAAGGGACTTGTTAAATACAGTCCGCCGTACCTGATGGGGTCCGTATGCGCCGACATTCCGTTTCCCTTGGTAACCCCATAGAATTTAAATTATTATGCACCATCAGGCAAGCATCTTTTTCGTAAAATTGAAGTTATTCCTAAATGTACTGTCACCTACTCACTCAAGACCACTTACTTTGAAGGAATTAGCTGCTGCATAGGCAAATGTCTACAACAGTATGCTCACTGAGGTAATTGAGGCTGTAGAATGCACTTAGATTAAGTGGTAGGCTCTAGATTCGGAATGAAAAAGGTGTATTTAATTATACTGCTTGCCTATCAAGATAGGTATTGAATTTCCTGCAAGTTTTTCTGCCAACTAAGTACTTGGGCAAGGCACTTGGTGACTCTATTGTGTAGTCATGATTTTATAATCTCGTTATTTTTGGTGGTGCCTAAGATTTTTAGCTAACTTTTGCATGAATGACTCAACCAACGGGTTTTTTGGTGATGCATGGGAGGGTGCAAGCGAGGAACATCAAAATCAACATTCTCGACATTCAGTCAAACAGAACCACTCATAGAAATTACTAAAAGTGACTGAAACTTTCTGAGATAATAGAACAGAAGCACTTCTGAATCTATCTTGAACTTTAAGAAATTTGCTTACATATTATTTAAATGCTGCGCAATTGCTTCTTGCCACTATACATCTAGAACAATCTTAAATAGGCAAGCGGTGTGGCTGGCCCTAAAAATCGAACCTAGTAGATGCCCCCTTTTTAATTCATACAGGCCGTATGGCCCGACTGGATTTAGTAAATGTTTGACTGGATATAGTAAATGTTGGGCTAGATTTAACAAATCCCAGTCATAGGTCGGGTATTTCAGTCCTTTCCTCAACCTCAATTATTGAAATATCAAAGATTCTCATCTTACCCAGTCCAAGATATCCACGACATCGACTTTAAACTCTCGCTAGTAATGGAGCTATCGCCGCTCCTTGATACGGCCACCCTCGAGCCAGAATCCATTGATCCAAGCTGGCCAGTATGCCCAGGGTACTTGGATACGGTTCTGTCGGTCTTCAAACGTCATCACCAACCTTTTGTTTTGGTCAGCACCCTTTCGATGCGATGGCAGGGCGCAAGAAATTTGCCACAGAGGGAAGTCGATGTACTTGTGCGATCGTCTCACTTGGAAGTCATCGTGGATGACCTGATCGCATCGGGCGAGTGGAAAGTCTCCGAAAATTGGTCGGATAGCGAATATACGATGATCAATCACACCGCCGTCCGCGACGTGTGGCTTAAATCCTGTTGGTCAGACTGCCTTTTCGAGTACCTCCGATTTTGGCCTGAAGAGCTGTACAAGCTCTCAGTTACTTGCAACAAAGTCGAGGTTCCAGATGTGTTTTCCCGAGGAGAAGTATTGCTAGAAGAAGAGTATTATCGTGACCCGTGTGAACGATTCGGAGCCCAGCGCCTGCGTTCCTTCTTCAAACCTGACAGACCACTATTGCCACGGTTGCAGATGCGAGCCAAAATCATGGAACGAGAAATCCCCATATTCATTCCAACTATCGAAGAGCACCTTAACGCGTTGCTCGACCAGGCCAGAGAAGAACAGGAAACCGAACTCTGGAATGGTAACGCACCGCAGTCGCAAGTTAGAAATCTCATCCGATACCTCTATCTCGATTGGACTCCCACACGAAACTGGCTTTTGAGCTCGAAGATCCGGGAACGAAATCTGGAGCTTATGACAGAGAAGTTAGACAATTACCGGAGAAAACCTGTCCTTTCCGTAGACAAAGCCGCTATGTGCACCTTAAGCCAGATGCCGTGGGACCTACCTATTAGACCTGAATTTCAGAAATTTGCGGGCGTCATGTCACTGAGTGGATCATAGTACTGCGAGATGAGTATCTAGAATGCGTTGTGTGCGAGAATGAATATCGGAAGGAATCTCGTGGCACTGGGGGCGCTCTTTCCCAGGGTTATCCAGAAGACCTCAGCAAATCGCATAGATCTAGGATCAATGGGACGGTGAAGTCTGGTTAGAAGATAGTCAATGGTCAACCTCGCGAGGATATGGAGGTAGTTCGAGATACTATGTTTCAGACATGTAAGCTTCTGAATGGATTGGAGGCCAAGATACTGGCCCAGAGTTCCTAGGGCACTTGTCAGAAGGATATAGAGTTACTAGCCCAGTAACTTGAGTGGAATCGCTGAGTATCATGTCACGAGACAGATGGTGCCAGGGGTCGCAGAAGATGGTGGTAGAGTCCCTAAGCAGCGCACTTGATAAAAAGCTGCAGCACTACTGCGGTAATGTAAACATTCAACATTTGTCTATGAGCAGCATGCATGATGCTCTTGTCTATCTTATGTACAGACAGTTTGCCCTGTCCAATCCAAAACGCCAACCAGTTCAGCCCATGCTTATATTGTGCTTCGTCTCCCTGCACAGCACCTTTAGTGTGTAATTGCTCATGCATGCTATATGCTTTTAGGATGCAGACTTGAAGAAGAAAGTCAAGAAAGTCTATCGAAGAAGAAGAATCGTACATGTGGTGTATCTTATGTCACAGCCCGAACGCTCTGGAAAGACAACTCTGTAGGCCGCCACGTCTCTTCTTGCCGCGTTCCGGGCGGTAGCCAGACCGAGTTACTTGCACCTCTAGGTCTCCCGATTATCGGACTCTTACGGTCGTCCGTCATTGGGGAGGCTGTGAACCCATTGGTATATGGAATACTTCCAGTGGCTGAAGCTGGTGAGAACACAGGTGCAGAAGGGTCTCCTATGTTCGGTCTCGTATTCAATGGGAGGAGAGTCTCCTCTTCAATATCCATCATACGCGCCTTGCGATCTGCCTTATTACTCTCCGAAGTCCGATCATACAAGTACAAGCCAAAGAATGTTAGCGCAATGCCAACGGCTTGAACGGAGGTAGTCGGATTCTGAAACCAGATTATGGAAATAATCACAACGAAAACGCGCTTGATGAGGCTGGCGACTGAGTAAGTGACCGGAGATACAAGGGATAAGAGGACGAAAGCAATGATGTTTTGTCCAAAATGAAAGGTCCCATTAAAAATGAATTCAAGGGCTAATCGTCCGTGATCGAATGCTTCTGGCTTGTTCTCCAGATCAAGAGAGCCATCATGAAAGAAGTCAGAGAACAGACGCAGGCCTTCTGACCAGAACCAGATGGGACAGGTGAGCAGGAATGCAAGGCCAGAAGAATAACATAGTAGATTGAGTTTGTCCAATTTTCTTGATTGCGCATAGCGCCCGTCGGCCTCTGCCTTTGCTGCTTCGTTGAACAGGCGCTTTGAGAAGATATTCTGGGTTACGAAGATGATCGCTGCCAAGAATGCGTAAAGGATCCCGAAAACGTTCCCCTTAAATTCCGCCGAGCAAGAGAGCATAACTCCGAGAGTAAGGGGAATCAGCGAAAGGTAGGTTGTTAAGGGGTACCCTATATCAAAGAAAACCCGGTAGGCAAGGACGGTAAATAATGGGGATAGTCCTTTGATCGTATGGACAAGGGAGACAGGGATTTTGGAAGTTGCCGTAGAGCTGAGAAGATGACCCCCTATTTGAAATCCCGCCAGCGGTAGGGTTGTCATTATAACCTCGCGAGTGGGATACCGTATACCATGTCGTAAAGCTGGAATAGCATTCTGAAGACTCGGAAATATCCTGGCCAGCCATGACATGAAGAGACATTGTGATGACACAAAGGCGAATTGTACGAGTGTGAGCGTTGCAGGATTTGGGAAGGCGTTTAGGATGGATTTTGAGGATGTATTGGTGAGTGCAGAGGAAATATACCAGACAAGGCAAAGGATCTGAAGGGTTCTTAGCATATGAGTTGTCATAGAGGGCCATGATGATATACTATTAATTTAGGAGACACAGGAGCTTTTAATGCCTCCGCGATTTCTTGCGCATTGGCACTGACGCTCGCCCTCCTGGTTCTGATTGTCCTGAATGCATCACTGAGACTCTTCTGCCGTCCGTGAGGTCTCCCACCACTACTCGCTCTGCCATTCATCCATGACGAGCCCCCGACTCCACCTTCTTTTCGCGGCTGCCAGCGCTCCTGAGGTTGATTATGACCATTCGCAAGACCATTCGACCTGTTTGGGCTTCGTGCGCGACCCTCTGCTGGGAATACAAAGGTTTCGTTATGCTCGGGGAACTTTTCCATTAATCCGCCCATGTTGCTTGGAAATTTATGTGTGGCGCGGCTGTTGGGAGAAGCTCCCTGGTCTGATGTTGCATGAGGCATTGGAAGATGATTGAACGAGTGTAAGGCCTATCGTGGCAAATTCATCGTGCTCGCATTGTGTGATGGTGACTGCAGCGAACTGCGATAAAAGAGAAGAAAAACGCTGGGTTGAAGATCAATTACAGCGTCTTACGAAGGAGGTCTGTCCTTTCCAAGTGCTGCGGACGACGCTAGTCCTAATTTAACGATTATCTTTGGAAATGGCGGCGGAAAATAATTGGATGGTCGTTAACAGCTAAAAACCACACCCCATGGCAACGCGAACACAGCAGCTCACTGAGTACAGTTCATGAAGCCTAGGGATATTTTCACGCGCGACAAGTCTTCGTGATTGGTGTATCATAAGTATACACTGCAAGGCGCAATGCCTTCAGCAGTTGCGATGGCGCCTAAAATGACCAAGAACCAGATGAGGCGGGCGAAGAAGAAGGAACAGAAGAAGTCCCAAGTGAGTGCTGCTGATGAGCTTTCCTTAAAAGTGCAATCTGACATTCTAAAGGTTACTCCAACGCCAGAACCCGAAGCTGAAATTAAGAATGAGCCAGAGCTGGAATCCATCAAGACAGAGGAGGCTTCCACAGAACCCGACTTATCGAACCTTGAGATCAGTGAAGATGATCCCAATTATGCCATGTTCAAGGAGATTATGGAGCGATTTGGTGCTACAACGGGTGATGATGAAGCTGCTAAGGAAGCCAATGGAGGCGACAAAGGCGAGGTCTTCTATTCAGACGATGAGGAGATTCCAGACGAGGAAGACGAGGCTGCGATGGAGAAGAAACTTTCTAAAAAGAAACGAAAGGAGCAATCGAAACTCTCAGTTGCTGAGCTGAAAGCCCTTGTGAAGAAGCCAGAAATAGTTGAGTGGACGGATACATCAGCACAGGATCCTCGATTACTTGTGCACATAAAGTCATACCGAAATGTTGTCCCTGTTCCATCACATTGGTCTCTGAAGCGTGAATACCTGTCATCCAAAAGGGGTGTCGAAAAACCACCCTTCTCATTACCAAAGTTTATTCAAGAGACCGGTATCGCTGAAATGCGAGATGCCGTTCTCGAGAAACAAGACCAAGCATCACTGAAGCAAAAACAACGCGAGCGTGTGCAACCTAAGATGGGCAAACTCGATATCGACTATCAGAAGCTTTACGAGGCATTCTTCCGGTTTCAGACGAAGCCGGAACTTACGCGTTATGGAGAAGTGTATTATGAGGGCAAGGAATACGAGACAAATCTCCGGCACTTAAGGCCCGGAGAGCTTAGTGATGAGCTTAAAGAAGCATTAAATATTCCTCCAGGAGCACCGCCTCCATGGTTAATCAATCAGCAACGCTTTGGTCCACCGCCCTCCTATCCCTCCTTGAAGATTCCTGGACTAAACGCACCACCACCTCCAGGCGGCGCATGGGGTTTTCATCCCGGCGGCTACGGCAAACCACCCGTCGACGAATTCAATCGTCCCTTATATGGCGGCGACATTTTTGGTGTCCTTCAACCTTCCGTAAATAATCAAGCCGGCGAGCCCATCGAGCGCACCCTCTGGGGCGAGCTCCAACCCCCTGAAGAAGACGAAGAATCCGAAGAAGAAGAGGAGGAATCCGGCGACGAAGCCGGCGACGAAGAAGACATTGGCGCTGGCCTCCAAACCCCAAGCGGCCTAGAGACCCCGGGCGGCGTAGCAAGCACTGTACCCAGCGAATTCGGCGCTCCAGACACAGACTTCGAACTCCGCAAACAACGCCGCGGCATTGACACCGAAGAATCTACCCACCCCCGCTCTGCCTACACCGTCATCCCCGAGCGCCAAATCCGCGCAGAAGGCTTCTTCGGCGGCGAGCGCGCTTATGACGTGCGCGGTGCGACCGCAGCAGGAGCTCCACCAGCCAATCTCCCTGTGCTAGGCCGCGACGATGACTCGGCGCGTAAACGGAAGAAGCCAGGTGATGTAGATGTCGCGCTTGATCCAGACGCGTTGGCGAACGAAGATGGCATTAGTAAGGAGGAAGTCAGGAGGAGGTTTGAGGCGCAGAGGAAGGAGGAGGGCGCGGGCGCCAAGTGGGCGTACGAGGAGGACTTGAGCGATATGATCGCTACGGAGAGTAGGAAGAGGCAAAAGAGGGATGAGGAGCGGAGGGGTGGTGGGGATGGGAAGGGGAAGGGGAAGGAAGGAGGGAGGGCTTATCGCTTCTAGGTCTGGACTTTGGAGAGGGCTTATTGGCAACACATTGAGACGGCTCATTCTCATGGTCATGTGCGCGGTCGCGCCCAGAGGCACAGGCGAGAGAAGCAAATACGCCACAGCATAAGACATATCTAGATGTATTGTATAACTACCTAAAGAACGTAGTATGCTGTGTCCAGTTGCGTCCAGACACGTGACGCAACAAGCAGCAGGAGCAGGAGCAGCAAAGAAATAGCAAAAGTAAAAGTAGAAGAAAAACAAACAAGTAGGACAGGACAGAGTAAGACAGAACAGACTGCGTCCGAGGGGTATCTAGATACTCTATGAGAATCTAACTAGTGCTTCATGAGTAATCCAACATAAGTGAAATGTAAGACGCATAAAAGCAGGAGACGAGAGATATAAGGGTTTACAAATGTGAATGGTAATGTGGAATATACATCCAAAGACAACGATCTTCTTTCTGATTCCCAAATAAAAGAACAATATAAAATAGTTTAGAATCTGTGAATGAGATGTACGTAGTAGGTCGAGAACAGAGGGAAAGGGGGGTTGTACGAGGAAGTATAGAGATTACAGAAATCTGGGAAAAATCCAATGGGGAATGAACGACGATTTTCCTTCTCTCACAAAAACTCTAATCTTCTAGAATCCCCGCCATATTGGTCTAATCCATCCATTCAGATCCGCCTGCTACCGTGGCCGCCCTCCCCCAATAACCTCTCCCTCTCCCGCTCTCTCAGACGATCATTTCGCCACCTCCGTATACCGCTCAATAACCACGGCATCTGCGCCTTGACGAGATTCCCCGCTTTGACCAGCAGCCACGTGAGCACGAGGCCGCACCAGACGCCGAAAATGATGCCTACGCCCGCTGTGATTTGCGCGTCGATCAGGAGGGAGATGATGGTGCCGCCTATGCCGGAGCTGAGGATGGGGCGGCGCAGGAGGAGGGAGGATATGGGGCGCGCCGGGGCCGGGGCAGTGGTGAGTGATGTTGGGGGTGCTTGGTGCGTTAGGGCGTCGGCGAGTTGGTGGGCAACGCGGTTGTTGATCTTCTCCCATGTGGCTTGGAGGGAGATCTCTCGCGCGGTTTTACCCATTGTGGAGCGTAAGGTGGTGTTTGAAGTGAGCTCTTCGATGCGTGATACGAAAGTGGAGATGTCGGCTGGGGGAACGAGGAAGCCGCTGCGGTCATGCTCGACTATTTCAGAGGGGCCACCTTCATCGCGTGCGATTACCGCGAGGCCGCTGGCCATAGCTTCGAGGACGACCAGGCCGAACGTTTCGGTGATGGAGGAGTGGAGGAATATATCTGAGGAGGCGTAGGCGCGGGCGAGGGTGGGACCTTCAAGCATGCCGGTGAAGGTGACGTGGGAGGGGATGTCGGCGAAGAGGTTTTGGATGGCTACTTCAACGGCAGGATTGCGGTTTCCGCCAACAATGAGGAGGTGGAAGGGGAAGGATTTTTCAACAAGAATATGTGCAACTTCACTAAGAAATTCGAAACCCTTCTCCGGCGCTAGTCGCGACACTGAACACAGGATCACTTCTCCATTTGGAGCCAGTTGTTTCCGGTAGTTTACATCAAGCGCAGAAGGATTGAATAGATCTGTATTCACGCCACGTCGGAGATTGACGAGTTTGGATGGTTGTACCCCTGCCTTTTCAAGGTATTTTCTCACTCCATATGAAGGATAGAAGACTGTGCGGACAGCGGGATGACTGAATAAGTAGCCTTGCGTCGAGCGCAAGACCCAGACCGCCCAAGCATCGAGCGGTGTTGGAAACAGAATTTCGCAGTATGCTGATAGATCGGTCTGGAAATTGCATAGTACGACGGGTTGAAATTGGAGCTGGCGAAGCTGCAGGAGTATTTGGAAGCCGAGAGAGGCAGGACTGGCGAGATAGATCAAGTCGGGTTGAAATGTTTTTTCGCAGAGACGATCGATTCGAAAAGGATAGACTACGGCGAGTTCGGGGTTGTAAGGGAGGGGATAGCCAGTCAGACGTATTTCGAGTTCATTGGCGTCGTCAAGCCGAGTCTTGCGCCCTGGTGCCTGAGGAGCAACGACAGCGACTTGGACTTCGTTTCGTCGCAGATATTGGATGAGAGAGAGTGTCGTGCGGCTGACTCCGTTGACTGGGCCCAGGGATTCGGTGGCCAGGAGGATGCGCTTGCCTCTGAGCACAGCAGGGAATTCGAGCTCCTCTTGTTGTTCTTCCATCCGGATTGCTGGTACTGTTGCTGTTGTCATTATTGTCGTTATAGTTGTCGTTAGTATTGGTGTTAAGGACAACGAAGCCTGGTGTTCGTGGTGGGGCAAAGGCCGTCAGCCAAGGAAGAGGACCCTTGCGTCTCGGTAGCCTTATCGCTATCGGTCAGCCTTGCTGCGGATTCAGTCATTCAGCCAGGTTCTAAATATGCAAGGGACTGCGGGACCGCCTTCTTCAGATCAGATCTCTGCAGTCAATAATATCGGCCACGAAAAGAATGGAAAATGATGTTGCAACAAAGAGAGCGCCCCGATGAAAACGACAGCGACAGTAATGATTTTCATTCAGCATCTGCCGAGTCAAGCCCATCGTCTCCGTGACCGCTGCGTCCACTCACCGTCGTAAAACTACCGAGCTAGGCGCGTCGTATCCAACTTTGGACTTTCTTTCCTGGAAGGTTATGGTCATGCTCAAGCGTCATTCCCGGCTTGCAGTTCGCTGTGTCCAAGCAGAGAATGACGCTGCCGACCTGCGACAACGGTGAGAATCACAGACAGGTGGGCGTTGGGAAATTCTATCATTAGACGGGTGCCATGCTTGGGGGCGGCAGCCTTGCTGACTCGCACCCATAGATCCCTTTGTCTGTGCACACGTGTGGTGTGTGATTGGCCGCGAGGTGCATCGGCGACAGTCCCCGAATTCGCCATTATCGCGACACCCAAGTTCTTGGTTGCGGTAGTGGGGCAGTGGAGCGTGTAGCCTTGAAACATTCTGGGCCGGTTGCAGTCCCTCGTGGATGCGTCTGTTGGTCGTCAACTTACTGGTGCGGTACACAGCCAGTAGGGGTAAACACATAATCTTGTAATCTTCGGCCCCTTGTTCGCCAAAATGCAAGCCGCATAATCTTTGCTCCAGTCATCCTCAGCCATCCTGATCTTCGCCTGGATGTAGACTCAGTTACGCTGCGACCTGCACGCTGCTCATAGCTCGTGACGGCATAAAGCCTAGGGTCGTGCTTGATGACATGAACCGCGTGCCGAGGATGGAAAGTGTAAATGTTGATCCGGATGATGAGAAAGAAAGTGACATGGCAAGATAGCAGCACACTCTCTCCCGCACTGCTTTGCCAGAAACCCCCCCATCTACCTCACCAGCCTCTGCCAAGGCTCTAGACATCCATGCAAGGCTCGTGTTGATTCTTATCACCTTAGGATTTCATTTCTGTTGATTGTGCCTTCTTCCCTTCACCCTCTTCGCCGGTGCCTACCAAGACATTTCTCGGCCCAATCCCTTTTGTTTCGTTTCATATTATCAGTGCAAGACAAAACACCAAGAAAGGCACGCGGGCAAACGGATTGTTGCGGATCTCCTGCCTATCCAGGAGGACAAGTGATTGAGTGTTACAAGCACCCGCCTCGCTGACAGAAGACCACCTTGCGCCCCGCTGTCACGTTTACGAATCTCGGGTCGTATTATTCTGCAAGACTTTACAATTATGTCCAGAGTATTCTCAGCTATTGCAGATTCAGATGAGAGCCCATCTACTGCTCCCACAACACCAGACGGAAGTCTGTCATTCTCTCCAGTTCTGCAGGCCGCGCAACTCCTAGACGCGTTCGACGGAACAGTGGGGGTGCAATCCCGTCCTGGAAAGGGTTCTTCTGCGACGTTGAATTTAGATGGAACAGCCCCAATGGTGGTCAAGAACATTTGCTGTGTAGGAGCTGGCTATGTTGGTGAGTTGCAATCAAATTATGTTTCCTTTTGGCTGCCCCTCCAAAGAAAATATCAGGTTCCTGGAAGTTTGCGTAAAATAAATGCGCCGAGAGCATGCCGGCGCTGAAGCCTCGCGAACGCCATTTCTTATCGTGAAAAAGGCGAGGCGATAACCATTTTCATACTGCCGCCCATCCACAATTCTGCTAACATTTATCGCGTTCTTCAGGCGGCCCAACATCTGCTGTTATAGCCTTCCAAAATCCATCTATCCGAGTAAATGTCGTCGATAGAGATCCAGCACGCATAGCAAGCTGGAAATCCAAGCACCTTCCCATCC
>Ga0335072_10008702_pt1 | contig 14687 bp, 11 predicted proteins | sample Lox_Sample_21_FD_206725 | JGI IMG/M metagenome (GOLD analysis project Ga0335072, IMG submission 206725) | Soil microbial communities from Loxahatchee National Wildlife Refuge, Florida, United States - Lox_Sample_2.1 | ecosystem: Environmental > Terrestrial > Soil > Wetlands | place: USA... | reverse complement strand
GCCGTGGTCAATCACCGCTACCGCCATGCCATTGGCATGCGTCGCCGCCATAGTCTTATGAACTTCTCGGTCAATCGCAGCGCCGCTCGGGATTGTCTGCGCCATTCCTGCAACCGGCAACCAGCACGCCGTGACACCCAGCCACAAACCACGCTTTGCGATTCTGCTCAACACCACTTTTGATCCCTCAAAAACTCAGATTTAGTCTAGTCGAATCGCAATTTCCTGCATGGATTGCAATCCGTCGTGCATTGCTCCCACTCGGACGAAAAGACGTGCCTCTCAGACAGGTGCGCTGATTCTCAATTGGCGATATCAGATGGGATGAGAAGGCCGGTCTCCGGCGGGATGCGTTAAGCTCCCAAGTTATCGACGCGCTCAAGGCGCAGGAGATAAAGGAGACCGGCAATGAAGAAGGTTACCACTACTTCGATGGGACGTCGCCCGGGAAAACTGCGGGATGGGAAGCTGACCGTTGGGCTCGATCTGGGAGATCGGTCGAGCTTCTACTGTGTTCTGAATGGAGCGGGCGAAGTGATTGTGGAGGAGAAGGTCGCGACCCGCCCGGAAGCGATGAAGGAGACCTTTGGCAGGATGCCGCGGAGTCGAATCGCGCTGGAAACAGGAACACATTCGCCCTGGGTGAGCCGACTGCTCACGGAGTTGGGACATGAAGCGATCGTGGCGCATGCGCGTAATGTGCGCCTGATCGGGGAAAGCCGGCGAAAGGACGACCGCCTGGACGCACAGGCGCTAGCCAGGCTAGCCAGAATCGACCCACAGCTGCTCTCGCCGATTCAACACCGTAGCGCACAAGCACAGGCTGACCTGTCCGTCATCCGAGCTCGGTATGCGCTGGTGCGTGCGCGGACAGCGCTGGTCTGTGCGGCGCGAGGACTGACGAAGTCCTTTGGAGAACGGATCCGCGGTCGCAACCCGAAGGGCTTCAGCCTTGCCACGAGTGAAACGCTGAGCCCACCATTGCAGGTTGCACTCGCACCTTTGTTAAGTGCGCTGGCAGCGATCACCGCCCGGATTCGAGAGTACGATGCCCAGATCGAGAAGCTGGCCGAAGAGAGCTATCCGGAAACGGCGCTGCTCAAGCAGGTCAAGGGTGTTGGGACGCTGATCGCCCTGACGTACATCCTGACGCTGGAAGACCCGAGGCGTTTTCGAAAGAGTCGTGATGCAGGCTGTTACGTGGGGCTGCAGCCGGGCAGAAGAAACTCCGGACAGAGCGAACCTCAACTGCATATCACCAGGGAGGGAGACTCCTATCTGCGCATGGTGCTGGTGCAAGGGGCACAACACATCATCGGTCCATTCGGCGAAGACTCCGATCTGCGCCGATGGGGACTGAAGCTGGCCGAGCGTGGAGGCAAGAGAGGAAAGAGACGGGCCATCATCGCTGTTGCACGCAAGCTAGCGGTCCTGCTTCATCATCTCTGGATAAGTTGCGAAGCATACGAGCCGCTTCACAACACACGAAAGCGAAGGCTCGCAGCGGCATAGTTCCGCACAAGCTTGAACGCACCATGCGAAATGTCGAGTTCCGGCGACTGCGCCCTTGGCCTTGCCCCCACTCCATCGACGATGGCGTGAGAGGTCGCCTTCAGAAGGCAGCGCCGACTGTTACGAGGACCCCAATGTGCACCGAGCGCATGAGTCGCTCACCAAGAGTGCGGATGGAAGGGTGACGACAGCTTAAGCTCGACTGCCGTGGTGAAAACAGACCGGGAAAGGAGAATGTCATGATTTCCTTCGCCCGGAACGCCTTGCTATGGCTGGCTACGGTGGCCGTCAAGGCTCCAGATGAACTCGCTCGCGCTCGGCCTTGACGGCCGCCTCGCCAGCCACTACCTAGCTGATATCCGGGCAAAGGAAATCATCAGATATGAACTTACCCACCCGCAATAAATGTTGACAGCGACCGGCCTTCTCATGGAAGGCCAACGCACTCATTGATCCTTGACTCATCTGACCAACCAGAGAGCATTTGTCTAAATCAAGGTCGAAGTAGTCCTCGTCTTGATTGCTGATCCAGGGGGCACAACTCCCAAACTTTTCTCTGCTACGCGGGCGAAAAATAGTTGATCTTATAAGGGGATTGGTCCAGTTGGTCCGACAGGCGTAGTGGATCGCGACGCGAGGGGCTCATGCTCGGCGAACCAGCGCGACGCCTGAAACGACGTGGCTGGCCTGCCACAAAGGAGTAGTGGGTGATAAAGCACTTGTAGTGGACTACCCTGGCGCTTGGCTGGCTGAAGTCCTGTCAGGCTCGTCTGGCCAATTTACTTCCAGCAGTACCGGCGTCGTAGATTGCCAGAGATCGAATCGTTCGAGATCAGTGGCCTTGCTCGGTTCATCGAGGGCCGACACGATCGCCAAGAGCAGATCGGCCTTCTCTGGTCCGAGCCGGGAGCGCAAGACATCTAGAACATCGGCCACATCCCATCGTCGGAGGATGTTGCCCAGACAGGCGAGTTCAGGCTGGGCCAGAAGTGTTCGTAACTGGCCGATATAGTGGCTCGATTCCACGTTCCGCAGCCAGCAGAGGGCGATACAGGTGAAGAGAATCCGGCCGCTGGTGACGTCGTGCTGGCCTACCTTGAACGACCACGCCTCAGCGTTTATGTGTCGCGCTGCATCAAATTGATCGGCCAGCATATATATGTTTGCCAGGTTGTTGCGCCGGTGGGCGTGGATCGGATTATCTCGCGGGAGAAATCGATCATCGATACCGATGGCCCGCCGGAGCATGGAGGCGGCCTCATCGAATCGTTTGAGCCGGCGCAAGAGAAGCGCGTGGTTGTTCAGCTCTATGGCGAATTGAGGTTGCTCCGTCAGGCCATTTTTCTCCTTGCTGTTCAACACTCGGCCAAAAAGCGGCTCGGCGCCGGCTAGGTCACCTTCGGCTTTCAACAGATCAGCCAAGTCTTTGACCCTAGCCAGCGTATCCGGGTGCTCAGGACCCAAGACGCGCTCGCTGGCCTCCAGCGCCCGGACAAACAGTGGTTCGGCGGCGGTGTAATTCCGCTTGGCATAAAGTAGTCTCCCCAGTCCGCTCACGGCCATTATTGAGTAGGGATGTTCGAAGCCTAAGACGCGCTCGCTGACCTGCAACAGTTGTCCCAAAAGCGATTCAGCTTCAGTCAGTTCGCCGGCAAGTATTAGCACTGTGGCAAGGCAAACCGCGCTGCGAAGCGCTTCGCAATGGTGCTGGCCGAGTACTTTTGCAAATCCCGCAGCTGCCTGACGGAAACGGCTGATTGCCAGCGTCATTTCGCCCTTCTTCACGGACAAACTTCCTGTCCACTCCAAAGTCATTAGTGTATGCGGATGCTCTGTTCCCAGATGCTTTTGCGCCAGTTCATGAGATTTCAACAACAACGACTCCGCCTCATCAATGGCGCCCGAATGGAGAAGAATCCCTCCGAGGTTGGAGAGCGACTTCACCAAGGCGTGTTTGCTGCATTCCTGTTCATGTTCCGCGTAGATTGCCAGGATCTGGCGCTGTAGTATTGTCGATTCCTGAACCCTCCCTTGATGTCCTATTACGATAGCGACATAGTTCAGAGCCTCTGCAAACTCTAGGCTGTCTTTCCCCTTAAGCCTCTCATTAATTGCCAATGATTCTCTGAATGCCGTTTCGGCTTCGGCAAGACGCCCAAGCTGGTGTAGACACTCGCCATACGAGATAAGGTGGTGGCCCAAGTCTGCACTATCTGGGGGTAGGATACGCCGCGCAATCTCTAGGGCCTTCTCTTCCATCCGTAGGTCCAAATCGTACAAGCCCTTGCCGTAATAGAGTGATCCAAGTGAACCCATCAACAGTAAACTCGGTTCGACGCGCTCATTCGTCAGGGCAAGGTCAACAAGCCTTTCAGCGTGCGGCCGTAGCCCGTCCCAAATTGGCCACGTCTTCGGGTTTTCGGCGGTTTCGTCGGGAGCATAGGCGATCAGCGATTCCCTTGTCTTTTCGATCCACTTTGGCACGGCATCCTTGGTGATCGAATCGGCCTCAACGGCCTGCACCAATCCGTGAACACTAAACGCTCGATCTTCGACGCTGCCATGAGCCTGAACCATCGAGTAACGCTCCAAAGCCGCGATCCACTCCGGAATCTGGATGTCCAGCGGCGGGCGGTCGTCCGGCAAGCGGCCGATCTCCTGGGCCTGAGCTTCGACGATCGGCGCGCTTTTTTCCCACAATGCTTGCGGGATCGGCGTCGGCGCCATTAATGCCGCCATACGCAAAATGGCGCGCGAGCCGACTGGAAGGCAATCAATTGTCGTTCGCCAAGTGGCATAAACCGACCAAGGATATTCTGTCGACCCACTAGATTGATGCAGGGAGAGAAAATGCTTTCGATTCACTTGAGATCGGCCGATGTATTCGCGATAGGTGCAGCCGGTTCCTGGGGCACCGATATAAGCCGCCGCCTGTTCCAGCGCCAGCGGCAGATACCCAAGCAACTCGGCGACTCTATCCACCGCTGCATGCTCGTCGGAGCTGAGTGCTTCCCAATCGCGGCCAGCCCGAGCTAGCAGGAGTCTTCTGGCCGCCTCAGGCTCAAGCACCCAGACCTTGCAGACTTCGTGCGGATTGCTCCACGCTGTGAATCGTGAAGTGATGACAGTATGGCACCGCCCAGCGTGGGGAATCCAGCTTAAGACGGCCTGCTCGTCTGGAGCATCGTCCAACACGAGTAGCCGCATTGGCCGAGCGGCTGGCTGATTCAGTTCATCGAAGGCCCGCCTTGCCTTCTGATTTGGGTCCAGCCCAGCATTTGAGAGTTCGGGGAACAAAAGATCGAATACAGCGGCAAATTCGTTCTCGATTCCCAGCCGGCAATCGATCCAGAATATCTGCGGATATAGCCTCCAAAAATGATCGGCGTACTCACGAGCAAGAGCTGTTTTTCCAACACCGCCCAATGCCGTGACGATCTGCACTTCTCCTTGCGTGAGAGTGGCGGTGGGACTGGTCCAGAGCTTCTCGTGTATTTCATTCAGTTTCCCTTCTCGACCGACAAAATGCTCCGTATGCCCGTAGCGTATGCGGGTGAGACGTTTACCCGGTCCTAGGATTGGCGTTGCCAGTGCCGATCTGATGACTGCCATCAGCCGCGGCCATTCGTGATCATCCATGCGCTGGGAGTCGATCGTATCGTTCTGAAGGTGGCGGAGTGGCGGCGTGGAAATACTTGCCTTCTCGTCGACATCGCCGCCGGGGTCCTTGACCAAGAACTCTCCCTCGAAGACCAGTGGGATTACCAGATCATGGCCGTAGGTTTCATATCGAGTCCATTCTGATTGCTTCCACCTTGGCGTGAGGATGGGAAGAATGACGCGGGCCGCCTCGCAGCCGGCCTCGATTTCCTTATGCCAGTCACAGCCGGGATTCAGTCTGGCCTTGTCGAACCAAACTGAGAATCCTTCATCGGTGAGGCGGCGTTGCAGCGCCTGGGCTAATTCCAAATCTGGCGAGGCGTACGAGATGAACAGGTCATAATCCATAAGCGATCCTTCGGAGAAGAAAGGCACGCAAAGACATTTTCCTGGTGGTCTCCCGGACAGGGTCTCTCCTCGGTCTCTTCATGGCTTTGCTCCCAGGATGCGCCGCACCGAGGTGGGGCCGATCCACACGCGGCGAGCGATCTCGGATATGCTGAATCCCGCGCAATGCAGTTTTCAGATTACAAGAGCGTGTAGGTACGCACTTGGTGGCCGTCCCAGTCGTTTGCCGTTCTGCTGCGCTTCGCCAAGCCAGCCCGAGTTCCTTCCCGCAGACGCAAGCGACGTATGAAAGCTTTCCCGCATACACAACAATTCAAGCCATACGATGAGGTAAAGCCATGCGCAATGCTGCGCGTCTCAAGATGGGGTATTACCCAATTCCCGAGAGTGAAGGCGTCAAACTTCGCTCTCTTCTCTCCTTTTCCCAGCCAGCTTCTGTGATCGACCCATGTGTTGGCCAGGGCACCGCGCTCCAAACCATCACAAAGGATGCTTCCGCCAGGCTCTACGGGGTCGAACTCGATGCGGAGCGCGCGCGAACCGCCAGTTCCAAAGGCATCGAAACCATCCAGGGTAACGCCTTCGACGCAGTTGTGCGCTCGGAGTCCTTTTCGTTGCTCTACCTGAATCCTCCCTACGACTCGGAGATCGGCTCGATTGCCAATCGCCGGATGGAGGCGGTGTTTCTGGAACATACCTACCGCTGGCTGGTGATGGACGGAGTACTCGTCCTCGTCGTTCCCTTCGAGCGATTGCACGACTGCGTCGGCGTGCTGAGTTCGCACTTTGCGGGGCTGAACGTATATCGCACGACGGACCCCGATTCAGTCCAGTACCGGCAAATCGCCGTTTTCGGCGTCCGCCGTGAGGTTCGCGGCTATGCGGTTGAGAACAACAAGCGGCAACTCCAGAGCATTGGGCTCTACGGCAGTTTTCAGAAGCTGCCTGCACTCGAACTCGGCGTCTGCGCGCCCTATGCGGTGCCAGCCTCCGACGCGGTCGAGATGAGCTACCGTGGCCTTCCGTATGACCTCCTCGAAGAACTCCTCCCGCAATCCGGGGCGTGGAGGCAGGCGGCGCCGCTGCTGCTGCCACACGACGACATTGCCACCGGCAGACCGATCACGCCGCTTCATGGCGGTCATGTCGGTTTGCTCTGCACCGCAGGCTTGCTCAACGGAGTCTTCGGCGAAGGAGCGGACCGGCATATTGCGCGGTGGCGCTCCGTCAAGCATGTGACGACCTTTGTAGAGCAGGACGGCGATGCGGAGATCCTTCATCACCGCGAGCGGTGGACGAACGAACTCAGGCTGGTGTACGCCGACGGGCGAACCCTAAAGCTCACTGAGACACCTGCCAAGAAGGAGGAAGAGGCCAATGGAGAACGCACACCTGCGGCTCGGGCTGCTTGAGTATGTCCGCATCACCGAGAAGGCCTCGACCCGCATTCGTCTGCGGGTTGATCGCTACATGGGAGAGGACCGCAAGGCGCACCTGTTGAGCGTCTTCGGCAACGATTCGGATGTAGGCGCGATTACGGCGGCTGTCCATGAGAAGGCCACCTTTTCGCTGACCTTTCCCGATGGAACAACCAAAGACGTCACTCTCGGCGAACATGCGTCCTGCTACAAAGGGTCGGTGACTCTGCCGGGGAGAAAGCATCCCGTCCGGCACCTGCTTGCTGTCTCCGAGGAACTTCACACGAATGGCACCGCCGGTAGAACGCTCCTGCTGCGCTACCAGCGGGAAGAGGCATGGGCGACCCTGGTCAGCTTTCTGGGTCTTCCCGCTGACCCAGCCTGGGGCGACTATGTGCTCGGAATCGTTGAGCGCAAGAAGCGGATCGAGGAGATCGACGGAATTGGCTGCGAGCCGGGCCTCGTCTCCGTCACCACCGATGAGATGCTGGAGTGGATAGGCGATGGGCTGCATTCGGGTGCGCTGGCTTTCCCGGAGACACTTGGCGCAATCCTCTGGCCGCAAGTCTCGATACATGACCTGCTGCGTGTGCATGTTTCGGGCGGGGTCTCGGAGCTATCTGGGGATTAGCCCGTAAGCGCGTTTATAGACGGGGTGCGGTGGCGCTGTAAGCCCCGATTTCAGTGGGAATTCTCGGGCAAAATTGATAAAATTAGTGCAGCGGAGGGTTCTATGAATGCTACTGTAACCAGCTTTTCCAAGCGTTCGACGAAGGCTCCGTCGTTCTCCGACCAGCAGATTCGCCAGGTTGCAAGCCGCGGTTCCAGCGACATTGCGAACTGGGTACAGTCTACCGCTTGCCAGAGAGGGATCGCTGTCCGACGCCTTCCGAATCAGAGGTTTGTGAAGGCGGTTTCTCGGCTTTCCGATGGCGTTGTCGATCTCGACCCGGTCGAGGAACTCCTCGTTGCGTTGGGGCGTGCGGGTGTCATCAGTTCCTTCCAACGTGGCCTCTTGCAGGTTCATTACCTCCGATAAATAAATGGAACTCCAAGTCCTCGATCCGTGGGGGGACTACGAGACTGCGGGATACCTGAGAAACCATTATCAGGAGAAAGATCTCGGTGTCGTAGGCCGTCTTGAGACGGCAGCCTTCGAGCAGGAAGTACCTCAGGTACTTCGCGTTCTGAGAAGGCTGCCGACTCTCACCTATCAACACATCACCGAAACGCACGAGGCGTTATTTACCTCCGTCTACCCTTGGGCTGGCCTGGATCGTTCAATCACCGCGCCCGAGATCGCCATCGCGAAGGGTGGGTACAGCACTCTGTTCGCCCACCCGCGGGACGTTCAGCGCGCCGGACAACATGCTCTCAACCTAGGTCAGGACAAGACTTATCTTCGAGAGCATCCAGGAGAGGTCTTCGGCTATCTGGCGCACGCGCATCCCTTTCTCGAGGGAAACGGCCGAACCATCCTGACGATCTATTCGGAACTCTCCCGTCGAGCCGGTCTCCACGTCGAATGGGAAGCGATCGACAAGGGCCTCTTTCTCGATGCGCTCACTCAAGAACTACTTATGCCGGGAAAGGCCATCATGGATGCGTTGGTGCTTCCTTATGTGCGTTCCGGCGTTCTTTCCGCAGAGGTGACAGCATCCCGTCTGAAGGTCAACTTCAAACGAGAACAGATCGCATCCGCTGACGAAGACTCGAACCTGTAGCTTGACGTTACGGTTGTTTTGTCACGCGGTAGAGGTTGCTCCCCGGTTGTGCCCGCAACCCGAACGATACAGCGCGATTGTCAACCTTTTCTCTATAGAATGAAGGGTGATTTGATAGGCATATATGCCCCTGCACCTTGATACATCGGTGTATGCCGGCTGCGCCTAATTAATCTTCCGCATAAGGCGAGTGCATATGACTGCACCCTCGAAGAACCCGACGAAAAGCCAGCTAAGACAGGCACAGGAGCTCGTGGTGGAAGACCCCGAGATCATGCGGGGCACACCCGTCATTCGGGGAACGCGCATTCCGGTGTACGACGTTGCCAGTCTGGTCGATGCTGGTACTCCGCTTGAGGAATTGCGGGAGATTTACCCAAAACTCACGTCATCGCAGATCGAATTGGCTTCGATCTACGCGAAAGCGAACCCACAACGGGGTCGCCCACGGCGCCGGCACCTGCCCAAGAGTCTGTCGGTCTGTACTCTGAAGAAGCGACTTCGTAGCTCCTCAATAGGAGGCTAGAAGTTCGCAGAAAATCCCTGATCGACGAAAATCTCAGCCCTTCGCTGGCGGCCGACGCGAAGCAGGAGGGCTTTCTTTGTTCGCATGTCAATCATCTCGGGAAGACAGGCACCAAAGACTGGGAGCTCAAACGTGTCATCCTCGAGGGAGACTGGACGTTCGTCATCAACAACAGCACCGACTTTCGCGGGCCTGCGAATGAACCAGGCTCGTCGGGCGAATATGCCGGCGTGCGCCTGCATGCCGGGTTGGTCTGCATCGACGCCCCATGTGGCTTGAACCTCGACCTGCAGGGGCAGCTCTTTGGACTGATCCTGGACGAACTCGCGAAGAATGGCGATCTCACCAACCAGGTATTGCAGGTTGATGTGAGGAAAGACGGTCGAGTGCAACTCGAGCGCTTTGCCCTGCCTGCGGAAAATGCTGACCGCTCCTAAACTGCCTGCCGTTTATTCTCCTTGGTGTGGGAGTAATCGAGGCGGTTACGAAACCGGGAGGGATGGCACACTTTGGCAAAGTCGCTCACCACAACGGCGTCTATCGGGACCTATTCCTGTGTTCGTCGCGCAAACCATTCTCGATGAGTGCGCTGCCCTCTTGGCAGTAACCAACGCTCGTCTGGCTTTCCCGGCAGGGTAATCTCATCGGACTCAAAGAGATTTTCCATATACCTTGATCTTCTACATGTTTGGAGTTATATGTAGAAGTGATAGGCATGAAAACTGAAGACCGCTTCGACCTGCCGCAGGGTACTCTCGATCTCCTGATCATGAGGGTGGTCGCCCTCGGGCCGATTCACGGCTATGCCATTGCCCAGCGAATCCAGCAGATGTCTCGCGAAGCCCTGCAGGTCCAGCAGGGCTCGCTGTATCCCGCGCTGCATCGGCTGGAATACAAGAAGCTCCTCACGGCGAGTTGGCAGGCGTCGGACACTGGCCGAGAAGCCAAGTTCTACGAGCTTACAGCCAGAGGCCGAGATCATCTGAAGGCGGAAACCGAGAACTGGAAGCGGCTGATCGGCTTGGTCGGACTGATTCTGAAAGGCACAGCGGAGGGAATCTCATGAGCTGGCTCGGGAGACTGTTCGCGCGCAAGCGGATGGAGATGGAGTTGGATAAGGAGCTGCACTTCCACATCGAGGCGCAGGTTGCCGACAAGGTGCGAGGCGGCGTTCCGGAAAGCGAAGCCCGGCGGCTCACCCGTATCGAGTTCGGTGGGATCGATCAGCTCAAGGAAGATTGCCGGGAAAGCCGGGGCACGATGGGACTTGAATCGACCCTGCAGGACATCCGGTATGGGTTACGACAACTGCGCAGATCGCCGAGCTTCGCCCTGCTGGGCATCGTCTCGCTCGCTTTGGGCATCGGCGCCAACACAGCGATCTTCTCCCTGCTGAATGCCATCTTGCTGCGCCCTCTGCCAGTGCAGAGTCCCGGCGAACTACTCCTCTTCGGGGATGGCCGAGCGGTGGGCAGCACGGAGGCGGTTCCCAATGGAAGCTGGAGGCTGTTCTCTGACGCGTTCTTTCAGGATTTTCGGCAAAAGGATACTTCTTTCTCCGGTGTGGCCGCGGTCGACAGCACCGACTTTACCGTCAAAGCATCCGTTACCGGGTCAGCTTACCAAACGACGCACGTCAATCTTGTCTCGGGTAGCTATTTCTCGGTGCTGGGGGTGCCGGCATTTCTGGGCAGGACGATTGAGGAATCCGATGACAGCACACCCGGCGCCGGGCCAGTCGCTGTAGCCAGTTATTCCTGGTTCCAGCGGCATTTCAACGGCAACCCATCCGCTTTGGGCAGAGTGATTCGCATCGAGTCGCACGATTACACGCTGGTGGGCGTGGCAAAGCCCGGATTCTATGGCGTAACTGTCGGCCAACCCGCCGATCTCTTTGTTCCGCTCTCGATGGAGAAGGCGTTCTCCCGCCCGGGTTGGAACGGCATCGGCGACAAATTCTTTCAGTCACTCTACCTCATCGGCAGGCTCAAGCCTGGAGTGACCGCGGCGCAGGCCAGCGCTGAAACCAATCTGCTTTTCAAGCAGATCATGCGCAGCTATCTCGGGCCGCAGCCCTCGCAAAAGCACCTCGCCGACCTTGCACATGCCAGCGTCGAACTCACGCCCGGCGGCCGGGGTGTATCTCCTCTGCGTTATGCATTTTCGCTGCCGCTCAAGATCCTCATGACCATCGTGGCGCTGGTACTGCTGATTGCCTGCGCCAATATTGCCAACATGCTGCTGGCGCGGGGCGTAGCCCGTAGCCACGAGATTGGTATGCGCATGGCGCTGGGCGCCTCGCGCCGGCGCATTATCGTTCAACTCCTGACCGAGTCGGCGGTTCTCGCTCTTCTGGGAGCGGCCACCGGCATCGCTCTGGCGTGGAAGGCCGGCGCCATGCTGCTGCACATGGCCACTCCGGGCCCCGATCCTGTGCCGTTGAACGTTTCGCCAGACCTGCGTGTGCTTGGGTTTACGCTGGGCGTCACTGTTCTTACGGCGATTCTGTTCGGCACTCTGCCTGCTTTCAGAGCTGCAGACCGTGCATTCACGCCTGCTCTCAAAGACGGCCGCGGCAGCTCTCCGTCGACTGTGCGCGGCGCCCTGGCTCGCTCGCTGATCGTCGGCCAGGTGGCGCTTTCCGTCCTGCTGCTGGTCGTTGCCGGGCTGTTCGTTCACAGCCTCATTCACCTGGCGGATGTAGACACCGGCTTCGACGAACACAACGCGCTCGTGTTCACCCTCGATTCCAGCACCGCCAATCTGGCGCATGGGCCTGACGAGGTGCGTTCTGTCGGCCTTGAGGAACAAATTGAAGGGCGCGTGCGCGCAATTCCTGGCGTCCAGTCCGACAGTTTCGCCTTCGTCGTCTTCCACGATGGCGGATGGTCGGATCAGGTTCTGTTTCAGGGCATTCCGCGAACGCCTGCGAACGGCCAAGACGTCTCTTTCAATATTGTCGGCAACGGCTTCTTCTCGGCGATGGGCATTCCTCTCATCGCAGGCCGTACCTTCAACTCAGAAGACAGACGGAATTCACCTAAAGTCGCCGTCATCAACCAAACCATGGCGCGCCGCTTCTTCCCGAATCGCTCGCCCATCGGACAACGGTTTGCCATTGGAGAAACTCCCGATCATCCCGCGGATATCGAAGTCATCGGCGTGGTGAAGGACGCCCGCTACTTCACGCTGAACGAAGGCCGGATGATGGAAGCTTATTTCCCGTGCACTCAGAATCCCGGGTTTCTCTCGAATTTCGTGGTTCGCTATGCTCCTAACGCCAACCCGCAGGAGATCATCTCCCCGGTCCGGCATGCCATTGCCGCAATCAATCCCAACATTCTTGTTGACAACGTCAGCAGCCTGGAAGAACAAGTGGACCGCACCCTTGCGAGGCAATCGCTGATCGCCCAGCTCTCCGCCTTCTTCGCAGCTTTGGCTGTACTTCTGGCCTGTGTTGGCATTTACGGATTGCTTTCCTATTCTGTGGCGCGGCGGACGGGCGAGCTGGGGATCCGCCTTGCTCTCGGGGCGCCAATGTCCAGGCTGCTCTGGACGGTTCTGCGGGAATCCCTGATTCTGCTGGCCCTTGGCCTTGCCATCGGGCTGCCGGTCGCGCTGACCTTCACCCGCATTTTGAAGAGTCTGCTTTACGAGTTGAGCCCGCTCGACCCCGTGTCGATCGCCATCGCGACTGGGGCCATTGCCGTCATGACTCTCGCGGCTGCCTGGTTCCCGGCACGCCGCGCCACACGGATCAACCCATCGCAGGCCCTTCGCGCGGAATAACTCGAGGCTCAATCCAGCGACCTATCAGGACTGGACGGGCCTTTGATTAGTGGAACCTCGCGAATGCGCTCATTAACATTTGATAGGTACTCGAAAGTCGGCTTATGGCCTGCGATCCGCCGCGACCTGTCGACGAGCACATCATCACTTATTCACTCATTGAAGTTGAAGTCGACGGCATAAATCTTATCGTGTCAAAATTCGGGTAAACGCTAATTGAAGACACTCGACGACCCGGCCGAAGGTGCTGTGGATTTTCCCGCGAGCATCCAAAGGCACCGACAAGAGGCTGACACCATGGCTGAGGCGCGGCGTATCAGCGCCGTTTTCTCGATATACTCAGGCAGAGAAGTGGAGGAATTGCTTCGCAAAATAGAAGGGGGTCGTGATCGATTCATCACCCAGGAGAGTAGGGCTAACCGCGCTCGTTGCTTGTGCGGCATCGATAACGAGATCAAGGATGGGAACGACGGTTCGCTTCCGCTGATTGACGAATGGAGCCGAATGATCAGCAGTTGAATTGTGAATAGCTCCGCGATGACCTGTCTGCCCCTTGCGCCTCGTGGGTCAAGCAAGACATTGTCGCCTCCGTTCACTCTTGGGCGAACAGATTCACGAGTTCACCGGGCTAACGATCCAAGTGGGTCCCGGTCCATCAGAATTCGACAACGTTCTCAGGAAAAGTGTTAAGTTTGCAGTTGACCCTTTTTCCAGCGCCTGGAACGATGTTGACATAGACTGGCCTAAGTGTGAGATCGGGCATCACTCCGAGAAGGAATTTCAGATCGGCCGGATTACTGGGAAGACTTTGCGGAAGGCGAAAAGCTTCTGCTCAGGCAAGTCCCCCTCCCGGCACCACAAAATCAAGGAGTTATATGTAAATTGGCCTCTCGGAAATTGAGAGGTCAAAATCGTTTGGTGGCTGTTCTGGTGGCTGTTAGTTTCTACTGTGGCACCGCGTGGCCGTTTTGCGCGCGGATCAGAAGGTGCGCGTCATATTGATGAAACGTTAATAGCGGCGTCATGTATCTATAACGATCCTGCACTATTACAAGTTTGTCATCTGTAGCAACACGGTCTTTTTGCTATGTGGTGGAGTTATCGTGTTGTTCGCAACACGATAAAGCTCACGCCCTACCAATCTTCAACCCCCGCTGGAGAAAGGGCACCATGAAGGCTTCTCTCTTTCTCTCTTTCGCTCGTCAGCGATCCCCGGCATTGTCACCGCCGTTTTAACTGTTCGAACCACACCCCCAGACTGTCGCGCCATCATTTTTTGCGTCGCCGAAAACCTCGGTTTTGTAACCAGAATTTCATCGCTCAATACAAGACCCATCAACTCTAGGTCAGGAAGATGAGTGGAGTCTAAACACGCCTGTCTACTCCCGGCTGCTACGAAAACCCCACACTTTCGGAGGCCAAAATGCGCATATTCCGCTCTTTCTTCTCGTCAGCTGAATTTATCCTTTCCGCCGTGTTGATGGTATGCTTCGCATCCGAAGGTTTCGCACAGGTCGACCGCGCGGGATTGAATGGCACCGTCACTGACACGTCCGGGCGCGTTCTGCCGGAGACGCATGTCACCGCGGTGCACAATGCCACGGGACTACGGCGGGAAACCACATCCTCCTCAGGTGGAACCTATGATATTCCGGAACTGCCGGTAGGCATCTACACGATCACGTTTGATCATGCGGGCTTCAAGCCGCT
>Ga0335072_10008701_pt1 | contig 14688 bp, 12 predicted proteins | sample Lox_Sample_21_FD_206725 | JGI IMG/M metagenome (GOLD analysis project Ga0335072, IMG submission 206725) | Soil microbial communities from Loxahatchee National Wildlife Refuge, Florida, United States - Lox_Sample_2.1 | ecosystem: Environmental > Terrestrial > Soil > Wetlands | place: USA... | reverse complement strand
CTCTCCACCGATCAGGCGCATTCTTTCTCGCATACTGATCAACCCCAGTCCGGAGTTAGCTGTTTTTCCCTGCAGGTCGAAGCCGGCGCCATCATCAACAATTCTCAGGCAAAGGCGTTTGTCAGACCCGCGCAATACGACATCAACGTTGTGGGCCTCGCCATGTTTGGCAACGTTGTGCAGCGCCTCTTGCGTTACTCGAAAGAGAGCCAGTGCAATATCGCTGTCCAAGCTGTCCGGAACGTCTAAACACACGCAATTTACTGCGAACTGGAATTGCTCAGCGGAGTCTCGACACAACCCTTTGACAGCGATGGAGAGCCCCAGCAATTCAAGCTCTGAGGAGTGAAGTTGACGCGAGAGGCTGCTGACTCGTTGTCCCAGTTCTTTGATCTTGCCGGAAAGTTCCTTAAGCCTTGCATCACCCACCGTCGAAAGCCCTCTGACAGCTTGCCTCGCCTTTTCCAGCTCGATACTGAAGAGCGCCAAGGACTGTCCGATGCCGTCGTGCAGCTCTCTAGCGATGCGAGTGCGTTCCAGTTCTTGCCCCGTTGTCAGACGGCCAGCCAATTCCAGCCTGGCTTCTTCAGCGCGCACACGGGTAGTGATGTCTTCGGCAACAACCAGTGCGCACAATTTGTTCCCTATTTCTATGGCCTCCACGGAAATGAGTACCGTAAGCAGTTCGCCCGCCTTGGTTGAGAAACTACTCTGATATTCTCGGATCCTGCCTTCCGCGGTAAGCATTTCGAAGCATTGCTCGCGGTCCTCAGAACAGGTCCAGGGACCAAATTTAATATCGGCCTTGCCTATGACCTCATTTCGACTGTATCCGGTACGTTTCTCATACGCTTTATTGACTTCGAGGACGCAACCACTGTGCAAATGGATAATGCAAAGAATTGCCGGACTTGCTTGAAACACGGTGGCAAATCTTTTCTCCGACTGTTGCAAGGCGCATTTCAGCTTCTCTGGTTTGGTTGCCGCGTTCGTTCTCGACTTTGTCCCGAATGGCTCACTCGTCCCATTCGGTGGACTGGCATACCATCGTGCTGCTCTTCGTTTTCCGTTCTGAAAACGCCGGCCACTCGAAGATGCAGCAATGGCTTGTTCCTCTCGCGTCTTGAGGAAATCGCTGGCCTTTCCAATAACTTCAACCGGACCCAGGACTTTTCGCATGCCATCAGATTTACGAGGATTGTTCAATGCGTGCTCCTCCAGCCATGAATGCTTCCCATTGCCCCAGAGCCAGTGTCACACTCGCTTCGCCACGAACATTACTCCTCTTTCGTCATTTCCGCGAGCAAAAACTCCATAAAAACATCTGCCGCGGCACATCGCCTTGCTCTCATTTCCGGTGTACACTGCATCACTCAATCGGCCGCTTCTCGGAATCAGCAGTCACCGACTCTTCCGGACACGGTCTCACCCCCGCATCCGGCACCACCCAGACCACTGTCGCCAGCGCAACAATCGCCAGCGAAAGCCAGGGCCGGTAAAACGCCACCGCAATCGCAACCAGATAAATCGCCAGGCTCACGCCATGCTTCCACAACTCCGTCTCGTCCTTGCGCCGCAGCGATCCGGCATACCACTGCCGCCGCATCACCGCCCAGCGCAGTAGAAAAAACGCCATGCCCGCCGCCAGCATCGTCGCGTCATACAGCACTGTGGCGAAGGAGCTGAAATCCTTATCATCCAGGTAATCCACAAAGAACGGCACCAGCGACAGCACGAATAGAAAAATCAGGTTCGACCACAGAACTAAATAATCAATGCTCTCCGTCCGTCGAATCAGCTCATGATGATTGATCCAGTAAATCCCCACTATGAAGAAGCTGAGCAGGTAAACACTCAACCGTGGCGCGACCGACCACAGCCCCACCCACCCATCCTCATGCGGAACATGCAGCTCCAGTACCATGATCGTGATAATCACCGCAATCACGCCATCGGAAAAAGCCTCCAGCCGCCCCGAGCTCATCCCTGAATTTGACTCTGCCATCCGTACTTCTCAACCCTTTGCACGAAGCATCAATATAGCCGCTTTTTCATCTGCATCGAGCGCCACGAAAAGGGGTGCCCCATCCTTTCGCGCATTTTGCGAAAGGGTGGGAACCGCAAATCCTCGCCAAACAATTTTCGGTGAAAATGAAAAATACCTCTTGCAATATCCTAGTAGACTAGTACATTATTTCTTTAAATGACGCCGACGAAACAAACCGAAGCCTTCGCCTTCCGCTTCGATCCCCACAGCGGCGTGCCCGTCTTCCGTCAGATCATCGACCAGGTCCAGGCTGGCATTGCTGCCGGTTCCCTCAAATACGGCGATCAGCTCCCCACCGTCCGCCAGGTGGCCGTCGACCTCGCCATCAATCCCAACACCGTCCTGCGCGCCTATCGCGAGATGGAAATCCGCGGCATCGTCGACACGCAGCAGGGCACCGGCACCTTCATCGCCAGCCGCAAAATCGAGCAGTCCAAAGCCGAGCGCGACCGCGCGCTCGCTCAGCTCACCAGCGAATTCGTTTCACGCGCCGGAGCCGGCGGGTTCACCCTCCAGGACCTGCTCGACTCGCTGCGCGAATTTCAATCCGAAGCCGGCAAAAAGAGGAGATAACCCATGAGAAGATTCGGTCAATACAGCACCGTCGGTTTTGCAGTCTTCGTCATTTGCGCGCTCGCCGGATTTCAGGCGACAGTATTCACCAGGCACGGCGCTTACGCGATCGTCGGCCTTGTCATCGGCGCCTATTTTTTCCACGCCATCAAAGTCGTCAATCAATGGGAACGCGTTGCTGTGTTGCGCTTCGGCCATTACAAAGGATTGCGCGGCCCCGGCGTCTTCATGATCGTTCCCATCGTCGACACTCTCAGCCGCTACGTCGACCAGCGCATCCGCCTCGCCACCGTCAACGCCGAGTCCACGCTCACCCGCGACACGGTTCCCGTAGATGTGGACGCCATTGTCTTCTGGCTCGTCTGGAACGCGGAAAAATCCATCCTCGAAGTCGAAGACTTCGTCGAGGCCATCACCCTCAGCGCGCACACCGCGCTGCGCGAATCCATCGGCCGCCACCACCTCGCCGAGATGATCACCGACCGCGAATCTCTCGGCGTAGAGCTGCAGAAAATCCTCGACGCAAAAACCACATCGTGGGGCATCACCGTGCAGTCGGTCGAGATTCGCGACGTGCGCATCCCCCTCGGCTTGCAGAACGCCATGTCGCAGCAGGCGCAAGCCGAGCGCGAGCGCCAGGCCCGCGTCATCCTCGGCGAAGCCGAAGTCCAGGTCTCCGCCCAGTTCGCGCAAGCCTCACAGGCATACGCTGACAACCCGGTAGCGCTGCATCTCCGCGCCATGAACATGCTTTACGAGGCCATCCGCGACAAAGGCTCAACCGTCATCGTCCCCTCCTCAGCCGTAGAAACCATGGGCCTCGGTGGAATGCTGGCCCTGACCTCAATGGGAAAGCAATAGTAGCAAAATAACGGGGGCGCTGATGTTGGTTGCAGCGAAAAACGTTGTCATTGTCATCCTGAGCGAAGTCGAAGGACCTGCTTTCTCTAAGTATCAGCAAGAAAAGGGGTGCCCCATCCTTTGCGAAGCAAAGGGTGGGAACCACAAATCCCATCTACGAGATTTTTCAGATAGAAGCACGATCCGGGTGCCGGGTGCCCCATGTTCGCGTAGCTAACATGGGCCAAAACAACCGCCGTCAAAGACGGCGCACAGATTTCGGGTAGAAGCACCGGCCTTCAGGCCGGTGAATAAGAACGAGGAACGAACGGGGCTTTAGCCTCGGGATTTCCCGAAACTAAGGAGGACCCATGAAAACCCTCTGTCTAGCCAGCCTTCTCCTGCTGGCAATCACCATCCCAGCCCGAGCCGACAACCCACAAATCGCCGGCGTCTGGAGAGCAACCCTGCACAACCAGCCCTGCATTCTGATGAACGTCCGCGAAGATCAGGGAAAACTGAGCGGCAACATCATCTTCTACCTGCTCAAGCTCGAGAACGGCTCCTGGCACGCAACCGGCTCTGACCCCATCCGGCTCATCCACCCACGCATCGAAGGCAACTACTTCGTCTTCGAGGTAGTGCACGCCAAAAAGAATGGCTCAACCGATCCAGCCGATCAGGAACTGCAAACCTTCCGCATGGAACTCGCTGGCAAGAACAAAGGCGTCTTCCGCAACGCCATCGAAGGCCAGGACCTCACACTCGATCGCACCGACAACTAAGCCCGCGGCTCAAGAGCCGCCAAGCAGAGCTGTGGCATCATTTGATCTGTTTTGAAGGGGCACGGCTTCATGAGCCTGCCCTGAGCGAAGCCGAAGGGTGCCGTCAGTTGTAATGCGCGGGTCGGGCTTCAGCCCCTGAGGGTTGATTCACTAAACTGCCCCACCGCCGAGAGGCTTGCCGATCTCCCAATGGTGCCCGAACGGATCGACCAACCGCCCCACGCGCCAGTGATACGGCTTATCGTCCACCGGCCAAACAACGGTGGCTCCCGCCGCAACCGCCCGCTCGAAGACCGCGTCCGGATCATCCACCACCATCACCATCCGCACCGTTCCGCCGCCCAGCGTTTCAGGACTGAAGTTCAAGTGCTCCGGCGACTCGTCCGCCAGCCAGAACTCGGTCCCGCCAACGGACATCTGCGCCACCACTGCGCCATCGGGATCATTCACACGCAGCAAAACAGTTGCCCCAAACGCAGTCTCATAAAACTCAACCGCCCCGGCCCCATTTCGAACCGAAAGCAGCGGAGCAATCGTCGTTTTCCCGGCAGTCTCACTCATGCCAACATCCTAGCGGTCTAAACGCTAAAGCATTGCCACAATCCTCCGATAAATGACTTGCGCAGAAAAACACGGAGACGGTTATGCAGGAAGTCAATTGTGAAAACCCAGCTTGCAATGTTGAGATCACCGATCAGAAAAGCTATATAGAACAGTGGGCCCTTGTGCATAAGGGCGAACTGGCGGGCATCTATGGCTCCTTTGAAAGCGCCTGGAGCGAAGCAGCCATCCGGTTTCATCACCGCCGCTGCATGGTGCGCCAGATCAGCGCTTTTCCGCTGACACTCTCCGTCTCGGCAGAAAATCTTCGCGCAGAGAGCAAACTGCTGCTCCTGTCCCAAAAATGGATACGATTCTTCACCCGCCAGCTCTTCCCCGCCAACGAAATCCCGTTCTAAGCAGCTTCCAGACTTACCCACAAAGTGTCATCCTGAGCGGAGCGCACGGCCCGGAGTCGAAGGATCTGCTTTTTGGGTAGTGGGTCAGTTTGATCTGGGCGTGAAGTTACCGAAATCGCGACTTTTCAGGCGCAGCGCGGATCACTTCCATATAGCCGGTGATACGTCTAACATTACGCCCTTTTCGATTGGAGAAGAAGCATCCCCAAGACCCCCGGGATTGCTGCAACAAAAGCCCACCAAGCGAGGCTCAGAACCAAAGCGAGTAGGCTATCTCCAGCGTGAAATCTCAGTATCTCTTCATGCCAGAGAGCAACTAGAGCGATGAGCGATACGAATAGCATCCATGTACCGCTCAATCTTCTTGAAAGAAATCCTACCAGCGCCGCTGGAAAGAGCGTGACAGCATAGGCACCCACACCTACCCGGTAAAAGGGCGATTGATTCAACTGGTAAGAGAACAAAAAACCAGGCGCTACAGCGATCAGGACAAATGCGCCGTACGCTACTGCGCAGATTAATGCGGCCCGCTCACGTGTGACAAACATAGATTCCTGCCTGTCGGAAATAAGTGTGCTAAATCTGGCACAGTTCAAGACGCCGGATTCATTCCTGCTCGGTCTAGGTATACATGCTGAGCGTATTTGTCGACAAACCGGAAACAGTATCGCCGAAGGATGGTCCGCGCACCGGCGACGCAGTGCATGAAAAACGGGGTTATCGGTAACTACAACCTTCGTAGAAACTTGAATTGACCCACTACCGCTTTTTGAGCAGCGGCACGAAAAACGGGTGCCCCATCCTTTGCGTAGCAAAGGGTGGGAGACCACAACCCTCCCTGGCGATGTATCCCTAAAGCACAGCCGTTCTCTCGGATGTCCCGCGAAATTCTTGTCAAGCCCTCTCGAAAGTAACTTCCGCCGTAAATTAATCAAAATAGACTACTTACAGATCGTCTGATTTGGCGTACTATTTCGCCAAAATTGATATCCTGAATATAGGGACAAGAAAAAAGAGCAGACCAAAGGCAGGCTCGCCACGGATCCCCCGCTAAGTTATTGAAAACACTAGAAACAAGCTAAACACCATCAAATCAACGGGATAGTGGGGGATGATCCCCCCGCAAGTCATTGAAAAATAAAGAAACAGGAAACTAGGAGGGGGGGAGGGGGGCTACCACCCGGCGCGCCGCCTCGCGACCCTGCCGAACCAGATCCGGAAGCCCAACGCCGTAATAGGCATTCCCCATCAACTGAAGCCACGGCAACGCCCGCACCCGCTCTGCAAGCCGTTCCATCCGCTCCAGATGCCCAACAGCATACAGCGGCAGCGAGCGCGGCCAGCGCCGGACCACGGTAAACGAAGGAGTTGGCAACGGCCCGAGCAGCGCGGAAAGCTGCCTGTGCGCAAGCGCAATAATCTCGTCGTCTGAGGAATCAAGTAGCAGCGGCGCCGACGCGCCGCCGAAAAAGGCCCGCAGCAGGACACCGCCTTCAGGCGCACGATGAGAAAACTTCTGGTCTACGAAGGTGCAGGCGAGGAGTGAAGGTGCACTGGGTTGGGCCGCAGCCTTCGAAGATTGCGGGACGAGAAACCCGAATCCACGCGGAATCCGCAACGATTTCGCGACTTCCGGTGCAAAGGCAAGCGCCACAACAATCGCTGACGAGGCATCCATCGCCAGCAACTCGTCGAAAGCGGAATCGAGCGGCGACAGCAGCCCGCGCGTCACATCCGCTGGGGTTGCAACGAGAACAGCATCAAATTCGTCCGCAAAAGAGCCGGAAATGCGCCATTTTTCGCCCTTAAACTCGACTTTCTGCACCTTTTCTTGCAGTCGAATCGACGACGGAGGCAAAGCCGCAGCCATGCGATCGATGAGCGTCTGCAATCCGGACTTGAGTGTCGTAAAAACAGACACGCTCTCAACGCCGCGCGAACTCTTCTGCAGGGCCGAGATCAGGCTCCCATTCTCGCGCTCCATCTTCACGAACGCGGGCATCACTGCCCGCACACTCAACTGGTCAACGTCGCCGCCGAAAACACCAGCCAGCAGTGGAGCGCCAACGGTATCCGTCACCTCATCGCCAAAGTGTCGGCGCACAAAGCTGGCAACCGATTCGTCCGCGTCCGGAACCGCGGCCTTCAGTTCGTCTGCCCGCTTCGGCTCCCGCAGATACGCAAGCCGTGCCTGCCAGCTGAAGAGCGGCGAACTGAGCAGCGGCTCCCATTTGGTGGGAACCATCATGCGCATGCCGTCCGGCATCGCCACCAATTCCCTGCCGCGCACAATGTACGTCCGTCGCAGACGATCGTTCGAAGGAATGATCTCGTCTTCCAGCCCCAATTCAACTGCAAGCTCGCGCGCCCAGGGCTTCTCCGTCACCCACGAATCAGGCCCACATTCAACCACAAACCCGTCGCGCCGCACCGTCTCGACAATGCCTCCCAGACAATTCGAAGCCTCATAGAGGACGAACTCAGTTCCAGACCCAGCCAGCTCATACGCAGCGGAAACGCCGGCAATGCCGCCGCCGATAACGGCGACTCTCATGATTGCGCAAGCCGCCAGAGGCCGTTGCGCGCGATACCGCGCAGCGCCGCAGTGAGCAGCGGAGAACTGTTGAGCGACCGCGGCCGCTCGACTCGCAGGCCGAGATTCTTGCCGAAGTCGCGGAAGGCAATGTCAATGTCATACAAGATCTCGATGTGGTCGCAGAGAAACCCAATCGGGTGGATGATGACCGCCTTATGCCCTTCCTTGCTGAGCTCGGTCAGCATGTCCTCGACTGTCGGCCCAATCCACGGCCCGCTCGACATACCTTGACTCTGGAAGGCAAACCTCCAATCCCTCAGACTGGGAACGCAATCGGCCACATTCTCTGCCGTGAGCCGTGCCTGTTCCGCATACGGATCAGCTGGCTGATCTGGTCCCGGCTCGACCGTTCTCTGCGGAACGCTGTGCGCCGTAAACAGCACCGGAACCGGATCGCCGATCTCGCGCGACAGGCTATGCCACAGCGGACGCAACCGCTCCGCAAACGCCTCGGCCAACAGCAGATCGTCAGCCCAGCCTTCGACGAAGTCGATCCGCAGACGACCGCCCGCAGCTGTCTCAACCGCCCGCTTGTAGAGTCCAACGCTGGTGCGCGAGTTCTGCGGAGCCAGGCAGATGACCACCGCCGACGTGATGCCGTCCTCGACCATTTGCTGGACTGTATCCTCGATGTAGGGCTTCCAGTTGCGCATGCCCACATACACCGGAACATCCAGCTCATTGGCCAGCAATCGCCCCTGCTCCCGCGTCAACCGCGTCAGCGGACTCGAACCGATCAGCGAATACCGGTGGCGTATCTCCTCGATCACCGACTCCGGCATCGCCCGCCCACCCGTCACATTGCTCAGATACTGGGGAATCTCATCCAGCGTATCCGGCGTACCGTGCGCCAGCAGCAGCACCGCCGCGCGATCACCCACGCCCCACCTCCGCCGACAGCTCCCGCACAAATCGCACCACGTGCTGCACATTCTCTACCGGGGTGCCGGGCACAATCCCATGCCCCAGGTTGAAGATATGCCCCGGCCGTCCCCCGGCCTGGGTCAGTATCGACTTCACTCTTTCCCGAATCAATTCAGGCTCCGCGAATAAAGTAATTGGATCGAGATTCCCCTGCACCGCGCAGGCATAATCGAGCGACTTCCACGCCTCACCCAGAGGCGTGCGCCAGTCCAGCCCCAGCACATCCGCGCCCGTCTCGCGCATGGCAGGCAGCAGACTTGCCGTTTCTACACCGAAGTAAATCACCGGCACTCCAAACGACTGCACCTCGCGGATCAAAGTCTTCGTGATGGGCAGTACGAAATCGCGATAGTCCTCCACGCTCAGAACGCCCACCCAGCTATCGAAAATCTGGATAACGTCAGCGCCCGCGTCCACCTGCTGCCGCGCATATTCGCTCAGTGTGTTTATGAGCTTTTCCATCAACAGCCGCCACGCATCCGGCTGCCGGTACATCATGGTTTTGGTGGCGACATAGTTGCGCGAGCTGCCGCCTTCGATCATGTAGCTGGCCAGCGTGAACGGCGCGCCACAGAAGCCAATGATTCCGATGCGATCCTTAAAGTGAGCAACCACTCTTTGAATGGCTTCAGCTACGTAACCAAGTTCCGATGCGCGATCCGTGCGCAGACGCGCAACATCTTCAGGTGAGCGCACCGGCTTGTGGACCACAGGCCCTTCACCCGCCTGGAACTCGAAGTCGAGCCCCATCGGCTCAAATGGCAGCAGTAGGTCGGCAAAGATAATCGCCGCATCGACATCCAGCTTTTCAGCAGCGGTGATCGTCACTTCCGCGGCAAGTTCAGGCTTCCTGCAGATTTCGAGCAGCGAATGATGCTTGCGCACCGCCTGATACTCCGGCATATAGCGGCCCGCCTGGCGCAAAAACCATACCGGCGTCCGGTCGACAGGCTTACGCAGGCAGGCGCGCACAAAGCGCGTGCCCGAAGTAAGCTGATCAAGTTCAATCTGTGGATTTAGAGAATTTTGTGGCATTGCGGAGATCACTCTTGAGGTTAGCATCCTCGTGCTCTTTTCCGCAGCAGGCGCCACACGAGCAATCTCCGCTGATTGCTACTTTTTCGTCGGCTGGCCGCCGTCTCTAGTGTCCGACGCTTGGGTGGAGAGCGGTTGTCATCGTGCCGCGTGAGTAGTGATCTCACGCAGGTCTACCTTTCGATTTCATCATCAAGTGCAGTGAGTAGCCGTTTGGTGTTCAACTGGCGATTCCTCGGTCATTAATTTTAGTTGTAGGGATTATCCGGTACCGTCTACGATTGTCACTACAGCTTGCTCTTATGTCCGACACTGGCACGACTCCACCTCTGCCGTCATCTTCGCAGCCGCCCCTCGACCGAGAACTCCTGACCTTTATCCGTGAAGAAAATGAAGCAAACCGCAGGTCTACGCGGGAAGACGCTCAGGCCAATAGGGATACTCTTCTCGGAACTCTCAAGATAATCTCTTACCCTCTGGCAGCTGTACTTGCAATCGCAGGAATCCTGGGTTGGCGAAGCCTGAGTGATCTGAAGGCTTCAATCCAGGCAGAGGCACGGGCAGAGTCCAAAGCGGAGATCGGTAGGATGCAAGAAGAGATTCGCCATACGCTCGAAGATCAATTCAAAACGCCGACCATTCAAAAGATGGTTGAGGATGCCGCCACAAGCCAAACGCAATCAGTCCTTCATCCTTTAATCACACAAGAAGTGACCACTGCAGTGAAACGCGGTGTTGATGCGGAACAGCCGGTAATACAAGCAACTGTCGTGAAGGAAACACGAACGGCTGTTGATAATCTCAAGCCAACACTGGACGGAATAGTCACCTCTCATGTCAATGCAACAGTAGACAAAGCGGTTGCGGCGCAGATCGCCGAAAAAATAACTCCTGTCGTGAAAGAACTGAACGACCTGAAGGAGAACCAAAAGCTCTGGGTTCTGACTCAAGAGCAAATCGACACGCTGCGCAAATCCATCAAAGAAATCATGCTGTAGCAATATTGAGATGGGCGCAATCAGACAAGAATTCAGTGTCCTTTAGTAGCACTCTCTCATCTGTCTTGGCTCCGGAGTGGAAGTTTAGCTTCTTCCCAAGTCCGACCTATGAAAACTTGTTCAATGAAGTCTTCCCAAGCGGCTTGATTGGAGTGCATATTTTTGTAAGACAAGACTTCCCTGAAGCGGATGCTTTAATTACTTCTTTAAATCATAGTGTTGGACTAGAAATCGCCATGATCAACGTTGACCCAAGGTATGTTGCGAACGTCGGACTGAGAGTTTCTCAGCAGACTGGCGACAAAACTTACTTTGAAGACCCGCATTTGATGGTCATATGGGTCGGAAGCAAACCACTAGCGGGTCAGCAAAAGCACTGAGATTTGTGGGCATCTCTCTAATCTATTGCTTCCCGAGGACGTACTTGTCATACCAGGCAAAATAGCGCTCATACCTATCGCGAATAAAGCTGGGCCGCGTGAATCCGTGAAACTGCCCCGGATACACGACCAGTTCCGTCGGCACATTCAGGCTGCGCAGCGCCTGATACATCTGCTCGCCGCCCATCAGCGGCACGTTGAAGTCCTTGTCGCCGCCCATGAACAACGTGGGAGTATGAATCCGATCGGCGTGGAGAAGCGGATATCCCAGCTTCAGGTAAGTGTCGAGATTCTTCCAAGGCGGCCCTAGTTCCTGATCGTACTGAATGACGTACTGGTCCACTCCGTAGAAGGCCAGCGGATTGCCCACGCCCGCGCCGCTGATGGCTGCTTTGAATCGCGTTGTGCTGGCGATGGTGTAGTCGGTGAGGATGCCGCCGTAGCTCCAGCCGCCAACGCCGAGTCGGTCAGGATCGGCAAAACCTTCCTTTACCGCCTCATCGACGCATGCCAGCAGGTCGATAACCTCCTTATCGCCCCAGTCGGAGAAGATGATCTGCTGATAGGCAGCACCGCGGCCGGCGCTGCCGCGATAATTCACGTTCAGCACGGCGTAACCGCGTCCGGCAAAGAGCTGGCGCTCCGGAACAAAGGCGTGCGCATCCTGCGCGTCAGGACCGCCGTGAATTCGTAGCAGCATCGGATACTTTTGCCCATCACGGTAGCCCACAGGAAGCGTCAGCAATGCATGTAAGTCAGTACCGTCTTTAGCTTTCGCTTGCAGATCGCGCGTCTCGCCCAGCTTCAGCTGTGCCATCAACGCATCATTATGCGCTGTCAGCTTTCGCAGCTTGTCATTTTCGAAAGCGAATATCTCTCCCGGCACCGAGTCGGTGGTCCACACAACGGCAACATGACCGCCGGCCTGGTTGCGCATCGTCATCGAGCCCGGCGTGTCAATCAGCCGCGTGACTGATCCGTCATGCAGTGAGACCGAAGCCAAATACTCTGACCGATCATCGGTCACCAATACAGTTACAGATTGTCCATCCTGCGTAAATGCTGGCGCTGAAACGGCTCGATCCAGCTTCTCAGTCAATACGCGCGGCTCGCCGCCAGCGGCGGGAACCACCCCAAGCTTGTTTTGGTTGTATTCAAGATATTTCGGTGCGCTTCCGTGGAGATACGCAATCAGCCTGCTATCCGGACTCCAGGCTAGCCGTCCGCCATCCTGCCCTTCGAATGTCGTCAATTTCTTCGGCGTGGAATTAGCTTTTGCGTCGACGACGAACACATCCGTGTTCGTCGTTCTATCCGGATCAGGATCGTGATTGCTTACGTATGCAATCCTGGTTCCGTCTGGGGACCACACCGCATTCTGCTCGTTGTATTTGGTATCCGTCGTCAGCTTTTCCAGCTTGTGTGTTTCGACGTCGAACAAATAGAGCAGAGTCGGCGTAGTTTCTGTTGAAATGTAGCCTTCGATGTCCTGCTTAAAGTGGTAGCGATCGATGACAATCGGCTTGGGCTTTTCTTTCTCTTTATCCTTGTCCTTCGCTTCCGATTCCGCCTGCTTGTCTTCAGCAACGCCGAGCAGCAGCCTCTTCCCATCGGGGGACCAGGCATAGTACAACAGGCGATTCTTTATATCTGTAAGCTGGCGCGCCTCGCCACCGCGCCGGTCCAATACCCATACCTGCGAGCCCTTCGCCTTTCCCGCGCGATCAGAGGTGAAGGATAAATATTTTCCATCTGGACTCCAGCGGGGTGCGCTCACTGAATTTTCATTTGCGTAGGTCAGCCGAATATCTTCGGAAGCGTCCCACTTCACCATCCAGATGTCCGTCAGCCGCTTGTCGGCCGTGGCGTCCATCGTGCTGACGGTATAGGCGACCCAGTTTCCGTCAGGCGAAACCTGCGGGTCGCCCACATCCTGCAGCTTGAAAAGATCATCCAGGGTCATTGCGTGCGGGGCTGAGGATGCAGTTGGTGCAGCAGCTGTCGATATTTGAGCGGAAAGAGGAAGTGCTAGCGTCAGAGCAAACAGGCAAATGGAGAAGCGCATCATTTGCGTAAGACTAAAGGCTTGGCAAAATGCAAACAATAAAATAGTGAGCTGCGATCTTTTCAGAAACGGAGATCGATCTCATCGCTGCGCGGTCTCTACGCCTGGCGCAGGATAGGGAGACAATCCGGCGGGCCGTAGGTCCGGCTGCACCAGCCAGACATGGCGATCCTTGTAATAGTGGATGAGTTCGAGGTTGTGGGCGTCATCCATCTCCCGCGCCCAGACCACTTTGGCGTTGTCAATATCGGCGGCGTTGTACACCCAGTCATCAAACGTGCTGTGGTCGGCGGAATATCTGACGATGACTAGCTGCTTTCCGGGGAGTTTCTTTAGTTCCGATTCAATCTGAGCACGCTCAACCCCTAGATGCCCCTGGCCATACCATACATCGGGCCATGAAGCATCAGGCCAATCGGAGAGAGTGAGCCGCAGCGGGACAGCAAAAACCCGGAACACGCTCAGCACAAGGCACAGTGGCAAAAGCAGACGCACGATCACTGTGCCGACAGGCTGGCCTTCCGGTTTCCAAAGTCGCAGGTGGCGCGCTGCCTGCAGACCAATCGCGTAAAACGCCGCGGTAAAGGGTGCAATGTAGTGAGGGATAAGAAACGTCTCGATCATCGCTCCGGCTGCCAGGGTAAGCACACACAGAAGCAGGAAACGTATGCGGCGGTCGCGTATCACGCGCGGCAGCATGATCAGAGGCGGCAGCAACGCAAATCCCGCATAAAAGGCGATGCTCCTCGCACACTTGAGCAGGTTCTGGGGTAGAAAACCAGTTGAAGAATGTATCTTATTGAATGTAGCCAGCTCAACTCCGACATAGAAATCCCGCATAACTTTGTGCCTGTAGACAGGCGCAGGCCGGGGCGACTGCCAGGCAAAGTATGGCGTCACTGCATACGTGGCGCGGTCTATCTTATATGGCGGGGTCAGTGGATTGCCGAAGACACGATAGTTGTAATATCCCATCCATGCGCCCGCTGCAACAATCATCCCCAGCGGAAGTGCTGTGCCGCGCAGAAGCAAACGCATCGTCGGCCGATTGCTTCCAAAGAGAACCCATCGCACCAGAACAACAGCCACAGGCACGCAGAGAAGTATGCCTTCATAAGGACGACTGGTGGCGAGCAGGATAATGCCTATCGCCATTACCACGCCGTAGCGCAGACGCGCTGTCTTCATAAACCGAGGGAGCGCGCCCAGAACAAGTGCCCCGCCCAGTGCTGATATAGAGCCGGCGCTGGAATAGGTATCGATCCAGCGGCTGAAAAGTCCCAGCCGCAAGATCGCGAGCGCTCCGCCCAGCAGCGCCCACGCAGGCGGCAGCCATGCCTGCAGCATCCAGCAGATGGCTGCACACATGAGCCCCACCATGCATAATAGGCCGAACCAGGGATGCCCGAACAGGACCTTCCCTGCGGCGAGAACTAAGCCATCGCCGGGAAAGTACATGGACATATAGGTCGGTTTCATGCTGATG
>Ga0335072_10008700_pt1 | contig 14692 bp, 15 predicted proteins | sample Lox_Sample_21_FD_206725 | JGI IMG/M metagenome (GOLD analysis project Ga0335072, IMG submission 206725) | Soil microbial communities from Loxahatchee National Wildlife Refuge, Florida, United States - Lox_Sample_2.1 | ecosystem: Environmental > Terrestrial > Soil > Wetlands | place: USA... | reverse complement strand
ATGCAGCCAGTGCGTCCTGATGGCCGCCGCTATCCGTTGTATCGTGCGCCCGTCCCGGCTTATGCCGCTGCAGGGCTGGCCGCCCCTGGGCTACTGGCACCATCCGGCTAGCCGTATCCCGGTGATCATTGCCGGTGTGATGGCGATCACCTGGTCCATGGGCTGGGGGACCCAGGGGTCGAGCGCCTGCTGATAGCGGCTGACCGCGTCGGGGTCAGTGACGAGGCGGGCCGTCCCCGTGGCGACCACGCTCCACCCGGAGTGCCGGACCGGTTCGATGTCGTCGGTCTCGTAGCAGACCACGGCACCGTCGCCGGAGGCGTGCCCGGTGATCGCCGAGCCGAGGTGGGACCGGATGACGATCGTTCGGGCGTCGACGAGGTGGTTGACCAGTCGTATCGCGGGCATCGCGTGCCTCGTGAACACCACCCGCCCAAGAGATGTCTGGCGCAGCAACTCCCAGCACTGGCTCGGGATCAGGTCTACCGCCTGCCGTGGTTGTCTCATCATCCGGGCCCGTACCGCTTCGTCGCCTGACACAAACTCCCCGCTCCTCACGCGACAACTCAGCATCGATGGTCATCCGCCGTCATGGCGATTATTAGAGGCTAAGGTCCCTGAATCGGACAGCCGCAGGATCTCCAGCACCAGGCCGATCCGGTAGCCCAGCTGAAGTGTCGGCAGCCACGGCGCGGCGAGGTCGTTAACGGCCGGGTTCCGCCCGCCGGAACCCGGTCCGAGGACCTGGTCGGTGACCCGGCCGAGGGTCAGCGCAGCAGCGAGATCGACGGTTTCCGCGAACCGGAGCCTCTGGCGTACGGACAGCGGACGGCCCGCGAACCGGGTCACCAGCTCGTCCGTGGGCGGTTCGCCCGGCCCGTGGCGGTCCCGGTACTGCAGGCCGCGGGCCAGGTCGCGTACCCAGGGGGCGATCCGGGTCAGAAAGGCCGGGTCAGCAAGGGCAGCCCGGGCGAGTTCGGGGCCGAGGGCGACGTGGAGAGCGTCGCTGCAGATGCCGGTGATCGCGGCGGAGGCCTGGTCGCTGACCGGGCCGAGTGCTGGGTCTAGGAGCGTGCTCACAAGTCATTCCCCGGGTAGGAGAGGTTGAACGACTTGTTGGCCAGCGGGAAGTCCGGGACGATCGTGTCGACGAGGGCGACCGGCAGCGCGGGCCAGTTGAAGAAGCTAGGGTCGGCGATCTTGACCCGGGTCAGTGTGCCGTCCGCGGCCACTTCCACCCGGTGGACGATGGTGCCGCGCCAGCCCTCGGCGATACCGACCCCTGTCCGCGGCATGCCAGGGCGGGGGAGGCGCAAGGCGGGCACCGTGCCGGGGTGGCCGTCCAGCCGCTGTACCGCTTCGGTGATAAAGCCGATGGCGGGCTGGATCTCCTCGGCCCTTGCGATAAACCGGGCCAGCACGTCGCCATCCGTACGGGCGTAGGCGGTGCGGGGGAACTCGATGCCGGGCAGCGGGTGGTCGTGGCGGGCATCGGTGTCCAGGCCGCTGGCGCGGGCCACGTAGCCGAGTGCCCCGAGGTCTGCGGCCTGCGGTGCGGTCAGCACGGCGGTGCCGGCGAAGCGGTCGCGGACGACGCTGTGGCCCAGTGCCAGCATCACCACCTCGGCGATGTCGGCACCGATCGCGGCCATCTCGCCTGGGTCGGGGAGCGCACGGACGACGGTGCCGCCGGGCCGGATCGCGCCGCGCAGCAGCCGGTGCCCGGTCACCGTGCCGTTGACGCGCAGCAGCCGTTCCCGGATCCGCAGGGCATGCGCGTTGAGGATGCCGTGGCCGACGTCGTTGCACAGTGCACCGATGTCGGCGACGTGGTTGTGCAGCCGTTCCAGCTCCAGCAGCAACGCCCGGAGCCGCAGCTGCGGCTCGGGCACGGTCAGGCCGAGCGCGTCCTCGACCGCAAGGCAGAACGCGAGCGTGTGCCCGACGGTGGTGTCCCCGCTGACCCGCGCGGCCAGCCCGGCCGCATCTGCCGGGTCGCGGCCCGCGAACAGCTTCTCTATACCGCGGTGGGTAAACCACAGCCGTGCCTTCAGGTTCAGGATGGTTTCCCCGGCGACGGAGAAGCGGAAGTGGCCGGGGCCGATCATCCCGGCATGCACCGGGCCGACCGGAATCTCGTACACGCCGGGTCCCTCGACAGTGCGGAACGGGTACGGCCCGTCGGTGTCTCCGAAGTCCGGGGGGTTCCCGGCGGCGGCGAGCATGGGGTGCCAGCCGCGCGGCCAGTGGAAGTGCCTTACCAGGCGTCGCGGCAGCGGGTGACCCTCGGGCACGATGCCGTACAGGTCGTGCATCTCGCGCTCGAACCGGCCCGCCGGGAACGACATCCGGGCTAGGCTCGGCACCGCCGGCCGGCGCCGGTCCAGCGGCACGTGCAGCTCGGCACGCCGGTCCGGTCCTGGGGCGGTGAACAGGTAGACCGCGCGGAGCTGGCCGTCGTCCTCGTGCGCTGCGGCGAGCGCCAGGCGGAACCCGGCGTTCAAGAAAGAAGTCGCCGCGTCCTCCAGTTCCCCGGGAGAAATCGTGCGGCGGTCCGTAGCCGGTACGGCGGGGGAGGTTACGGTCATGGCGTCCCCGTGAGGGTGCGGGCGGCGGAGTGCAGCAAGGTGGCCAGCGGCCCGGCGTACAGGCCCAGAATGGCGCACACCGTGAGCGCCGTGGCCGCCGGCGCCAGTCCGGCCGCTGCTCCGCGGGGGGAGGGACTGGCGCCGGGCCCGGCGACGGAGCCGCTGGCGGCCATCTCGGTGTCGGCGTCGGCGCCGAGGAGCATACGGCTGGTGTGGGCGAGCAGGGTGGCTGTGATGACTAGTATCAGTGCCAACGCTATAGCGGTGATCCAGCCGAGGCCTGCGGAGAACCCCGCGCGGACGATGCCGATCTCGCTGGCGAACACGCTGAACGGGGGGAAGCCGGCCAGCGCAAGCACGCCGGCCCCGGCGCAGCCGGCCAGCAAGGGGACCCGGGCCGCCAGGCCGCGTATCCCGTCGATCCGGCTGGTCCCGGTGACCTGCAGCATCCGCCCCGCCGACACGAACAGCGATCCCTTGGCCAGTCCGTGGCCGAGCATGTGCAGCAGCACCGCGGCGAGCGCCAGCGGGCCGCCCGCCGCGGCGCCAACCGCCATTACGCCCATGTGCTCGATGCTCGAGTACGCGAGCATCCGCTTGTAGTCCCGCTGCCGGATCAGCAGCGAGGCTGCCACCAGCAGCGAAACCAGCCCGAGCACCGCCAGCAGCACGCGGGCGAACCCGGGTCCCAGGGCCAGGTCAGCGATGACCTTGACCCGCAAGATCGCGTAGAACGCGACCGACAGCAGTACCCCGGACATCAACGCTGAGACCGGGGCGGGGGCTTGGCCGTGTGCGTCGGGCAGCCAGGCGTGCAGTGGGGCGAGCCCGGCCTTGGTCCCGAAGCCCACGATCAGCAGGGCGACGGCGGTCCTGGTGACCGCCGGGTCCAGCCTTCGCGCATCGGCGGCTAGCCGCGCCCAGTCCAGGTCGCTGCCGCCGCCGGCGTGCACGGCGGCGGCGTTCAGCAGCAGCAGGCCGAGCAGGGCCAGCGCTATCCCCGCTGAGCAGATCACCACGTACTTCCACGCGGCCTCGACCGCCGCTCGGGTGCGCTGCTGACCGACGAGGAACGCGGTGGCGATGGTGGTGCCTTCGATCGCGACCCAGGTCACGCCGGCGCTCGCGGCCAGCACCGCGACTGCCATCGCCGCGAGGAAAAGCTGCACCAGCACGCTGTGCCTGGCCGCGGTCCGGGGCGATGCCCGGACCGCGGCGATCTCGCCCCGCAGCCATGCCGGGCTCGCGGCGGTGGCCAGCAGTCCGACCGCGCCGATCAGGATCAGCATGAACTCCGCCAGCGGATCGACGCGCGCCAGGCCGTCAAGAGCGGTGCACGGGGCTGGCTGCGCGGCGGCCAGCGTGACCGCGGAGGCCAGGGTGAGGGCGGCGCAGGCGGGGGCGAGCCAGGCTGTGGCCGGGCGCCATCCGGCGAGCAGGTACCCGATGGCGCCGCATACGGGCACAAGGACGGGCGAGAGCATGAGCAGGGTGGTCATCAGTCGCGCAGCTCCCGCAGGTCGTCCAGGTCGGTGCCGCCGAAGGCGTCCCGCATCCGGTCGGCCAGGACCCGCAGCACCACGACTGCCAGCAGTACGTCCAGGGACACCCCGGCCTCGATGAGCAGGCCAGTGCTGGCGGTGGTCAGGAGCCCTGTGGCGGTGATGCCGTTGTCCATAAGCAGGAACCCGGCGAGTTGGGAGACTGCCCGGCGCCGGGTGACGAGCACGAAGAACCCGGCCAGCGTGACCGCTATCCCCACTGGGATCGCCTCAGAGGCAGGTGACGGATCCAGGGCGGCCAGCGGCCTGGACACCGCGTAGGCGACCAGCGTCAGGGCTGCGACGGCCAGCAGGGAAGCGGTGACGTTCACCTGCGGGCGGGTCTCCTGCTCGCTGGGTCTGGAGCCAGAGGAGGCGAGTGCCCGGCGGAGCAGCCAGGGGAGCGCGACGGCTCGCAGTGCGAGCAAGCCGCCGGCGACCACACCGAGGCGCGCGTCGCGGGCGTGCACAGCCAGGATGCCGGCGATCGCGGCGAGCGCGGTCCCCTGGACCGCGAACGTGCGGATGATCGCGGTGAGGCGGCGGCGCCATACGATCACGACGGCGGTCACCAGCAGTACCCCGCAGGCCAGGTCCAGCGACTGCGTGTAGCCGGTCACGCCGCCCCCAGGAAGTGCGAGGCCGCGACGGCCAGCAGGGCGAGCAGGAACGAGCCGGCGAGCAACTCGGGGACCCGGAACAACCGCAGTTTCGCCGTGAAGACCTCCCCGGCCGCCAGCGTCGCGCCGAGGAGCCCGACCTTGGCGGCAAAGACGGCTGTCCCGGCGGCGAGGGCGAGGGGTGCCGCCGTGGTGGCGATCCCCCACGGCGCGAAGAGCGTGGCCAGCAGCCCGAGGAACACAGCCAGCCGCATTGAGGAGGCGAGTTCGATCAGCGCGAGGTCCGGCCCGGCGTATTCGAGGATCATCGCCTCGTGGACCATCGTCAGTTCCAGGTGGGTGGCCGGGTTGTCCACCGGCAGCCGCCCGGTCTCTGCGATGGTCACCAGGGCCAGGGCGGCTGCGGCCAGCACGCCCGCCGGAGAAACTACCTGGGCCGGGTTGTGCACGGTGGCGGTGACGATCGCGGCGAGGTTCGTCGAACCGGCCCGCACCGACAGCGCGAAGATCGCGACCAGCAGGGTGGGCTCGGCCAGCGCCATGATCGTGATCTCCCGGCTGGCGCCCATGCCGCCGAACGCGGTGCCGGTGTCGATGGCGGCCAGTGCCAGCGTCGCGGTGCCCAGTGCGAGCAGCGCGACCACGGCGAACAGGTCCGCGGCTGGCCCGATCGCCGAGGCTGTGGTGACGAACGGGGCGACCGCGGCTGCCACCGCCGTAGTGGCGAGCAAGACGAGCGGGGCGATCCTGAACAGCTCGCTGGTGCCGGCCGGGGTGACCGGTTCCTTGCGCAGCAGCTTGCGCAGGTCGCGCCACGGTTGGCCGATGCCCTGCCCCGCCCGGCCCTCGAGCCGGGCGCGGACCTGCCGCGTCACCCCCGTCAGCAGCGGAGCGCAGCCGGTAACGACTACCAGTTGGATAATGCCCCCGGCAATGCCGAGCCGGGTCACCGCGCCACCGCCAGCACGATCAGCAACGCGGTGACGGCGCAGAAGCCGTACCCGAGGTAGCGGTGGACGCTGCCGGGCGCGAGCCGCCGCCCGGCGGTTCCCCACGCGTGCACCGCGGCCAGCACCGGCCGGTACAGCCGGCGCTCCACCCGGTCCGGGACCCGGCGCCGGTACTCCACGGCTTTGACGAGATAGCGCGCTTCGTCCAGGTGGGTGACGTCGATGCCGGTCTCCGGGGCCAGCACGTCATCGAAGACGCGCTGCAGCGGCTCGGCGAACGCCGTCGCGGTGTACTCCATCCGGGCAGTGAGCGGGCCCGCGCCGCAGTCCCACAGTCGGGCCGCCCGCCTCGCCCGCCGGGCTGGAAGCGTCCTGAGCCAGCCTGCCGCCGCCGTCATCACCGCTAGCAGCGCCAGCGTCAGCAGCAGCGGGGACAGCTCCCCGGCGATACCGGACAGCCGCAGCGTCACTAGCCCGGTCACTGCGGGAGCGCCGGTCATCCCGGTTGCGCGGGCGAGCGCGGGCAGCACCGCACCGGGCACCAGGGCCAGCGCCAGGCACGCGGCCCCGGCCAGCCCCATCCCGGCCAGCATGCTGACCGGCGCCTCCGTCGCCCGTGCCGCCCCGTCGCTGCGCGGCCGGGCCAGGAACCCGGTCCCGAACGCCTTCACGAACGTCGCGACGGCCAGCCCTGCGGTCAGCGCCACCGCCGCGACCGCCACCGGCAGCACCACCGCCGCCGCCGTCCCGCCGCCGGGAAGCCCGTGGATCAGCGCCTGCACCAGCAGCCACTCCGACACGAACGCCGTGCCGGGCGGCAGCGCGGAGGCCGCCAGCGCGCCCCATCCGAACGCGGCCGCGGTCACCGGCATCCCGGCCCGCAGCCCGCCCAGTGCGTCCAGGTCCCGGGTCCCAGCACGCTGCGCCGCCGACCCCGCCGACAGGAACAGCAGTGACTTGAACGCCGCATGCCCGGCGACATGCAGCAGCACCGCGGTCAGCGCCAGCCCAGCCAGCACCCGCTCGCCAGTGCCCGCGAACAGCCCGGCGGCGCCGACGCCGACCAGCACCAGGCCCATGTTCTCGGTGGTGGAGTAGCCGAGCAACCGCTTCAGGTCGCTGGACATCGCCGCCTGCAAGATCCCGTACACCGCAGAGACCGCGCCCAGCGCTAGCACCAGCAGCCACCACCAGCGCGCTCCGCCCCCGAGCAGCCAGAACCCGGTCCGGATGATCCCATAGACGCCCATGTTCACCATGGCGGCCGACATCAGCGCCGACACGTGGCTGGGCGCCTCCGGGTGGGCGCGCGGCAGCCAGGCGTGCAGCGGCACGATGCCGGCCTTGGACCCGAACCCAGCCAGCGCGAGCACGAACACGGTGCCGGCCAGCGCGGCAGGCAGGTGCCGCGCCGCGGTCAGGCTGCCGCCGCCGGCGAGCATCAGCGCGGCGAGGATGCAAACGAACCCCAGGTGGGTCATCGCCGCGTACCAGCGTCCTGCCTCCGCGACCTCCGCCCGGCGGGGGTGTTCGGCCAGCACCTGCAGCAGCGAGGTCAGCGCCATGAGCTCCCAGCACGCCAGCAGAGTGACCGCGGTGCCCGCTACCGGGACCAGCAGCATCGACGCCACGAACAGCGGAAGGAACGCGCACGCCGACCGGGACATCCCCGAGTGCCGTAGGTAGCCGATCGCGTACACGCCCGCCGGGACCGCCACCGCCCCGGTCACCGCGACGAAGAACCCGCTCAGCCGGTCCGCCGCGAACTCCAGCCCCGACAGCGGCAGCAAGCCTGGCAGGCCGAGGGAAAACGGCCGTCCATCCAGCGCGGCGATCCCCGAGACAAGCCCGGCCGCGCCAGACAATGCGGTCCCGGCCCCCGCGGCGGCCGGGCGCAGCCGTCCCGGCAGCGCCAGGACCGCCAGCGCGGCCAGCGACGCGACGGCAACGGCAAGGCCGAGGCCGAATCCCACAAGGTTCACCGCCCGGTCAGCCCCCGGATCGCCGCGACGATCTCCTCCGGCCGCGGCGGGCACCCGGGCACCTCGGCGTCCACAGGCAGCACGTCCCGCACTGCCCCGGTCACACCGTAGGCACCCTTGAAAACCCCGCAGTCGCGGGCGCAGTCACCGACCGCCACGACCAGCTTCGGCGCCGGAACCGCCTCGTAGGTCCGCCGTAGGGGCTCTGCCATGTTCCTGGTCACCACGCCGGTCACCACCAGGGCGTCGGCGTGCCGCGGCGAGGCGACCAGGCGCGCGCCGTACCGCTCAGCGTCATAAACCGGGCCGAACGCGGCGCCTATCTCCACCTCGCAGCCACCGCACGACCCGGCGTCCACGTGCCGGAGCTGCACTGACCCGCGGAGGCCGGCCGCCAGCGCGCCGCGCCGCCTGCCTACAGGCGGCTCCGCGACGCGCCCGTGGGCGCGGATCTTGCGCCACAACCTCAACACACGACACTCCAGCCAATACGAATGACAGGGGAACGTCGGCAAACGACGCTGCCGGGGGTCTAACCAGCGCACGGGTCAACAGGAAGCCATCGGCAGCAGCTCTGCTGCCTCCGGGCTCGCCTGCGAGTAGGAGACTGGCGTTCCTTCCGGTTTCGTCGTCACCAGGCCCGCGCCCTGAAGAACTCCACCGTCAGTTGGTGCAACGGCGAGGACGCGGGGGTTAGCATACCAGCAGAAGCTTAATTGCTGATCTTCGCAAGTCATGATGCAGGATTACCTCATCGGAGAGCTGTCGGCCCGGCTGGAACGGCTCCAGGCCGCCTCGGCCGGCGCTGCCGCTGACCTCGCGCGCCTGCGACGGCGGGTTGAGACCCGGCCTGCCGCGGAGCTGGCTGGCGAGACAGCCCAGGCTCTCGCCCTGGCCGACCGGCTGTGCTGGGAGTCGCTGTCGGGCGGTGACACCATCGCCTTCGACCGCCAAGCGGCGGTGTCTGCCGACCTGCGCGTGTTCGGCATCTGTGCCGGGCTGCTGGAGGAGGGGTAACCGCCCGCGCCGTCGCTAGCCCGCGGCTCAGGATGCCCCGCCGCGCCCCTTGCCCTCGCGTGCGGCCGGGCGGCCCGCGCGGAAGACAAGAGCCAGCCACGCCACGATCAAGATGGTCACGACCGCGGCCATGACGAGCGTCGCCGTCAGTGACATCGTCCCCGGTTCAGACATACTGCTCTTTCCCTCCCGCATGGCGCAGCCAGCCACCGCGCCGCCGTCAGCTGTTCCTCACGGCCTTGCCGGCGCCCGTGGCCGCAAAGCCGCGTGCACAGTTGCTCACTTGCGCAAGTCGTAAACTTACTAAGTAACGACCTTATCAGCCACTAAACTGCATCCAGCTGTCTCAGGTCTCGGAGTCGGTGTGCCATGGATCACGGCGGCGAGAGGGCTGGTCCCCGCAAGGTGCCCGTACCGGGCCGCGCCGCTGGTCACCAGCCTGGGGGGCGAGGTTGACCTTTGCGAGCGCGGACTTCACCGCAAATGATGCCCGCGTGGTGGAATACCTGCGAGGTCACCTGGGAGACATCCCGTTCCTGGCGGCTGACGAGTTGGCGGCCATCGTGGGGGTAAGCCGCGCCGCCGTTGCCCGTCTCACGCAGAAGCTCGGTTACCCGAGGTTCGCCGACCTGAAGAACGATGCCCAGCGGCAGTTCCGCGACCCGGGAAGCTCGCCGCGTTTCACCGGCTGTCACCACGCTGGAAAAGTTCGATAGGGACGCCGCCAATCTGCAGGCGACCGGTGCGATGGTGGCCGACAGGCTGCCGCCCGCCGCCGGGGACCTCGCCGCGGGGCCGCACGTCTTTATCGCGGGCAGCCGTAACAGCTACAGCCTGGCGTTGTACTTCTACCACCTGTTGCATGGCGTCCGCTCGGGGGCGCGCCTGCTGGATCCGGGATTCCCCGACGAGATCAGTGACCTCAGCACGGATGACGTGCTGGTCACGGTGCTCTTCCGTCGCTACGCGGACGTGAGTGTCCGGCTTCTGCAATGGGCGGTACGGCGCGGCGCGAAGGCCATCGCCGTAACGGACGGCCCCGCGCATCCCTTCCTGCAAGGGGTAACCCACGTGCTGCCGGTTGCCAGCACCAGCCCCGTCCTGTTCAAGAGCATGGCGGCGGCAGTTGCGACTCTCGAAGCGCTGGCGGCTGAGGTTGCCGCGTCGCTCCCGATGAAACGACACGGATGCTCGTTGCCGAGGAGCAGTTCGCCGTGGAAGGCGGCTTCTTCTACCGGGCGCCTGGTGATAGTCGGACAGGAAGCGAACCGCACCCTGGACACCCCGTTCAGTCAGAGGAGGGCCGCTGACATGGCTCAGCTGGTGTTGGAGAGCCTGGTCAAGTCGTACGGCCACACTCGGGTGCTTACCGACTTGTCCCGGTCGCGTCGGGTGAGGTCGTCGCGCTTGTCGGCGAGAACGGAGCCGGCAAGTCGACGCTGGCCAAGCTGCTCGCCGGTGGCACGACCCCAGGAGGCACGGCAGCTCCGTGGTCTGCCTGGACAAGCACGAGGCAGATGGTCACCTGGTCCGGATTTCCTACGAGCGCGGATCGATCTTCACGCCGAACGCGGGTGCGTCCGCGCTCGTCCTGTTCGCCTGGGACGATCCCGCGCAGCTGGCCGCGCTGCTCGGATCGGCCGAACTGCCGCGGTATACGGCGGCCACACCAGTACAGCCCGCGGAGATCGCCGCCGTCCTCGCCGATGTCCGTGACCACGTCCTCGTCAGCCGGCGCCCATGAAGAAGGTAAGGGGGTGCCCTTGATCCAGCCGTGATCGGGGTCGCCGCTCCGGTCGGCACCGACAGTGGCACGGTTATCGCGGCGGTCAGTGTGGTCGGGCTGGCCAGCCGCATGGATGCCGCGGAGACCGGTTCCGTTATCGAAGCGGTCCTGCGGGCCGCGCAGACGCTGTCATCCCAGCTTTCCCTCGTCGCGAACTAACTGGCAGCACGCACCCGACTGCGTACGGGCGAGGGCGGGCGTCGCAGGTCACCATCGCCCGGAGGCAGGTTGTAACCGGCGCTCGACCCCGGCCCGGTCCCATGGCGGTGCAGAAGCACACGCGGCCCGGGTGGGGGGACGCGGGCAACGGAAGCCGCACTGCGTGGATCTCGCCGTGAGGGGCGCGGGGCTGGCGGCCTCGTACCCGCGCGCCCGGTGCAGCAGTTCCCGGGCCGGGTACTGCCCGCGCGTTCTGGCGGAGCGGTGAGCTGCCCGCCGGTCAGGTCAGCGGGTTCCGCGGATTCACATACGGACCCTGCAGCCGGGACCTTGGTCCCGGCTGCGTCCGGCGGACGACCCTGACCCTCCCCACCGGGGGTGGGTAAGCAGGGATGCAGACGGTAATGCCGGTAGCGGCGGGGAGGCGGGACATGAGCGGCAGGTCTTCACGGGGGACGGTGGCGGAGGGCAGGGCGGCGCTGGCGCCGAGTGTGGTAGGCGGCCAGGGTCGCGGCGCGGCGCGGCGGCGGCTGCTGACCGCACGGGGGCACCTGGACGCAGTGCTGCGGATGCTGGCCGATGACCGGTACTGCGTCGACATCCTGCATCAGTTGGCGGCGGTGGAGGGCGCGATCGAGCGGGCTCGCCGTGACATCCTCGATGGGCATCTTCGCGGCTGCCTCCCGGACGCGGTCAGCGGCGGCCGGGTTGACGTCGGTGACGTGGCGGAGGAGGTGCTTGCGGCCGTGTTCGGGAGCGGCTCTCCTGCAGCGCGCGACGAGCGCCGGGCGGTGCCGTGACATGCCCGGATCCGCTATGCCGGGGAGGTGACTGAGGGTGCCGGCTTCGGGGGAACTAGCGAAGGTGCCGCTGCCGGCGGCGCTGGCCGCTCTGGATGCTACGCCGGCGGGGCTGACCGGCGCGCAGGCGCGGGAGCGGCTGGAGCAGTGGGGGCCGAATGAGATCGCCGAGAACCGCAAGAGCCCGGTGCTAGTGCTGCTGGGCTATTTCTGGGGGCCGATCGCGTGGATGATCGAGGTGGCGCTGGCCTTGTCGGTTGCGGAACGGGACTGGACCGATGCCTCGGTCATCGGCGCGCTGCTGGCGATGAACGGGCTGGTGGCCTTCACCGAGGAGCATCAGGCGGCGAACGCGGTCGCGGCGCTGAAGGGCCGACTGGCGGCCACCGCCCGGGTTCTGCGGGATGGTACGTGGACGAGCGTGGCGGCGCGGGAGCTGGTGCCCGGGGACGTGATCCGTGTACGGCTGGGGGATGTGGCGCCTGCGGACGCGCGGCTCCTGGATGACGTGTCCGTCCAGGTGGACCAGTCCGCGCTGACCGGGGAGTCGCTGCCGGTGGCCCGCGGCAGGGGAGAGGTCCTGTACTCAGGGTCCGCGGTGGTCCGGGGGGAAGGAGACGCGCTGGTGTACGCGACCGGCGCGGGCAGCTTCTTCGGTCGCACTACCGCGCTGGTCCAGGAAGCGGGTGCGGTCAGCCATTTCCAGCGGGCGGTGCTGCGGATCGGCCAGTACCTGATCGTGCTGGCGCTGGTCCTGGTGACGCTAACCCTGGCGGTGTCGCTGGCCCGCGGGAACCCGCTGCTGCAGATGGTGGAGTACGCGCTGGTGGTGACGATCGCCTCGGTGCCGGTGGCGCTGCCCGCGGTGCTGTCAGTCACTATGGCGGTCGGCGCCCGGAAGCTGGCCCGCCACCAGGCCGTGGTCTCGCACCTGCCCGCGGTGGAGGAACTGGGCGGCATTGACGTGCTGTGCTCGGACAAGACCGGCACGCTCACCCAGAACCGGCTGGCAGTGGCGACTCCGTGGACGGTGCCCGGTGCCAGCGCCCCGGACGTGCTGGCCGCCGCGGCGCTCGCCTCCCGTGCCGAGGACCGCGACCCGATCGACCTGGCCGTGCTCGCCGCCGCGCCACCAGCGAGCGGCGGGCGGCGGGTCACCGGGTTCGTCCCGTTCGACCCGGTGTCAAAGCGGACCGAGGCCACGGTGTGCGGCGATGGCGCGGGGCAGTTCCGGGTCAGCAAGGGCGCGCCGCAGGTGATCGCCGCGCTGTGCGCCGGCGACCCGGCTGCCGCGCAGGCCGGCGCGGTCGCCGGGCAGTTCGCCGCCCGCGGCTACCGCTCACTGGCGGTTGCCCGGACCGGGCCCGGCGACGGCTGGCGGCTGCTCGGCGTGCTGCCGCTGGCTGACCCGCCGCGGGAGGACTCGGCCGCCACCATCACAGCCGCCCGCGATCTGGGGGTCGCGGTGAAGATGGTCACCGGTGACCAGGTGGCGATCGGGAAGGAGATCGCCCGCCGGACCGGCCTCGGGCAGAACATCCTCGACGCGGCCGCGCTGACCCTTCCAGCCGGCCAGGCAGGCGCTGGCGGTCAGGGCGGCGGGCAGCTGGCGGCGCTGGTGGAGGCCGCGGACGGGTTCGCCCAGGTGTTCCCCGAACACAAGTACCAGATCGTGCGGCTGCTCCAGTCCCGCGGGCACATCGTCGGGATGACCGGTGACGGCGTCAACGACGCCCCCGCGCTCAAACAGGCTGATGCCGGGATCGCTGTCTCCGGGGCTACCGACGCCGCGCGCGCGGCGGCCGACGTGGTGCTGCTGGCACCGGGCCTGTCGGTGATCGTGGACGCGATCCGCCAGGCGAGGGAGATCTTCGCCCGGATGACCAGCTACGCCACCTACCGGATCGCCGAGACCATCCGGGTGCTGCTGCTGATCGTGCTGGCCATCATCGCGTTCAACTTCTTCCCCGTCACCGCGGTGATGATCGTATTCCTGGCCGTCCTCAACGACGCCGCGATCCTGACCATCGCCTACGACCGCGTCCACGGCGCGGGCACCCCTGCCGCCTGGGACATGCGCACCGTGCTGGTGGTCGCTACCGCCCTCGGTGTCATGGGGGTGGCCGAGACGTTCCTGCTCTTCGCCCTGGCCGGGCAGGCCTTCGGGCTCAGCCACGCGGTCATCCGCACCCTGATCTACCTGAAACTGTCGGTATCGGGGCACCTGACCATCTTCGTCACCCGCACCCGCGGCCCGTTCTGGACCCGGCCCGCCCCCGCCCGGCTGTTGCTCGGCGCCGTAGTCGCCACCCAGCTCATCGCCACCTGCATTGCCGTCTTCGGAATCTTGATGACCCCCTTGGGCTGGGGCTGGGCAGGGTTCGTCTGGGCATACGCCATACTCTGGTTCCTGGTCGAGGACCGGGTCAAGCTCGCCGCCTACCGCTGGCTCGACCGCCATCCCCGCCACGCCGCAACCCCGGTTCTCCGCGAACCCGGGCCGTGAAGGGGCATTACGGGGAATGAGCCGCGCCCTGGCCGGCCCGCTGCTTCGCCGCGTGGCGCATGCGCCTGTCGTGCTGTACCGCTGGCACCTGGGCTGGCTCTTGGGCATCGCTTCATGCTGCTCGTCCCGGCCAGGCGGCGGACTGGCCTGCAGCGCCGGACGGTCCTTGAGGCCGTGCGGCATGACAGGGAAAGCGGCCAGGACGTGGTCATGGTGTGGCTGAGGTCAGACTTCGGACTGGTAGCGCAACATCCGGCCCGCGCGGCCATGGAAGTTGTCGTGGGCAGGCGGTCTTTTCCCGGCGCACTGTGACCTGACCGAGGACGAGGCCGTGGCCGCGCTGGCCGGCTACGAGCAGCGCGGCCGGATCGCGGCACCCGTCGTCCGGTGTGTGCATCCTGGTGCGTCCGCTTGGCGCAAGCCGGTCAAGTCTCGGTGGCAGCTTCGGTGGAGGGTGTCGCGCTCAGCTGCTGCCCTACCTGTCGGCCTACATGGGCCACGCTGACCTGCGCGGAACCCAGTACTACCTCCAGTTGACCGCCGACGCGCACCCCGAGGTCGCCGCCATGGCCAGCGCCAGGTTCGGGTATGTCATCCTGGGCCCGGCCGAGCCGCAAGGTGCCCGGCAGTGAGCCGGCCCGTGCCGGCCGGCGGCGACCTGGCCGGCGGGTGGCTGTCGAGGTTCCTCACCAGCCACCTGGCCGCCGAGCGGGACGTGTCGGCCCAGACCATCGCGTCTTACC
>Ga0335072_10008699_pt1 | contig 14695 bp, 12 predicted proteins | sample Lox_Sample_21_FD_206725 | JGI IMG/M metagenome (GOLD analysis project Ga0335072, IMG submission 206725) | Soil microbial communities from Loxahatchee National Wildlife Refuge, Florida, United States - Lox_Sample_2.1 | ecosystem: Environmental > Terrestrial > Soil > Wetlands | place: USA... | reverse complement strand
ATGGCTTTGAGATGCAAATAAGACTTGACACACTTTTATAATCGTAGAACACTTATGAGACGATATTGGGGGTCACCATGAGGGCGTTGTCCAGTTTAGTCGTACTGTGTCTTGGCGCGCTGCCGGCCGCGGCGCTGGCACAGTCGGCGGTACCGCCTTGCGTTCGGTGTTCGCCTGCCCCGGCGCCGACGATCGGGACAGGTCTTCCCGCGCTATTGGCCGTGGTTGGGACGGTGGTCGTTCTCGCGGTCGTAAGGCGGTTTGCAGCACGTCGCCGGTGGCAGTGAGCGAGCGCCAACGCGGTAGGTTTGCTTGGCAGATTTCAGGACAAACGGACGCCTGGCGCTAATGCAGAGGCATTTTGTAGGCGATTGAGTCCGCGACGTAGCTCGGTTGCCAGATCGGGCTCCAGTCGAGCGGCTGGACGCTTCTGCAGTCGGGCGGTGCCTGGATCAGCAGGACATATGGCAACGGCAGATAGCGCGACAATCCGATGAGTTGCAGCGCTCGATGGAATTTCCATTGTAGGTAGAGGGATGCGCGGTCGGGTTTATCCCAGACCCTGTCCAGGTATGCGTAGCGGACAGCATAGGTGTCGCCGCTCAGTTGGGGCACGAGAGGCAATTGCTCCAGATTTATATCCACCGGCGCCAGCAAGACCGGATCAGGGCAGCCGGGGGCCCGAAAAGTCAGGGCGGAAACGCCGTCACCCTTGGCAGTGGTTTGCAGAACCATGCCATGCGTCTGTGCCAGGCGCAGCACGGCCGTGGAGACATCCTCGGAGGAAAACTCATTGTGCGCGGCGCCAATTGCCCTTCCGGAGAAGTTTGTGGCGATCGAGGCCAGCAGCAGGACCGCGAACAAGGCGTGGATGCCCCATTTCGTCATGCGAGGGTCGCCTCGCCTCTGGTGGCGATCAGGCTCAATATTAGAACCAGGAGCGAGACACCGACTGCGAAGATGCTTGCTCCCGGTCCGTCATGCCAATAGGTGAATTGCTCCGCGCTCAGCGCCATCATGTAGAGCCGGGCACTGTTGCAAATGACGACGCAGGCGGCGATGACAAGGCCGGTGAATATACGGCGTGGGGTCCAGGACTGGCCACGTAGCCGCGACAGGGTGAGCCAGATGAGCAAACCCAGCGAGATGTTGTGGAAGGAAGAGCAACCCGAGAGAATTAGAATGGCGTGGCCGCCGGGAACAGTGACGATGTTCTGATGCCAGGTTGCGCCGACGCCGGTGATGTTCAAGATTGCTGCCACCACCTCGGTTTCGACGTTAAGAATTGGGAAACTGAGCAAACCAAACAGGATCGGGCCCCAGAATGCCTGGACCGACAAGGCTGCAAGCACGATGCCGGCCGATCGGAGATTACGGTCCGCCTGGCTGCGAATGATCAGGCAGCCGGCAAGGCCTGTGGCTGCGATCCAGGTCGAACGGTGGGAAGGCAGCAGGACGATCGTGCAAAGCAGCAGGCACGCCATGACGTCGGTCCATCGTGCGGGCCGCGAACGATCGCTCGCGGTCAGCAGACGGAATACGGCGTACCAGCCGAGGAATTGGAAGACCCCGACCGAAGCAAGGCCGGTGGCGATGTCCGGCTGCGATGGAGGCGAGATCGCGTCTGCCGAATTTGCCAGCGCGCTCACCGCGAGGATGACGGCGGCCCAGATCAATACCACCGGGCGCGACAACCCGGCGGACGTTTCCGGTTGGTCTTCTTTCGTCGGTACGGCGATGGCGCTGACGTGTGTCAACTTGAGTTCCGCTGGTGTCGCGGCAGCGCGCCGGCATTCCGGCGGGGCGGCACGATCGTAATTGGTGTCATGGTCCGGGCATGGCGGGCGTTGCAGGCTCACCAAGGGGTTTTGGCATGCTCCACAGGCAGCGCATCGCCGATAGGAATGACCGGCGACCGGGATGCCGCAAATGATTATACGACAACATCGGCGTCAGCGTGAAGCGCGGATGTCGATCACCGACCGTATCGGGCCGACGGGGCAGGCAACAGCGCCCAGGAATGGCCCATGCTCTTGTCGTTGAATGCTTCGTTCGGAGATGCTGCGGAGGAGTACTGGTCCAGGATTGGATGTTGGGGCGGGGCGGTTGGGGCGTTCGGATCGGATAATGGATGTTGGGGTGGCGCGGTTGGTGAGTGCTGTTCGGTTAGTGGATGTTGTGGTGGAACGGTTGAATGGGCGGGCGTGGCGTGCTGGTCCGACGTCTGGTTCGACAGACGCTGAAGCGTCGCTGCCGATTGCTGGTAGGTGGCGGCCAGCCGCAACAGGTTTGACCGCCGCTGGCCGGGCGACAGTTCCTTGGCGAGGTAGCGCAGGCCGGTAGCCGTGCTCCAAAGAGCCTCCGGATCCCGATCCGTTGGGGTGGCCATGCTATTTCTCCGGCTAAAATTCCGAAATCATGAAGAGAAGATACGAGAAATCTCTACGACCACGAGATAATAACCATCCGCGGGACAAATCCAAGTGTAAAATATAATATTTATCTCATAATATGGCTATTATAGTACCTGGCGGGCTGATTCGCGAGGTTCTGGACCCGGCGGCGGGGCCGGCGGACCGACGGGAAATTTTACAGGTTGCGCGGACAGTCGCCGGGCGGAATGAATATCTGCCCGAATTCGTTAAGAAATCAGTCTGGCACGATAGTTGCGATTCCAGGCGCATGGGTCACGATTTGCCAAGACGTAGCAGCGCCGTCGCCACTGTCATTTTAGCCGCCGCGCTCTGTTTTACAACTATAGCGCGAGCCCGCTCGCAAACAGTATTGTACGACAGCGGCCCGGCTAACGGCGACAACAACGCGTGGACGATATCCTTCGGGTATTCCGCCGCCGACAGCTTTGTGCTCAGCGGCCCGTCGACGCTGAGCGCCGTGAATTTCAGCGTCTGGAACTCGGTCGGTGATGTGACGACCGATGTCGACTGGGCGATTCTTACCAATATCGGTCCCAACGCTTCGATCGGGACGATGGTGGCGAGCGGAACAGCGAACGTCAGCTCGGCGTATCAATATACCAATGCGTCCACATACGACATCAATGTGGACACCATCGCGTTGCAGAACGTTTCGCTTGCGCCAGGGGAGTATTGGCTGGAGCTTTCGAATGCTAACGCCAGCAATCCCGCGGATCCGGTGTTCTGGGATATCAACGGCGGGCCGTCGCAGGTGTGGGACAGCTACTTCGGCTACGATCCCGCGCCCGGTACATATGCGATTGGGCTAAGCAATGCATCGGATTCATTCCAGATCCTCGGCACGGACCCTGAGCCTGTACCTGAGCCTGCAAGCGCCATGGTGTTCGGTTCGGGCTTGCTGGGCATCGGGCTGGCATTGCGACGCAAAGGCCGCAGTTCCAGGTAGTCGTTCCTGGGCGTTGACACGGCAACGAATTCCGGCGGCAGGACTTGTTGTCGGGACTTAGGGCACGCTCGCTCCGGACTCCTTGCCGCTGAGGTGAATGCCATGCGGACGGGCTGCGGGTCTGCGTTGGCTCCTATGGGCGCAGGCCGGCCATTCACGACTTTTCATGCGGCACGAGGCAAAGCCGTGGATGGCCGCGACGAGCGCGGCCATGACACGGGGGGCGCCTCGCGGCCGGCACGGGGGCAGGCGGCGGCCGGCACGGGGTCAGGCGGCGGCCGGCGCGTGGTCAGGCGGCGGCCGCACGTGGTCAGGCGGCGGCCGGCACGGGGTCAGGCGGCGGCCGGCGCGTGGTCGGGCGGCGGCCGGCGCGGGGTCAGGCGGCGGCCGGCACGTGGTCAGGCGGCGGCCGGCACGGGGTCAGGCGGCGGCCGGCACGGGGTCAGGCGGCGGCCGCACGTGGTCAGGCGGCGGCCGCACGTGGTCAGGCGGCGGTCGGCACGGGGTCAGGCGGCGGCCGGCACGGGGTCAGGCGGCGGCGGGGACCGGCAGATCCTGGTTGATCGCCAAATCCGGCAGCAGCGGCAGCAGCATGCCTAGATCGCGCTCGGCGAGACAGACGAGGTAGTGCAGCGCGGCGGGCGTATCATCGAGCGATTCCGGCAGCGGCAATCCGTCGTCTCCGAGCGGCAAGGCAGTGAGGCCGAGGTCGCCATAGACCTTCAGCAGACCGGGGCCGGCACGCCAGAAGGCGGGGTCCATGCCCTCCTGCTGTGCCAGGTCGCGCAGGCGCCAGATCGCGGACACCCGGTCGGTTTCCGCCCCTCCCGGATCGCCCAGGCCCAGCAGCACGCGGCCGCAGCGGCGGAACGGAATACCGGCGCGTTCGGTCTCGCCCAGTACCAGCCCATCCGCCTGACGCGGCGGCACCATGCCCAACGCCGCCAGCCGTCCGCGTGCGGCGGCATCCCACGGCAGCCAGCGCACCCGGCCGGGGCGCAGCAGGCGCCAGATCGCAAGCAAGCCCAGGATCACCGCCAATGCGACCGCCAGTCGCAGCGAGTTCGGAACATCGCGCGACAGCACGACGGCCCACCAGGCATTGTTCGGCAGATGATGCGTGTAGGGGCGGGTCACCGACAGGGCAAGCAGGCAGATCGCCAGCACGACCAGCGACAGAGCGGTGGAACTTTCCAGCGGGCCGCTCAGCAGCCTCGCATGGCGGTAGAAGCAGCCTCGGAACGGCAGCACCAGCAAGGCGGTGAGGAGCAATATGCCGGTCACCCACAGGCGGTCGCCCTGGGTGGCGGTGAAGGCGGCGCCGGCCACCAGCAGCAGCAGTGTCAGGCCCCAGGCGAGGTTGACCCGGTGCGACAGGCCGATCGCCACGACCACGAGGCCGGCACCGATCAGCGAGGGCACGAACTGGCCCGCCTGGGTCGCGAGGCCTGCCACGTCCGGGTCCAACCAGGAGAAATCCGGCTGCGGGTCCAGCACGCCGAGGCAAAGCAACAGCACTCCGCATAGGGCCACGGAGCTTGTGCCGGTGGCCACCGCGAAGTCCGGTTCGCTCCAGCGCGCGATCGCCTGCACCGCGGGCAGGTTGGCGGCGCGTCGCCAGAGCACTTCACCGCGCAGGAGGACTTCGTTGCCGGCGAACAAACTGCCGGCGAGGAAGAGGGGGATGACGTAGTAGTAGAGGCGGAAGACGACGATGGCGCCGACGATGCGTGGCGCATCGACGTAGGGATGCAGCCCGAGCAACATCGCGGTGTCGAAAACGCCGATGCCGCCGGGGATGTTTGCCGCAAGTCCGGCGGTATAGGAGGCGACGTAGATGCCGAGGAAGATCGTCCAGCTCAGGTGGGAGCCGGGCGGCAGCAACTGGTAGAAGATGGTGGCGGTGATGGCGACGTCGGCAGTGGCGAGCAACACCTGCAGCACCGCCATACGAATTCCCGGCAATTCAATAACTTGCCCGAACAATCGAAGACGGCGCTGCAACTTTGCGAAGGTGAGGTAGCCGGCGACGATGGCCCACAGCAGCGCGCCGGCCGTGTACATGGCGGCCGGCGGAAACCAGATGCCGAACCACGGGCGGGCATGCGGTTCCAGAAAGAGGATGGCGCCGCCCAGCACCATCCCGCCGAGGCCGAAGGTGAGGCTGCAGAACGCGACGGTCTTGGCGATCTGGGTGGGCGTCAGCCCCCAATGGGCATAGAGGCGGAACCGCACGGCCGCGCCGGAGACGGCGGCAAAGCCCAGATTGTGTGACAGCGCGTAGGCGCAGAACGAGGCGAAGGCGACGCGGCCGTAGGCCACCTTGTGGCCGGCGTAGATGGTGCCGAGGCGGTCGTAGAGGGTCAGCACGGCGTAGGACAGCACGGTCCAGACGGCCGACAGCGCGAGGGCGCGGGGCCGGATCTCGCGCAGCGCGGCGCCGATGTCGCGCAGCCGGAGGTGGTGGAATTCGCGCTGCACGACGTAGATGGCGCCGATCAGCAGGACCGGGCCGAGCAAGGCGGGAAGCTGGCGGAGCCGTTTCTTCATGGTCTCCGTAGCGTCGGAACGCGGCATGGGGTCAGACTGCGTCCGCCCTGCGCTGGAGGGCCTCGCGGATCAGGGCGATCGTCTCCGGTATGCCGTAGAGGGCGACGAAGCCGCCGAAGCGGGGCCCCTCCTGCTGGCCGAGCAAGACCTGGTAGAGGCAGGCGAACCAGTGGCGCAGTTCCGCGAAGGGGTGGCGCTTGCCGACCTCGTAGACCGTGTTCTGGATGGTCTCGGCGTCGGCGCCGGGCGCCAGCGCGGCCAGCGCTTCGGCCAGATCGGTGAGCGCCGCGCGTTCGTTGGCATCAGGCTGGCGGTACGCCTTCTTCGGGCGGACGATGTCCTGATAGTAGGCGATCGCGTGGTCGACCAGGCGAGCCAGCAGGGGTTGCGTCTCCGCGCTGGCGTCGGGGTAGTAGCGGCGGATGAAGCCCCACAGTATGTCCGGCGTGTCGGCGTTCACCACGCTGGCGAGGTTGAGCAACATGGCGAAGGAGACCGGGCTGCCGGCGTGATTGGGCAGTCGTCCGCCGTGGATGTGCCAGGCGGGGTTCTTCTCGCGCTCCGGCCGCAGCGTAGAGGCGGTCGTCGCAAACCGGGGTGCGGTTCCCGCCGTTGGCTCCGATGGCGTTACAAGGACTTGCAAATTCGCGATGTATTCGTCAACCGCGCGGGGGATCACGTCGAAATACAGCCGCTTGGCGCGCTGTGGTGCGTTGTACATGAACTGCGACAGGGACTCGGGGGGCGCATAGCGCAGCCAGTCCTCGACCGCGAGGCCGTTGCCCTTGGATTTGCTGATCTTCTGGGCATGCTCGTCCAAGAACAGTTCGTATGTGAAACCTTCGGGCGGGGTGGTGCCGAGGATGCGGCAGATGCGGCTGGAGAGTTTAACGGAATCAATGAGGTCCTTGCCGGACATTTCGTAATCGACGCCGAGCGCGTACCAGCGCATTGCCCAGTCGGCCTTCCATTGCAGCTTGCAGGCGCCGCCCTTGACCGAGGTCTGGAAGAGCTCGCCGCTGTCGGGGTCGCGCCAGGTGACGGTGGCGGCATGCGGGTCCCAGGCTTCCATCGGCACCTGCAAGACGATGCCGGTGCGCGGATGGATCGGCAGGATGGGGCTGTAGGTGGCGCGGCGCTCAGGGCCAAGGGTGGGCAGGATGACTTCGGTCACCCGTTCGTAGCATTCGAGGATGCGGACCAGGGCGGCATCGAAGCGGCCGGAGGCGTAGTAGTCGGTGGAGGAGGCGAATTCGTAGTCGAAGCCGAAGGAATCGAGGAAGGCGCGCAGGCGGGCGTTGTTGTGGGCGCCGAACGAGGGGTGGGTGCCGAACGGGTCGGGGATGCGGGTGAGCGGCTTGCCCAGGTGCTGGGCCAGCATGTCCTTGTTGGGGACGTTGTCGGGGACCTTGCGCAGGCCGTCCATGTCGTCGCTGAAGGCGATGAGGCGGGACGGCAGGCCGGTGAGCTCGGTGAAGGCGTTGCGCACCCAGGTGGTGCGGGCGACCTCGCCGAAGGTGCCGATATGCGGCAGGCCGGACGGGCCGTAGCCGGTCTCGAACAAGGCGTGGTCCTTGGCGGAGGATTCCAGGCGGGCGGCGACCTTGGCGGCTTCCTCGAAGGGCCAGGCCTTGGGGATTGCGACGACGTTATTGCGAAGTGTTGCGGACATGCGGTGAAAGCTAGGGGGGCGGGGGAGGTGTTGACAACCTCTCCGGCGGGCGGAGTGCGCGGAACGACTCCTATCCTGGAGCGAGGCCAATTGAGCGGTTCGTCAGACTGAGGATACGGTAGCTCAATTCGTTATCGAGGGCCGTGTTCAGAGGCGGCGTGTCTGAGGATGGGTTGACGAGATGTTAGTCACGGCAGGCCTGGCGGATCGGGCAGCCGCGTAAGCAAGTATTTTTAACGCAGAGGGACTTGCTTAACGCTGCCGCCCGCCACGTCTACTTTGCGAGGCGAGCTTCGCGGTGCATCGCCGAGGCACGCGCGCTACGGGGGCGATCGGTTCGGATTCATGAAAGCAGTGTAGCAGATCCCGCAAGTGGCCGTTATGGCCTGCGCTGACCGGATAGGCGCGTTGTTGTTGGCTTTTGCTGGCTAGGGCGGCCTGATGCCGGTGGGCGCGGCGGTGCGGATCGCCGGGCTTATCGGACAGTGGGCGGCGAACACGCAGAATTGGGCGATGCAGCCTCGATTGGCCAAAACCTCCGTGCGCGCCGATCGAAATCCTGCCAAACATTGGATCACCCATGGAATTGCCCTGACCAGCCGAGGTTCCGATGCTCTCCCCTGCCCTGCTTGAGCATGCCGCGGCCGTCCTCGACGCGTGCCGCAGCCGCGGCCTCCGTCTTGCCACGGTGGAGAGCTGCACGGGCGGGCTGATTGTCGCGGCGCTGACCGCCATCGATGGATCATCCGACGTGGTTGACCGCGGCTTCATTGCCTATTCCAACGACGCCAAGACCGATCTCGTCGGGGTCCCGGCGGAGCTGATCGCCGGTCATGGCGCGGTCAGCGAAGCGGTCGCGGCCGCAATGGCGACGGGCGCCCTGACCCGGTCGCGCGCTCAAATAGCGGTATCGGCAACCGGGTTGGCAGGCCCCGGCGGCGGCAGCGCACAAAAGCCGGTTGGGCTGGTGTGGATCGGCCTTGCGCAACGCGATCACCCCGTCAGCGCCGAACGCCACGTGTTTTCCGGGGACCGCGCGGCGGTGCGCGCGGCCGCCGTCGCGCATGCCCTGATGATGATCCGTGCGCGCGTCAGCCCCTGAGCAACGAACCGCCATGCCGTGGGGTGATCGAGATGGATGATCCGCCGGCTCCGCTTGCGCCCCCGCCCGACGCCAGCGTGCTGCACGACGCCGCGCTGACCTATCTTGCCCGTTACGCGGCGACCGAGACGGGGCTGTTGCGCGTGTTGCTCCGACGCATCGATCGATGGTCGCAACAGTCGCGCGCCGCCGGCGCAGACCCCGACACGGTTACCGTCGGGACTGCTGCCGCGGCAGCGGCCGCCCGCTCGGTGGTGGCGCAACTGGCCGCCGCGGGGGCGGTCAACGACGCTGCCTTCGCCGAGAGCAAGGTGCGGAGCCTGACGCGGGCGGGACGGTCGCGGCGGGCGATCGGCGCGCATCTGACCGCCAAAGGGGTGGGCACGGAGACACAGCGGCAGACGCTGGCGGAGAGCGACGGCAACGACGAGCTGGCGGCGGCGCTGGTCCTGGCGCGCCGCCGCCATATCGGTCCGTTTTGTCAGGGCGATCCGCCGGATGCGGACGGGCACCGGCGCGAACTGGGCATTCTCGCCCGGGCCGGGTTCTCGCAGGACGTGGCGCGGCGTGCCCTCGCGTTTGATCCAGCGGAGGCGGAGGAGGTGGTCAATCGCCTCCGCCGTTAGCGGCGCGGCTGATCGGGACGGCGGGAGCGGAGGTTTCGGTTCCCTGACGCCACCGCGATATGCGTGACGGCGAGACGGTGGTTGACGATCAGCGCCCGAAGGCACGGAAGGCGCGTGGTTCGCGCGGCATGCTCTGGAGGGCGATGCCCGGCGCTAACGGAACGTCGAGGCGGGGACGACCCAGCAGTCTGTCCGGGCTGCCCGCAGGTCGCTGCAAAAAGAACGCGCGGCGGCAATGTCGGTGAATCCGCCCGCTCGGAGGCGCCACACGCGCCGGCCGTTCACCTCGGCGGCGCTGATCGCGGGATCGTGGCCGCCGGTCAGTCCGGGTGCGCCCTGCCGCAGGCGGCGCCATGCCGCCACCGCCTGCCTCGCGCTGGATGCGGCGGCAAGCTGAACCATCGGGTGCTCTGGGGCGTCGAGTGCCTGGGGCGGTGCTGCCTCGTCGACGGTCTGCGCGCCATGTTCCGGCGGCGTCGGTCGTGGCGTCGCGTCGGCTGCCGTTGTCTCCGCGGTGGCGAGCAACTCCGGCCGGGCGGGCGGCGGCGTTTTCGCCACGCCCGCTGCCGCGGTCCGCAGCGGCACGGGCGGCGTGGGCTGCGCTGGCGCAGTTGCGAGCGACGCCGTATTGCCGCGAGCAGTTGGCGGTCCCGCGGTCATGGCGGGAGCTTCGTCATGCCCCGGCAGAATGCCGGCCCAGATATTGCCGGGCTGCGGCAGCAGCGGCTGGTCCATCGTGTCCTGCCCCATCACGCGCCGCAGCGTGGTATCGGCACCCACGTATTCCTGCTGCGCCATCGGCGTCGGGCGCGCCCCATCAGGCTCTCCTGCGACGGCACAGCCGGAGAGCACCAGTCCGACGAACAGCAGGATGCTCTGGCGCATGCGGAGAAGCTCCGTTCTTTTACAACCAAAAATAGCATCTATTTTCACATATGCAACCTTACCATTTAATCAGTCGAAACGTGTTTCGCCGGCTGACTGTCCGGCAAATTGAGGGGAAATCGCTTGATCCTTGCCCGACGCGCGGGGCAAGTATCCGCTCATGAGCGCAACCACGACGCCCCCGCAACCGCAGGCCCAGAAGCCACCGCCCCAGCAGGCACCGGCGCCCTCGCCGCCGCAACCCACTATTCCGGGTGGCGAAACGTTGGATCAGGCGCTTGGCCGGGCGCAGACCGCGGCACAGGCCAAACGCCTCAACGAGGCCGCCGGCATCTGCGGCGACGTGCTCTCAGTTGCGCCAGAGCACCCGCCGGCGCTGGCCTTGCTCGGCATCATCAGTGCGATGCAGAACGAGCCGGAGAAGGGCATCGGCCTGCTGGATCGCGCGATCAAACTGCGGCCCGGCAACGCGAGTTGGTATGCGCACCTCGCGTCGCTCTGCCGCGCCACGTATCGGATGGATCAGGCGCTGTGGGCGGGCCAGGAATCGATCCGTCTGGATCCGGGAAATGCCGACAACCTGGTGAACCTGTCGCTGATTTTTGTCGACGTGGACGATCGCGAGCGCGCCATCGCGTGCCTGCTGCGCGCGCTTGGCCAGAAGCACGACCACGCCGACGGCCATCTGGCGCTGGCGCAGAACCTGCTGGCGATGGGCGATTTCGCGCCCGGCTGGCTGGAATACGAGTGGCGCAACGAGACCGAGGCCGGCAAGAACACCATGCCGAAGATGACCTCGGCGCACTGGAACGGCATGGCCATTCCGAAGGGCCGCATCCTGCTGGTCGGCGACCAGGGCTACGGCGATACCATCCAGTTCGCCCGCTATATCCCGCGCGTCGCCGCGATGTGCGAGGAAGTCGTGCTCGGGTGCTCTGCCGAGATGGGACCGATCCTGCAGAACATTCCCGGTGTGAAGCAGTTCTGCCATCGCTGGAACGACGTGCCGGGTCATGCCGCGCACTGCCGTCTTTCCAGCCTGCCGTATTTGTTCCAGACGCGGCTCGACACCATTCCCTCGCAGGTGCCGTATCTGAAGGCCGATCCGGCGCGGATCGCTGCCTGGAAGGAACGGCTGGACGCGCAGCTTCCGCCCGGCCGGCGGATCGGCCTGGCGTGGACCGGCCGGCCGACGCATCCCAACGACCGGCGCCGCTCACTGCCGCTGCACCGGTTGCTGCCAATTGCCCGCGCCGCCGGGGGCAACGCCGCATTCGTGTCGTTACAGAAGCCGATGCCGGCCAGCGACCTTCAGGTGATGCCCGAATTCCGTGGCATGACCGACATCTCCGCCGATCTGAAGGATTTCGGCGAGACCGCGGCGGTGATCGAAAATCTCGACATGCTGGTGACGGTGGACACCTCGATGGGCCACCTGGCGGGCGCATTGGCCAAGCCGGCCTGGATCATGCTGCCGAAGGCGGCCGACTGGCGCTGGATGTTGGAGCGAAACGACAGCCCGTGGTACCCGACCGTCCGGCTGTTCCGTCAACGCCTGCCTGGTGCCTGGGATGACCTGCTGGCCGAGGTGGGCACGGCGCTCAGCCAGGAACTGCGTGGCGTATCGCTGGGCGCCGCCGCCAACTGAGGTGTTTGCTGGTGTCCGCCACGGTTCGGCGGGCGCGCTCGCAGGAAGAAGCGGCGGCGCGGCGACAATCGCTGAAGCCCCGGATGGCGGGCCGGTGCCGGCGGGCCGGTGCCGGGAAGATCAGCGAATGGCCTCTTGCATGATGAGCCGACGGCGGGCCGCGACGAGGGAGGCCACGGCGCACGATCCGATCCGGCTGATCAGCGTGTCGGCGCGGCTGGTGAGGATGATCGGCACGCGGGCGCCCAGGACGATGCCGGCGCTCTCGGCCCCTGCCAGGAAGGACAGGCTTTTGGCCAGCATGTTGCCGGCTTCGAGGTCGGGCACGACGAGCACATTGGCGTGGCCCGCCACCGGCGAGACGATATGCTTGATGGCCGCGGCCTCACGGCTGATCGCATTGTCCAGAGCCAGCGGCCCGTCGAGCACGCCGCCGGTGATCTGGCCGCGATCGGCCATCTTGCACAGCGCCGCTGCCTCGATGGTGGACTGCACCTTGGGGTTCACCGTTTCCATCGCCGAGAGGATCGCGACCAGCGGCGGATCGATGCCGAGCGCGTGCGCGAGGTCGATCGCGTTCTGGACGATGTCGACCTTCTCTTCCAGGGTTGGTGCGATGTTGACCGCGGCGTCGGTGATGATCAGGGGCGCGGCATAGCCCGGAACGTCCATGATGAAGCAGTGGCTGATGCGGCGGGCGGTGCGCATGCCGCTGTCGCGTGCGACGACCGCGCCCATCAGTTCATCGGTGTGGAGGCTGCCCTTCATCAGCGCCTCAGCCTTCGCCTCCCGCACCAGGCCAACCGCCTTGGCGGCCGAATCATGGCTATGCTCTGAGGCGACCTGGGGAAGGCCGGCGATGTCGATGCCATTCTTCTGCGCGACTTCGTTCAGGCGCGCGGGAGGGGCAACCAGGATCGGCGCGATGACGCCGAGCCGCCAGGCCTCAACCGCTCCGGCAAGCGATACCGCGTCACAGGGGTGCACGACGGCTGTCGGCACCGGCGGTTCGCGGCGTGCCATCGCCAGGACACGATGGTATTTCTCGCGGCCATTGATGGTGCCGCCATCCATGGCGATTTGTTCCAATCCTGCGTCGAGGTCTTGCATGCGCCAAACATGGCCCGTCAGGGCTGTTGCCGCATTGACCTGGGTCAACAAAACGTCCCGCGCCGGCCGTCATGGCAGGCGTATCGGCACCGCGGTGCGGGGTCGTTATCGCAGGATATGGCTAATGAAACGCTAATGTCGCCGCATCCTCCGCGTGATCCGCGCAACAGCCCCGCTGACCCTTGGACGCACCCGCGGTGAGGCCGGAAAACATGAACCGCTGTACCAGCATGACGAGCACTGCGTTCGGGGCCAGCCCTTGCGCGGCCAGTGGCACGAACTCCACCTATTCACTGTCCCGGCGCTTCGATCTGCGGCGGCTCGCCGGACTTGCAGCACAGACGCCGTCGCTGAAGTTCTGCCTGCCTCGAACAGACCGTGCGGTAAGCAGCAAAAGAATCCCACGCAGATAAGAAGGCGATGGACGCTGATGCACGCGGATGGGACCATCGCAATGCAGCAGCGCTGGTCACCGGGTTATATCAGTAAACATATAATTGTGCCGCGGCTCGGCGGGCACCTGTCCGTCGCGGCGGCATTTTTCCCTCCCGTCACCTGCCGGTGCTGTTTGGTGCGGGCCCGCGCTGAGCGATTCAGCAATAAAGACTAACCGCCACGACACAAGATTCGCACCGGGCATGCCGACCCAATCCCGTCGTTTTCATAAATTTCTGACTTCATAATGAAACTGCTCCGTGCCCCCAAACGGCCAACGCCTGGCGCGTCACCATTCATGGGTTTACGTGAGCGTACTGCCATGAGGTCTATACGGCCTGTTATCAGGTTCGCATCGTGAGCCTGACAATCTCAAGCGCGCCGCGCGCCATCTGCGTGCATCTGCGGCATCGCCTTCTTATCTGCGTTCAAATTCTTTCCTTGCCACCAAGCGAATCGATCGCCCGGAATGAGCCTGGACCGCTCTGTTCCGCATCCATCCTCGGTTGAGGGCAGGTCGTGCGTCATAAGAGATTTGAAACCGCGGATGAACGCCCATGAGCGCAAATAGGGCGCGCCCTCCGCGGCAGTGTCGCGTGCCTCACAACCGCCATACCAGGCGTCGGATCTCCAGCCGCGGCCGGCCAGCCCGAGCCTCACGAGCGGTGAACGGTCAGAACAGGAGGCTGTTGCCGGGGTCGATCAGACTGCCTTCCTCCAGATGGCCGATGCGGATCAGCCAAAGCTGACCATCGAAATGATACGTCTGTTTTGGCCCTGCCTTATATTTGCCCTTGGGATGTGCCGGCTGGCGGAAGGTCTTGTCGAAGCCGTCGGTCTGATAGGCGAAGATGCGCCAGCGTTTGTTGATCTCGAATTCCAAAATCCTCTCCCCGACGTAGCCTTTCTTTACCCCGGTGCCACTCAGGATCTTGTCGAATTGCTGGCTGGTCTTGGCGACCGTATCGCGGGCTTCCGCATCCTCCTTCATTCCGCTGATGGTTTCGTTGACCTTTTTCCGGCTGTCCTCATTGAGGCCCGCGAGCTGCCTGGTGAAAAAAGCGAACTTGCGGATCGCGTACGCCATGGCGGGTCTCCGACACATGTCAGGGATTGGATGTATAATCGCAATCAGTCTCGCGGTCATCATCCTTTCGCGCGAAATTTTTTTGCCCGACGCTGGCGGCAGGGTGGTCCGGGTCCATTATTTATTTAGAAGCCGGCAAATAAGCCGACATCAGCTCATTCCGTCATGGTGCGCGCAGGCGCACCATCCACGACGTTTG
>Ga0335072_10008698_pt1 | contig 14695 bp, 15 predicted proteins | sample Lox_Sample_21_FD_206725 | JGI IMG/M metagenome (GOLD analysis project Ga0335072, IMG submission 206725) | Soil microbial communities from Loxahatchee National Wildlife Refuge, Florida, United States - Lox_Sample_2.1 | ecosystem: Environmental > Terrestrial > Soil > Wetlands | place: USA... | reverse complement strand
GGTGTAATTAGAAAGGCAACAGGATTACTGTCCAGCAAACATCGGAAAGTCAATCACTTGTCAAAATGTAACAACAAAAAGCCTGTTACATTGACGCACTGCTTTTACCCCGAAATCGGGGTATTTTGGCTGTTTTATTCGAAATTGATGGAATTAATGAGTGAATTTATTTTGAAAAGAAGATTACTTATTGATAAACAGTTCCTTCACTTCCACTCGTTCGCCCGCCTTCACATACCCCTTGCGCCGGAACCAGTCGTCCATCGCGCTTTGCAGGCGGTTGAGCGGCACGCGATGTCCCGCTTCCAGCAGTCCATCGGCAACCGGCAGCGTATCGTCAAAGACCGCGTCGTTGGTGAAGTTGCGCATGGCAAAGTTGTCGATCCACGCAATCGGGCACGCGTGATGAATGCCGTCGGCATCCACTTTCTCCACTGCGATCCGCCGCACAAACATGCATCAACTCTAAACTCTCGTCTGAACTCTCGCGCAGCGTCAGTGTTCCGTCGTCGGCAAAACCTTTGCCTCTTTCGATTGCTGCGTCTCTACGTGGAAGACTTTGAAGTCGTAGTCGCGCTCGGTGATGTGCTGGCGCAGGCTCTTGAACAGCAGCAGCCGTCCGTCCACCATTGCTTCGGCACCTGTCGGCAGCCACAGTCCTTCCTCCACCGGCGACTGGTCGAACTTGAAGTTCGTTCCCTTGTCCACCGTCGCCACCAGTCCGCCGCCCACGCGGAACTTGTCGTTGAAACTCACCTCGAGATGCGCCACCTGCAAACCGGCCTCATCAATCCATACCGTCCCTTGCAGCTTCTTCGATGCGTCCTCGGCCAGCCCATGCGTTTTCGCATTCTTGCGCCCGATAAAATCGAACACGATTGTCGGCCTGCTCCGATACGTCTCACGCCGCGGGTTGCGCACATCCATAATCTCGAGCAGCCGGCTCACGCTTATCGTTTGCCCTTCGAGCGGCTGATCGGGCGGCGTCTTCTCGGCCTTTTCCACCAGCTTGGTTACGCGCTCGTTCTCTTTCTCTTCATCGTGGCCGGTAAGGGGCTTGCTGTCTTTCTTCACCGTGCGCTCAATCAGGTGCCCATTTACAAAAAAGTCGTCGTCCTCTTCCGTTTCGGTCTTGGTCACATGGCCGTTCGAGTCGATATCCTGCGTCGTCTGATCCGACGTAAACGTGTAATTCTCCCGTACCTTCTCGAGCTCTTTCTGGTGATCATCTACCTTCCGCATCAGGTCGGGAATATTCGGCAGAGGAGCGTTCGCAGCCTGCCGGGCGTGCCCCGCCACGGCAACAAAAACCAGCGTGACCAAACTCGCCAGCTTCGAAATTATTCGCATTCGCATCCCAACCAGACCTCGCTGTCACACTCGTTGTTTCGCAGCCCTCAACGTTGCTGGCGCCTGGCAGAGTCGCCTGCACAATGGGTTACGGAACCGGCCGAAATCCCGTTCCGTTTCAGACGGGATGCAGCCCATGGGAGTATTCTGCATCCCATAAGCCAGGGTCGCGCTCGTATCGACGCACCCCTTCGCTTTTAGACTTTGGAGGAGAACGAAAGATGTTGGCTCTGCTGGCACAGTGGCTCTTGAGCGCATTGACGCTCATCATCGTCTCGAGAATCGTGCCCGGCTTCCACGTCGTTGGACTGTGGCCGGCGCTGGTGGCATCCCTGGTCATCGGCCTGCTCAACGCAACGGTTGGCCTCTTTCTCAAGATCGTCACCTTTCCGTTAAGCATTCTCACCCTCGGCATCTTCCTGCTGGTCATCAATGCCCTGATGATCCTGCTCGCCTCGAGCGTCGTACACGGCTTTTATGTGCGCGGATTCGTCCCCGCGTTCTGGGGTGGGGTTGTCCTGTCGCTGCTGGGAATGCTGATTCGCGCGGTGACGAAGAAATCCTGAGCGGTAGGCCGTCTCGTCAAGCAATCCACCATCGGCACCGGCCCGCAAAACTACTTTGAAGCAGGTGCTGCCGGTGTAGTCCGCACGCTTGAAGCCGCAGACCGCTTGCGACTCTTCTTCTGCACAGATTTCGCGGGAGTTGTTTTAGGGGGCGCGGTCACCACGGGGCCCTCGATCGTCTTCGGAGTACTCACCATGCCGGCTCCTGAGAATCCGCTCGGCGCGCTCACCCGCGCCGGGACCGCTTGAAGCTTGCCTTGTTGCAGCGGCTGAACCTTTGAATAAATTCCCCAGCCTCCACCGGCCACAACCATCACAATGGCCGCCGCGGCCGTAGCCCTCACCCACGCGGCGTCGGCGCGCAGCACCAACGGCCACGCCAATACCCGGGCCTGCCGCGGAGCGTTGCGCAAACTGGCATGTACCCGCGACTCCAGCCCCTCCGGCGCAGGCAGGCCTGCGAGCAGCCGCAGCGTGTCTTCGCCCGTGCCAGTCCTGTCCATCGAATTGTGCGACCTGAGATTCATCGCCTGTCCTCCTCTGCAGCCGCCACCGTTTCTTCCCTGCGGCCCGAGGGTTCCACTTCCCTGGCTTTACCCCTCACGTGATTCAGCATCCCGCCCATCAGATTGCGCGCGCGGAAGAGCCTTGACCTCACGCTCGACTCAGTTATGCCCAGCACCGATGCAATTTCAACGCTCGAAAGCTCCTCGAAGGCCGAGAGCATCAACACCTCCCGCTCTTTGGCCGGCAGCTGTTCAACACAGGCGAGCACCTGCGCGTGATGCTGAGCCGCGCTCGCCACCTGCTCGGCCGAAAGTCCGTTCGAAGGCAGCACCCGCGCCAATTCTGAAACATCGTCGGTCTCGGGCCGGGTCTTCGCGCGCCGCTTGCGGTCGAGAACAATATTCCACACAATCCGGATTAGCCACACCCGGTGGTCGCGAACCTCATTCAGTTGGTCTCGATGGCGCAGAACGCGCAGAAAAGCCTCCTGCACGGCATCTTCAGCGTCGGCTGCATTACGCAACACTGAGAATGCCACACGGTAGAGAGCGCCGGCATACTGGTCGACCAACGCCGCAAGGGCCGCCTCTTCCGCCTGCTGGCGGACCGCATTGGCCGCGGCGGTGTCTTCAAATTCCATCCAACCTACGCAAATGGCCTGGCTGGTGCTCATCATGCACCAGACGCAGGCGGGTGGCAAAGTGCTCGCCACCAGTGAACTCGGGAACGCTCGTCCCGGAAGCCGCAGGCTTCAAGCCGCCGCGCTCGTCCGGAATGCCTGGCGGCGGGTCTCGTAGCAGGGGTTTGAACCATCGATGATCCGGTGAACCGGCAGAATCGGCACCGTGTCTGCCTGCCCCCGAATCGCCTTACTGTCCCTTACCGGAAAGCTTCTCTTCAGCAATGGTCGCGGCCGCGCTCTCCTTGTCAGTGCCCTTGATCTTGGCCCAGATCGCCTTGGCCAGATCCTGCTTGCCCTCGGCGGCATAGAGATCGGCAAGGCCAAGCTGGGCAGCGGAGGTGGACACAGTGACCGACGGCTTGGCCGCCAGCTGGTTATAGAGAGCAATGGCGTCGTTGTCGCGGCCGGTCTGATGATAAAGCCCGGCGAGGGCGAGTTTGGCCAGGTTGGCCAGGTTGCGGTTCCACGAACCGGCAGCCGCCTTCAGCTCAGTCTCGGCTGGCCCGTTCTTCCCCAGGTTCATGTAGGTTACGCCGGCAAAGTAGTGAGCCTTCGACGCTTGGGGCAACCCGCTGAAGTTGTGAGCGATGGCCACGAACTCGCGATTCGCCTCAGTGGCGCGCGCTGCTGCCGTCGTATAAGTGCCCGAATCAGGGACGCCGGGCGTCGCCAATGGCTCAGTGTAAACGTCGAGCGCGCTGCCCAGCGCCTGGTCGGCCGCTGAGGTACGCATATTCCAGTAGACTGCCCCTGCAATCACCACCACCAGCGCAATAGCCGCGCTGATAATCCAACGGAGAACGCCGGAGCGGTGTTCTCCCAGCCAGCTGGCGCTGGAGGCAGCCGCGCGGGCGAATTTGTCTTGCTTTAATGCGTGACGGGTTTGTGTATCCACTTGTTATTTCAGTCCTTCGCTGATTATGCAGGCGGGGCCGAACTCGGCTGGTTCAGGCTGGTTAGAGACACTGCGACTGCAACCCATCCAGTTTAACAGCGGGCCGAGGCGTTTAGCCAGTTGGCCGAAGTCCTGGCGTCGGCCAGCTCTTGTTCCCTTCTTCCCTTGTTCCCTGTTACCCTGAAACACATGTACGAAGACTTCCACGTAGCCGATCGCTGGAGTGGCGAAGACATTCACTGCCACTGGAAGGCCAACATGGTGGCCATTGCCACGCGCCACGCCGATGCGGTCGATATCCGCTTTGACGTAAACGGCCGGCCGATGTGGATTGCGCTGCCCTCGACCGCGTGGGTGGAGCAGAAGAAGCGCTCCGGGAAGGTAATCACCGACCAGCTCGCCGCGCAGATCGCCGGCCGCTACCTGAAGCAGCTCATCGAGGAAGGCTACGACGCGCAGCGCGAGGTCTACACCATGAGCGTTGATGAAGTCCTCTCGCATCTCGACGCCGTGGTGGCGGAAGCAAAGTCGCAGCGCGCCATGCCCACGCTGCCTGTCGGCGCGTGAACTCACCTGTCACGATCCCTGCGCGCGACCCCCATGCGCGCGACCTCGCAGAAATCGCGCGCCAGTTTGCCGTCGACGGTGAATTCTGCGGAGCAGTCCCGTACGGAGGCGGCCACATCAACGAAACCTATTGCGTCGCCTTCAACCGCGCCGGCGCTCTCGTTCGCATAATCTTGCAGCGCATCAACAACCATGTATTTCGCAATCCTCAGGCGTTGATGGAGAACATCGAGCGGGTCACCGAACACCTGGCGACGAAGCTTGCCTGCGATCCCGGCAAAGAACGCCGCGCGCTTACTCTCATTCCCGATCGCGCCGGCCGCTCCTTGTACATTGACCCCTCGGGCGGCTACTGGCGAGCCTATCGGTTCATCGAGGACGCGCGCACCTATGACGCCGTCGAATCCGCGCAACAGGCCTTTGAGGGCGCGCGGGCTTTCGGGCGCTTCCTCGAGTTGCTCGCCGATTTACCCGCGCCGCGCCTCCACGACACCATTCCGGACTTTCATCACGCGCCGAAACGCTTTCAGGCTCTCGAAGACGCCGTGGCCCGCGATTCTGCCGGACGCCTGCGCAACGCCGAGCCGGAGATCGCCTTTGCCCTGGCGCGCAAATCCATCACCCGCACGCTCCTCGATGCCGGTCTGCCCGAGCGCGTCACTCACAACGACACCAAGATCAATAATGTGCTGTTCGATAATTCCACCGGCGAAGCAATCTGCGTGATCGACCTCGAGACCGTGATGCCCGGTTTCGCCGCCTACGACTTCGGCGACCTGGTCCGCTCGGCGACCTGCCTGGCTTCGGAGGACGAGCGCGATCTTACGCGAGTCACCATGCGCTTTGACTTCTTTGAAGCGCTTGCACGCGGCTATCTGAGCACAGCAGGCGCTTTGCTCACCCGCGCTGAGAAAGAGTCCCTGGTTCTCGGTGGAAAGGTCATCACCTTCCTGATGGGCATCCGTTTTCTGACCGATCACCTGAATGGCGACACTTATTACAAGGTGCATCACGCCGGGCACAACCTGGACCGTTGCCGCACGCAATTCAAGCTGATCGAATCGATCGAGGAGCAGGAGACGACGATGGAGCAGTTCATCCGCTCCATCGGTTAACGCCCCTCACTCGTGCCTGAGCGCCTCCATCGGCTGCACGCCTGCGGCACGGCGCGCTGGAATCCAACTTGCGGCCAGCGCAACTGCCAGTAGAATCAAAACTCCTCCGACAATCGTCAACGGATCGTTTGGCTGAATCCCGTAGAGCATCGACTTGACCAGCCGGGTTAGGCCCAGCGCTGCGCCCGTTCCGGCAACAATCCCCGCAATCGCCAGCCAGGTGCTCTCGCGCAAGATCATTCCGCGCACCTGTTCCGGCTGCGCGCCGAGCGCGAGTCGAATCCCGATCTCGTTCCGCCGATTGGCCACTGAATACGCCATGATGCCGTAGATGCCTACGCAGGCCAGAGCCAGCGCCAGGAGGCCAAAGCCAGCGGAGAGAGACGCGAAGATCCTTTCCGTTTGCATGGTCGAGTCGATCTGTTCCTGCTGGGTGCGGATGTCGACGATGGGTAGGTCGCGATCGACTTTTCGCACTGCCTCGCGCAATGCAGGCGCCAGGGCTGCCGGCGCCAAGCGAGTACGGATTGCATAGGTCAAACCGCCGACGCCATCGCTTTGCTGCCGGTACAGCAAGAAGAATTGCGGCGGTGGTTCGTCGCGAAGATTCGAGTATCGCGTGTCGGCGCATATGCCCACGATCTGCACCCATGCGTTCTTTGCGTCATCGGTTCTGAACATCTTCCCAATGGGATTTACGTTCGGAAACCGCTTGCGCGCCAATCTCTGGTTGATAATTCCGACTTTGAGCGACGTGGCCGTATCCTGCGCGTCGAAGGCTCGGCCCGCAACGATCGGTATGCCCATGGTGGCGAAGAAGCTGTTCCCCACCGTGTTGACATACTCCGCTTGCTGCTTGTTTTCATCGAACTTTTCCCCTGGCAACAGGAATATTTCGTTCGACATGGTGTCGCTGATATATGCCGTCGAAGCGGTTGTTACCGCCTGCACGCCGGGAATGGCAGCGAAATCCTCCTCCAGGCGGGCGTGCAATTGCACATCCTTGCCCGCGGCGTAGCGCGTGGCCGGTGGGTTAATCGAAAACAGGATCAGGTGATCGGTCTTGAAGCCCGCATCCACAGAGCGGAGCGCGAAAAGCGTCCGCAGAAACAGCCCGGCGCCCACTACCAGCAGAGTAGACAGGGCAATCTGAAAGGCGACGATGGCTTTGCCGCCGAGGCCCTTGCGGCGGCGCGTTACAGTCAGCGCAGACTCTTTCAGGCTGCTGCTCACCTCGGCGCGTGCGGCCATCCACGCAGGCGCGAGACCGAAAAGCAATCCGGTCGCGATCGTGACTGCCGCGGTAAAGCCAAACACCAGCCAGTCGAAGTGAACGTTGACCTCGCTTGCCTCCCAGGCGTTTGCCAGCAGTCTGGGAATGGCGTTTCGGCCCAGGTAGCCCAGCGCCAGCCCGCCCAATCCGCCCGTGGCAGCCAGCAACAGGCTCTCGGTAAGCAACTGTCGCAGTATGCGTCCACGTCCCGCTCCAAGGGCCAGCCGCACACTCATCTCCCGCTGCCGCTGTGCCCCTCTCGCGAGCATCAGGTTGGCTATGTTGGCGCAGGCCAGCAAGAGCACCAGGCCGGTTAGCGTCATCAGCACAAACGCCGGCTTCTTGAATTCGCTCTCGGAAAGGTGGTTTCCACGGCTGCCGTCACCAATCACCAGGCGAGGTATGGTTTCACCGGGCTTTACCGTCATGGTGCCGCGCACCGCCGCTTGCAGTTGCGATGAAAGCACCGCCTCAGCCTGAGAGTCCTTTACTCCTGGTTTGACCCGGCCCATGATCCTGATCCACCACATTTCCGGGTCTTCCAAAAACGATTTCTTGCCGCCTTTCGGATCAAGTACCGGTTGCATGTTCAGCGGTACACACACATCCGGCGAGATCTGGCTATCGTCGGCGCCCGTGAATCCGCGGGGATTGACTCCCACAATGGTCATCACCGTCTGATTCAACGTGATGGTCTGGCCCAGCACCGATGGCGAACGTCCAAAGTCGCGTTCCCATACCCCTTCGCTGATGACCGCAACCGTTCCCGCGCTGTATTCTGCCTCGTCGGAAGGCTGAATGGGGCGGCCCAACTGAGGCCGTACATTCAAACCGGAATAGTAGGTCCCTGAGACCATCTCCGCCTGCACACGTCGCGCCGTCCCCCGGATGGTCGCGTTCATGCCGTCCTCCTGGTAGGCGACAAGCTGTTGCATCACGGTGTTGTGCGCGCTTAACTCTCGATAGACCGGATAAGAAAAAGACGAGCTCTTGGTGCCTCCTTCAGGCGAAGAGTCAAATTCGCCCCACATGGAATGCACCGCACTATGCCCGGCGGCTTGCCAGTACAACATCCTCAGTTGCTCTGGATGCGGCAGATTCAGCCGATCGTAGAGCATGCTTTTGGTGACCGAGAAGATCGTCGTGTTCGCGCCAATGGCCAGCGCCAGCGAACCCACAGCAATCGCGGTGAATCCCGGGCTCTTGCGAAGTATTCGCACGGCGAAACGCAGATCGGCGGCAAGCTCGTCCCACCAGCGCAGACCAAGCGAGGCGCGCATGTCTTCTTTGGTTTTGAGAGCCGGACCAAGCGCGATGCGGGCGCGCCGAGCGGCGTCCTTGGGTGAGTGGCCGGCGCGGATAAGGTCCGCAGTGAGCCGTTCAAGATGATCCGCAAGCTCGGCTTCCATGTCAGCCTCAAGCCTGCTGCGATGAGTAATTGCGCGAAACCAGGACCGGAACCGCGTAAGCAATCGTAGGAATACGGCTGAAAGCTTTGCGCCTGCCACTTTTCGGGGCTTGGGCACCCTATTCCCTATTCCCCGCTCCCTGTTCCCTGCTTCTCTCATATCTGCTCCGGTGTAGCGCTCAGAATTCCGTTGATGATGCCCGACATGCGCTGCCATTTTTCGGTCTCTTCGCCAAGGCGCGCGCGGCCCAGATCAGTGAGGCGGTAGTACTTGGCGCGGCGGTTGTTCTCGCTCTCGCCCCACTCGCTGGCAATGGCTCCCTGGTGCTCAAGCCGGTAAAGTGCGGGGTAAAGCGACCCCTGCTGGACAATCAGTTCTTCACCGGAAATCTGCTGAATCCGCAACAGCACGCCGTAGCCGTGCAGCGGACCGAGCGACACGGCCTTGAGGATGAGCATGTCGAGTGTTCCCTGGAGTAGTTCCTGTTGCTTGTCGGGAGCCATAGTGGAGTCTCCGATCGGGCGCTTTCCTAGTTAATCTAGGGGGAGATTAATACGGTTCTCCTAGATTGTCAAGGAGAAGACAGTAGCAGTCGACTAATCAGTATCAATTTGTGATAGTTACGGGAGATGGGCGGTCAGCGTTCGAGGTTCAGCGTCATGCAGTGGCTATACGTTGCTTCGCACTGCAGCATGTCTTCGGCGAGCATGTTCCATCCCACAAAGCCCGCGAATTTTCCGCCGGGCGATTGCGCCGGCGTAGGCGCAAGGCCGAGGCCGGTGTCGGCGTCGTAGTCCTCGTGCATCGAGCCCCACCGTGCAATGTCGTTGCGCAGAATCGTTGCAAGCGAGCCGGCCAGCCACTTTGATTCAGCGTTGAATCCATAACGGCGCAGGGCGAGCCAGTCGAGATAGTTCGCATTAATCCAAATGGGCCCGCGCCAGTTGGAATAGGGATTGATGATGGCCTCGTTGTTGTAGGCCGAGTCGCTTCTGGCGAGGCTGCGGAAACCGTAGGTTGAACGCATCTCTTCCGGGTTGAGCAAATGTTGGCGGATCATGCGCTGCCCCTCGGCTTGGGGCAGCAATCCGAAGGCAAGCGGTACAAAGCTCGACCATGCGATCGACGGCATCCACGCGCCGGTGTCGCGACGGCGATTGAGAAAGATGGCCTCGTTGCTGCGCCAGAGGTGCGCAAGGATTGCCCGGCGCGTGGCCGCAGCCTCATGATCGTACTCGACGGCGAGCGCGGGTTCGCCGAGATGCCGCGCAATCACCGCCATTGCCAGGTATTCGCGCATGGCCCACACTGACGCATCGACGGCGAGGATCGAACTCGGGTCTTTGGGATCGTTGCTGAGCGCCGGATTATTGTCGGCGCCCGACTGCATCGCATTGTCCCAGAACCAGAGGTTCCACTTCGCGTCGAACTGGGTCTGCTTTCGATAGGCCAGAATGCGCTGCATGGCCGGCCAGAGCGGACGAATCCACTCGTAATCGTTGAGCTGGTTGGCCGCTAACGCCGCGCCCTGCGCGAGGAACGGTTTCATGGCGAACTTGCCGAAGAGCGGACGGGGGCCGTTGGGTGTTATGCATCCGGCGACGTAGCCGCCGGCATCGGCGGAAGAAGCAAAGCTCACCACCCAGTCGCGCAGGAGGCTCGCCTCTTTTGCGCTTTGGTTAAGCCAGTGCAGACCGATGAAGAATCCATCCCAGTCCCACATCTGCGTGTAATAGCCTGCCGGGATGAGATAGTCGTGATGAATGTATCCCTGCGCCGGGCGAATGGTCTGCGGCGCCAGCCGATCGAAGTCAGCGGTGAGTGCGGCAAGCAAATCGGAGCGGGTGGGCTCTTGCGAACGAGACCCGGCCGCAGCGCTAAGAATCACTAACAAAACAACGCGGAAGGCGCGATGAGGATGCACGAAGCGAGGATACCGCACCGATGCGCGTCCGACTTCTTCTATTTCTCGGCATCACTTACTACTTTTATTTGGCGGGATCACTTACTTCGCCGCATGTCAATTGCTTCGCCGTATTCTGGAGCTACTTTGCCGGATCAACGAGCGCTTGATAGACCAGCGCGCGGCTGCGGTACTCCACGGGCGGCCATGGGTACGCCTGCTGGATCATGCCGACGAAGACAACGTCATTGGTCGGATCGATCCAGAACCATGTGCCGGCTGCTCCGTCCCAATTGTAAGTGCCCTTGCCGTCAGGCAGGTTCGCAGTTTGCGGATCAAACTCGACCGCACCGTTGTATCCGTAACCGAAGCCCGGGCGCATTTGTGCGTTGCCGATGCCATACTTGCCCATCAGCAACTCAGGGCTGAGATGATTCGAGGTCATCAGCTTCACCGTTGCGGGGGCAAGAATGCGGTGTCCGTCAAGTTCGCCGCCGTTGGCCAGCATCTGCGCAAAGCGGTAGTAATCTTCGGCGGTTGAAACCATTCCGCCTCCGCCCGAGGGCAGGCCCGGCTGCACCGAGTAACCACCGTTTAGAAAGATCGGGTTGGGCACGAGGTTTCCTTTGCTGTCAGTCTTGTAATAGGTAACGAAGCGATTGCGTTTTTCGGCGGGAACATAGAAGCCGGCATCTTTCATTCCCAGCGGGCGATAGATATTGTCGCGCATGAAATCAGGCAGCGATTCGCCCGACAGCTTCTCGACAATGTAGCCCTCGATGTCCATCGAGACGCTGTATGTCCAGCCCTGCCCCGGTTGATACAGCAGCGGCAGCGTGGCCATGCGGTCGATAAATTCCTGAAGGTTCTTCGCCTGGAGCGGCTTCACGTCTTGATACATGTGGTCGACAGCAGTGTCGCCAAAGAAGCCGTAGGTAAATCCCGCGGTGTGTGACATGAGTTCCGCCATGGTGGGCGGGTGGCCGGGATCGACGAGGATCGGCTTGCCTGCGTTATCGAAGCCGTTGAAGACCTTGAGGTGCGCGAATTCAGGAATGTATTTGGCAATCGGGTCGGTCGGCAGCCACTTGCCCTGCTCGTAAAGAATCATCATGGCGACACCCGTAACCGGCTTAGTCATCGAAAAGTCACGGAAGATCGTATCCTTCGTCATCGGCGCGCCGCTGGCGATATCGCGCTGGCCGTAGCTCCAGTAATCGACCACCTTGCCATGGCGAGCGAGGATGGTGACCACGCCGGAGATTTGTTTATCGTCGACAGTCTGCTTCATGAAGGCATGAAGGCGCTCGAGGCGCTCTGCAGAAAAACCGACGGTCTCAGGCTTGACTGGAGTCATGTCGAGCGTGTGCGGCGCAGCGTGGCTGCTCTGCGCAGATGCCGGCAGCGAAAAACGAGACAGCAGACAAACCGAGACAGCGAGGGCGAGCACGCGGAAACTGCGAATGGACAAGTTCTCCTCCTTTAACAATCGAAAGCTGCGATACGGAAGCATGGCCACCAATGTATCAAACGGGAGCGCACTAAGGGCCGGAGCGCGCTGCCGAGCCTCCAGATGCAAAAGCGCCATTCGCGGTGGCGATGGCCGCGATCGAAAATGTCGCGCTGCTGAAACTGCTCTTTCGTGTTTCTTTAAAATCTGCGCTGCGCCACTTGACCTCCGCCCGGCGAATGGGAGTATAGTGAACTTCGTTGCGGTTGTTCTTGACAGGGCTCCGCGCGCAAGAAACGCTTGGCTCGCCACTGTGCAGAATTCTCTGCGCGGCCAAGCGGAGATAAACCTCCCTGGGGCAGCGCAGGTTGCTCATGGGCAGCCCGAATTAAATCAAGATACGGACTGCGCCGGCGCTCGATTCGCCGGCTGAGGCTCTCATTTTCGCCAAGGCTGTACGGCGAAAGATCCGGTTCGAAAGAACGGCGGTGCAAGCAGCGTGTCCGGCGCAAGATGCGTTGTATACGACAGCAGAGTAGTGTGCGAAAAAACCTGCTGATCGAAGCCGCTAGAGCCCAGATCCATTGCCAGTTTCCCTGATAAAAACGCTCGCGGAGCGGAGGTTCGCTTCGCGTCATCGTCTACTCCTCGACCTGGCGAGTGCGAGCGAAGGCTGGATCTCGTGCGGAATCTGGAGCCGACGATAAAAACCCATAACCCCGAAAGGAAGGAGAAGCATTATGAAAACATCAGAAGGCAATGTTGGGACCCTGACGTCCCTCAGTGAGTCAACCTGGGAGAGCATCAAACAGCCCGGAGCGTACATCGAGAGAGAAACCGGTCACCTTTACCGGGTCCCGCCCGAGGCGCTGCTTCGTGGAAGTTCTCCTTTGATCTCGAAGCTTTGCAACAACCCGTCCACGTTCGTCAAACTCAGCGACGATCCCAACGCGATCGTTTCAAAGTTGCGGACCATTGCTGCCGATGCGGATGTGAAACCGAATTTCTGACGCGCAGCGAAAGCCATGGCCACCTGGCGGAAGCTTTGCTCTCGCTTGATGTAGCCTGTCGCGCCCCTTGAAAATGCCGTTTTGATACGGCAGTTCGTCGAGGGGCGCGGGCGTGTTTACCGGCCGATAGAGAGAGTCAGGTTGTTTCCGGCCGATTTGTGCGGATGAGACCATCGTCGCGAGACGTGAGGCGAGGGAGGGGATGCGGTGCATTCTTAGCCTCGTCCTCATTTGTCGCGGTGGTATCTGAATCTAACCACGGGATACATCTCGCAGTTGGTGCGTGGAATTAAGCGGCCCAAAGGCCCGGCGCTGGCGCTGCTGAACGTGATTAGGCGGAAGGGGTTTGAGGCGATGCTGTGAGCGCGCTATTGGGTAGCAGAGTGGTTCTCAATCTGGTCTAGCAATTGCTGAGCCGGTTTCGATCCGCCGTAGGCAGCCATCTTGAGCCAATACTCCGCTACATTCCGGTCCTTCGCAACACCGTTTGTTCCATAGAGCGCATCCCGGCCTAAAACCAATCTGAATCCGTAGTCGCGTTCGTCGCGAACCTTTCGGTAGATGGCGAGCACAGTTTGATACGCGTGTTCGTTAGTCGCAGCCGAGCGTTCGAAATTAAATGCTTCGCGGAGCTGGACGTCGGGGTCGTCCTGATCCATGGCCGCGAGCGCTTGCGGCGAAGGATCGCGGAGCGAATCATCCTGCACATAGTAGGCGCCGAACTGAGCACGTTCGTTGAGCAATGCCCGGTAAGCTGCCTCTGCCGCCGCGCTCTGCTCCGGAGTCATTGAAGAGGTCATCGCCTGAAGCAGGGGTTTATCCGCAAACATCTTTTGAGAGCTGAGCCGAGTATAGGCAACGGCGTCGTAGCCTGTGAAATCGCGCACTTCGCCCTGGTTGATGGAGTCAACATATGAATGCTGGGCGCTATCGATGTTGTAGGCCACGGCTCGCTTGCAGTAACGCAGCCACATTGCCTTGTCTTTGGGCAGGCCATGATTGCCGATAGCGTATTCGACGGCGCTCTGGAATTCCTTCTGCCCGAGAAGCTCCTGCGCAATCATTCTCGCCCATGCGAGATTCTGTGCGCGGCCACTGGCATTGTTGCCGGCGCTATAAATGCTATCGATGACAAAGTTGCCAAGTTCGAGTTCGGCAAGCCGCGCCTGTGGCTGGCTCGGTTCTTTAAGCAATCGGAGATAGATTGCAGTGGCCTTCGGGTAATATTCACTTGCCGCAGTCTCATCAGCTTCGCCGGCGGCCTTGAAGGCTTCAGCTAATTCGTAGTAGTCATCCGGCCTGCCTGCTGCGGTATACCAACGCTCGACGGCGTCGAGATTCTTCGGGAAGTACCCATGGGCATAAAACATACCCACCATTCCCTTGTCGTCCGCATCGACTGCGCCGATCTCAAACATCTGCTCAGCTTTCGCGAAGTCCTGAGGGACGCCAAGACCCTGCATATATGCCAAGCCGAGTTCCCACGCCGCTTCCTTATTTCCCTTGGCATAGAGTTCTAAATTCACCTTTGCGACATCCGCGTCTGACAATGGTTCATGCATTTGCACCCATAGCGTTTCTTTCGCCGGTGACACGCCATACGTTGTCTTCACGAAGGGTGCCTGCGACGCTGCCATGATCGCGACGGCTCCGAAAAGAATCGAGGCGCAAACGAATCTGGCAGGCCTGGCAAATTGGAACATGGTTAGAACTTTATCAAATCGGACTCCGGGAGTAGAGGCCGGGATCTTCCCCAAACGCACGAAGGCCATCCCTTTCGGGATGGCCTTTTGTGCTTAAGAATTATGCCGGCGATCACCTAATCTCCCACACAGTCGCCCATGCAGTACCATCGGCCCAGCGAGGCTTATCTGTATCCGTCAGACCAACGCACGCTTTCATAAGGCGAGGTTAAGTGTTGGACTTGCTGTATGAGTGAAGCAGGGGTGGTGCGGAGGCGGCGCAGTC
>Ga0335072_10008697_pt1 | contig 14697 bp, 17 predicted proteins | sample Lox_Sample_21_FD_206725 | JGI IMG/M metagenome (GOLD analysis project Ga0335072, IMG submission 206725) | Soil microbial communities from Loxahatchee National Wildlife Refuge, Florida, United States - Lox_Sample_2.1 | ecosystem: Environmental > Terrestrial > Soil > Wetlands | place: USA... | reverse complement strand
AGGGACAGAGTGTTGAGGAACTTGATTTAGACCAAAACGCACCAGGCTGTGGAGACCAAGCCTGCCATTGACCTCTCTATGAGGGCATCTAGTACCTGTAAATAGTGTACCATGTAAATCACGAATCAATCACTATTCGTGCACAATAATGCAGCCTGTGAGCAACATTGGAAACGCTTCCACAGAGCATAAAATCCATATCGTCACGTGATATCGAACTGCATGAGCGGCCTCTCTCGCTAGCCGTAACATTTTTTCGAAGTAGAACATTTTATTTCATGTTGTGTATACACTCACGGAAACCATGATCTACCATCGCTGTATCCACCGCGCCTCTATATTGCGCATACGACCCTCCTTCGCCCACTCTCTCACCACCTCCGCAGCAAGCTCTTCGCCCTCCAACCCTCCAGCCGCAACATCTACCAGTGCAGGACAACCCTTCTCTACCCCTCTCTCCCCAGCTCCCAATGCCGTCTCCCTAGGTGTGCATCTCCGGCCAAAGCTCAAAACACCTCTCCCCGTCTCAATTGCACCAGCTGGTACAGTCCTGAAAGGCCTGAATTTTCTAAAAGGGAGAGAAGACCCGATCGCACTTCCCGAAGAGGAATATCCCGAATGGCTATGGCACTGTCTAGACACAGAGAAGAAAGGAAGCGAAGAAAGCGTTGAAGGCGCAGGTGATGAATTCTGTAAGTCTCCTTCATCCATCCTATACGTTCTATATATCTCGATTTCTGGGACAATGACTAACCAACAGTAGCAAAATCCAAAAAACAACGCCGCATGGCAGCGAAACGACAACGGAAGCTTGAAGCACGGCTTCTGGCTTCAGGAGATACGGAGACTCTGGTGCCAAAGGTCCCGCTCCAGCAGCAGACGGTTGACTTACCGGCGAATGAGGAGGGGAGTGTGAGCGGCGCGTTGGAGGCGGTGGAGAAGAGGGAGGAGTTGACGAAGGCGATGAGGGCGGAGAGGAGAGCGAAGATAAAGGAGAGAAATTTCTTGAAGGGGATGAGGTAAGTAAGTGGAAGACGTGGATGGGCAAGTCTATAGGGACCATATGTATAATGTGTTTGTGTACGAGTTTGTAGGTTTCATCCCAGGATTGGTCAAGGTTGTATTATATATACATATATACCACATTTGCATTGCATGCTGTTTGGGGGGCCTGGCTATGTCCAAGCCGCCCCGATGATTTGATGATTTGCCCCCCCTCCATGAGTTGCCATTGTTTAATAACTTAACTCCTCGCAATGCTCTCCCAAAAACACTCTTTGCCCGTGCCCGAAAACTCTCTAAGCCCATCCTAGTCCTCATCCGCTTCTCCTATTGCCGACTTCCTTAGTTGCAACTCAGCCTTGACCTTCTCGATATTATCCTTGATTCGGCGCTTCAGAATAGGGTTGGCCTGTGTGGCCATTTGCGCCTCGAGATTACCAAGCTGCTTCTCCATCTCTGCAATGTCTTCTTTTGCCCCTTGAAGCTGAGCTAGACGGGCTCTTTCATCTTCATCAATCTCGTCCTCCCCGTCCGCATCATCGTCATCATCGTCATCGTCGCCTGCTGAAGACTCATCACCGCTGCCCTCTTCAACTTCGCCGTCTGCCTCAGGGGTACCACCGTTGGCGAGTAAAGTGCTGGGGTCCTCCATGGCGACGTTCGACGACGGTGTGCCAGCTCCCATGAAGTCAGCCTCAAGAGCCGCTTCTAAGGCAGCTTCCATGTCCTCATCAGCTTCGTCATCTTCCTCCACCTCTTCCATAAGAGGTGGGGCCTCTTCCTCTTCGTCCTTGACATGGCTAAAATAATCATTTCCGTCGTCGGCCTCACCCTCTGCATCCTCATCCTCAGAGTATTCGTCTCGCCCGTTACGGAACGGCCCAGGGCTGGCTGTACTAAGTGCTCGGCTTCCAAGGCGGCTTCCCTCGGGCTCAATGATCTCGAACCTTGTACTCTCTGCTTGCGCATCTGCTTCAAGGAGTTTCTCTACCGCGTCTTCCACAGCTTCTATTGCTGACCTGTGTAGTCTTTTCCTGAACCGTCTTTTACGAGCGTTGTGCATCGGCGGTGTAATTCCATGTGGGTATTGAAACGTGTTCGGATCCACGACCTTCGGGAGCTCAATTTTTCCTGCGGCTGCCTCGTTGGGAACCACCGCGAAAACATAAAGCATCTGACAGATGTCTGCTGCCTTATACCATCCCTTCTTATCCCAGCTTTTCATGCCTTCGATCACGCAAGGTAGATCAACGAGAGTAGCCGCATAATGCCGTCCTCGGACAGTAACTACCGCACGGCGACCTTCAGGATGGAGGAATTTCATTTGTACGTCTGCGCCGCCTTCCTTCTTGCCAATGCCAATCTTTTTCTCTTCGATCATTTTCCTCAGGTATTCACAATCTTCACCAGGAGCCATGCGCAGGATAAATTCTTCTTCAATAAGAGGGTCTTCCTCACGGTCACTGGCTTCGGAGTCATAACCCTCACCAAAAGGACGTTTCGGTGGTTTCCCCTTAAACTTGGCCTTCAGAACGGTTGGCGTCTTGGGTGTTTTTGGTCCACTGGCTATGCTCAATTTAAACTTCTTCGTCGGTCTTTCCATGTCCATAGACGGTCGTTTATTGACAGTGTTGGTGCCATCTTCAACATCAGAATCCTCCTTCGTACGCTTGCCATTCTTATTTGCCATCAATTTTGCTGAAGGTTTCGGAGCGCGCCCAGCTTTAGTTTTCTGAACTGGCTTGGCTGCAGGTTGCCCAGGAGTGGGAGGCTTAGGAGCCCCTCCTAAGCTCAGCTTAATTTTTGGGCCGCCCCCAGGTGTAGGAGTGCCGACAACTGGGCTGTTGTTCTGGGAGCCAAAAGCGGCGCCGCCGATTTTGAGCGTGATGTGAGGTTTCGACATCATGAATAGAGGTGTATTTGTAGCCGTAATGGCTGGGCTATCTGACAGTAGTCATGAATATCATCGTCGAATCATCTGGTTTGTATCATTGTAACGTGCTCTGTGAATTATATAAGGTGTGATGGAGGTGAAGCGCGCAACCTCACGTTTATCGTTTCTCGGGAGAACGATAATCCGACCCCACAAGCATTGGCGCAGCTGTGCTGCACAACAACAAAATCACACGAGTTAAATAGTCAAGACTCTTATTGAATTTGCTGTCTTCTAAGTGCTATGATAATCACAGGTTTGCTCGCTCCTTGAGCCTGGCTTTCCAAGAGTCGCTCAAAAAGGCACCAACTATGACTTCAACCCCGGCTTTCCATCACTCTCTTCTACGCCCTTGTGTACTTCACATCCTTCGAGCTGCTGGTTACCACTCAACTCGCCCATCAGTTCTTGACACCTTTACAGATATCGCTGGTCGCTACATGCTTCTACTCGCTCAATCTGCTGCAGATCATTGCGCTATGAACCACACAGAACTCGAACTCAGTATCGAAGATGTGAGGATGGCAATGCAAGATTGTGGCGCGATTGCTCCTGAGAAGATCTTGGAGGAACAAATATACGATGATGAAGAAGACATCCGCGGTGTTGATGCGTTTATAGAGTGGGCTATGGGGCCGGAGAATAAAGAGATTCGGCGGATTGCTTTGGAAGGTGATGAAGGGAAGGAAGACTATCTCACTGGTCTGTTGTCCAATATTTGATGCAGCTATAATGTTGACATTCCGCAGCATTGAAGAAGAAACACAGCAAGACAGGAGAGGAGACCAGATATCAGGGTACTCTTCTTGGAAAGCCAGCGGAACCTCGAATTATCACGGTAGAGGGCGGAGATGTGACCAGTGTAAAGGAGTGGGCCAACAAGTTGCGGAACAGTTCCAGGCCTCGAAATCAATCCGCAAACTTATCGCGTCAACCTTCCTCAGACTTAAGTTCCATTGGGGACCAGGATATGGAAGGAATGGAGTTTTAGAGGCACAGCGACAATTTAACATGGTTTCAGCATAGCGATGGCGTCAAGGGGGATCAGACCAGTATGTATATACGAACCTCAACTGGCCGAGGAACAAATAGACATAGATCTGAAAGTGAGTCTATCAAACCCTCTTGATATTCGAGACAATTTATCATTCCAAATCCTTATGCCTGGCTCAGACCCTATTCTCTATCCGACGTCCCGCTCCACCGTCAACGTTACCTCTATGGCATCTCTCGGCCAGTATTTCTTCCCTGGCGCCTTGTTGCTCCGCCTTCTTCCTATCTAGGTCACTCGTCAAGCTATCTTGCTCTCCCCAGCCTGCATTCTTCTTGTTGAACTGTGCGTCCATGACCTGACCCTCGCCAGCCATCCGCATCTGTTCACCATCAAGATCTTCCTGCTGCGGTCCTACTTTGCTTCCTGGCATTATGACGTTGCTCTCGTCGGCATTGTCTTGTGGGTGATCGCCGTGGCCTGCTGCGGTAGCAGAAGCAGCTGACTGGAAGGGTGTGCCTTCTGCGGAGGAGTTGGAGCTTGGGTCGAAGTGTGCCCCTGCTCCTGAGGAAGAGTTGAGGTATGACTGGTCTTGCGATGCTGACATCGTGAGATGTTGGTATTATAGAAAATCAAAGTAGTCTTGGATAGTGAGATATTAAGTATGGAGAAAAATAAAGGACATGTGAAAGCACGACGCATTAAAATCAACTTGCTTGTAGCTGTGACGTAAATGGAGGACTGATTTGCAGCAACCAATCAGATTCCGGTTCCTTGCCAAGCCTTGCGCTGGTGTTTGGTAGCCTTGTCAACCTCAGCTCCAAATATAGATTATATACTATCAGCTTTCTACAAGAGAAGCTCGTATAGAGATCTCAACCCTGAAAATACATAATCACTGATACCTTGTCAATTGTGCCTTTGTCATATACTGCAAGCCAAAAGGCTGCCTTTTTAATAGTCAAAACTAGCATGCGGCCTTGGTTTTGAGGAGCATGCCGTTCCCCTTCAAATTACCAACGACATCCTCCTTCTCTTTCTCTTCATTCTTTGAAAGTAGTTCGCACCCTTCGCTGCCGTCGAGTGCCAGCACATATCGGGGGGTCCTACGAGATACATTAAAGAAGCATAAGCGTCTCCCACCTCAATCACAAGCTCCAAATCTATCTTCCGTGCTTCTAAGTATAGAAAGCTACCTTCCATATCTCTTTGCTCTCGATGGAGGTCTTAGTAACCAGAGTATGGCGGAAGAAGAAATTGATGTGGTCCTCAAATCCACGCCAACTTTGGAATGGCGTGCGACCCTCTCTGCGTCTCTCGTTCCAGGACGTGAGCCAGCCCGTCAAAAACTGAACTCGCTCGAATACGAGCTCTATTTTGTCTTGTCTACTCTAGCCTATGCGCAAACACTTTCTGCTCGAGCGGCTCTCCAACCACTATACTCTTCCGCCACATCATCCCCCTCACAAGAACAGCGCACCACAGCCATCACAGCAGCTACCAAGCACCTTCTATCCGCCGCCTCCATAGAGTTCTACCTCTCCTCCCGCTCCGAAGCCCTCAGCGCTACTGCACCCTGCATAGATATCACAACCACCACCTTCAGAGCCCTCTCTTCCCTCGCTCTGGCCGAAGCAACACTCCTCTTCGTCCTTAAAGATGACCCCTATCCAGCAGCCGTCGCGCAAGACCTCAATGCGAACGACAAAGAGTGGATGATCAAAGCGCCGGAAATCCCCAAAGTCCGCGCTCACCTCTTCGCGCGCCTCTGTCTAGCTGCTTCTGAGCACGCCGCCAGAGCTTCTACTCTCCTCAGCGCCAGCAGCGGCGCAAAAGGGCAGGCCAAGATCGACGATGATCTGCTCAAGTACGTAGAAGACCTAAGGCGCACCAGCCGCGCAAGGGCATGCCGCTTCTTCGGCATCGACGCCGAACTTAGCGGCGAAACCGGCACGGGTATAGCCTGGCTACGAGCAGGCTTACAGGAACTAGGCTTCACCGTCAAAGATTCGGAGACCAAAAGGGGCCTTGGATTCAGCAAACTAAGGAAGGAATGGAGCGAGAAGCGCGAGAACCAGAAAGTCGAGTCGGGAAAGGGGTGGGGCGCTGATGCGGGGCGCGCAGAGGAGGCAAGGGTGTTAGAGAGCTTGGATAAGAAATGGGTGAAGATGAATGATACTATTAACACGCAGCTCGTTCCTGACTGGCATCCGTTGCTGGCGGCTATGCCGAGCGGGCGCGAGATGCATACTATTAAGCCGTACAGGCCGCCGAGTCTTGATGCAGGAACGTTGCAGGCTATGCGGGCGCCGTTGTCACCGAATGCTTTGAGTGGCGCAGTCGGTGGAGGGGATAGCTCTGATGAGGAAGGAGAAGGGACGACGGTGGTGGGGGCGTATCCAGGGACGGGGACGGATTATGCTGGCGGCGAAGGGAGTTCCAGCGCTGGTTATTATTAGGTTCAAGGTCTATTGAGGGGAATTGTTATCGTATTCTAATACCACATTACATCTAGCTCTGACTGTGACCCACCGACGCCAAGCCCGGCCTGGTCATTCCCTCTTTTTTTTAACTCGTACAATGACTTATACGTACATGCACCGCTTATGCCAAGGGAAAGCAAAGAAACAGGTTCTAAAAATAGGGACGAATTCGAGAAGACGAGAAGCCTCATCGACTGAAGGAAAATAACACAGTATCATACGGCCACAGCCACCATTTCATACAAAGGCTCCTTCATAGCTGTCTCTTCTTGCAGATGAGGCGTGACTGACGCTTTATGTGTCAAGGATCCTCATCAAGTGTCTAAGTGAAGGTGTGAAACGTCTAGAATTTGCTGAAAGCGTTTAATACTTGTCCGGGGGACTCTGACCCTCAGATTTTTTGGATGAGCTCGCATAATCAACCCTCAAGACCCTGCCATAGAACTCCTTCCCTTGAAGATACTCGAGGCCCTTCATCGCAGACTCGACATCCACGAAGTCAGCATGCGCAAAGCCTCTCGGCTGGCCTGTCCGTCTGTCAATGGCGACCCTAACATCCATGACATTCTTGATGTCTCGGAAAAGTTTGTTGAGATCTGCGTCGGACATCTCAAAGGCTAGGTTGCCAATGAATAGAGTTTTGCTAGGCGGGTTTGATCCCTGAGGACGAGAGGTCTTGAACTGGTAGTTTACAACGAGGCGGCGGCCGTCCATGACAGTCTGATTCTTGGCCTGCATGGCAGCAGTTGCAGCATCAATCGATTCAAATCTAATGTAACCAAAGCTAAATGAGAAGTTAGCATGCTACTTCACCAGTAGATTCTTTGGTAGATGTATGCATGGATGAAAGTGGCGACGACTTATAAGAGCCGGAGCATCTTGACTTTGAGCATTCCGTTCGAGGACCAACTTACCCTTTGCTTAAATTCCTAGCATCCTTGGCTATGTTAATATCCTCGATTTTACCAAACTGGCTAAACTCTCTCTCCAAATCCTCTTCCCTGATTTCGAAAAGCAAATTGCCGACGTAGAGTGAATTCGAAGGCGTTACATGTGGGGGATCTGCGAAATCACGTCTTCGCTCGCCATAGCGACCTTCAGGGGCTGCCGAACGTCTGTCACTTCCATAGTCATTACGAGGACGGTACTCTCTTCTGTCCTCTCTAGGCTTGAATGCAAGGCCAGCTGCCGAAGCTCCACCTAAGGAGGTGTCAACTCCTGCATCCTTCGCAGCTGCGGGAGAGATAGCTGAGCCAATGCTTGATTGATTCTCTTTGTCTGCTGATGACGGCGTAGTCTCTGTCTCTGATTCGCGGGTCTCAGTTTGTATATCATTGCTTGCAAAGCGTCTGAATATAGGAAAGGTGGTGGCTTGTGGCTTTGTTCGAGCGATGAAAGGAGAAGAGGTGGTGATTGAACGTGATTTCGAAAGGAGGGAGGTCGAAGGGGAGTTGATAGCCCGAAATGCTGATCGACGGATGAGATGCCTTATTAACAATATATTAGCACAGATTCTATGTAGAGACTATTTATTGGCTCACATTGTTGCGGATTGTCTAAGGAATGGACGAGTATAAAGCTCTTAGTTCCTTGTTCTGGATGCTGGAAGTGTTGACGCTCAAGATATTTCCGTTTCCTGGAAGATAATCTTTTTCGCGACGAGACAGCCTAACGAATGCACTAGACCGCTTACGGCGGGCTCGTCTCACATAGCGTCCACCTCTTGCAAGATCAAAGTTCACGTCAACACAGTGTTTGGTATCCCAGTACTAGTCAAAGTAATAGTAGGATTTTCAATTGATGATAATGCTATTTGAACACGAGAAGGCTAAGGTTTGCAAAGCCATAATTGCAAATATGATCCTACCACTATGTTACTTCAACTTTTCAAACAGTTGACAAAACCCGACATCGATGAGGTAGAGCCTCAGATGACGATGATGACCTAGCCTTCCATATAGCCAAGGCCGAAATACTGGCTCATGATTGATGCCGTGTGGTAGAGATTAATCCTGGTCATCGATTGTTGACTAAGGGAAACTCAGCCAATGAGGGCATCCACGCGCCGGAGGGGTATATTATGATACAATTGAACCTTTCCAGCCCCAAACCACCCGAACCGATACACCTAGAACAAAGGGAAGGAATAAACTTTTCATTGGATCGAAAACCAAATGAGAACGCCTCTAATAAACACCAGAATCGTTGTAAGAGTAGCTGTAGAGCAGTTCTGGAAATGACAGACGTCAGCACGAAACGGGTCAAGTCATTGTCCATTAAAATGTGACCGACGCGTAAGGCATTGACAGTACGTAGATTAGGTAACGACTGCAATAATAAAGGATGGCAGACTTCCAGGGAGCTGCAGGCTTGTACACGGGATGAAGGCGTGTCCGCCAAAATAATAGTATTGAGGCCATAGCGAACTAAACTCTCGCAGCATATCCCGGTCTATAGCCGTTAGGAGCTTCATGCTGGTATTGGACGCCCGTCATGCTGTCGGCAACTGGTTGAGCGGCACCGCCAATGCTGCGGATAGGAGGTAATTCGGTATTAGCACGTGCCTCAGTACGAAGTGGAAGCCCACGAGAATATGGATCAGATACATAGGGATCCAATGGGGTCGGCGGCTGAGCTGTATGCCCAAGTGGAGCGGGATGAGGGTGCATTGTTTGTCCTACAACGTTGGCAACCTCCTGACGCAATTGTCGAACCTCTTGTCTGAGTTCAGCCGTCTCGTCACGGCTGGCTTGCAGCTCGGCCTGGGTCCTATTACAGTGATCTTGAAGTCTCCGAATATATTCGTCCTGTCTCTTATGTTCGGCGATAGCTGCATGAATTTAGCATGAATATAACAAACCGTCAGATTTAAATATTACCTTTGCTAAGTATTTCCCACTTGCTGGCTTTAGAACCTCGCTCCTGGGGCATCAGGTCACGTAGCTCATCATAAAGCTCCTTCATCTCGTTCCGTCGCTTTCTTTCAGCCAACTTGTGGCTGATCCGAAGTTCAGGAGTGCGACTGTATGGCTGACCACTACCAGGAGATCCACCATCCTCGTCACGAAGATCTCCAATCTGTTTGTGCTGAAGCGAATGATGATGGTGTGAAGCTCCCTGGAACTCAGAAGATGCTCGAGATAGCCGATTGTAATCATTAGGATAGCCATCCTCAAGTCTTCGCTGACCCTGTGGTAAACGTGACTCGGTAGTATATTGACTACTAGCAAGTGAGTCCGCAATACTGCTGCGGCGAGAGTCCAGATAAGATGTCTGTCGACTTATAGGTTCTGCATTGCTCCTCGGTGCAGGGGGCATTCTATGATCTGGTTCATCAGGAAAGGCCCAGGGCTGGCCCTTAGTTGGTTCCGCAGCATGAGCAACCGCACTCGTGGCAGGTCCAGTAATCGTAGGGGCTGTCCTTGACTGTTTCTGACCATCAGAACCAAAACGAGCGGTTGTCGGGTGGTAGCTGCTTGGGAAACGTGTGGCAGAAAGTCTCTCAGGTCCATTAGTAGGGTTGCGTTGTTGTTGTAAGTTACTTTGTATGGAAGTAGTTGATTGATTATTGCTAGCATATGGCGAGTTACTAGCCAGCTTCATTCCCTCGAATCCATGATTAATGCGACTTTCAACGCTTTCTCGACGAGAGTCGCTGTTGACCGATATAGCGGACGCCCGCTGTGAGGTTTCATAGGATGGACGGTCCAATTTTGCAAGCATTGTTGCGTCCGGGCTCAATGGAGTAACTGGGGTAACCATTGATGCGACAGTCATACTGCTCGAAGTAGGAGAAGCTAGGGGCGGAGCGTGGTTCGCAGCAATTGGTGAAGGAGTCTTGTCTGCAACTGAGGAATAACCAGAAGATGGAGGTGTGAAAAGGTTGGGATTGGTGGTCGAGGCAATGGAAGCATCTACGAATGAGATTAGCCGTCGATTGACGAATGGAATGCCAATTGAACCATTGCGAGGAGAATACATACGCTTGCTGGCATCGCCGACGCTGGAGCATGAGAAGTATGCCGAGTCACGCTGATCCTGAGTCTGGGCAGGATTTAGGACATCAGCGAGTCCTGTTGGGGCCTGGGAGGTGGTTGGTGAGTATCGTGTCATGGCGCCTATCGATGCGATGTGATTGAATTGATAACGACAGAAGAATGCGATTGATACTCGAGGCGGGACTCGGATGGGAGCAAACAATACCCTTCATCCAACAACTTTCAATGACAATCAGGGAGACGAGGTCACATAAAGAATAGTCGAAATAGAGGTTTAAGACGGAACTAGTGTTCCTCAAGCGGGAGTTAAGAAGGGATCTGTCGCCGCTCTTGGCGGGTAAGGGAGAACAGGGCAGGGAGGTGTTGCAGTTCTCGGGGCCGCCTGGCTTGTGGAAGACGGAATAGGCCCAGGGAATGGAGGGCGAGAACTTCAGAGAGCGAGCGGGAGGGTTGTGCGAGAATGCGCGGATGCGAGGATGCACGGCCTGACTTTCGCAATGTAAAATAAAAGTAGAATGTAAAGATGCCCTTTTTACTCGATTGCTGTACTGTACGTATGAAAGGATCAGGGAAGATCGATATCCATGTGGGATGCTGCAACCTTGCGGGCAGATCGACAGTCACGGTAGCCCAATCCAGTTCTGTCCTGTTTTGCTGCAATTCAACATGCACGAAGAAGGGAAGGCAGGCATTTAGAGGGCGAGAGAAGCAGCCAAAAGTCAACGAGCGTCACCGAGGAGGCTAACCGTTCTTGCTGGCTATCTTTCACTACTACTGTCACTACTGACTATAGCTTTATTACATTCGGTCATGCCCGACAAAGCTGTGGATATCCTGGAGCCGACGGTCAGAGGGTAAGAATGTGATATGTAAATTTACACGGGCCGCCTGCTCTGTGCAAGCCCTTTGCCCATGCAGTGCGACTCGGGTATGTGACTCCCTCTGAAAGGCACGGGAGAACCACTTCTTTACGTATGTTTTGGGCTTGAAGTGCCGGTCGAAACTTGCAGGGGATCAAAACCTCTGCTTCCAGAAGGCCACAAATCCATGCTCTTAACGTTTGGTGAGGGAGTCTTGTGCGGCAGCGCCTCGGCCATATGACTGACTTTGAAGCTAAGCTCCGATAAAATCTATGTTTATCCCGGCAACGTCCATGCTTCTCCGTCAATTCGGCATGGCTTCGATAAATGTTTCAGCAAACGAACCACTTGGACAGGCGATCATTAATCGAGGACGTACATTACAGCCTGTGGCCTGTTCACACATGGCTTTTGAGCACCAGGGATGAAGGGCGGGCGAAACGGCGTCTTAGCGGGCCTTGGGGTCGTCGCTCGGTGGGCACGCCTCCACCCCATCCACCAATACTCGGCCATGTCACTGCGCGGTTCAGATTACGCAAGTAGCTAAGGCTCAGGGAAGAGGCAAGATCCGATCAACTTGCATGTCAGAATTGGACGAATGGTCTCACAGCGAGCTTACAGCGAGCTTCCAGCCTTAGACCTCGTTCCATCTTTGATACTGACGTTGCGCAAGAATAAAGTAGATCGTCGATCTTAGAATAACGTGTACTACACCAAGGTGGGGAGAGTTGAGTATTACGCCACTAGAATCCCGTCCCCGCGGCTCGAGTTGCAACCTCCGCGTGCAGTGGATCATGTCGGCTGTCTCCCACTGCCTTCATACCTTGTGTGATTTGTTCATTGCCACCGCGGTAGCACCTTTCTTGCACGTCACGCAGCGTGTTAGCCCTATTTCCTACGTGGAGATCAGTCGATTGGGGGCTGGAAAGGGCCGAGCAAAACAGTTACATGAGCAAAGCAAAAGGTCATCGGTTACAAGAGTCGCTGGGCTTCTTAGCTTTGAAGCCGAAAGTGACAGCGATAGAGTGTGTCGACCAAGCAGCCGCGGTTCCTGGCGTCGATAATCGATCTTCTCCACTTTTCGGCACACTACAGCATCTCTATCCTACGATCCATGACCCTCACCCTCGCCGGGACGTCGCCTACAGGCCCCAGCTTCCTTCTTCCTCCACATGCTCCGAGTAATGCTATGCACGCTACGCCTTGCATGCCTGAACAATCCTTCCATTTCATCTCACACGCTTTGGCCAATTGCCAAATGCCAAATGCCCTCTACCAGTCCCCTGATACAAGAACGGCAGGTGTCGAGGTATTCCATGTATGCATTCACGGTACACAGTAGAGATCACATGGCAAAGGCAATTTCTCTCGTTCACATGTTTTGTTACTAGGGCTTTGATAGCCGTATACCGTCTCCCGTGTAAATTTATCACGCTCAGGCTTTTGCTACAGTGAAATAATTACAAGCTCGATCTGCGTTACCATTCTCACGACTTGCAGCATTAACCTTGGCCTAGCGTGATAAAATGCATTCCTCACCAAGGTCTGGAATCGCGATGCAGCTTGTGGCGTCGTCTGCGGGAAGGCCCTGTAAGTCTCTCAGTTTGGCGGTAATTCATCCGATGGTTACGAGGCGAGGCGAAGCTTCACTATTACAAACCGACAGTTCCGACGACACAAAGCTCCCTAATACTTCATTATTCAGTATTCTACTAAGTCCGTCGATTAAGGCTATGGCGCTGACGTGACAAGGGTAGGACGTATAAGCCTACTCCGTACGTGCAGTAAAATCATGGCTCTTATGTTCAGTTTCACTGGGAGTAATATCGCCGTCATTATTTGTTCCGCGAAGAGGCCGTAAGTCTTTCCCTCGAAGAAGCAGTCGTTACGCCTTTCGGTCCTTAGGACCTTGGCATAAGGCATCATTCCTTCTAGAGTTGCATCTCACAACGGGCGTAAGACGCTAATACCGGCATATGGACCTAAAATCCTGGCACGAGTTGCTCCTTGTTGAACCAGTCATGTTGAGTCCCTTTTCTCGGCATTATGGTTACCTGTCACAATATTGATTTCTCTAAATACAATATATTGGATTTATGGTGAGATAGAGTGTGCATCGTAAGTCTTGCTCTTTTCACAGAAGACAAGATCCTGCACAATCAAGATAACATCCGACTAAATTACAGACTCTACATAAGTTGAGACGTATGCTGTCCGTCCCTGGTCTCCCAGAATGTCGGGTCTGGCATACGGAAGCTGTCGTATCTCATAAATTTGCAACGTGAACAAATAATGGTACTTGCCGCAGAAATAGCAATATACTTCAGGGAAGAGGGCCCGGGGTCAAGCACGTTTCGAAGTGCATGCTTATCCCAGTCATCAGGATCACCTCATTGACGATATTCGTCCATTTGTTACAGATGGCCATCTAGATCAATTCACATCAATGAGTTCTCTGGCTGGAACTCCTAGAGCACTTTCAGATATGGAACTGCTTAAAGATGACCGTAGGAAGCTAGCGCAGTCACTACGAAATCGATTCGACGAAGAGAATGATGGCTGGAGACTTTCCTTCCCGATACTACAACATTTCATCATGGGTCCCAGCTTGAGGTAACACATCCTGGAATCCACATGCTACCCCAGCTGTACCAGATTCCTAACGTTCAGAGAGTAGCATTGTGCCGTATGCTCAAATAGGCTGCTCTAGAGCCTTAATTCTTTGGCCAATGTGGCGTGGGAGTACCTTCTTGTCCCATTACCGTCAATCAAGATCCGACGACATCTGAATCCTGTGACACAGCATCCATATGGTATGGGCTGAAATGGTATTCTAGATAGCCGTCTAATCCGGCCAGAGCGCACCACATTGTCGTCGGATACCTACCTCATCGTCGTCCACTTCCCTGACTTATAGCGATCTATTGTACTGATACAACAACTCCACGCAAGACTAATACTCTAAATGCCATACAGTTGCTTTGCCTCAGGAACACAACGTCCGTGGCTTCCGCAGTTGTAGGTCATGCAGTCTTTGCGCTGAGAACTGGCCGCAAATCCGTGCTTAATGCTTATCACCACACTCAAAATCGATGGCTTAGTAACGGTCTTAGCAATAGTGAGCTAGGAAGATGATTCGATCAAAGTCCCTTATCGTACATTGGTGATCGTACAACTCTATCTCGACCAACAGATCCACTTACTCCCATAGCTCTCCATCAGCAGCCGGATCCAAGCGTGCTACTGCTATGTATATATTGTCATCAGAAGACCAACGCTATTAAACTGAGTAACAGGCGTCGGCGGGCTCCGACTTTCTTCTCCATGATCTTTTTTTCGCGGGAGAAGGCTCACTTCCTCTTCATGGTGTCTCCGAGCCTCTTATTCACTCCCTGCTCATCTCCTCTCCCAGATTTCGACCATCTTAGTT
>Ga0335072_10008696_pt1 | contig 14698 bp, 5 predicted proteins | sample Lox_Sample_21_FD_206725 | JGI IMG/M metagenome (GOLD analysis project Ga0335072, IMG submission 206725) | Soil microbial communities from Loxahatchee National Wildlife Refuge, Florida, United States - Lox_Sample_2.1 | ecosystem: Environmental > Terrestrial > Soil > Wetlands | place: USA: Florida... | reverse complement strand
GACGCGCAGAGTCTGGACAGCCTGCATGTGAAAGAGCTCGGTACCGGCGCCCTGGTTGATGAGTTGTCCGGTATCGACGTTGCGCGCGGTGACCACGCCGTCAAAGGGAGCGTAGACCTTTTCGAAAGAGACGAGCTCTTTGAGGCGCTGGACGTTCGCCTGGGCCGAGCGCACGGCGGCAGCGGTAGAGGCTGCCTGATTGACGAAGGTGTCTGTGTCCTGCTGAGAAACGGCATCAGTCTTGACGAGATCAGAGTAGCGGTTGGCCTGGATTTTCGCGTTGTTGGCAGTGGCTTGCGCGGTGGCGAGGTCGGCCTCGGCCTGCGCCAGCTGCTGATCGACTTCAGGGGTGGCGATCTCGCACAGGAGCGCGCCCTTCTTCACATGCGCGCCGATGTCGTAATACCAGCGGGTGAGGTAGCCCGAGGTGCGCGCGTAGATGGGCGAATCGGTATAGGCGGTGACGTTGCCGGGGAGCACGAAGCTGTCAGTCGGCGAGCCGGGCCGGGGAGGCAGCGCAATGACCGTAGGCGGAGCCAGCTTGCGGGTGGTATCGGCAAGAACCTTGTTGCTGTGCAGGCGGCCGAGGATGCCGAAGGCGGCCAGCACGACGAGCACCAGGAGCGCGACGATCACGCCGAGGAGGGCGCTGCGTGGTGAAATCGAGGTCTGCTCCGGGGCCTGCACATGATCGTGGGAAGGCTCTGCTGGCTGCTGCTTGTTCGGGTTGGGCGTATTGTTCATAGCAAACGGCTCCGGACTCACGGTTATTCGAACTCGTCGAAGGTTGCGGCAGACGACGCGGGATGCGCGGCTCTGCGGCGGCGTTCGAGCCAGCCATGCATGGCGGCGAAGAATGCAGGGACGAAGAAGAGCGTGGCCACTGTAGCCAGCAGCAGTCCTCCGATAACGGCGCGGCCGAGCGGGGCGTTCTGTTCTCCGCCGTCGCCGAGGCCAAGGGCCATGGGGACCATGCCGATGATCATGGCAAGCGCAGTCATGAGCACAGGGCGGAAGCGGACAAAGCCGGCGTTGAGCGCAGCCTTGCGCGCATCGCCTACAAGGATTTCCAACTGCTCGCGGGCAAAGCTGACGACGAGGATAGAGTTAGCGGTGGCGACGCCCATGCACATGATGGCGCCGGTGAGCGCCGGAACGCTGAGGCGGGTTCCCGTGAAGAAGAGGAACCAGACGATGCCGGCGAGGGCCGCGGGCAACGCGGAGATGATGAGGAAGGGATCAAGCCACGACTGGAAGTTGACAACGATCAACAGATAGACCAACAGGATGGAGAAGGCGAGACCGATGAGCAGGCCGGTGTAGGAGCGGGCCATGGTTTCGCTTTGTCCGCGAAGGACGAAGTGAGAGCCGCGGGGCAGATCCTTCTCGTGCTCGGCGATGATGTGTTCCATGGCGCGTGTAACGGAGCCGAGATCGGCGCCATCGACGTTGGTGTAGATGTCGATGACAGGCTGGACATCGTAGTGGCTTACCGTGCCGAGCTCAGTGCCGGGAATGATGGTGGCCAGGTTGCCCAGAACTTCGACTGGAGACTGAGCGCCCGGCGCGGCGGTTGGCGCAGCTCCCGCATTTGGCGGCGCAGCCGTGGATCCGGTGATGGGCAGGCTTTTCAGCTCAGCGAGCGAGTCCACGCGATATTGGGGGGCCTGTACGGCTACGTTGTAGGTGACGCCGTTCTTGGGATCGAGGTAGTAGCTGGGGGTGGTCTGGAAGCTTCCGCTGAGAGTGACGAGCAGGCTCTGCGCGACATTGCTTTGCGTGAGGCCGATGGTTTTGGCGCGCGTGCGATCGACGTCGACTGTGAAGTTGGGGTAATTAAACGGCTGCTGGATACGCGCGTCCGCAGTGCCGGGGACGTAGCGCACTTCGTTGAGCATCCGCTCGGCAAGGGTGCGGTCGCCGTAGAGGTTGGGACCGACAATCTGGATGTCGATTGGAGCTGAGAGGCCGAAGTTGAGGATCTGTGTAACGATGTCGACCGGAAGGACGTAGAACGTGACGCCGGGGTACTCACGGGCCAGTACGCCGCGCAGCTTCTCGACATATTGGGCAGTGGGGCGATGGTGCTCGGTCAGCTGCACCTGGATGTCGGCATCGGAGGGTCCGATCGGAGCCGATGTGGAGTAGGAGAGATTGAGGCCGGAGTAGGGCACACCGATGTTGTCGAGGATGGTCACGACTTCATCGGCGGGAATCTCGCGGCGAATTGTCGCGTCAATGTGGTCGCAGAGGTCGGCTGTTTCTTCGATGCGAGTGCCCGTATGGGCGCGCACGTGAATCTTGAACTGGCCGGAGTCGACGTTGGGAAAGAAATCCTGGCCGAGCCACGGAGTAATGAGGCCGACGGAGACCACGGTAAAGATGAGGAAACAGATCAAAAAGACACGTGTGTGATCGACACAGACTGTGAGCAGACTGTAGTAGAAGTGCCGGAAACGCTCGAAACCGGCTTCGAAGGCGAGCTGGAATCGAGTGAAGGGATTGCGGCTTTGACGCTTGCGCGCCGCCTCAGCGTCGTCGTGCTCATGGAGCAGGTAGCGGGCCATCGTGGGCACCAGGGTCCGGGAGAGCAGGTAGCTGGCGAGCATGGCGAAGACCACAGCTTCAGCGAGAGGCACGAAGAGATAGCGCGCCACGCCGCTGAGCAAAAACATGGGCACAAAAACGATACAGATGGACAGGGTGGAGACGAGCGCGGGAGTGGCGATCTGCGCGGCGCCGTCGAGGATCGCCTGCTCGACTTCCTTTCCCGATTCGAGATTGCGGTTGATGTTTTCGATCTCTACGGTGGCGTCGTCGACAAGGATGCCGACGGCCAGAGCGAGCCCGCCGAGAGTCATGATGTTGATGGTCTCGTGGAGCACCGACAGCATGATGAGAGAGCAGAGGATGGAGAGGGGAATCGAGATGGCGATGATGAGCGTGGAGCGCCAACTGCCGAGGAAGATGAGGATCATGACCGCGGTCAGACATGCGGCGATGACTGCTTCGCGCACTACGCCATCGACGGCGCCACGGACAAAGATCGATTGATCAGAGAGCGCGGTGATCTGGAGCTGCGGCGGAAGCTGGCTCTTGACGTACGCGAGCCGCTCGCGAACGCCTTTGATGATGTCGAGCGTTGAAGAGGAGCCGGTCTTCAGCACGTTCATCAGGATGGCGCGTTTGCCGTCGACCCGCACGATGTTGGTTTGCGGTGGATAGCCGTCGCGGACATGGGCGACGTCGCGCACATAGATGACGGCGCCGTTGACTGTCTTGATGGGCAGGTTGTTGAGCTGTTCGACGAGGGTTGGAGACGAGTTGGTCTCGACCGCGTACTCAAAACGATCCACCTTCATCGTGCCCGAAGGGGCGATGAGGTTCTGGGCGGAGACGGCGTTGACGACGTCAGCCGGCGAGAGCCCCTTGGCCTGCAACTCGGCGAGGTTCAGGTCGACCTGAATCTGGCGCTGCTTGCCACCGTAAGGGAAGGGTGTTTGCGCACCTTCAACCGTAGCCAGTTGAGTGCGGATGGTGTTCTGGCCGAGGTCGTTCAGCTGCTGCTCATCGAGCCCCTGGCCGGAGAGGCCCAGCTGCAGAACAGGGACACTGGACGCGTTGTACTGGATGACAAAGGGCGGCGTAGTGCCGGGGGGCAGATTGCGTGTCTGCGCGTTGCTGATCGAGTCGATTTCAGCTACGGCTTCTCCAATATTGACATGGGGATGAAAGAAGACCTTGATGATGCCGATGCCGTTGAGGGACTGAGATTCGATGTGGTCAATGTCATTGACCGTAGTGGTCATGCCGCGTTCGCTGTTGGAGACGATGCGGTTGGCCATCTCCTGTGCGGAAAGTCCTGTGTAATGCCAGACAACGGTAACGACGGGTATGTCGATGTTCGGGAATATGTCTGTGGGCATCGTTTCGATGCTGTAGACGCCGACGATCAGGATCAGCAGCGCAAAAACGATAAAGGTGTAAGGCCGCCGTAACGCAAGCCGGACGATCCACATCATAGAGCTGGTTCCCACTCCGCATCTGGCTGTTCGGCCTCTGCATCCACACTGAGCGGGTTCGCAACGGGCAGATGCGGATCCCGGGGCCGAACAGGCAGGAGTTCAAAGAATCTTCAGGGCCGGACGGAGTCAGCAGATTCGAGGGTTCCGGTGACCCGTCAATTTGCCCTCACGCGGATCCTCGGGCCGGAGAGACTGCCAATATCCGGCTACGGGGCCGCGAGCTTTGGAGCACGGCGGCAGGCCTGCCTGCGCCGGTCCAATTCTTCGCTGAAATTACTATGGTAGACGAAGAAAATCCGGCAGCCACCACTCCCCGTGCTGCAAGCGCTGCGGACGTGTTTTAGAGACGTTTCCGAGTGCAGGAAAGATGCAAGGCGTAGCCGGGTTTGTCCCAGAGAATGAGCCGGTTAAAGCTGCTCTAACCCGCGGTATCTGCACTGCGTGATCTGAATCAGGGATTGACGGTCGCCAAGCAGGCGAGGATGACGACGGCCGCGCCGAGCAGGAGGCTGAGGCGGTCTTTGAAGGCGAAGACAACCGGGTCGTCATCGAGTTCGCCTCGGGAGGCCAGCAGCCAGACTCGATAAAGCCAATAAATCAAGATGGGAACAATGAGCCAGAGGCGGTTCGGGTGCCTGTAGAGCGCGGTTACATCGGGTCTTCCGATGTAGAGCATGAAAACGACGACTGCTGCGGTCGCACTCGAGACGCCGAAGCTGCGGATCTGGGACATATCGGCGACCCAATAGCCGCGGCCGAGGGTGGAGGTTGCGCCTCGCTCGCGCAGGTTTTCCAGCTCGCTGAAGCGTTTGACCATAGCCAGGGAGAGGAAGAGAAAGGTGGAGAATCCGGCGAGCCATTGGGAGATTGCAGTGGAGGTGGCGGCGCCGCCGGCCAGAAGACGCACCGTGTAAAGGCCGGAGAGAACGAGCACATCCACGAGGACGACTTGTTTGAGGCGGAAGGAATAGGCGAGGGTGGCGACGATGTAGATGCCGATCCAGAGGGCGAATGCGGCGGGCAGGGCGGGCAGAATCGCGATAGCGGCAATGACAAAAGCGAGGGCAAGCAGGACGCCACCCGCAATAGGCAGATCGCCCGCGGCAAAGGGACGGCGCCGTTTGGTGGCGTGGTGGCGATCGCTCTCGATGTCGAGCATGTCGTTGACCAAATAGTTGGCCGATGCAGCGAACGAGAAACAGAAAAAGGCCGCGATGGCGAGCCGGATCGTGTGCGCATTGAGTTGGTGGGAAAGCGCCAGGGGCACGACAAGCAGGATGTTCTTGGCCCACTGGTGAATGCGGATGGCTTTAAAGAAGGTTTGGGGAGCCGGGGTCCGGTCGAGAAATGTATGCGCAACAGGCAAGCGATTGAGGCCGATGACGAGACGCAGATCCAGGGTGGGGTTGGCCACCATAGCTTTGCGGGCGTGGGTCAGCATGGGCAGATCGGCGCGGGAGTTGCCGATGTAGTCGAATTGGCCGAAGGTCTCCTGGAGGCTGCGGAGCTTTTGCGCGTGGGTCAGGTTGGTTTTGCCGTCGGAGGCGAGGAGGCCCTGGAAGATTCCGAGATGGCGGGCAACCCGGTGCGCGAGCGTGCTGTCGGCGCCGGTGGCAAGAAAGATGGGCCGGCCCTCGCGATGCTGGGCCTGAAGAAAGTGCAGGACGGCGCTGTTGTAAGGCAGCCGAGCGACATCCAGCGTTGCGCGTTGAGCGACCTCGGCTTTGAGGCTGGCCCGGCCGCCGGCGAGCCACAGTGGGGCCTTCAAGGCCTCGAGGGGCCGGCTGCGCACCAGGTGGCAAAGGCCATCCCAGAGCGTATCGGATTTGACGAGGGTTCCGTCGAGGTCAACGCAGAGCGGGGTCGATTGTTCGCCGGGCTCGGTTTGGATGGTCTCCACGGACAAGCAGGGCCTCGATCTTTGATCACAAGCGGCGAGAATTAATGGATGAGAGCGGCCCAATCCGTGATCTGGGCGTTCGTTCGAAAGGGTGCGCACCGGTAAGCGATCAATTGCAGGGATCGTCCAAATTATAGGCGACCGCGAGCCCCGGGGCGTTCGGGGCCCAGGGCCGGAAATCCCCGCATCGGTTGGAGTTTAACCTTGATCGAAGGCCGGCTCCGCGAAGGTCAAGCGAAACCTTTACGATTGCCCATTCGTCCGTAGAATCGTATGTGGTGGGGTTTTGCCCACCCAGCTGAGCCGCTCCATTCCGGCCATTTTGAGCACTTGTCTTAGAGACAAACAAGAGAAACGAAAACATGCCGATTCAAGACGCAACTGAACCACGTCCGCCGTCGTTGGGCGCGCCCGAACCTTCTTCGTCGCACAAGAGCCCGGTTGTGCGCATTCTGGTATATATCGTGCTGATTGCACTGGCCGGAACCGTGGCCTGGCGCGTGTATTCGAACCAGAAGGCTCGCCAGAAGCAGACCGCCATGCAGGCGGCTGCGTTGATGAGCAGGCCCGTTCCTGTTCAAGTGGCGAGCGCGGCCCGACAGCCGATGCCCGTGTATTTGACCGCTCTGGGAACAGTCACACCGAACATGAGCGTCACGGTGAAAGCGCGCGTGAGCGGCGAATTGTTGCCTGTGCGGTTTACCGAGGGGCAGGAAGTGAACCAGGGGCAGACGATCATGGTGATCGACCCCAAGCCCTACCAGGCCGCATTGGACCAGGCAAAGGGCACGTTGGCGCACGATCAGGCGCTGCTGAAAAATGCGCAGGCAGAGTACGCACGATATAAGGCGCTGTTTGACGCCGGCGTTGTCTCAAAGGAGACTCTGGACGCGGAACAGGCAAGCCTGGGGCAGTATCAGGGCTCGATTGTGGCGGACAACGCAGCGGTAGAGAATGCGCAACTGCAGCTGAGCTGGTGCTACATCCAGGCGCCGATCAGCGGCAAGATCGGGCTGCGGCTGGTAGATCCGGGGAACATCATCTCAGCGAACACGACGAACCTGGTGATCATTAACCAGCTTCGGCCAATCGCCATCTACTTTACGCTGCCTGAGAATCAGCTGCCGCAGGTGCTGGCCAAGCTGCGCAACGACCGTCATGTGGACGTGCAAGCCTATGACCGCGCCGACGTGCAGAAGATCGCCGATGGACAGCTGCTGGCGGCCGATAACCAGATCGACACGACAACCGGGACGGCGAAGCTGAAGGCGGTGTTTCCGAACCAGGACGAGTCGCTGTTTCCCAATGAATTCGTGAACATTCATCTGGTGATGGAGAACCGCCCGAATGCGCTGGTGGTCCCAACGGCGGCGATCCAGACGGGCGTTCAGGGGACGTTTGTCTGGGTGGTCGAAAAGGATGACAAAGGCAACCTGGTGGCGCAGATTGCCCCGGTGAAGGTGGCGATGGCCGAGGGCCAGATGAGCATTCTGGACAGTGGACCGGAGCCCGGCGCCAGCATCGTGGTCGATGGCGCAGATCGTCTGCGGCCGGGCGGAGCTGTCGTGGTGAGCGGAACGCATCAGAGCGGCGGCGGACAGAAGAATCCGAAGCAAGGCAGCCTCTACAACGCGCCGCACGCACAGGACGGGAACGCAAACCAGAAGGAGCAGAAGTGAGTCCATCGCGGCCCTTTATTCTGCGACCGGTGGCGACATCGCTGCTGATGTTTGCGATCTTGCTGGCGGGCGCGGTGGGGTACCTTCAGCTGCCGGTGTCGGCGCTGCCCGAGGTGGACTATCCGATCATCCAGGTGCTGACGTTCTATCCGGGCGCCGGTCCGGACGTAATGGCATCGTCGGTGACGGCTCCGCTGGAGCGGCAGTTTGGGCAGATGCCGGGACTGAAGCAGATGACGTCAGTGAGTTCGGGCGGCGGGTCGGTGATCACGCTCGAGTTCAACCTTGACGAGAACATCGATGTGGCCGAACAGGAGGTGCAGGCAGCCATCAACGCGGCCACGAGCTTCTTGCCGACGGACCTGCCGAATCCCCCGATCTACAGCAAGGTGAATCCAGCGGATGCGCCGGTGATGACGCTGGCGCTGACCTCGGACTCGCTGCCGCTGGACAAGGTGGAAGACGCGGCGGATACCAACCTGGCGCAGAAGATCTCGCAGGTGACCGGCGTTGGTCTGGTGTCGATTGCCGGCGGGCAGAAGCCATCGGTGCGCATCCAGGCAAATCCGGCGCAGCTGGCTGCCTACAATCTGAGTCTCGAGGATCTGCGCACAGCTCTCGCCGCGGCCAATGTGGATCAGGCGAAGGGAACGTTGAACGGCGCGCGCCAGTCGTACACGATCGGCGCGAACGATCAGCTGATCTCGAGCGGCGACTACAAGCCGGTGATTGTGGCTTATCGCAACGGGGCCGCAGTGCGCGCGTCGGATGTGGCCACGATCGTGAATGCCGCGGAAAACTCGCAGCAGGCCGCGTGGATGGATCGCGAGCCCGCTGTGATCGTGAATATCCAACGGCAGCCCGGCGCAAACATCATCTCGGTTGTCGACCATATCAAGAAACTGCTGCCGCAACTGCAGACGAGCATGCCGGCGAGCGTGCGCATCAAGATCCTGACGGACCGCACCATGACTATCCGCGCGTCGGTCAAGGATGTCGAGTTTGAGCTGATGCTCACAGTCGCGCTGGTTGTGATGGTGATCTTCCTCTTCCTTCGCAACCTTGCCGCGACGATCATTCCGTCGGTTGCCGTGCCGTTGTCGATTGCGGGCACCTTCGGGGTGATGTACCTGCTGGGGTACAGCCTCAACAACCTGACGCTGATGGCGCTGACAATCTCCACCGGATTTGTGGTGGACGACGCCATCGTAATGATCGAGAACATCTCTCGTTTTATTGAAGACGGCCTGAGTCCGATGCAGGCGGCTCTAAAAGGCAGCGAGCAGATCGGCTTCACGATCATGTCGTTGACGGTTTCTTTGATAGCCGTTCTCATTCCGCTGCTTTTCATGAGCGACGTAGTGGGGCGCTTGTTCCGCGAGTTTGCGATCACGCTGGCAGTGACGATTCTGGTGTCTGCGGTGGTGTCGCTGACGCTGACGCCGATGATGTGCTCGCGGATTTTGCGCGACAAGGCAAACGCGAAGGAGTCGCGTTTCTACCACTGGTCAGAGGACATCTTTAACCGCATCATTGCGGCCTATGGCCGTGCGTTGAAGGTGATTCTGCGGTTCCGGTTCGCCACGCTGCTGGTGACGATCGGGACCTTTGTGGCGACGGTGCTCCTGTTCATCGTCATTCCCAAGGGATTCTTCCCGGTGCAGGATACGGGCGTAATTCTGGGTATCAGCGAGGCGCCGCAGACGGTGAGCTTTACGCGGATGGCGGCCTTGCAGCAGAAACTGGTGGACGTGGTGCTGCAGGATCCGGCAGTCGACAATGTATCGTCGTTCATCGGAGTGGACGGAACGAACACGACTCTGAATTCGGGGCGCATCCAGATCACGTTGAAGCCGCTGGATGTGCGCAAGGTCTCAGCGACGGAGATCATTCAGCGGCTGCAGGGCAAGGTCAACCAGGTGCAGGGCATTCAGCTCTTTCTGCAGCCTTTGCAGGACCTGACCGTGGAAGACCGCGTGAGCCGTACACAGTTTCAGTACTCATTGGAGGATCCGGACCAGAACGAGCTGGCCGTCTATACCCGCAAGATGGTGCAAGGTCTGAGCCAGGAGAAGGCGGTGACTGATGTGGCGAGCGACCTGCAGGACCAGGGGTTGGGCGCGGAGCTTGTGATTGATCGGGACACCGCCTCGCGTCTGGGCGTGGCGATGGCGGACATCGACAATACGCTCTACGACGCTTTTGGACAACGACAGGTTTCGACAATCTTTACGCAGCTGAACCAATACCACGTGGTGATGGAAGTGGCGCCAAACTTCCAAACTGATCCAAACACGCTCAACAATCTGTATGTGAAATCGGGCAATGGAACGCAAGTTCCGCTGGGCATATTGGCGCATTGGCAACAGACGCACGCACAGCTTGCAATCGGACATGAGGGCCAGTTCCCATCGACGGTGATCAGCTTTAACCTTGCGCCGGGGAAGGCGCTGGGCGATGCCGTGAAGGCCGTGAACGAGGTAGAGCAGAGGATCGGCATGCCGAACTCGATCAACGCGAGTTTTCAGGGAACGGCCGCCGCCTTCCAGAGCTCGCTGGCGAATGAGCCGATCCTGATTCTTGCTGCGCTGGTGACGGTCTACATCGTGCTGGGCGTGCTGTATGAGAGCTATATTCACCCGGTCACGATTATTTCGACCTTGCCGTCTGCCGGTGTCGGCGCTCTGCTGGCATTGCTGATGACGCACGTGGAGTTCAGCGTAATTGCGCTGATCGGCATCATTCTGCTGATCGGCATTGTGCAGAAGAATGCCATCATGATGATCGACTTTGCGCTGGCCGCCGAACGCGGCGAAGGCAAACCGGCTGAGGAAGCCATCTTCCAGGCATGCCTGCTGCGTTTCCGGCCCATTCTGATGACGACGATGGCGGCGCTGCTGGGCGGATTGCCACTGGCGCTGGGCGGCGGCGTTGGGGCAGAGCTGCGTATGCCGCTCGGCATAAGCATTGTGGGTGGGCTGATTTTCTCGCAGATGCTGACGCTCTTCACTACGCCGGTTGTCTATCTCTACTTTGACAAGCTGGCGAGGCGGCTGTCGATGCGCGGCCAGGCGACACCTTTCGAACACGAAACCGTAAGCGCGGATTAGAGGCCGACAGACGCTATGCATCTCTCCGCACCCTTCATCAAACGCCCGGTTGCCACTTCGCTGCTGAGCCTCGCGCTGCTGCTGGCGGGCTCAGTGGCGTATTCCGTGCTGCCGGTGGCGTCGCTGCCCGATGTGGATTTTCCGGTGATCGGCATCAGCGCCGGATTGCCGGGTGCGAGTCCGGAGACGATGGCGTCAGCGGTAGCAACGCCGCTGGAGCGGCAGTTTGGCCGCATTGCCGGCGTCAACCAGATGACGTCAACGAGCACACTGGGAGCGGCTTCGGTTGTGCTGCAGTTCGATCTGAACCGGAACATCGACGCGGCGGCGCGCGACGTGCAGGCCAGCATCAATGCGGCGCGCAGCCAGCTGCCGTCTTACCTGCCGCAGAATCCGGGGTACCGGAAGGCAAATCCGGCAGACGCGCCGATCCTGATTCTCACGCTGACTTCGGATGTGGTGCCGAAGCCGCAGATCTACGACATGGCCGACTCGATCCTGGCGCAGAAGATTGCGCAGATTCAGGGCGTGGGCCAGGTGTTTGTGGGCGGAACGTCGCAGCCGGCAGTGCGCGTGGAATTGAACCCGATGCAACTGGCCAACACCGGCATCGGGCTCGAGGCGGTGCGAACGGCGCTGGGGAATGCCAACGCGAACCGGCCAAAGGGCAATCTTCAGGATGCAACGCACCGCTGGATGATCGACGCGGACGACCAGATATTTAAGGCAGCGGATTACGCTCCGATTATCGTGGGCTACAACCAGGCCACCGGCGCGCCTGTGCGGCTGCAGGATCTGGGGACCGTCACGGACAGCATCGCCGATATTCATACGGGCGGCTTGTCCGGCATCAACAAGGAGCATGCGCCGCCGGCCAAGCTGAAGAGCGCAGTGCTGATCATCATCTTCAAGATTCCGGGCGCGAATGTGATTTCGACGGTCGACAGCGTTCTGAACGAGCTGCCGCGCCTGCAATCGGAGATTCCACCGACGATCAAGATCGACGTTGCGGTGGATCGTACGACGACGATCCGCTCAAGCGTGCGCGACGTGGAGATATCGCTGATGATCAGCGTGCTGCTGGTGGTGCTGGTGGTCTTCATGTTTCTGCGCGAAGTATGGGCCACGATCATACCGTCGGTCGCGGTGCCACTGTCGATAGTCGGCACATTCGGCGTGATGTACCTGCTGGGCTACTCCATTGACAACCTGTCGCTGATGGCGCTGACGATCTCGACGGGCTTTGTGGTCGACGACGCGATTGTGGTCATAGAAAACATCACGCGTTATCTCGAAAAGGGCATGCCGCCCTTCGAGGCTGCAATGCGCGGCTCGCGCGAGATCGGCTTCACGGTGCTTTCGATGAGCACCTCGCTGATTGCTGTGTTCATCCCGATCCTGCTGATGGGGGGTATTGTCGGCAAGCTGTTTCGCGAGTTCGCTGTGACGCTTTCCGTGGCCATTGCGGTGTCCTTGCTGGTCTCGCTTACGACGACGCCGATGCTGTGCGCCCGGTTCCTGAAGTCGCACGCAGGCGTCAGGCATGGCAGGATATATCAGGCGAGCGAGCGGGCTTTCGACTGGCTCCACGACGAATATGCCCTTGCCTTGCGCTGGGTGTTGCGCCATCAGCCATTGATGTTGTTGATCGTGCTGGGCACAGTGGTGCTCAACGTCTTCTTGTTCATAGTCGTGCCGAAGGGGTTCTTTCCGCAGCAGGACACGGGACGCATAAGCGGTATTACACGGGCCTCGCAGGACATCAGTTTCGATTCGATGCGCGTAAAGCAACACGAACTGGCGCAGATGGTGCTCGATGATCCTGCAGTGCAGTCCGTGACGGCATTTGCCGGCGGCGGGCGCAACTCCAACAACGTAGGCTTCATGTTTGTTGCGCTCAAGCCGCTGAATGAGCGGCCGGAGCACATGTCCGCGGATCAGGTGGTGAATGAGCTGCGGCGGAAGTCGACTTCAGTTCCGGGGGCGATGCTGTTTCTTCAGGCCAACCAGGATATCCAGATTGGCGGGCGCGGCAGTGACGCGCAGTATCAGTACACGCTCTCTGACGAAAATCTTGAGGAGTTGAATACATGGGCGCCGCGCCTGCTGGCGCGCATGCGTACTATGCCGGAGTTGCGCGATGCCTCGACCGACCAGCAGGATCAGGGACTCGCGGCGAATCTGGTGATCAATCGCGATACGGCCTCGCGGCTGGGCGTGAGCGCGTCAGCGATCGACCAGACACTGTACGACGCATTTGGCCAGCGCGAAGTCTCGACGATGTACACGGGTCTGAACCAGTACTTCGTGGTGATGGAAGTGGATCCGAAGTATCAGTTGAGCCCCGATGCGCTGAACAATATCTACGTAAAGGCCAGCACAACCCAGGGAGCGGCAGCGAGCGTGCCGCTGCTGGGAACGACCGCGGCAACGGCAGCGACGAGCGCCGCAACCACGGCGAGCCCGATCACGACGGCGCTGACAGGGACGACTTCGATCGTCCCGACCTCGTCGGGGAATCTGGCGATTACGGCTGCCGGATCGTCTACGCCAGGGTCGTCTTCAATCACAACCGCACCCACGGCGCCAACGGGTAATGCAGCGGCCATCGATCCGGTTCTTGCGGGTACGCTGACCGGCATAACGGAGTCGGCAAGTGGCGCCCCGGCTGCGACGACAGCGGCTGCAGCAGCAGGCGCGGCTACGGCAGCCACGACGACCGCATCGGGCGGAGCGATGATCCCGCTGTCGGCGTTTACGCACTACTCGACAGAGCGTACGTCGCTGGCCGTAAATCATCAGGGACAGTATCCGGCGGTGACTCTGACGTTCAACCTGGCGCCCAACGTCTCGCTGGGTCAGGCAGTAACGGCGCTCGAAAATGCGCAAAACGACATGGGCATGCCGAGCGCGATCCATGCAAGTTTTCAGGGCACGGCGCAAGCCTTTCAGGATTCGCTGCGCAACGAGCCATATCTGATTCTGGCTGCGCTCGTGGCGGTCTACATTGTGCTGGGCGTTCTGTACGAGAGCCTGATCCACCCGCTGACTATTCTTTCAACGCTGCCGCCGGCGGGCGTCGGCGCGATTCTGGCGCTGCTGCTGACGGGGACAGACCTGAGCATCATTGCGCTCATTGGAATTCTGCTGCTCATCGGCATTGTGAAGAAGAACGCCATCATGATGATCGATTTCGCACTGCAGGCCGAGCGCGATCAGGGGCTGCCGCCGGTGGATGCAATCTACCAGGCATGCCTGCTGCGCTTCCGGCCGATCATGATGACGACGATGGCCGCGCTGTTTGGCGGTATGCCGCTGGCCATTGGGATGGGCGTCGGCTCGGAACTGCGCAAACCGCTGGGCATCACGATCGTGGGCGGGCTGATCGTAAGCCAGGCGCTGACGTTGCTGACCACGCCGGTGGTGTACCTCTTCTTTGACCGCCTGCAGTGGAAGGTGATGAAGCTGCACAGAATCGGTTCGGAATTGGAAGGCGAAAGCGCGCATGGCGACTGAGAAGGCGGTTGGAGGCGGAAGGCCCGACCGCGGGGACCACCCTAGTGGAAGTGTGGGCCGGATGAAGGCGGAAGTTGGGGTTTTACTGGGCTCTCTTGGTTTCCCAATTGAACGGAGACGAGATCCCCTCGGAGGAGTCCGCCGATCGGCTGCAAAACATTGCCGTCAGATCGAGGCAGACCTCTGGTCCAGTCCCAGGCGGACCCATATTCAATAACAAGGATGGAGCGCGCACTCGCCGCGAGATCCGAGAACTGATTTGTCTCCAGCCCAGAAATATGGGCGATGTTTCTGGCCGTGATCGCGCCCAGATTCGTTTGGTGCCAGTTCAATTCAGCCGACTCGTCGTAGAGAAGGTGGAATCTCCCGCAAAGAAGTGGATTAGTGCAGTAGTAGCTGTCCTGAAAGAAGTCTTGCAGTACTGCAATATAAATGGGATCTCCAGCGTGCGATGCAAGAAATGCGGTG